>Ga0157372_10009903_pt1 | contig 10138 bp, 6 predicted proteins | sample C55metaG_FD_115307 | JGI IMG/M metagenome (GOLD analysis project Ga0157372, IMG submission 115307) | Corn rhizosphere microbial communities from Kellogg Biological Station, Michigan, USA - C5-5 metaG | ecosystem: Host-associated > Plants > Roots > Rhizosphere > Soil | place: USA: Michigan...
CGGATTGACTTCTATGCTGACGAAGCCGTCGTTCCCCTTGGTGCGATCGTAAATTGGTCGCAGTACATCCGCTGCCATGCGGATGTCTTCCACTTCGAGCTGTTCAAAAAGAGTTGCGGAATCTATTTCCGGAGAAGCGTGCAGAATCTTCTGGATCGAGGAATCGTAGTCGCTACCGGCAGAAATCGCTTTTTCGAAAATCGTAGGATTGCTGGTGATCCCGCTGATCCCGTCTTCATCCATCAACTGCTGAAGTTTCCCGGTGGTTATCAGATCGCGCCGCATGTAATCAAGCCAGAGGGACTGGCCCAGGGTTTCAACTTCTTGCAATGGGTTCATGGTTATTTCTCCGCTATCGGATCCTCAATGATCGGATGGACGCTATGGGGGTGCGGTTGTATCAGCGCAGGTGATAAAGCGAACCCAGTATCGCGCCAAATGCCGCATGGGCGACAAAAATTGATATCGGCGTTCGGTAGCCGTAATTGAGCGCCATAAATCCAGGCGGCTCGAGTTGCCGGCGTGCTGTCGGGCCCTTGCGTTCTGTCGCCATTCGCGGATGAATGCTCGGCAGCAGCATCATGCCCACCGTTAGCAGCACCAAGGCATGGGCCACGCCGATCAGCAGCCCGAACCACCAATTCACCATATGCCGAGCTTCGAAAATGTAAATGTAAAAAAATGAGAAAACCCATCCATTCAACACATGAGCAAAAAAGCCATATAACCGCGCGCGCTCCCGTTCGGGAGTAATGATTGTTCCCAGCAGATAGGGCACATTCATGCGGGTCAAGCGAAGTCCCTGGCTTCCCACCAGCAACGCGGAGAGCGCGAGTGTGGCTATAAATCCCGAGAGGATCCAGCTTCCCCAGTTCATGCGTCCTGCTTTGGATGCGATGGTTGCGGGGTTGCGCTTTCTGCCCTGTGCCCCAACTGCTGTTCCCCTTTTTCACGTTGCATCAGCGAAAGCGCGGCACCGATGTAACCGACGTGAGTGAAAGCCTGCGGAAAGTTACCCAGCGCCTGGCCGGTACTGCCGTCGATCTCTTCGCCGTAGAGTCCGAGCTGGTTGCGGTATTTGTTGAGAGTGCTGATCAAGCCTCGAGCCTCTTGGATGGTCCCGCCCCCCAGGGCCAGATATTCCACCTCCCAAAAGCTGCAAATCGCGAACGTGCCCTCCGATGTCAGGTCCTCCGAGCGATAGAGCAGCCCTTCGGGAGTACTCAACCGTTCGCGTAATCTGCGGTAGGTACCACGCATTCTTTGCCCATCAGGTTTTTCAAAGCCGTACCACGAGAGTAGCAGCAAGCTGGAGTCCACTTTGTCTCCGTCCAGCTCGCTTACATAGCTCTGCAACTTTTTATTCCATGCGCGTTGCTGAATCTGCTGACGAATGGCTTCGGCCTGCTTTTTGTATTGCTCGATCGGTATGTGTTTCAGTTTTCCTTTTTCATTTAAACTGATGAGCCGGTCGAGAGCGGCCCAGCAGAGTAGCCGCGAATGAGTGTGATTCCGCGGCCCGGTGCGAGGCTCCCATATTCCCTGATCTGGCGCGTCCCAATGTTTGACCACATAGTTTCCAAAGCCGACTAACACTTTTTGCATCTCGCGGTCCAACTCACCGCCATGAAATGCGAACTGGGCGGCGGCATCCACGACCTCTCCGTAAACATCAAGCTGCACTTGATCGCGAGCAGCGTTGCCGATGCGCACCGGCCGGGAGCCACGATATCCGCGAAGAATGTTCGACTCGCTTTCTTTGGGCGGACGATTTCCGTAAAGCGTATAAAGAATTCTCAATTCCGGCTGCGTAAGCCGGGTGGCGTGCAACATCCAGTCCAAAAAACTGGTCGCCTCCACCCAAAACCCAAGCTCAATCAGCGCCCGGATGGTCAGCGACGCATCCCGCAGCCAGCAGTAGCGGTAGTCCCAATTAAGATCGCCGCCGATACGTTCGGGAAGGGAAGTAGTGGGAGCGGCAATGATGGCGCCCGAAGGAGCAAAAATCATCAGCTTCAGAGCGAGTGCGCTGCGCATGACCTCATCGCGAAAGTCCCCTTCATACTGGCCTTTTGCCGTCCAGCTCTGCCACCACTGGGTGCAGGTGTCTATGCGCTGAGGGACTTGCTCCAGCGGTGACAACACCGCGGGCGCATTTTCGGTATAGCTGAAACAAAAAACCAGGGTATCGCCGGCACGCAGAGTTGTCTTCGCCCACACCGACGAATCTTTTACTTTCAGCGGAATGGAACTGCGCAGCCAGTAGACTCCGTAGCCATTCTCGATTCGTACACCCAGTTTGCCGAAATCGCGAATCGGTGGAATTCTTTCCCCATAGTTGGCCCGCGGCGTAAGGTCAATCTCGATCTCTACCTGGCCGGTAGTGCAGGAAATTTGACGGATAATTTCGTGGTCAGGAACCATGACGGCCTGCGTTGTATCTCTTACAGGCATCAAGTCGAGTAGCGCCACGGTGCCGGATGAAGTTTGAAACCTTGTCTGCAGAACGTTCGAAGCATTCAGATATTCGCGCTCAATAGAAAAAGGCTCGGCAGGAGCAATTTTCCAGTATCCCCCACGGTCGCGGTCGAGAAGCGCTGCAAAAATCGAAGGAGAATCAAACCGCGGCCAGCACAGCCAATCTATGCAGCCGTACTTCGAAACTAGCGCCGCCGTGCGGCAGTCACCGATAACCGCGTAATCCCCAATGTCAGGATAGAAGCGTGGGTCGACGCAGCTGGAAGCGGATTCCTTAATTGCCATGGGCCAGCGATTGACAGAAAGCGGCAAATACGCATGTAAATTGATGCAAACATTAAAATAAGCTTTGCCCCCTCCACAGCAATACTGAAAATTGAAAAATACAGTATCTACCTGATAGCCCCGACATTCCCTGTTCAATTAAATCTAGATTCAGCCCCAACGCGAAGGAGACGGAAGGCAGGCGTTGGTCGTACCTCCCCTTTGTACCTGCGCCTGCCACCTCCCTACAGTCTTCCCGCTTCCCTGAAAAAGCCCAATTCTTTCACTCTAAGTGCTTCCATTTGGCACACCGCCACCCGGGTTCCAACGTGAACCTGTAATTTTTGGGAAAGCGACCGGAATCGATCAGGCGGCTACGCAGGGTTTTACGACCACTGCTTTTAATTGATCAAAAACCAAGGTCAGTTTCGAGGAGCATTCTCCGCATAGCCAGAAGTGCGAAAGACTACGTGAAGGCTTGGCGGAGGCGATAGCTACATCGGCTGCCTGCGGACGCACTTCAAACTGATAGAGACGACCATCCCTTAACAACCTCAGAGGAACCGCACAGTCTGGATTCGCGCAATGGGAAGTCATAAAGTAGCCTTCGTAAATTTACAACGGCTCTATGTGTATCTCATAAATTCAAGGACGGATGAAATCGGGTTAAATATGTATTACGGCGGTCAGGGATGCGCAATTTCAATCAGGCAGGAAGGTCCTAAACCGAGACCGGAGTACCCTTTGGTGGGAAGAAGGTGCCACCCCTAAGCACGGAGCGCACCGCATCGAGCAGATCCCGGGCTGCTTCACTCTTTGAAACTGCTCCCCGGATCGGCCCGGTCTTAAAGCGGGCTACGATGTCCTCTGAAAGATGCAGCGAAAACATGATGACTGGAATGCCTGGACGGCGTTGCGCAATCTCAGAGGCAGCTTCAAAGCCGTTCATCTCAGGCATGGTGATGTCCATGATGATGATGTCGGGGGAAGACTGAAGCGCCAGATCAACCGCTTCCCGCCCGGTTCGTGCTTCATCTGAGACCGTCCAGTTGGGAACCGACTCCAGCAAGTTACGAATTCCGAGGCGCATTACCTCGTGATCGTCCGCCACTAGAATTCTTACCGGATTGGATTGCCTTGCCGCGTGTGGGTTAGACATGGGTTAACGATTCATAACAAGACAGCATACATCGTTTCTACTTAAAATTCTGCTCAGGTTGCAACTGTGATGGGAGAAAAATTCCACACACTCCCGTATTGAGCAACTTTCCTGCTTTCGAACGATACCAATGATATGCGGTTTTAAGCCGTGATTCCTCTCGGGATCCTAAAACCGTCGATACTGCCATTTTGCAAAATCCGAGCCGGAACACGCAATAGGCCAGCATATAAGCCTCCAGTTTTTGCGCGACATCGATGCCTGAGAGTTGCTTGAACCTGCGTAACAGAAACTCAGCTGCTTCAGAAGACAGGTTCCATTCGATAATTGCTCCCGCTAAGTCCCATGCAATATCGCATGGGCCGGGAAAGAAGTGATTATCTCCATGGCTGATCGCATCAGTTTTCAGCAACTCCCCCTGAGGCGGCGCGATCCATTCAAACGGTTGCATCCGGCCGTCAGCCAAGACCGGATTGGTGCTCCCGAGCAGCCCCGGATCCAATCTGAGTTCACGCCCGAATTCCTGCTGGACATTGAATTCGAGCATGTGTGCGAGCTCTGAGCTAAAGGGCGGCGTGTAACTGAAATTCGAAATCCGAAACGAGCAGTAAAGAGCGATTCGCTCCAGCACGGAGGGGCTCACATCTTGCTTACGCAGTGTGCGACCCCCAAGGGTTTGGTAGGAGAGAAATCCATCTCTTGCGTCGGCAACCGCAGGAGAGAAACCGCCTTCCGCAAGAGTGAAAGCACGCTCGCGCACTTGGCTACCCAGCGGGCCCATTCCTTCAAACTTGACGAACTGACGGCGGTCGGGTGAAAGAAATTTGAGCCGCTCCATTTGCGTCCAGCTCTCCGGCCAATTTTCCTCATCGTCAAATGAATGCCTTCTCCAGTCTCCGCCGCCGAGGTAAGTGAAATTCTGAAAGCGGCTGCTCACCGATGGCTTAGTAGAGACGAAACGCACATGGCGCCATCGCTTGACGGCATTCTCTGCGCACAGACTCTCCGGGTCGAACTCGCGGCTGCCAACGGCAGTAATGCGATCCTGCGGCACTTTCATTCGCATGAGCGCCTCAGCTACGGACAAGAATGTCGAGCCGCTGCGGCCCGGCCCTTCGTCGACGACCAAGAAATCTGCTGATCGCGACAGTTGTTCCACAATCCAGTGTTCCTGGTCCGCGGAAAACTGGACGCTGCGAGCATACGGATGCCCCGTGGGCCTGACTGTGATCCTCTTGGCGCGGTTCCCTTGAGCATTCAGCGCTGCGGTGGTCACTGCGCTGAGCGTGGTCCCGATGCTGCGGACACCAATCACCGCAAAAACTCCTGAATGGGAGGCAATCCGGTCCACGACTCGGGCGTAGTCAGAAGGATGCAAGGCGTAATAGGTGAAGCCCTCAGGCGGAGAGATGCTGATCGCTTCTGGAACTTCAATGTTCGCCGCAAGCTGCTGGGGTTGCATGCCAAGCGCTTCATCTCCCGTGCACACACATAGGGCCAGTGCATCGGTGAGCGCAGCCGCTGCAGGCGCTCCAAGCGCATTCACATCTGCCAGCGCCCCTTCCAACTCGCCTGCTTCGATTAAAGAATCCACCAGCGAATTCTTTGAGGCAAGGCGATGGGTCAGGTCACGAACCATCCCAGGTCCCGAGACCTCGCGCCGGCCTTCGCGAAAAATCCAGAGATCGGATTTCGCGCGTTCGTCGGCGCTTTTCGGCAGATCTGTTTCGGTAGTAAAAAGCTGAGCTCCGCTAGAAATTTGTGTGGAACCTGCCATCCATCGAAAATCCCCCGCTTTGATCTCGCACTACACTCACCGACCAGCGCTTGGTCAACTGGTATTCTCCCTGGACGATTTCACTTTGTGGCTGAGTAACATCGGTCGAAAAGGTGAACGTAAAGTTCTTAGTGACCCGCTTCTGAATTCCGACTCGGGCGGAAGGGTTAGCGTTGTCGCCGCCGATCAGTGGATCAATCTGCAGTCCCGCGATTCCGGTCAACTTGGTCACCTGGTTGCTCACCTGCCCCAATCCCGCGGCCAGCACTTCACTTGCGCCAAAACTTGCCGGCGCTCCTTCGGTTGTGGTCTGGCCGCGAGCGATCAAGTTAATAATGTCTATCGGCGGCAGCGGCGGATCAGAAACATAATTTGTCTGCAGTTTCTCGATCGGACCGCGAATCGTGATGTTCAGGCTGTACTGGTTGATAGTCGTGCTGATGAGCATATTTAGCACTGGTTCAGTCTGATTCGGATTGGCGAAGGTGATGAGTCCGCGCTCGAGGTGATATTGATTTTTGGCGAAGAATATATCACCCGAAGTGAGATCGGCCCGGCCGATGACCACTGGATTCGATGCCGTCCCGATCACTCTCAGATTGGCGTTGCCTTCAATCCCGAGCTGCGCAGTTCCGGCGTTCAGTTGGCTGGTGGACTGGACTGCGATTTGCAGCTTCAAATTGTCCGCCATGCTCTGTCCGGTTGGCGGTGCGCTTGTCCCAGTGAACTGCGCCATGAATGACGAGAGATCAAAGTCGGAGGTGAACGACAGCGCGTCAATTAACACTCGCCCCTGCAAAACCGAAGCCTGGGGATTGCCGGTCAAATTTAGATCAGCGCCGAAAATTGTGCGCATGCCCTCCGGATAGCGTAGCCGTACGGATTTTGCAGAGACGGCGACATTCATTTGCAACTGAGGGCGATAAATCACCGAACCGCCCAGCGTGACCGGTCCACCCCCAAGTTTGCCCGAACCGTTGATGATTTGAACGCTGGTATCGCTCACTTGCATGGTCGCATTCAAATCCTGGAGTCCGAGTGGCATTTGCTCGGTTGAAAACGACGCATTCTGAAGTCGTATCTGACCATTCACACCGGGATTTTTTAACGTGCCCCGGGCTTTTACATCCAGGGCAATACTTCCGCCGCTTTGGACATCAGGCTGGAACAACTGAATCAAGCGAAGATCGACGGACCCGCGCGCAGAAACCGCTATCGCGTCCGGTTTGTTAATGGGAATTCTGCCCTGAAACTGCAATGACGTATCCGTTCCCGTGATGGTTACAGGCTGAATATTCAGCACTGAGTTTGCATAATCCACATGAATTGGCCCGGCCGCGGCGATTTGCAGGGCTTGGTAACTGGCATCGAGAACAGGAATGGTGAGGTTCGCTTCCAGCTTGGTTTTGTCCGTCGCTGGACCGCGTACTGAAACGTGCAACTCGGTTTCTCCACGCAAACCCGCCGGACGTGACGGCATGTACATCGCCAGAAACGGATCCACGTCAAACTTGCTGGTATCGAGCGAAGCTTCGGTGTAGTACCCGGGGCTCAGGTGCACCGTGGCATTGCCCCGTAGCATTGCCCCGCCGACACCTGAGTTCAACGCGAGCTTCGCCACGTGATTCGCAACGTCCAAATTCGCCGAAACCCGGCTGAAACTCGTGTCGTGTAATTGCAGTTGATCGATCTGAACCGAGGCTGCGAGTTGCGGGTCATCCACTGTCCCTACGCCGTTCGCCGAAATCGTGACCACGCCCTTAAGCGGGAGATTCCTTGCCTGCACGGTGTGGCTCTTGGTGAGGTCGATCTTCGAAGCCTGCAATTTAAAGTTATAAGCTTTCGTCTTCGGCGTGAAGCTCACGTTTGCAATTGCCGCTCCCACTGCCAGGGTCGAGTGTATGGTTCCCCCGGACGCATGGAACTGCGCCGAAACATTTTTTAGTGGCTCATCAGAAACCTTTGCTTTGTTGATTTGAACCTTTCCCTGGCCCTGTGGATTGAGCTCTGAACCGCGCAGTTCAATGTTGCCGGTAATATCACCTTGCATCGGATACTGAAGATTCGCAATCTGCTGGAGTTCAGCGATCGGCAGTCGTTGAATGTTGAGAGAGGCGGCGATCGGATCAGAAGCTATGTATGACCAGTGTTTTAGCGTTGCGCGCGCATTCAACGTCAGTTGCCCTTGCTGCGCCGATATCAGCGAGGCGTTCTGGATGGAGAATTGCGAGGGATTTGCGGTGATGTCCAGCCGCAGAGAAGTCCACTCGCTCTGATTCACCCGCAGGTTGTTGGCCGAAACCTGGGCAGTAATCTGAGGATTTCGTAAAGTTCCGCGTACGACCGCATTGAGGGTTCCCGCACCTCGAATATCGGGCATGCTCGACTGAGTTGCATCTTGTTTCGTAGTAGTTGGCATTGCCGATGCCAGCAGCATCAGTTGATGCAAATCACTGCTTGATGCCGTTACGGTCAGGTCGGAGTGATCGCCCATCTCGCCTTGGGCATGGATTGACGTGGCTGGAAGCTGAATTGAACTGGACGCGACCGAAAGCAGATTTCTAGGTGCGTCATAATTCACATGCAAGTCCGCGGTCAGCGGAAATGTCTGAGACTGGGGACCATTCGATGCGATCAGGGAACCCCGCATCGTGATGGCTGACTTGGCTTGCAGTTTGGCCGGACTCCCTTCCCAGTTAGCATCGGCGGTAGCATTCAAAGTTCCGGTGATGGGGAGCGATTGCGTCGATAGATTTCGCATCGAAGACTTCAACGCTTGCAAAGAGATGCCCGCCAGTTGAAGATGGAATCGCGAACGCTGCGCCGAATCCACATCGTCGATCGCGCCATTGGCGGTCAGCCTGCCATTGAGTAAATCGAGCGCCACGCCATCGGTTTTAAAGTTGCCGTCGGCCAACTGATATTTGCCGACGATCTTCTGAATCTTTACGGCTGCCTGCGGCGACGACACAGCGAGCCCGTTGCTGGCAATTTCCCCGGACAACTTGGCGTTTTTCAGCGCTGATTGGCCAGGGACGTCTCTGTAACTCATGACGCCGCTCAAGGCCACATCGCCTGAGGCATTGCCGCTCGATAGGCGGGCAAAATCCTGCGTGTGTAGCACGACGTCGTAATGCCCGTCTGCAACCGGAGCGCTGCCGTAGTCGCGAACGCTGGCCTCAATTTGTAATCGAGACCCACCCAGCTTCAGCAGCAACGGTTTCAGATTTACCTCCGTCGGAGTAGCGTCAAAAGATGCCTGCAGGCTATGCGGAAGTGGGCGAAGGCGTTCGTATTGCAACAGTCCATTCTGATAAGAAATTGTGCCGCTATATTTCTTCTGCAATTGGCTGAAACTGATCTCGGTCCTTAGACCGCTGAGGTTCGCATTAAACGGAATCTGCCGGTCAAGGGCGTTAATCACGCCATCTGTGAGCAGCACATGGCCAACGGCAAGATCAAATATGTTCGTGCTCTCTTTTTTGTTTTGGGAAGGCGGCGGCTGTGGCAGGTTGCTGTGGCCTTCTTTATCCACGATCAGGTTTACTGCCGGCCGTTCAACCAGCAGGTCGCTTAGAGTTATTTTGTGCCGCAGGACTGAAATTATTTTCACACCGATCCTGGCGTGCGGAACTTCCAGCAGTGGCTTCGCTCCAGCGGGTTCTGTCCCGTGGACGGTCAAGCCGTAAATATCTGCGCTGAGGGTTTTGACATGAAGCTGAAGATTTTGAATGTCTACTCGTGCGCCGGCCGATTCCTGAGCGCTCCGCTCGATTTTCGCGACCAGATATCGCTGGAAAGCTGGATTTGGCAGAATCACGACGGCAGCGATGACCAGCAGCAGTACCAACGCGCCGATCACGACTGCTGTCCAACCGACGATTTTTCTCCAATTCGCCATTTTCTAAGGCTAAAATGCCTGGCCTAGTGTGATGAAGAATTGGGTTGCGCTGATGCCAGTGACCGGATTTAGATTGTGTCCAAGGTCGATTCTGAGCGGCCCGATGGGAGTGTTGTAGCGCAGTCCGATTCCAACCGTATTCGAGTAATTGTTAACGAACTCTGGAAGATTGATCCGTCGATAGACGTTTCCGCCGTCATAAAAGATCACCCCACCCAGATTGCTGATGATCGGGATCGGATACCGCAGCTCGGAATTCAAGATAAAGAGCTGGTTGCCGCCCACAGGAATCGGAATCAATGGGCAATTGGTGGTGCTGGTCCCCTGGCAGAACGGGATATATCGAACCGGTCCTGCTTCATCGGTCGGAAACCCTCGCAGGGTGGTGCCGCCGCCGGCGAAGAAACGCTGGCTGGTCGGTACATCGCTGCCCGCAAAGGGGGCTGCAAGTCCCATCCGGATACTGTTGGCGAACACTAAGCTGCCCAGAGGCTTGTAAAACGCATATTGACTAAAGAGGCGGGTAAAGTTGGCACTTGACCCGAGCGCGCTGGGGACG
>Ga0157372_10009909_pt1 | contig 10134 bp, 7 predicted proteins | sample C55metaG_FD_115307 | JGI IMG/M metagenome (GOLD analysis project Ga0157372, IMG submission 115307) | Corn rhizosphere microbial communities from Kellogg Biological Station, Michigan, USA - C5-5 metaG | ecosystem: Host-associated > Plants > Roots > Rhizosphere > Soil | place: USA: Michigan...
AACATTCGCTCGCGGTACTGTTGATTGGCGGCTGTCATGTCAACTTCTAAATTCTCGGCAAGCAAAGGCAGTTCTTCAATGGCACATTCTAGTACGAGGATGTCCCCATGAACGCTCGCCGCCCTATTCGAGACCGTCCTCATTGCCCATTCTCTATTGAACAGTGCCACCCACTCAGGGGTGGGCGCGCCAGAAAGTTGGAAGGGAAATTTTTTGGAATGTCTTCTGGAGCCATCACGCACCTGGGCCGGTTCTGGGTTGGCAATAATTGTGATGTCTTGGAAATCGATGGACATCAGATTCTCCTTTAGCTATCACTTTTCTTATCTCAACACCTTTTGCTCGTATCGTCTCTTCGCTCGCTTTCAGCCATAACTTTCATTTAATTAACCACGCTTCTTCTCAGGCTTCACTGTAAAGCCACGTCGCTCTTTAGTCTGCGAAGAGGCTGAACTCTGCTCCTTAAGCATTTTTTGGCGCTCGATGTTTTTCTTCTCTATCGCTTCCTTCAATCTTTTTCTTGCTCGTTTATTCATGGCGGGATTATACAGAGTAGATCTGAGCAGTGTACGGGTAGTTTCGCGGATTCCTTCTGAGTGACTCAAATTCGTTCTTCGATCCGTGACAAGTTTAACCATTGCCTGGCACGAAGTTCATGAGTCGCAGCAACATAAGGCGACGAAAAGCGTGTCGGTCTTGAATGGAAAGAGACGCTTGAAGCGCCTCCATTAGGCGTCCAATAACGATCCCTTAAAATACCTTTGACTACCTTACGGTGCTATCCATGCCGCAAGTTTCTTTTGAATCCCTATAAATCGCTTCTCTTTCACGGCGGCGACACGGGTTCGATTCCCGTTACGGGACGCCAAAGCTATCAAACAACTCGCCGACGCGTAAACCACTAGCGCCATCCAGAAAGACCGCCCTTCGAAACGGTTCTGGAATGGCGTCTAAGAGTTTTTACGAGTTCGTCAACTGTTAGGATCTCAGGAATTTTTTGTCGCTTTGCGCTTTGTCAACCACTCGTGATCGGATTTGTCGTAGTCCATTCCCACCGAATCGCGTGTGAATAAAGCGCGCTCATGATGTTTCTGATCTTGGCTTTACTGCCTTTCGCCAGCGGATCACCGTTGTCGAAGCAAAGCCGTTTCAGCCATTGTTCGACTTCTACGGCCTTGACTCCCGACAACCTGTAAGATCGCCAGCGAGGTAAATCAACTTCCTCAAGTAACCGTCATAGGTGTGTTGCGTGGAATAAGTCTTTCGTTGTTCATCATCCGAAACCTAGTTTCATCGCCCGTTCGACTGGGGCTTGCTTTAGCTGCTTCATGACGGCATCGTGTCATGCTACCTCTAACCTCGCCGCTCAAAGCGGACATTTCATTTCTTAATTTCACCTGACATATCATGTGCTAACGACAAATGAGATTCGTTGTCTTGACATTCGCTATGTCGGGTTATATAAGACGCTCCATCCATGGCTCTATTCCTCGACGTGGAGTCTTACTCAATTTCAAGAGTCTCACTCCCGTTGTGTTTGTGATTGCGCGACTAGCTCTCTTTGCAAAGCAGCATAAGAACTAAAGAGATGTCCGATTTTTCGCAACGACGATGAGCGGATGACCTTTTTCCGTTTTCTTGAACGATCTAGAGTGCCCACAACCAAGGAGGTGAAGTGCTAGCCAAACCTGACCCCTTGTCAGTTCAGCTTGCTATACAAGGTGGAGGCGCAAAGATATGCCTACTGCTTGCAGCAATGGAAGCCCTTCAGTCGCTCGAAGCTAACAACATCCTTAAGGTGACGCGCGTTGCGGGAACGTCGGCTGGAGCAATAGTGGGCTGTCTGTTCGCTGCTAATGTCGACATGAAACTAGTACGGCAGCGACTCAAGGGTTTTTCTCCTCAACAACTGGCCAAAATGTTTCCCGCGCCTGGCTTAAATATCGTCACACGGCTCTGCCGAGGTCTTCCTCTGTGGAAAACAGAAATGCTCGCAAGTGAGCTGCGACAGTACTTTGAGGATCAATCGGTCCACACGTTAGGAGAACTCGCTGCAAAGAAAGGAGTGGAGGCTCTTGTTGTAGCGGCGAACCTTACGGAGTCCCGGAAGGTTGTCTATCGGGAACCAACCAAAGATATAGTAGAGGCTTTGCTCGACTCGTGCGGACTTCCGTACTGCTTCCGGACCTGGAGCAAGTCAGGCAGCCCGACAATCGTTGATGGTGGGATATGTGAAAACCTTCCCTCGGATGAACTGGAGCAATATGAGGCGCAAGATGGACCAGTGGTTGGAATTTCATTCGATCCCGTAAGGGGAAGAACCCCAAATACATTCAAAGACTTTTCCATCGCTCTGCTCGACACGGCCATGAATAATTCTATGGCACGCGCTAAGCTGCGACTTGGGGCTAACAGAGTGTTTAGTATTAAAACCGAAATCGGCACATTTGACTTTGAAGAAGCCATCGAGCGTGGTCTCGACACAGACTATGAGTTAATCAAAGATCGCGCGCACGAGTGGTTCAAAGAATTTGCAGCATCTAAACACAAGAAGCAACATATCATTGGTGACGTTTGGAAAGATCAGAATATCAGCATAATGAACAAGCTCAGTGAGATCTACGTTGGTCAGCACAAGCTGCAAAAGTTGGACTATAGGCACTGCAGCTTTGTCGTGCAGGCCAATTGCTTGGCTGGCGAAGGAGCTCCGCCAGATAATGTCACCTACTCGGTTAGCTTTAGGAGTTTGAATAACCCGGTCTACTGTCACGGTATACAGCTCAGCGAAACGGAACACGAAAGGGCGGTCGACCAAACTGAGTTTTCCGTGTTTGACGATGCTACGGGTAATACTATCAATACTCGAAGCATGCCGATGCGAGAACCGAGTAGACCGACAGGACGAGGGCTGCTCCTGTTTTTCCTTCCCGTCTTGCCGATCAACAGCGGACCGTACACCATTCAAGTTAGGGATGTCGTGTTAGACTTCATGGAGCCACTTCGGGAGACATATAAAGACGAACTAGTTGTTGCACCACTTCGTGCAGCAAGCAGCATCGGCAAAATTGATCTCGTGCTTCATTGGCCTAAGGACAAAGGCACCGTGTTAATGATGCCGAAGGAGAGCGCATCGGTGGGCCGAAAAATGAATGCCGGAGAATTGAGTAGGTTTGCTCCTCCTCAAGTCGGTTTTCTCACAATTGGCTGGACAGGAGAAAATGTCGATCCGGACAGAGAATTTGGTGTTGATCTTGTGTTTAAACCATCTTGACATTCAATAGGTCTAATCCTGAGCAACACGATTGACAGAGCCGCCTCTAATAGGTAGTATGCAACCGAGTTGAGGCTACGTTCTCCTCGGAAAGGGTCTCCTATGAAAATTCTAAGTTGGGGTCGAATAGGCTTATAGACCCAGGCTAAGGCAACTTAGCTGGCCATTTTGAACCGCCGCGCCTTTCATGGTGCGGCGGTTTGTCTTTGTGCAGGAACCATCGGTCTGAGTAAGTATCGCGTTGAACAGCGTACAGCCGCCCGCTGTCCACGATCAGACCATCGGGATAAAAGCATCTGAGCAAACTGTTCGTTTCGTTTGCGGCGCTCTTCGGCACTACGTTGAACGCGGCGTTGCTGTAGATCGATCACGTTCTTGAAAAAGCTTGTGGCTAAAGCAACTAGTGGCGGCAATCCAGACGCCACGGCCCTGATACTTGAGCGGCTGTGTGGACTACCCGGCGAGGTCCGCAGCGACGAACCGCACAAGGGGAAATCCACGCCAACGAAAAGTAAGCAAAGGTAAGACTTTTCAGAAGTGAGTAAGAAAGGCATTCTGACACACAGATTCTGTTTCGGTACTTCGGATAATCCCGGCAGTCAGGTCTGGAGACTGAACGCAAATCTCAAAAGGGGCGACATATACCTACACAACGTCCCTCACAGCGGAAATGATGTTCACGTTGCTCTACATTCATCAGGGAACTTCAGCATTAAAATCGGTACGGATAGGCAGAAGCTGCAGCCACCGTTTTCATCGGGTGGGGTTTATTGGGGACCCGTTATGATGTTCCGAAGATGGCCGCGCAGAATTCCGCCTGCTGCACCTTCCGGTGATATTGAAAAAATATCTTGGTTAGGATGGCCAAGCGAAAATGGTCTTTTCATTGTGAAGCTGGTCTACGTTCCGAAACAGTCAGGATGGATTCGTCACGACCACGATAGATTGATTTTTGCCGATATCCCCGCAAGGCTGTTTCATACCGAGATGTCGGTTCATCTGCTACTCCAAGAGCGAGCAATGACTGCGGCAGAGCTCGAGGTGTGTAGGGTTCCGCCGGAAGTCCTAGATTTTGGCCGTCCGCGCCCTGAGGTTGCCGAGATGATTCGCATATCAAAGACGGAGCTTGGACCGTCAGCCATCATCCATGAGCCTTTCGAGATAGCATAGTTGAATTGTTGAATACGTCCCTGTAAAAAAGCCCATCTTGACCGCCGCTGTCGTTGAGAGGCTTCAGTTACGGAAAGCCCTAGAATTCATAATTAGATAGGTAGACTATGGATACCGCGATTTATTACACGTTTAGCACGATTGCGCAGACGTTGGCTGGAGGTATTGCCCTTTTAGGCGCATTCGTCCTGTTTCGCTTTCAACTGTTCACCGGAAGAATGGAAGACGCGTCGTTACACCTCCAACGTGCCTTCAAGAACACCGACCGCCAACGTATTGTTGAGATGCGCCAAGCCAGATTCGATGGAGACTACGACCGCGTTCTTGATCTGTCAAAGCTGTCTAATGAAGAAGAAAAAACTGAACCAGACAAAGAGCGATATGCCACGTCACAATTCCGGTTGGAACGATTGTTAGATCGGCGGCGCGTGCTTGCCCGTTATTTCCGATTATTGCTGTGGACAACCGTCGGACTGGTAGTGGTCTCAGTTGCAGTCATAGCCACTACACCTCGACTGTACTGGCATACTAGCACTTCGATTATGGTGATCGTGTTCGGTGTTACTTGGTTTGCAGCCTGTATCTGTGGGTTTGCAGTTGTCCTTGAAAAGGCCTCGGAGCGTTAGCGGCCACGGGGACTGAGGGTTTGGGGATCACGAATGGAAACAAGTAGCACTTTCCGCTACAGGTTTTCGTGGAATGGTGGTTAGGTTGTTGTGGGGCAAAGCGTGTCGATCTTGACTGGAAAGAGGCGCTTGACGCGCGGCCATTAAGCGTCCAATAACGATCCCTGAGAGTTCCTTTGACTACCTCACGGTGCTATCCATGCCGCAGGTTTCCTTTTAATTCCAATAAATCGCTTCTCTTTCACGGCGGCGACACGGGTTCGATTCCCGTACGGGACGCCAAAGTAATCTCTGCTTGATGTTGTCATCACGTAGAGACGGTCGAAGCCGAAGTCTTATATCTGTGTTAAAATCCGTACCAATGAGTAGCGAACTGCTAAATCGGATCACCTCGAACCCGCGTCAGTGTGGTGGGCGTCCGTGCATTCGCGGGATGCGAATCCGCGTTAAAGACGTTCTCGACATGCTCGCCGGCGGTGCTTCGGAAGAAGAGATACTCGCCGATTTTCCCTACCTTGAACCTGACGATATTCGAGCGTCTCTCGAATACGCCGCCGCCCAGATCGATCACGCGGTGGTCATGGTCTCGTAGTGAATTTCCTGGTCGATGCCAACTGCCTCCCGGATTGGCTCGGTGGCTGGCCGACCAGGGACACTCAGCCCAACACGTCAATGACGTCGGTCTGGCAGGTGCCGAAGATTTCGTGATCTGGAATCATGCGCTTGGCGTCGATGCCATCATCGTCACAAAAGACGAGGACTTTGCCGAGCGGACCCCACGAACGGCTGTTGGGCCAGTGATCGTCCGCTTCGAATCGGAAACGCTACCAACCGTACCCTTATCGAATGGCTGGAACCGCGTTGGTCCTCTGTCGTTCAACTGCTCATTGACGGCAATCGATTGATCGAGGTCCGGTGATCCGATTATTCAGCTAAATTACAAATCGTTCAATCTCGCTATGGGCGACGAGAAATCTTAAGGTAGACCACCCTCGGCTGCGGTGGATTCACACAGTCCGTCGGTTAACACACCACGGCTAAACTCAATTCAACACTACGTGATGTCTATCGATGCCGAAACAAAGACTACTGAACCCGCCACGCTTCTCCCTGCTTCGCAGGACTAACGGCGTTAGGAATCCCCGTCGCAGGTCCTTCCGACATAAATAAAGCGTTCTTAGCATGAGTCTACCTACATGCTCTTATCGCCTGGTCCAGCAGTTCCTGCGATTGGCTGGGATACGGCTTGGCTGTAAGTAGCGCGTGGAATTTTTCTACCACACACTCCCTAACAGCTTCTGAACTTCCGGGAAGACGCATCACCCCTCGGACTCCCGGCTTGAACTTCCAATCGACTTGTATACACGAACGACAGTCAAACTTGTCACCTTTAAATAATTCTTCGAGCGGCGTGGGCGATGCACTAAGCGTGTCGCTGACGTGGTCCTTTCGGTAAGTCGCAATCTGGCGTCGCAGGCAGTCGCAATCGAACGCTGCCGCCATCACACGATCATGGACACAGTACGCAGTCACGCGCGCGTTCTCTTTGATAGAAAAATCTCTTGCTTGCGGGTTTGGTGGCTGTGCTGCTGGTCTTTGTGCCGGCTCTCGATCCTCATCCTGCGCAACCGGTCTCGACTGCGACATCGCCTGAGTCGCATCGTACTTCCAACCAGTCTCGACAACTTTTCTGCCCGCTGCTCTCGAGCCGTCAAGATGTGCGTTAACCAGTCGCCGCGCACTTTCGTTCGTACCCATATTGCAGTAGACGCGTCCCTCGAATGAGTACTTTCCTTTGAGAAAGTCTGTGAACCCATTGGCCCAGGCGTACATCGCGACCGGCGGCGGGGTTGCGACGGGACCGGTTACATAGACTGTGTTCTGATAGACGTCGGAGATACAGAAGGTATGGTCTGCTTGTGATGTATTTACTCTAGCCATTCTGTGTTGCGGAATAGCTGCAATCGGTGCAATCGCGGTGCCCGGCTCCGGTCTGTAATTCCACTCCAACGGAACTACGTGTTTGTTCCCCTGTCGCATTTGCATTTCGTAATTCTGCTTGCTCGATTGCGCCTGGCTCATGTCGAAGAAGACAGGACAGGCCACCGGGAAATTTGAATTGCTTTTCACATCGAATCGTCCTTTGAGATATTCGTTGTACTCGTTCTGAATCGGGTTGGTGTCCTGGCTGACGGCAGGGTCTAATCCGGTGTTGAAGATTTGGGTGATGTAGATGTCTGACTGGTCAGGGCTCGAAGCGCAATAGGCGAGAAGGCCAGCTTGTGTAGCAACAGCCCTGCCGGTGAAATCAATGGAAACAACCGAAAGAATAACGACGCAAAAGATAAGACCGACGCGAGCGGAAAGGTTTCGAGGATGCATGATGATCTCCTTCGGGTTGGAGTTAAAAGATCAGAAGGAAGGCGGCTATTCAGCGTGGCGGGAATTATATGTTGGGATGATCTGCGCTTCAAGCATTTGGCTCCAAAACACACCTGAAGGCTCAGTCGTGCATCAAGTTTCCAGTGCTCTTTAATAATGAGGCACCGAAGTATTCCCAATTGCTTGCGAGCATTGAAAGTTCCGGGGGGATCGTGCCACGACGCGCGATATCATTAGCATGATCTACAGGAGTGTATGTAGGTCCCCACCGACTCTGAGTAGGCTCCGCTCTGACCGCATTTCTGCCCTCACCGCATAAAACAGATCTCTGCGACGAGGAAAGTGAGTTGATCTTGAATGGAAAGAGACGCGTCACGCGGGTCCATTAAGGGTCCAATAACGATTCCTTAGAGTACCTTTGACTACCTTACGGTGCTATCCATGCCACAGGTTTCCTTTGAATTCCTGTAAATCGCTTCTCTTTCACAGCGGCGACACGGGTTCGATTCCCGTACGGGACGCCAAGCGTAATCGACCTCTGAAACCCCATCCGAAATGTTTCCCGGCCAATTTACATTACGTACAGGAATATCACACAAATAAGAATCCTTTTATCCAGAGGAGCCACCAGCATGCCTACGCGAAAAAAATCCTCCCCCCAAAAAGCGCAACCCAAAAAAGCGGCAGCTAAAAAGAAGGCCAAGAAACCCAGCAAATCAGGTCTAAGGTCTCCAGAATTCATGGAAAACCTCAAACAGTTCGTGCGAACTCAGGGTAAAGATTATCTTAAAGATCAGAACATCACGTCTGTTGGGATCGGCTATAAGTGGAAAGATGGACAGCCTACCAAAGAATTAGCGATCCAGTTTTCCGTAGGGACGAAGGCCACTCCTGAAGCCCTTGCAATGCTGGACACCGTTGAGATTCCAAAGTCGTTCAACATTAATGGCGTCGAAGTGCCAACCGATATCATTCAACGCGAGTTTAAACCCGATATCAGCGTAGTGGCAGAACCGGTGCCAAGTAACCGCAAGACGCGCCTGGATCCGATTGCGCCCGGCATCAGCGTGGCAAACGTAAACGTCTCAGCAGGAACTATCGGTTGCATTGTTTTTGACCAACACAACGGCAGCCCTTACGTTTTGAGCAATTGGCACGTGCTTCATGGGCCTGACGGAAATATCGGAGATGAAATCGTCCAACCGGGTCCTCATGATGACAATCGAGTCCATCTGAACGGCCTTGGCAAGCTTGTCAGGTCTCATTTGGGAGCGGCCGGCGACTGCGCTATTGCCAGCATTGAAAACCGCGCCTTTAAAGAAGAAATTGTCGATCTCGGAGTGAAACTGGAAAAGATCGGTGAACCGAATTTGGGTGACAAGGTGATTAAGAGTGGCCGAACTACCGACGTCACGCATGGGATCGTGACTCGGATCCACACGATTGCAAGAATTGATTATGGCGGGTTGGTAGGTGAGCAGGAAGTTGGGGGATTCGAAATCGGACCAGACAACGATCATCCAGCCTCTAATGGCGAGATCAGTATGGGAGGCGATTCAGGTTCTGCATGGGTCTTCAAAGCTCCCAACGGTAAGCCGTCAAAAGTCATGGCAGGACTCCACTTTGCCGGCGAATCACAGGGGGATCCCAACGAGCATGCGGTTGCCTGCTATCCGCGTTCTGTTTTTGAGAAGCTTGAAATCTCTGTTACTGCTCCGGAAGTAGTTGAAGCAGCAACGGGTTTAGGCTACGCGCCGAAATTTCTTGGTCCTACGGTAAACTTGCCGAAGCTTTCGGCCAGCAACCGTCAAGACGCGGTTAAGCTGAACAACACCGAGATCCTTAATTACACACACTTCTCCCTGACTCTGAGTAAGTCTCGGCACTTCGCGTTTTGGGTTGCGTGGAATGTCGATGGTAGTACCTTAAAGAAACTTAGCCGAAAAGGCATCGACTTCATTTTTGATCCACGCATCTCGGATGACTTTCAGGTTGGTGATGAGCTGTATGGCGGGAATAGACTGGACCGCGGCCACATCGCTCGGCGCGCGGATCTATTGTGGGGTAGTCTCCCTGAAGCTCGCCGTGCCAATGTGGATTCATTCTTCTTCACCAACATAACTCCGCAGATGGATAACTTCAACCAGAGTTCTCAAGGAGGAATATGGGGTCGACTCGAGGACGCAGTTTTCGAAGAAGCTGACGTAGAGGATTTGCGGCTAAGCGTGTTCGGTGGACCACTCTTTCATAACGACGATCGCGTTTTTCGTGACGTGAAGATTCCGCGGGAATTCTTCAAGGTGATAGCTTACGTGGAAGATGGCGCACTTCAGGCCAAAGCCTTTCTGCTAACGCAGAGTTTAGACCAACTTGAACTTCTTGACCTGAAGCAGTTCAAAGTATTTCAAGTAACGCTTAGCGAAATTGAGCAACGGGGAGGCTTTACTTTTCCGACCAACCTGAGAGCCGCCGATACCTTCGCGGAACATCTCGAAAGTGTTCCCGAGGCTGTCGCCGCTGAACGTCAACCTTTGACTTCGACAGATGACATTGTTTGGTGACCAGATTGTCCGTTTTTTCGTTGAAAGTTGCGGCTCTCCAAGTTCGATCAGTTTACGCAGCTTTGGTCTGCTGCACTAATCCATTCTGCAAAGCATAATCATCAAGAGCGGACAAGAGTGTCGG
>Ga0157372_10009911_pt1 | contig 10134 bp, 8 predicted proteins | sample C55metaG_FD_115307 | JGI IMG/M metagenome (GOLD analysis project Ga0157372, IMG submission 115307) | Corn rhizosphere microbial communities from Kellogg Biological Station, Michigan, USA - C5-5 metaG | ecosystem: Host-associated > Plants > Roots > Rhizosphere > Soil | place: USA: Michigan...
AACACCTATCACAACTATGGTTCAGCGCTAGGATTGACATATAATTTCTACAAAAAATATACTATTTCAGGAAATGTCAACTATAACAAAATAAGATCGAACGAGGCTAACGACATTTTTGTTACTGGCTTCAATACACCCGATTGGTCGACAAACTTGTCTTTTGGTAATCGCCAAATTGCTAAAAATATAGGTTTTAATATAGTATGGAGATGGCAAAATGCCTTTTTGTGGGAAAGTCCACTGGTTACCGGAGATATTTCTGCTTATAGTACTTTCGATGCTCAGGTATCGTTCAAAGTTCCTAAGGCGAAGGCAAATATTAAAGTGGGCGCAGCAAATCTTCTTAACAACCGCTACTTGCAATACGCCGGCGGTCCCACAATTGGTGGTCTTTACTATGTTGCTCTCACATTCGATAATCTCCTTAATAAATAAAACATGCTCTGGCTGCAGGTGAATGTTATAAAGCCTGCAGAAGTTTTTGAATGTAGTACTGTACCGACGCTCTTTCCACTAACTCTTGTTATTACGAAAGCAAGGTGCTGAAATCCAGGCTTTATCCGTTTGTCAATTTTTACTTGTGGAACAACTCACTTAAGCACAGCCCTTATACTCATGGAATGCACCGCTACCGCCTTATCTTAATGAAATCAATATACTGCTAAGACGTTACTATTTTACAGTTCAAGATTTCTACAATCAAAATACTAGTTAGTGGAAAAATAAAACTGGCGGCTACGCTCATATAAATTTTATCATTTACCTTCATCAGAAGTAAGGCAATAACTGTTTTGTATTAATTTATTAGCTTGAGACTAGTGTGCCCATGCTCAAGGTTAAACAGAACCGGCAATTTTTTTTGTTTTTAAATAAAACGAAAAAGATGTCGTTATCTCTATGAAGTGTGTGTTATGACAAAATTTCGGTGTTTTACGATAAGTGCATTCATCCTGGCATATCTGTTACCCGCCATCGTAGATGGACAGGATATTCATTTTTCGCAATTTTTTGAGACTCCACTACTACGTAATCCATCTTTAGCAGGCATTTTCAATGGGGACATTAGGGTACAGGGAGTTTACCGAAACCAATGGGGAAGCGTAACAGTTCCTTATAAAACAGGTTCATTCAACGTTGAGTATAAACAGCCAATCGGCCAGGGAGATGACTTTATAACTTCTGGTTTGCAGTTGGTATATGATAAAGCGGGTACGACTAATTTTACTACAACCAATATTTTGCCCGCCATTAATTACCATAAATCACTGGCTGGTAATAAGAGTAGTTATCTGTCATTAGGCTTTATGGGAGGTTTGGTTCAGCGAAGGATAGACCGGAGTAAAATGACCACGAATAGTCAGTTTGACGGTAATGGATATAACCCCGCTTTAGCTGACGGAGAAGTTTTCGTCAATGACAATTTTTCTTACCTTGACGGAAGTGTGGGTATGACATTCAATTCAGCAATTTCACCTGAAAGGCCTCAAGACAATTACTTTGTCGGTGTTGCTTACCATCATTTTAACCGTCCAAAAAATAGTTTCTATCATCGTCCGGAAATTGAACTTAGTCCTAAATGGGTATATTCTGCAGGAGTTCGCTTCGGTGTTAGTGAGACATCTTACCTTACAATTCAGGCAGATCATACTGCACAAGGCCCCTCTTCGGAGACAATAGCAGGAGCCATGTATTCAATTAAAATAGGGGAGGATTACCAAAAACCTGATTACACTTTGCATTTTGGTGGTTTTCTTCGTTTGCAAGATGCATTTATACCCGTAGTGAAGTTGGATTACAATCCTTTTTCGATAGCATTAAGTTACGATGTAAATGTGAGTCAACTAAAAACAGCGAGTCAGGGACAGGGTGGACTAGAACTTTCCGTTACTTATATTGGTTTTTTCGATAGAGACAATAGCAGTAAAAATGCAACTAAATGTCCGAGATTTTAATTTATTTCAAGAGATAAGAAGGTCTGCTTTCATTAAAAAAGCTTTAAGGTCAAAAATGGGGAGTTCACTGCTACATTAAATTTTTTTTATAAAACAATTCTTAAAAAATCGAACTCTTATATTTGATGACATACATCAAAAGGCGTAAAGTCAACTTTATGGCTGAAAATTTGTATAATAAAAATTTATAACTAATTTTAAATAATTGAGACTATAGCGAAATATGAATAAACTCTACCTAATTTTTCTTCTTTGCGGATTTACTTTTTTTGCACAGGCTCAGGATGTCAAACCAAGTCAATCGCCCTTTCCACTAGAAATAGTCGGAACAAAAATGCTTAAATTCTATCCGAACCCTGCTAATGGGGTAATAAATTTCGAGTTTCTCAAGCCAGTACAGAAGGACTTGACCCTGCAAGTTTTTAATTTTATTGGTAAAAAAGTGTTTGAAATGAATGGGGTTTCTCAAAAAACTACCGTTCCATTAAATGATTTTTATCGGGGAGTTTATATTTTTCAGCTTCGAGATAAAACCGGTCGAATAGTAGAATCAGGAAAGTTTCAGGTAGTTGATAACAAATAGAAAAGGTGGATCAACTACATTCTTTTTAATAGCTATAGAACCTCAATTTCGCTGATTATAGCACTTGTACAATTAAGAACTTAAGATAATTAGTGTTTTCCATTCCCCAAATAATTGGATGATCACTCGATTGAGTTTTAAAAGTTACCTGTCTTAGTCTTCTCCGTGCATCTTTTGCCGCTGCATAAACGGTATTTAAAAAAAGGTCGGGCGAAACAAGATTAGTGCAACTACTTGTTACTAAAAATCCCCCTGGTTTCACCAACTTAATGCCCCTTAAATTGATCTCTTTATAGCCCGTTACTGCCTTATCAATATGTTCCCTGTTTTTAGTAAAAGCGGGAGGGTCAAGCATTACTACATCAAATTGTCGTCCGTCTTTTCCCCATTGTTTTAAAGCGTCAAAAGCATTAACTGCTTCGAATCTGCAAATGTTTGAATATCCGTTTAATGCTGCATTTTTGGAAGCCTGTGATACAGCATTTTCAGAAATGTCTAAGCCTAATACACTTTTTGCCCCATAATGAGCAGCATGTATTTCAAACGTACCAGTGTAAGTAAAGACACCTAGAACATCGGCCCCTTTCACGATATGTCTAATAGCTCTCCTGTTGTCTTGCTGATCTAAAAAGTAGCCGGTTTTTTGGCCGTTTTCGATATCGACAAAAAATTTTAAACCGTTTTCTTCTATAACGATAGTTGTATCAGACGGTGCAGTTAGCCACCCTTTTTTTTGTTCCAAACCTTCTAACTCTCTAACGGGTACATCGTTTCTCTCATAAATACCTTTTGGCTTAAATATAGCTTGTAAGGCGTTGACTATTGCTTGCTTCCAAACTTCCATTCCATACGATAAAGTTTGCAAAACGAAGTAGTCGTTGAATTTGTCAATAATCAAAGCTGGCAAAAAGTCGGCTTCACCGAAAATCAGGCGACAATTTTCCGTATAACCAATCTTCTTACGGTATTCCCAGGCAGATTGTATTCTATTAAAAATAAATGCTTCATCTATAATTTCATTTTTATCCCGTGTTAGTAATCGTATTGTTATTTGTGATTTTGGATTGATGTACCCCTTGCCAACAAATTTATTGTCTGCCGTAACAACCTCTATAATGTCTCCCGGGTTTACATCCCCGTCAATCTTAAAAATTTCGTTTGAAAAAATCCACGGGTGACCGTTTGCCACCCTTTGACTAATCTTCTTTTGTAAAATTGCCTTTGCCATCTGGCAAAGATAAACGGTGACGACCTTACTTTAGGTTCAACTAACAAATGTCAAATTGACCTTAAAACCTGTTTGGCAAAGTGTTTGACCTTTACCTTTGCGAAAAAATGAAATCAATGGCAGATCAAGAAAGACCGCAAACCGACAATCAATCAATGGAAGGAGTAGATATAAACTCGGATGATAATATCCCCGGAACTTCTCATTTGACAGATACTTTAACTGAGGAGGGAGAAGCGGAAAAGCTAAAAACTGAGTTACAGGAACAAAAAGATAAATACTTACGGCTTTTTGCAGAGTTCGATAATTACAAAAGACGCACTGCTAAAGAAAGAATAGAATTGATGCAAACAGCAGGGAAAGAAGTAATTACCTCTTTGCTGGATGTTCTTGACGATTGTGACCGTGCAGAAAAACAAATTCAGTCGACAACAGATATTGAGCAGATTAAAGAAGGTGTACAACTGGTGTTTAACAAGCTAAGAACTACTTTACAAAATAAGGGTTTAAAGGCGATGGAGAGCGTAAATACCGATTTTGATGTGGAAAAGCATGAAGCCATTACTGAGATTCCTGCTCCAACTCCGAAGTTGAAAGGAAAGGTGGTTGATGAAGTAACAAAAGGGTATTACTTGAATGATAAGCTAATTCGATTTGCAAAGGTGGTCGTTGGTAAATGACGAACAACGATAGAAGCTAATGGAAAACTGGTACGGTGAAAATTGGTAATAAACGGGTATTTTTTACGTTAGAATTGTAAAGGATCAATTTATTAAAACTTCCCTGTAAGGGATGGGAGCATATATGTCAACAAAAAGAGATTATTACGAGGTGCTTGGGGTTAGCAAATCTGCAGGTGGTGATGAGATAAAAAAAGCTTACCGCAAAGTGGCGATGCAGTATCACCCCGACCGAAACCCCGGAGATCATGAAGCGGAAGAAAAGTTCAAAGAGGCAGCGGAAGCTTACGAGGTACTGAGTGACGCTGATAAAAAGGCGAAGTATGACAGATATGGTCACCAGGCTTTTGGACCTGGAACTGGTGGGTTTGGAGGTGGTCACGCAAGCAATATGGATGATATATTCAGCCAGTTCGGTGACATATTTGGCGAGGACATTTTCGGTAACTTTTTTGGCGGTGGAGGCGGAGGTGGCAGAAGCCGTAGCGGTGGAAGAAGGGCAACAGGCCAACGAGGAAGCAACTTACGCATAAAGCTAAAACTCAATTTTGAAGAAATTGCAAAGGGAGTTACCAAAAATATAAAGGTTAAGAAATATGTAAGTTGTACTACCTGTAGCGGAAGCGGTGCGAAAGACAAAGGTAGCCTTCAAACTTGCTCTACCTGTAATGGAAGTGGGCAGGTTCGTAAAGTTCAGAATACATTTCTTGGTCAAATGCAGACAGTCACTACTTGTAGCACGTGTAATGGCGAGGGCACTACAATTACTGCAAAATGTACAACATGTAAAGGCGAAGGGCGTGTATACGGTGAAGAAATGGTAAGCCTCGACATTCCTGCAGGTGTACAAGAAGGTATGCAACTAAGCCTGAGTGGAAAAGGAAATGCCGGTGAAAGAGGCGGCGCTAATGGAGATTTAATTATTCTTATAGAGGAAGAAGCGCATCCAAGTTTACATAGAGATGGCTTAAATGTAGCATTTGAGTTATTTATTACCTTTCCTGACGCAGTGTTTGGTACAAACGTAGAAGTGCCCACGATCGATGGAAAAGCTAAAATTAAAATACCCGCAGGCACGCAAAGCGGAAAAATTTTCCGGTTAAAAGGTAAAGGATTTCCTGAAGTCAATGGATATTCTAAAGGGGATCAGTTGATTCATGTGAATGTATGGACCCCGCAAAATGTGAGCAGTGATGAAAGAACAATGTTGGAAAGAATGAACGACAGCAATAATTTTAAACCGCATCCTGATAAAAGTGACAAGAGTTTCTTCGAGAAGATAAAGGAAGCTTTTTCGTGATGTTCTAGAAAAACTGAAAACCTTAGCTATTTATAAATAGAAACGCCGAAAACAGGAATGTGTTCGGTGTTTCTATTTTACGGGCACTTCCTCAACTGCTTTCCATTCCTACTTCTCCACTTAAAACTTTATTTACTTTTTTAAAAAATTAGTCTTACAAACTTACTTTCTCCGCTTATTTGGATATATTTTTTTTGCTTTACTAACGAGTTCGATAAATTCTTTTTGTAAAAGATCGTCGGGTTTAGCGGAGGTAATGGCTAGATCGGACACATCATCCCATGAATAGCTATTTGAAAACGGAGATTGTTTCAGCAACAACCCAAACATGATGACTGACGAAGCAAATTGTAAGGAACTGTCTGCTTCAGAAAGTTTTTTGTAATTATAAGTTGCGTCAAAATGATCTCTGATGACTTCTTGGCTTGAAGGATTTTTATAAGACAATTGAAGAGAAGCAACGACTGCCTCTTTTTGAATTTTTTCTAATGAAACAGAATCACTTGGTAATATTTCAAATACTGCCATTAACGTATGTCCACTTCCCACCTCACCTCCCTCCAATGTTGTGCTTTTATCGTTCAATGCACTTCTTTGATTATCAAAACCTATAAGTCTATATTCTTTTACGATGCCCGGATTAAAAATTGCGTTTAAGTAGACCTGACTGGCAACTGTATAGATGGTCTGCGCAAATTCTTCCACCAGCACTTTTTCTGCCTCCCCTTCATTGTCTAAATAGGCAAAGTTTCCCTGTCCTTTTTTTGCCAATGTTTCTAACTTACTGTCTTTGTAATTTCCCATTCCAACTCCCAGGCATGTGAGATAAATTCCTGTCCTTGTTTCCTGTGTAATTAATTCTTCCAGGTCTTTTTCACTTGTTTGCCCTACATTAAAGTCCCCATCGGTGGCCAGTATAACTCTGTTATTTCCATTGGTAATAAAAGTATTTTTTGCCATATTATACGCAGTACGAATAGCCGACGCACCTTTTGTTGCCCCGTTTGGTCTTAAACCTTCAATAGCCTCAATAATCTTCTGTTTATAAAGTCCAGTTGTGGGTGGAAGCAATTCAACAACTTCATCTCCGTAAGTAATAATAGCAACTTGATCAATGGGTCTTAAATTTTCCGTCAATAACTTGAAAGCACTTTTTAACAACGGTAGCCGATTGGGCATGTCCATACTGCCTGAGACATCAATCAAAAAAATAAGATTTGCCGGAGGCGTTTTATCAAGATTAACCCTTTTTGCCTGAATGTTGACAAATAACAATAGGTTTTTGCTATTCCATGGACAAGAGGTAATGTTTGTACTAACGGAAAAAGTTCTTTTAGGATCCGGCTGATCTTTCACCTTCAAATTGAAATAGTTCAACATTTCTTCAATTCTCACAGCATCAACAGGCGGCTGTTCTTTTTCCCGAATAAAGCGCCTGATGTTACTATAGCTGGCTTTATTTACATGAATAGAAAAGCCCGTTTCAGGATAATTTTGAGTACTTATAAAAGGATTTTCTACAGTCGAAGAATAAGTCTCTCCATCGGACGTAACAGACTCAAGTGACTGAAGAGGCAAATTTTTTGTGAGTGATGTTAGTTGAAGGGTTGCAGTAGATTTTCTGTTAACAGCTTTAAGTGTAAAATAATTGTATTGAGTGGTATTAACAGCAGTTTTTAAGGTATCAAATCCGGCTAAATAAAAAGTAATCGTGTCAACTTTTAGGTTAGAGGGTATTCCGAAAGCACCGGAGTTCCCTGTGTAAAATGGATAATTTCCTTTAGAAAAAAGGGTGATTCTTGCACCTTGTAATCCAGCGCCCTTTTCGTCTTTTAGTTCGCCTTTTAGATAGTACTGTGCATGCGAAAACTTTACCAACATTACTAATATAGGTATGGCAAATGCACGGCAATTCACTTATTAAAGAGTTTAGATGAAAAAAAATAAGGCTTAATTATACAAAAATTATTGTACAGCCTTCCTTAATCTTCTTTAAGCTGGTATAACTGCGAAAGATTTCTTCCCAGGCCGTTGTAATCAAGTCCGTATCCTACCACAAATTTGTCTGGTATAGAAAAGCAGGTATAGTCTATTGTTACGGGGTAAATGGTCGCCTCTGGCTTATGAAGTAAAACAGCAATTTTTAACGAGGACGGTTGCTGATTGTAAACTTGCGGCAGGAACTGATTAATTGTTTTTCCTGTATCAATAATGTCTTCAAGAATAATGATATTTCTTCCGGTGATATCTGTATCAAGCCCGATAGCTGTTATTACCTGTCCTGAGCTTTTTGTGCCTTTATACGACGCCAGCTTAATAAAACAGATCTCAGCTTCAATGGTAAGAAATTTAAAAAGGTCGGCTGAAAACATAAAAGAGCCGTTGAGTATAGAAATAAAAAGGGGCCTTTTGTCTCTATAATCCTGAGATATTGTTTGTGCTAATTGCTTTACTTTTCCTATTATTTCTTCCTCCGACAAATAAGGAATAAAGCTTTTATCATGAACCTGGATGGTGGACATTGCACTATTTTTCTGCACAAGTTAAGTCCATATTACATACCGGAATTCGATTTTGCGAAGCTGGCTGCGGCGAGTCTGGGTGAAGAAGGGGCAGGATATTTAAGATATATTCTTTCTCCATTTGCCGGTTGCATTCCTTTTGAAAGACCGTTAAACTCCATTATAGCAGAAAGTTGCATTCCTTCTTTCTGTGCGATATCATGAATTGATTCATTTTCTTCTACTATGTGTACTTCTTTCGACCCTTTTTTTGCTTTTTTCTGTAAGAAGATTAATTGGTTTGATGTAAGAATGTCCGTCTGGTCCAGATCATTAAATTCTAATAATTTCTTTAGGCTAACATTGTAATTCGCTGCAACCGCCAGCAGTGAAGTACCTGCAGTTGCATAAATCACCTTTGCGTCGTTTATGTTGAAAACAGAATTTAAAGGATACTGAGCACGGTTATTTTCCTTAACAGCGACTTTTGATGTTACGACTGAAGCGCTTTTTAATATGGTAGGTTGCACTTCTTTTTCGATAAGTTCATCAGGCTGCGATGGAGCGGTACCGGATACCAAAAATTCCTCACCACTTTCTTTGCGCTGCATAGCAAGCAACGTAAACGATTGTAAATCATTTTCTACAATTAGCTTTATCAGTTGTTGAGCATAAGTGGGATTGGTTGCATAACCAGCTTTTCTTAAGCCCTTGGCCCAGCCCTCGTAGTCTGTTGGATCAAGTTTAAAAAGAAAAGCGTACATAGGCCTTGTTCTCAAAAAGTCGGAGTGATCTTTATACGAGTCTTCAACCGAAGGGTATTTTCTAAAGCACTCGTTCTTAGCATCATCGTCATGAGACATCGTTTCTCCTGTCCACTCAGATTTACACTTTATTCCAAAATGGTTATTAGCAATTGAAGCAAGATCGCTTTGACCTCCGGCAGTTTCCAAAATGCCCTGAGCCAGTGTAACAGAAGCAGGCACACCTGTGCGAAGCATTTCTGAGATGGCAAGCTCTTTGTATAAATTAATGTAAGTCCGTATTCTAAGTTTGTCAGATTGACCAAAAGCAGAGGATAATAATAAGATTGCTGAAAGCAGCGCTGAGGTGGGCTTCGAAAACTTTATCATTATAATTTTTTTATTAATAAAAGTCCGTCTCTAATAGATAACATGACTTGTTCAACCCTTTTATCCTTGGCAACATGACGGTTAAAGGCATCAATTGCCAGGGCATTTTTCCCTTTGATTGTTGTTTCCAGCACTTCTCCGTGGAAAAGTACATTATCGGCGATAATAATTCCTTTTTCAGATAAGCGAGGTAAAATGAGTTCGTAGTAGTCTATATAGCTCACTTTGTCAGCGTCTATAAAAACCAGATCCCATTCAAAATCTAGTTTCGGAATGATTTCTTTCGCATTCCCTACGTGTAAAGTAATAAGATTATTGTTTTCGGCAAATTTAAAATTACTGAGAGCCGTATCTGCGTCTTGTTGTCTAAGCTCAATTGTATGTAATTCTCCATCATGCGTTAATCCCTTTAATAAACACAAAGCACTGTAGCCTGTAAAAGTTCCAATCTCTAAAATGTACTTTGGTCGAATGATTTTACTTAAAAGTGATAAGAACTGTCCCTGGACATGTCCACTCAACATATGTGCAAGTGGATGATTTTCAACTGTTTCTTTATTTATTTTTTGTAATAGTTCGTCTTCTGCACTTGTAAATTGCTGAATGTAGTTTTCGGCCAGGATTGATATTAATTCAGAAGGCATTGCGGTAAAACTATTAAAAAAATTAAAAACCGGCAAAGCAGTGTAAAAAAGCAGCTTTTTTGTTATGCAAATTTTAACAGTTCGTAAGCAGCAGAATATTGAGAGGGAGA
>Ga0157372_10009912_pt1 | contig 10134 bp, 6 predicted proteins | sample C55metaG_FD_115307 | JGI IMG/M metagenome (GOLD analysis project Ga0157372, IMG submission 115307) | Corn rhizosphere microbial communities from Kellogg Biological Station, Michigan, USA - C5-5 metaG | ecosystem: Host-associated > Plants > Roots > Rhizosphere > Soil | place: USA: Michigan...
AATGTTAGTCGAATATGCGCATCAGTAAAAAAATTATTTGCTTTTAATGTTTGAAAGATGGCATTCTTTATAAATTCTTTTGTTGGAATATCTGCAAACATTAATGTATGTGCTGATGCATGTAAACGTTCAAGATGCTCATTCAAACAAAAAACTTTATTGTTATAAACACGCAAACCTTCCCATACTGCATCGCCGCCTTGCACTGCGCTGTCAAATACAGAAATTCTTGCTTCATTGCGATGATATAATTTGTCTTTAATAAAGATTTGTATGTTCTCGTTTTGCGGATAAAATTTTTGTTGCATAATGGAATCTTATTATTTAAATAATTTTATTTTTAGTGAGAAGTGAGACGGCAAACGTGAGATATTAGCGTTTACATTTTGCATTTCATTTTCACTTCTCACCTTTCACGTTTCACTTAATTTAATTCGTACACAATTGCTTCATAAGGGCGAAGCAAATTACTTGTATTAATTGAAGTATAATTACTAATTAAGATTTTTGCATTGTCTATATTAATGCCTGTATTTACTTCTGCATCTTGTGCAGAAAAATTTAAAAGCACCAATAATTTGTTGTTATTTAACTCGCGTGTATAAACATAAACATGTTTGTTGTCTTTATCGAGCAATGTATATTTTCCATACACCAAAACGAGATTATCTTTTCTCAGTTTCACCATCTTTCTAAAATAATTTAAGCAACTGTTTGAATCATTTTCTTCTGCTGCAACATTTATCGTTTTATAATTTGGATTCACTTTTAACCAGGGCGTTCCTGTTGTAAAACCTGCATTGGCAGAATCATCCCATTGAAAAGGTGTGCGGCTATTATCTCTTGCCATAATTTTTTGCGCTTCAAGGAAAGCTTTTAAATCACCACCTTTATTTTTTATTTGCTGGTACATGTTAATAGTTTCAACATCGCGGTAATCATCAATTGAATCAAACTTAATATTATTCATTCCCAATTCATCGCCATTATAATAATAGGGTGTTGCGCGCATCGTCATTAAAAATGTAGTAAGCATTTTAGAGGAAAGCTCACGAAATTCAGGCGCATCATTTCCCCATCGTGTAACTATGCGTGGCTGATCGTGATTGCCGAGATAAACTGTTCCCCAACCCTTATCTTCAAAAATTTCATCCCATCTTGTATAAATATTTTTGAATTCAATAAGATTAAATCCATTTGGATCCGGAACTTTAAACTGGTCGGGCAATAAACCGAGACTCATTCCTTCAAAATGATACAACATATTTAATTCATTCCTGTCTTCATCTACCAAAAGATTTGCATCATAGGTTGTAATGCCAACGCCTTCTGCAACTGTCATCACATCATACTTACTTAAAACTTTTTCATTCATTTCTCTTAAGTATTCATGCAGGTGCGGACCGTGTGCATAGTAACTGATATAGTCTCCATGATATTTTTCGGGCAGTGGCGGAAAGCTTGTGTCTTTTGAAATAAAGGGAATTACATCCATTCTAAAACCATCAACACCTTTATCAAACCAAAACTTCATCATGCTAAAAATTTCTTCGCGAACCTTTGGATTTTCCCAATTCAAATCCGGCTGAAAATCTCCGAAGTAGTGTAAATAATATGCATTGGTTGTTACATCATGTTGCCATGCGTTTGCACTCACGTCAAAAAAACTCCACCGATGTGCAGGCTTGCCTTTTTCCGCAGCCCACCAGTGATAATAATCTCTGTATGGATTGTCTCTTGAACTTTTTGATTGTTGAAACCATTTATGCTGATCGCTGCTGTGATTTACTACTAAATCCATTACTAATTTTAAACCGCGTTCGTGCATGCCATTTAACAACGTATCAAAATCATCCATCGTTCCAAATGCCTGCATGATGTTTTTATAATCGCTGATGTCGTAACCATTATCCTTGTTCGGCGAACTGTAAATTGGATTGAGCCATATTACATCAGCACCTAAGCTTTTTATGTAATCCAGTTTTGATGCAATGCCTTTTAAATCACCAATACCATCTCCATTACTGTCTTTAAAACTTAGCGGATAAATTTGATACACCACTGCTTCTTTCCACCATTTTCTTTCAAGGTTAGTTGTATGAGAATTGGATGAACTCATTGTTTACTGATGTTATTCTATAACTAACCGCAAAAACCGTGAACAAAAATCAAAGAGAAAAAACTTTTCATGATTTTATATCAAGAAGCGGTTGCTTTTATTGAATGCGGATATAATTGCTCATAAAACGTTTTGCATTCTTTATATAAAGATTCGAATTTAGCAGGCAAATCACGCTCACTTGTTTTTTGCTTTTCAAAACCTGTTGAGTAATGCACGTTTTCATACCAATACTTCGCCCACACACCATCATAAGGTTTTGGTCCGGCGGGCCAATGCAGCATTTTTTCTGTAAATGAAATTTTCAATGCTTCGCACAATTGCTGTAAAACATTGTATGGCGATTTTAAAATTTCATTTGAATCGAGCACAATACACGAAAGATTGTTTTGTTTGAAATGATTAAATAAAAACCATTGCATTTTAATGCCTATATCCTGCATGGTAACATCATCTCTCACCTGCGCATACGAAGCAATAATTTGCTTTGGGTTGCGAATGAATATTATATTTTTTGTTTGCGATAAAAAATCAAGATTGATATTGATAAGATGATGAGTCATCTGTTTAAAAAAAACAACAGGCTTGCTATAATCACCTAAAATAATTTCTTTAATTACTGTATCCGAATCATTCAACTGCGCATTTAAAATTTCTTCTTTGCCAGGATGATTACTGTTGCTTGTTTTTAAATAATGTGCATACAAAGGTTCATCAACAACAATTGTATCATCGCGCTGTGCAAATGAATACATCATGGCAGTAGAAATATTACGCGGGCTACTCCACAAACAAATTCTTTTTATAAACATGTTTTATTAATCATTTATCAAACTAAAATAAAACAAAAGCCCTCCCGAAAATCAGGAGGGCGCATTTGAATTTAATGGATTACGGATTACCTATTTAAAAAATTCAATTATCTATTCTATAACTATTTTTTTTGTTTGAGATTGTGTGCCACTGGAAATTTTAATAAAGTAAACACCTTTTGCAAATGATTGCAATAAAATTTTTTCTGTTGTTCCTTTTTCAATTGCAGCAAGTGGTTTATTTAAAATAATTTCTCCTGCAGAATTTGTAACCGTAAGATTACCTGTTTTTATAGCTGTATTAAAAATAACATTCGTGTAATTGTGAGCAGGGTTCGGCTGCACGCTTATAATTTTTGCAATTGTTGAAATATTATTAGCAATACTATTTTCTTCTTTTCCTGCTGCTATTATTTTAAAATCTGCATCACAAATATCATAGAAAATATTACCGACAGCTACTACTTTTATTCTCGCATGTGTTGAAGCTTGCATGGGCAATACAATATTTGCAACACCATCATTAAGAATATCTGATTTTAATTTTATTGGAAATGTGTTGCCACCATCTAATGAAAGTGTAATGTTTACATGCGAACAATTTACAGGCGCTGCATTTGTATTAGCTACATTCCATCTTACTACATGCTTTGAACCTTCTTTCCAGGAAACATTTGTGTTTGGATTAGTAACCTTAAGCGGCCCTGCATTTGCAGCAACGGTTACAATCATGTTGTCTGAATTTGTGCTGCCGCCACCGGGATGATTGTCACGAACAGTAACCCTGAATTTCAAAGTTCGGTTTACTGCCGGCAATACTTCCCACTTATTTCCATTTGTTCCGTCGAGAACAGAATTTAAAGCAGGAAAATATCTTTTGGAAGAGGTGGTTGGCGTAAATGAACGAAACACAGGGCCTGTAGTTGCAGTTGAATCTGGAAATGAATTTGACGTTCCATTATTTTTATAAACATCATATTGTTCCCAGCAATAAGTAAGCGAATCCGAAGCATCAGCATCACTGCCGTTTGCTGTTAACACAAACGGTGTTGACTTTGGAATAGTGTAATCTTTTTTTGCATTTACTGTTGGCACTGTATTGCCAGTTGGTGTAACTACTGCACAGGAAGCGCCTGCGCCTGTTGTAATATAAGCATCAACTTGCTGAATGCTTACCGCATGAAAATATGGATCGCTGTGTGGTTGAATATCCGGTGAACCTGTATAGCCCGCATAACCCATAATAGTTGAGCCGCTGCCCGGTTCCATTTGCGCTATCGTTCCTTCATAAGAATAATCGAATGTGTGGTTAGCGCCAAACTGGTGCCCAATTTCATGATCCCAGAAATCAATTATAAAAGGATCGCTTGTTAGATCAGTTGTAAAGCCCGTTGCTCCGGAACCTTTGCTGCCATTCATACAAACACAACCAATACAACCTGCATTGCCACCTGTGTTATAACCCATCAGCAAATGGCCTATATCATAATTACTGCTGCCAATATAACTGTCGAGCGTTTGTTGCGATTGCGTATTCCATCTGCCGGAAAAATATCCTGATTCGCTGCTTTGAAATGGGTCTGTGCTTCCGTTTAAAAAAATTATCGTGTCTTCATTATCTACGTAATTCAAATGCACACCAAAATCTGTTTCAAAAATGGCATTTGTTCTTAAAAGATCAGTTACTAAAACAGAAAGCACACTTGCTTTTTTTTCAGCATTTGTTGTTTCTGTTCCGTTTAAACAGAGCTTGGAGAATTCGCCGCCACTCGCTACGGCAAAGCGATATGTCCTTAAATTACCATCGCCTGTTGTAAAGGGTTTTTCGCTGCCTTGTATATTACTGTTTAAAATTTTATCGAGCTTGCAATCGAATACTTTTGTTTCCCGTGCAAGATTGCTCCGATCAAAAACTGCGTACAATTTCTTTGCTGTTGTGACCGGGTTAATATAAACCGTACTTTTTTTAGCAGAAATGATGATAGCATGAAAACCGAGTGGCGTAACATCAAAATGAATTACGGCTGAAGCATCTTCAATTCCCTGACCAACATACGTTCTTATGTTTGGATATTTTGCCTGCAGCTTAGGTTGCATTACAGGAGATTCTGTTACACGAAAATGTTCTATGCTTCCATTTGCAACAGGAACAGCAATAATAAAATTAGATTTTGCAGCGCTTACATAAGCACGCATGGGAGCCTGCTTTAATGTAGTGAGGAGATTTGTTTCATCAAGGCTAAAAAGTTTATAAACAGCAGGTTTAAATGAGCCTGTAAATAATTCCTGCCCTTTAGTAAAGGTTGAAATTTCATTTGAGGTAATTGTTTTCCAGAAATTATTTTGCGCAAATACAGCAATACTGAAGAGAAATAACGCACAGCACAGCACGGTCTTTTTCATAAGAATATTAGTTTTAGTAATCAAAGATAATGGTTTTAAATATTACAACGGCGCATGTTATAAACGATTTATCCAGTTAAAAATTATTGTTGTTTTTATATGCACTAACCAGTTCAATTGCCTGCATTGCCTCTTTAACATCGTGCACACGCAAAATATTTGCGCCGTTTAATAAAGCAATGGTATTTAGTACTGTGGTGCCGTTGAGGGATTCCTCTGCTGTAATATTTAATGTTTTATAAATAGTATTTTTTCTTGAAAGTCCCGCAACAATTAATCTGTCAAGCATTTTAAAAGCAGAAAGATTTTTTAATAGCTGAAAATTATGTGCATGTGTTTTTCCAAAGCCAAAGCCCGGATCAATCAGCACATCATTTATATTATTCGTTCTGCATTTTTCTGTTTGATGAATAAAAAAATCAAGCACTTCGGTTACTACATTTTTATAGGCTGGATTTTCCTGCATGGTTTCAGGTGTTCCTTTTATATGCATGCAGATATACGGCACACTTAACTTCCCGATTGTTGAAAGCATTTTTTCATCCATCGTTCCTCCGCTAATGTCATTTACAATGCATGCACCTGCTGCAATTGCATTTACTGCAACATCGGAAGAATAAGTATCAACAGAAATAAAACTGTTTGAAAATTTTTTTTGAATGGCTTCTATAGCAGGAATTACTCTTTCTGTTTCTTCATTAGCAGAAATACGTGTACTGCGTGGTCGTGTACTTTGTCCGCCCACATCTAAAATGGTTGCACCTTCAACAAGCATTTTTTCAGCTTGAGTTAACACTTCATCAATATTTTGTATACGACTTTTACTGTAAAATGAATCGGGTGTCACATTAATAATACCCATTACAATTGGTTTATCAATTATAAGTAATCTGCCGTTACAATTAAGTGTAAACATTATTTGTTTGATTATTTTTGACGGATTACAAATATAAGCTGCGAGCCTTGAGCTACGGGCTGTGAGTAATCACAATACTAAATCTGAAGTATAAATGTCAACAGAAAAACAATTTGACGCAGTAATAGAAAATTGTAAAAATATTTTTATAAAAAAAACAATTGATTACGGAACTGCATGGCGTGTGCTGCGAACAGTTTCTGTGGTTGACCAGATTTTTATAAAGGCATTGCGCATAAGAAATATTCAAAACCTGCAGCAACAAAAAATTAATGATGATGTGCAAAGCGAATTTGCCGGTATTATTAATTATGCATTGATTGGTTTAATTCAGCTTGAAAAAAATAATGCAACCGTTGAAGAACTTGCTGTTGAAACGGCTTCGCAATTATATGATGCTGCTGTTGTGGTAACAAAAGAAACCATGCTGAATAAAAATCACGATTATGGTGAAGCATGGCGCGAAATGAGCCAGGAAAGTTTTGTTGATCTGATTTTGATGAAGTTGCTGCGCGTTCGGCAAATTTTAAATAATGACGGGCGTACATTAATCAGCGAAGGCATTGATGCAAATTATATTGATATAATAAACTACGCTGTGTTTGCATTGATATTAGTTAATGAAGGAAAGCATGAAGGTTAAGATTAAGGTTTCATTGTTATATTGTTTCATAGTTTATTGTTGTTTTTAATTGCGCTACTCCATGCACAAATCAGTTTGATTAATTGAAATTGAAATAAGATTTTTAAATTTAATTTTTGATACCCCGAAATAATGACGACTTCATATAAAAAAAATACGCTTGTAATTATACGCTGGATTGTAGGCTTGCTTTTTATTTTCAGTGGATTGATTAAAGCAAACGATCCGCTGGGCTTAAGCTATAAAATGCAGGAATTTTTTGAAGCATGGAACTGGTATGCGCTCAACAATTATACGCTGGCGTTATCACTAATCATGAATGTATTTGAAGTGCTTGCCGGTGTTGCTGTTATTATTGCCTGGCGCATGCAATTATTTAGCTGGCTGTTATTATTGCTGATAATATTTTTTGCTTTTCTTACCGGTTATGCATTGTTTTCCGGTAAAATAAAAACCTGCGGCTGCTTTGGCGATTGTCTTCCATTAACACCGGCAGAATCGTTTACAAAAGATCTTGTATTATTTGTTTTGATATTGCTTTTATTTATCAACAGAAAAAGAATTTCTTCATCAGTTATACCTTTTGCTGCCATAACTTTTTTGTTGGTGTGCATTGTATCTGTAAGCATACTGCAAGCTTATGTAATGAAGCATTTGCCATTGCTGGATTGTTTACCTTATAAAAAAGGAAATAATATTTTAAAAGAAATGCAACCGCCGCCAAACGCAGTACCAGACAGTGTGGCAATGGTTTTCAAATACAGGAAAAATGGAAAGATAGTTGAGTATACGGCAGATAATTTACCCGCTGACCTTGATTCCACATACGAATTTATTGACCGCAGTGATAAAGTAGTACGTAAGGGAAATGCAATGCCTGCAATAACCGATTTTGCATTGTTTACTTTTCATGGAACAGATACTACATCTGCAATTTTAAATTCAACTCAATACTGTGTAATGTTGTTTGCAAAAGATTTTGAAAATTTTTCTAAATGGAACAATGCCGGTTTCAAAAATTTGCAGGCACAACTTCAGCAAAAAAATATTCCTTTATTTATTGTTACTGCAGACAGGCAAAATGCAGAAACCTTATTTGGCAATAGAAAAAATATAACTGTTTTATTGTGCGATGGAACAGTAATTAAAACTGCAGCGAGGGTAAACCCAACTTATTTTGTAATGAAGGGTGCAGATATACTTGATAAATTTAGTTATGTTGATTTAGGAAAACATGAGGCTTCTATTCAAAAACTGCATTAGTAAAGAGTTTAGAAAAAATATCAGGCATTAAATCCGCCGCAGCGCATGTGTAAATAACTTTCTGTAATCATTGCATCCCTTTGGAGATTTTTTAAATGTTTCAAACACTGTCTTTAGCAAATCTTGCAAGTGAGATAGGGAGACAACCTTTCTAAGGCTTCATTCCGCATTGATGTAAAATAAAAAGACCTGTAAATTTTAAATCTTACAGGTCTTTTTAAAACTAATTATTAAACTAAGTTTTCTTCTTCACTTCCCCTGAACCCAACGGTTTGTTTCTTGCAAAGTCAACAAGTATTGGTGCGGCAACAAAAATGGATGAATATGTTCCGGTAATTACACCAATCAACATAGCAAATGCAAAACCATGTGTTACTTCACCACCAAAAATGAAAAGAATAAGTAAGGTTAAAAACACAGTAAGAGAAGTCATTACTGTTCTGCTTAATGTTTGGTTGATGGCGCGGTTAATAATTTCTTCTTTTGTTGAACCCTTCATTAATCTCGAATCTTCACGAATACGGTCATATACAATAATGGTATCGTTCATAGAGAAACCAATTACCGTTAATATCGCTGCAATGAAATACTGATCTATTTCCAACGGGAAAGGAACTACTTTTCGCAGGAAACTAAATACTGCAAGTGTTACAAGAACGTCGTGTAATAAAGAAACAATTGTTCCGACAGAATATCGCCAGTCTCTGAATCGTATAAAAATATAAAGACAAATAAAAATGATGGCAACAATAGTTGCTGTTTTTGCGCCGCGTTTTAAATCATCGGAAATAGAAGGTAATACCGTTTCAGAACCTACTTTATATTTTGTATCGAATGTGTGATAAGATGTGCCTGCCGGTAAAAATTTCTGTAAGCCAGTATACAATTTTCTTTCTACAATTGAATCAACATTTTGACCTGTTTGATTGATAAGATATGCAGTTGTTATATCCAATTGATTTGGCGCTCCAATAGTTTTAATAACGGGGTATTCGCCAAACACAGGTTTTAAAGCATCTGCTACTTCTCTTGTATTATATGCCTGGTCAAACAAAATAGTATAACCTCGACCGCCTTTAAATTCTACTCCTTCATCAAAGCCATTAAAAAAAGAGCCAACACCTAAAATCAATACCACAACAGAAATGCCATAAGCAACTTTTCTGTATTCGATAAATTTAAATGCAGCATGCTTAAATACTTTTTGTGAAATAGCAGTAAAGTATTTAAAGTGTCTTTGTTTATTGGTATAAAAATCTGTTATCAATCTTGATATAAGAATACCGCAGAATAAGGAAAGCGTAATACCAAGCATTTGCGTAGTTGCAAAACCTAACACAGGTCCTAATCCAAAAATGAAAAGAATAGCTGCAGTTAGAAATGTAGTTACGTGTGCATCAATAACCGGTGCATAAGAACGCTTATAACCATCACTCACAGCAAGTATATAGCTCTTGCCTTTTGTAAGCTCTTCTTTTATTCTTTCAAAAATAATTACGTTGGTATCCACTGCCATACCAATGGTTAAAACCAAACCTGCAATACCCGGCGCCGTTAATGTAAAACCAAGTGCACTTAAAATACCAATGGTAAAAAGTAAGTTTAATATTAATGCAATATTTGCCACCCAGCCGGCAGTGTTATAGTAAATCAGCATCAATACAAAAATTACTATGAAGGAAATAATAAACGACATGGAGCCACCATTCACTGCATCTTGCCCGAGTGTTGGACCTACCTGCGTTTCTGCTACAATTCTTGCAGGTGCAGGTAATTTTCCGGATTGAAGAATATTTGCTAAGTCCTGCGCTGTTTGCACAGTAAAGTTTCCCGTTATTTCTGAGTTACCGGTTGTGATTGGGTTTAAAACATTTGGCGCACTGTACACAAAATTATCCAGTACAATAGCGATGGGCTTGTTCCTGTTATCCGTCGTCATCTTTCCCCAAATGCGCGTGCCTTCTGCATCCATATCCAT
>Ga0157372_10009913_pt1 | contig 10134 bp, 8 predicted proteins | sample C55metaG_FD_115307 | JGI IMG/M metagenome (GOLD analysis project Ga0157372, IMG submission 115307) | Corn rhizosphere microbial communities from Kellogg Biological Station, Michigan, USA - C5-5 metaG | ecosystem: Host-associated > Plants > Roots > Rhizosphere > Soil | place: USA: Michigan...
GACCATGGCCTATCAGTCAGGCGTGGCGCTCGGCAACGAAGCGTGGAGCAAGGGCTTCAACGTCCAGCTCGCCGGCGGCATCAACCTGATGCGCGAGCCGCGCAATGGCCGCACCTTCGAATATGCGGGGGAGGATCCTTTGCTCGCCGGAATCCTCACCGGCGATGCGATCCGGGGCATCCAGAGCCAGAACGTGGTTTCCACGATCAAACATTTCGCCTTCAACAATCAGGAGACGGCGCGCTTCTTCGCCGATGTCCAGATCGGTGACGCCGCCGCGCGCGAGAGCGATCTGTTGGCCTTCGAAATTGCGATCGAGACGGGCAAGCCCGGGTCGGTGATGTGCGCCTACAACCTCGTCAACGGCTATCAGGCCTGCAACAGCGACTGGCTGCTCAACCAGGTGCTCAAGCGTGACTGGTCTTATCCGGGGTGGGTGATGTCGGATTGGGGCGCGGTTCACTCGACCGACAGCGCGCTCCATGGGCTCGACCAGGAATCGGGCGAGCAACTCGACGCGCAGGTGTATTTCGGCGCGCCGCTTGCGGAAAAGGTGAAGAGCGATCCGGCCTACCGCGCGCGGCTCGACGATATGGTCTACCGGATCCTGCGGACGCTGTTCGCGGTCGGCGTGATGGACCGGCCCGCCCAGCTCGCCCCAATCGACTATGTCGCCAACGGCAAGGCGTCGCAGGCCGTGGCGGAGGAAGGCGCGGTCTTGCTCAAGAATCAAGAGGGCCTGCTCCCGCTGCGCGGCGCGAAGCGAATCGCGATCATCGGCGGCGAAGCACAGTTCGGTGTCCCCTCGGGCGGCGGCTCGTCCTCAACGATCGCGATCGAGGGCCCCGGCTTGCAGATCCCCGTGATGGGCACCGGTGTCCTCGGCTCGCCCCGCCTGATGATCTACCACCCGTCCTCGCCGCTCGACGCGCTCCACACGCTGCTCCCCGATGCCGAGCTTCTGGTCGACGATGGCCGCTATCCTTCGAGTGCAGCCGCAGCCGCCAAAAGGGCCGACGTCGCAATCGTTTTCGCCACCCAGTGGGCGACCGAAAGCTACGATATCCCCGATATCTCGCTTCCCAACGGCCAGGACGCGCTGATCGCCGCTGTCGCCGCGGCCAATCCGCACACGATCGTGGTGCTCGAAACCGGCGGGCCGGTGACGATGCCCTGGCTCGACAAGGTCGATGCGGTACTCGAGGCCTGGTATCCGGGCGGCCGCGGCGGCCAGGCGATCGCGAACCTTTTGACCGGGCGCGCCAACCCATCTGGCCGTCTGCCCGTTTCCTTCCCCACGAGCCTCGACCAGCTTCCCCGCCCGGAACTCGTCGGCGTCGGCGCCAATGGCGAACGGCCGGCATCGGGTACGAAGCCGATCCCGCTGCCGTACAAGGAAGGCCCGGACGTTGGCTATCGCTGGTATGCGCGGCAGAAGGCGAAGCCGCTCTTCCCGTTCGGTCACGGCCTGTCTTATTCCAGCTTCGCTTATTCGGACTTCAGCGTGAGCGGAGGCAGCACCATCACGGCCAATTTCACCGTGCGCAACACGGGCAAAGTCGCAGGCGCGGATGTGCCACAAGTCTACCTGACCAGTCTGGCGGGCACGCCCGAACTGCGCCTGATCGGCTGGGACAAGGTCGCGCTCGCGCCGGGCGAGAGCCGCCATCTCACGGTAACCGTCGACCGCCGCCTGCTCGCCCGCTTCGATGCAAAGGCGCATGCTTGGCGCATCCCGGCGGGGCGCTATGGCGTGGCACTGGGCAGTTCGTCCGCCGATCTGGGTCCTCGCGCCGAAGTGGCGTTGGCGGCCGCCAGTTTCCGACCCTAAGGTTCGTTACCTTCAAGGAAGGAATTGAGGGCAAAGCTGTCGCAATCCCGCGCGGGTCGGATGCAATCTCACTTGCACGCCGGAGCGACGCGCACATTGTCGGCTCGAGATAGCGAGAGGGCTTGGGATGCCGCGACGACGCGCATTCGCTTTGGTCTGCGCCTGCCTGTGGGCGCTCGGGTTGAGCGCTCAAGCCAGCGATGACGACAAGAAGGACGAAGCTGCGCTGAACGCCAGTGGGACGGCGCTCGGCAAGGGGGATTATCTTGCCGCGCAGGAGGCTCTCACGCCCCGGGCCTTCGATTCGCAGGGCAAGCCGCGTGACGGGATAGTCTATAGTAATTGGTCCTTGATCCAGGCCTTCATGACCAACGAGCCGGCTCCCGCCAAACCTTGGACCCCCAACCCACCTTCTGTGAGCGTAACTGCGGCGATCGCGCATTCCCGGCTGGCCGATCCGATCGCTGAAATCGTGCGGCGTGCGCGGGCGACCCGCATCGTCATCCTCAACGAGGACCATTGGGTCCCACGCGACCGTGCCTTCGCATTGCAGGTTGCGCGCGCATTGCGACCCTTGGGCTATGATGTGCTCGCAGCCGAGACGTTCAACAATTCGCCCCAGCCGGCCTTCGCCGAGAAGTTGCGGGCAACGCTAGAGCGAGACGGCTATCCGCGCCGAGGCAGCGGTTACTATACGCAGGATCCGGTCTTCGGCGATTTCGTACGTCAGGCGCTGCACCTGGGCTATCGTCCGGTCCTTTATGAGACGACCAATTTCGTCCCCGGTGCCTCGCGCTATGACAGCATCGTACGGCGCGATCAGGACGAAGCGGACAATCTGGTCGCCCACGCTCTGAAGGCGTATCCAAGCTCCAAAGTCCTGGTCTATGTCGGCTTCCATCACGTGACCGAGGCGCCCATGCCGTTAGACAACGGTGGGGAGATCGAATGGATGGCCGCCCGGCTCAAGCGCATGAGCGGCATCGATCCGCTTACGATCGACCAGACTATTCTCAGTCCCCTGAGCAGCGGCAATCCGGTGCTGTATGCTCTGGTCGCGCGGCGCTTGCGAGGGCGTTCGGCGATGCTGATGGCGAACAGCGCGCCTCTTGTCCTGGGCGAGTATGCGGGAAAGGTGGACCTGCAGGTGGCGCATCCGGTCGCGGCGCGGATCGATGGCCGCCCCGATTGGTTGCGATCGATGGGGCGCAGGCCGGTAGCGGTGCCCGCCAATCTGATCCCGCTCAAGGGCACGCGGCTGATCAAGGCCTATGTCGCCGCCGAAGCGGAGGATGCGGTGCCGGTAGATCAGGTGCTCGTCACCGCGGGCAAGCCCATACCGAAGCTGATGCTGCCGCCGGGTCATTTCCGATACGAGGTGGAGAATGCGGCGGGTTGAAGGCCACTGACCCCGGGGCCCGAGACCTCGATCGGCCGCTGCGTCGCAGCCTCGCTTCTTTCTTTGCACCGCGATTAGTGGCACCGATCGGCGATGACCGATTTCGCGTCCTTGATCGCCGCCGACCGCGGCCAGTCCGCCCGCTCTCTCAGTCTCGTCACCAAGGCGGACCTCGCCGACTGGCTGAAGAGCCAACCCGCCCGAGCCCGCGCAGCGGTCGATGCGGCGCGCTTTGAGGCCAAGGCGGATACGCTGGCGATCCTGCCCGGCGATGGGCCCGAGGATTGGAGCGTGGCGATTGGCGTCGATGCCGCCGGGGGGCCGTGGACGCTGGCCAGCGCCGCGGCCAAACTGCCGGAAGGAACCTACCGCCTGGCCGATGGCGCGCCGGGGGACGGGGCGCTGGGGTGGCTGCTCGCGCAACACCGCTTCGATCGGTACCGCGAGAAGCCCGAAACGCACGGCCCCCGCGTCCTGCTGACGAACGAGCCCGCCCGCATCGACGAGGTCGTGCGCCTCGCCGAGGCTACCGCGCTGGTGCGCGATCTGGTCGACACGGGCGCCGGCGACCTGGGCCCGGCTGAGCTCGCCGACGCGGCCAAGTCGGTGGCGGATAATGGCGGCAAAATCCACGTCACGCAGGGCGATGCGCTGCTCGAGGGATACCCGATGATCCACGCCGTGGGACGCGCCGCGACCAAGGCACGCGCACCCCGCCTGATTGAAATCGAATGGGGTGACCCCAAACACCCCCGCGTCGCCCTGGTCGGCAAAGGAGTCTGCTTCGATTCAGGGGGGCTCGACATCAAGCCTTCAGGCGGCATGCTGCTCATGAAGAAGGATATGGGCGGTGCGGCGCACGCTTTGGCGCTGGCCGGCCTGATCATGGGCGCGCGCCTCCCTGTCCGGCTTCACCTGCTGATTCCGGCGGTCGAAAATTCGGTGTCGAGCGATGCCTTTCGCCCTGGCGACGTGCTCAAGACGCGCAAGGGTCTGTTCGTCGAGATCGGCAATACCGATGCCGAGGGCCGGCTCATTCTGGGCGACGCGCTTGCGCGCGCTTGCGAGGATACGCCTGCGCTGCTGCTCGATTTCGCCACGCTGACCGGGGCGGCGCGGGTCGCGCTCGGGCCGGACCTGCCCGCACTGTTCGCGAACGACGACGCGCTCGCCGGTGAGATCGCCGCCGCCGCAGAGGCGGTCGCCGACCCCGTTTGGCGCCTCCCGTTGTGGCAACCCTATAACGAGATGCTCAAGTCAGAGGTCGCCGACGTCAACAATGCGCCTGGAGGTGGCTTCGCGGGAACCATCACCGCCGCCTTGTTTCTGGAGCGTTTCGTGTCGCCGTCCACTCCGTGGGCGCATTTCGATACCTTTGCCTGGCGGCCGAGCGCCAAGCCGGGCCGGCCAAAGGGAGGCGACGCGCTGGGTCTGCGCGCCGCCTGGGAATTGTTACGCCGCCGGTACGGTAACTGATCCGATTTAGTTGGCGAATTCCTGTGCGCCGATGAAACGATCGGCGGACTAGCGTGTTTTCAACCTCACGAGCCAAGTAAAGCATCGAGTGAGGCGTGAAGACCATGATGCACGACACGACCCTTTCCGGATGGATGCAGACACTGGTCGGCTATGTCCGTTCGGGTCAGCCGGACTTGACCAACCGTCAGATGGCGCTGCTTCTGCTGGTCTACCTGACTCCGGGGCCGCACACGGTTCGGGGGCTGGCGCAATCGCTTGGCGTGTCGAAGCCTGTGGTCACACGCGCCTTGAATACGCTTGGCGCGCTCGGCTATCTGCGCCGCGAACGGGATGAGGCGGATCGCCGCAACATCTTCATCGCAGCGACCGATACGGGGGCGGATTTCCTTGAAGACTTCGGAGGCCTTATCGACGGCGATGCCCCCGCGCACCTCGCGCGGCACGTGCGCCACGCCGCGGCCTGAAGGCTTTCGCCTGGAAGGGCCGTCGCGTCGGCCCGACCCGCGCACTCACGCTTATCGCCCTGACATCGCAGACATCGCCCTCGCCGGCGTGCTGTTTGCGCCCCACTATGCCAAGGCCGAGGCCTGCCGCCTCGTCGCCGATGCAGTGACGGTCCGCGCCCATCCCTCGCGTGAGGGGCGGGCCATCTCGCAGCTCGTCCATGGCGAGGGCTTCGACATGATCGACAAGGCGGGCGGCTGGGCCTGGGGTCGCTGCCTGCACGACAATTATGTGGGCTATGTCCGCGCGGACGCGCTCGGGCCAGTCCAATCCTCGACCCATCGCATTACCGCGCCGCTCGCGCTGGTATTCGCAAATCCCGACATCAAGGCGCCAGTCGCCAGGGCGCTGCCGATCGGGGCCCAGCTCGCGGGTCATGAAGAGGGCAATTTCCTGCGCATCGACGACGGCTATATCCACCTGCGCCACGTCGCTGCGCTCGATGCGCTCGAAAGCGATCCGGTCGCGGTCGCCGAGCGGCTGATCGGCGCGCCCTATCGCTGGGGCGGCCGTGGTGCGGCCGGTGTGGATTGTTCGGGCCTCGTGCAAAGAGCGCTCGAGCTAGCGGGCATCCCCGCGCCGCGCGACAGCGATATGCAGCGCGACCAGCTCGGCGCCCACCTGCCCGACGACGCCTCGCTCCGACGGGGCGACCTCATCTTCTTCCCCGGGCATGTCGGTTTCATGTTGGACGGGGCGAGATTGCTCCACGCCAACGCCTATTGGATGTCGACGGTGATCGAGCCGCTGGCGGATGTGGTGGACCGGCTCAAGCCTACCCACGCGCAGCCGATCACCGCACGTAAACGGATTTAACAATGACCAAGGTTTTCGTTGATGGCGCGGCCGGCACGACCGGACTGCAGATACGCGAGCGGCTGTCCGGCCGGCAGGACGTCGAGATTCTCCTGCTGCCCGAAGAACAGCGCAAGAATGCATCCGCGCGCCGCGACGCCCTCAACGCGGCGGATATCGTCATCCTCTGCCTGCCCGACGACGCCGCGCGCGAGGCGGTGGCGCTGATCGACAACGATACCACCCGCGTGATCGACGCCTCGACCGCGCATCGCGTCGCGGCGGGCTGGACCTACGGCTTCCCGGAAGTTTCCGGACGCGTCGCGGTGGCGGACGCCAAGCGCGTCAGCAATCCGGGTTGCTATTCAACCGGGTTCATTGCGCTGATCGCTCCGCTGGTGAAGGCGGGCCTCATCCCGAGCGATGCGGCGCTCACCTGCAATGCGGTCTCCGGCTATTCGGGTGGCGGCAAGAGCATGATCGCCGAGTTCGAGGACGCCCCCGCCCCCACCGCCTGGCGGAGCTATGCGCTCAAGCTCAATCACAAGCACGTACCGGAGATGCGCGAGCGGTCGGGCCTCTCGGTCGCGCCGATCTTCGCGCCGGCCGTGGTGAACCTGTTCAGTGGCATGATCGTCGAGGTGCCGCTGCACCTGTCGACCTTGCCGGGTCGGGCGACCGCAGCCGCATTGCGCGACGCGCTCGCGGCGCATTATTCGGGCTCGCCGATCGTGCGGGTGATACCGGACTATGACGAAGCCACGCTCGCGATCGAGCGGCTGACCGGCACCGACCGGCTCGATTTGTTCGTCTTCGGAGACACCGATGAGAGGCAGGTGCGCCTGGTTGCGGCGCTCGACAATCTGGGCAAGGGTGCGGCCGGTGCCGCGGTGCAGAGCCTCAACCTGATGGCGGGTCTTCCGGAAACCGAGGGCCTCCGCCTCTAGCGCGTCGTCAGCGCGTCCCTTCCGCCTTGCGCAGGTTATAGTAGCGCTGAACGTTGGCGTTGTGGTCCTTGAGATTGCTCGAGAACACATGGCCGCCCTTGCCGTCGGCGACGAAGTAGAGCGCGTCGGTCTGCGCGGGTGCCAGCACCGCGGCGATCGAATCCCGACCGGGATTGGTGATCGGGCCGATCGGCAGGCCGGTCATCGAATAGGTGTTGTAGTCGTTCTTGGCGCGCACTTCGCTGAGCTTTATGCGCCGGCCCAGCGGTTTGCCCTTGGTCATGGGGTAGATGATCGTCGGGTCCGCCTGGAGCCGCATGCCCGTCCGCAGCCGGTTGGAATAGACGCCCGCGACCATCGGCCGCTCCTCGGGCACGCCCGTTTCCTTCTCCACGATCGAAGCGAGCGTTAGCGCCTCTGCCTTGCTGTTGACCACGCTGTTGGCCTTGCGGGTCATCCACAGCTGGTTGAGCGTCTGCGTCATCGCATCCTGCATCCGCTTAAGCACGGCCTTGCGCGGCTCGCCCCGCTGGAAGCTGTAGGTGCCAGGCAGGACCGAACCTTCCGCGGGGATCGGCAGTTTGCCCGTGAGCAGCCCTTCCCTCGCCAGCCGCTCGAACACCTCAATCGAGGGCATACCCTCGGGAATGGTGATCATCCGCTGTACGGTATGACCACTCTGCAGCAGCGCCAGGATGTCCTTCGCGCTCATATGAGGCGCGACCTCATATTCGCCGGCTTTGATGGGGGCGGACGAGCCGAAGCGCCGTGCGAAACGCAGGAACCCGGTGGTCGAGCGCACCGCGCCGACCTTTTCCAGCTCACGCGCCGCCGCCGCGAGGGTCGCGCCTTCGGGCACGACGACCGTGGTCGGATGATTGGCGGGCCCCGGGCCAGTCCAATTGCGATGGACGGTGAGCCAGGTCGCTCCGACCACGATCAGAACGATCAGCAGCAGGCATCCAAGCCCGCCACGCGATGAGGAACGACCCTTGGCCACGTCCTATCCTAGCGCCCCCTTGATCAGGATCAAATGGCGCGCATGACCAGGCTGGCGTTGGTGCCACCGAAGCCGAAGCTGTTGTTGAGCACCGCTTTCACCTGACGGCGCTTCGCGACGTTGGGCACCAGATCCACGCCCTCGCAGCTCTCACTCGGATTTTCCAGGTTGATGGTCGGCGGCACGATCTGATCGCGCAGCGCAAGGATGCAGAAGATCGATTCGACCGCGCCCGCGCCACCCAGGAGGTGGCCGATCATCGACTTGGTCGACGACATCGACACGGTCGAAATCGCGTCGCCGAACAGTCGGCGAACCGCACCCAGCTCCAGCTCGTCCCCCAGAGGCGTCGAGGTCCCGTGCGCGTTGATATAGTCGATATCCTTGGGCTCCAGCCCGGCCTTGCGCAGCGCCATTTGCATCGAGCGGAAAGCGCCATCACCCTCCGGGTGCGGCGCGGTCACGTGATAGGCGTCGCCCGTCAGGCCATAGCCGATAACCTCGGCATAGATTTTCGCGCCGCGCGCTTTGGCATGCTCATACTCTTCGAGCACGACGATGCCGGCGCCCTCGCCCATGACGAACCCGTCGCGGTCCTTGTCGTAGGGACGGCTGCCCTTTTCAGGCGTGTCGTTGAAGTTGGTCGAGAGAGCGCGCGCCTGCGCAAAGCCCGCAATGCCGAGCGGGCAGATCGCGCCCTCGGCGCCGCCCGCCAGCATGATGTCGGCATCGTCGGCAGCGATGATCCGCGCCGCGTCGCCAATCGCGTGCGCACCGGTCGAGCAGGCGGTCACGACCGCATGATTCGGACCCCGCAGCCCGTATTTGATCGAAACCTGGCCCGAGATGAGATTGATGAGCCGGCCGTGCACGAAGTGCGGCGAGACACGGCCCGGCCCCTTTTCGTGGCGTACGATCGACTCGCTCTCGATGCCCGGCAGACCGCCGATGCCCGACCCGATCATGCAACCGACGCGCGTGCTCTGCTCGTAGGTGAGCTCGCCCAGACCCGCGTCCTCATAAGCCTGACCCGCCGCATCGATCCCGTAGACGATGAACGGATCGACCTGGCGCTGCACCTTGTGGTCGACGCGCTTGTTGGGGTCGAAACCCCAGGGGTGATCAGCGGGCTTCACCTCGCACGCGATGGTGCATTTCTGGTCGGACGGATCGAATCGCGTGATGCGTCCCGCACCCGACTTGCCGGCCTTGATATTGCTCCAAGCGGTCTCGACGTCGGCGCCTACCGGCGTCACGAGGCCCAGTCCGGTTACGACCACGCGGCGCATGGCGGTCTCCTTACTCATCTTCCAATACGAAAGCGGCCCCCCGACACCGGGTCGGAGAGCCGCTTGGCCATCTCAGGCGCGGGGCTCAGCCCTTGTGCGCGTCGATGTAGCTGATCGCATCCTTGACGGTGGTGATCTTCTCGGCCGCATCGTCCGGGATCTCCACGCCGAATTCTTCCTCGAACGCCATCACCAGCTCGACGATGTCGAGGGAGTCCGCGCCGAGATCGTCGATGAAGCTCGCATCTTCGGTCACCTTCTCGGGCTCAACGCCGAGATGCTCGACCACAATCTTCTTCACGCGATCCGGGGTGTCGCTCATGTTTTCTGCCTTCCCTAGGTCTTGATTTACGGTTGCCCTAGCCTCGCGGGTTACGTCCCGCAAGAGCCCGTTAGCCTGCGGTTGCGGCTCCTGTCCGCTGGTACCGTGCTCAGCACATCAAAGCATCGCCATGCCGCCATTAACATGGATCGTCTGGCCCGTCACATAGCCGGCTTCACGGCTTGCCAGATAGGCCACCGCGGCGCCGATGTCCGAGCCCTCGCCCAGATCGCCCGCGGGAATCCGCGGGAGGATCGTGGCCTTCTGCTGTTCGTTGAGTGCGTCGGTCATCGCGCTTCGGATGAAGCCCGGCGCCACGCAATTGACGGTGATGCCCCGGCTGGCGAATTCCTGCGCCAGCGCCTTGGACATCGCGGTCAGGCCGCCCTTGGATGCGGCATAATTGGCCTGGCCGGGATTGCCCGTCCAGCCGACTACCGACGTGATCGAGATGATCCGCCCGAAGCGCGCCTTCATCATGGGGCGGCTTGCCGCGCGGATCAGGCGGAAAGCAGCCTCCAGGTTGACGGAGATCACCTGCTCCCATTCCTCGTCCTTCATCCGCATC
>Ga0157372_10009914_pt1 | contig 10133 bp, 7 predicted proteins | sample C55metaG_FD_115307 | JGI IMG/M metagenome (GOLD analysis project Ga0157372, IMG submission 115307) | Corn rhizosphere microbial communities from Kellogg Biological Station, Michigan, USA - C5-5 metaG | ecosystem: Host-associated > Plants > Roots > Rhizosphere > Soil | place: USA: Michigan...
GGTGACGTACCGATCGATGAGCGGCGAATGCAAGCGGCGCAACAGCGCAGGGCGAAGCTTCTTCCCTTGCAGGTCGTCGACATCCCACCCGTGCTCGCTGTGAACGCAACGCGCGACGCCCGCGAAGCGCGCCGGGAGCAGTGCATCGAGTCCCGACAGGTTGCGCGTGTGCACGATCGCCGGCCGGAGCCGGCGGCAAAGCGCGTAGATCCGGCGGCGCACGCGCCAGATGCCGACCCGGGACCGCTCGAGCGCGACGAACTCGACGTCCTGCCGCGCCAGGCGCCGGCGAAATTCGGACACGTCCTCGATGCACGCGACCGCATGCCGGAATCCCGCGTCACGCAGCCCGTCGATCAGGTTGACGACCCCGTTTTCGAGGCCGCCGGTGGCGAGGCGGTGGATGACGTGCAGGACGAGCGGTGGCGCGTCGGTGCCACCGGTGGAAGCGGCAGTCATTTGCTCGCCGCCATCAGCTGGGCGGGCGTACTGTGAAGCGGTCGATACGCGTCCGCATAGCGCGCGACGCTGCGCGCCCATGTACGCTCCGTCTCGACAAAGCGACGCGCCTTCTCGCGCATGCCGGCCCATTCATTCCGGCGGGCGAAGGCGTCGGCGATCGCGTGCGCGAGTGCGCGTGCATCACCGGGGGGAAACAGGAAGCCCGTTTCGCCATCGCGGACCAGTTCGCGATGGCCGCCCACGTCCGACGCCACGAACGTGCGGCCCTGCGCCATCGCCTCGAGCGGCTTGAGCGGCGTCACGATCTCGGTGAGGCGCATGCTGCGCCGGGGGTAGGCGAGAAGGTCGATCAGACCGTAATACCGCTGCACTTCGGCGTGCGGAACACGCCCGCTGAAGATCACGCGCTCGCCGAGCCCGAGCTTCGCGGAAAGCGCCTTCAGATTCGCTTCCTGGGGACCGCCACCAACGAGGAGCAGCCGCAGTTCCGGCCAGTCGGACGCGAGCAGCGCGAGCGCTTCGATCAGCAGGTCGAGGCCCTCGTAGCCGTAGAACGAGCCAGCGAACCCGAGCACGGTCTTGCCATCGAGACCGAGCCTCGCCCGAAGCGCGGCGTCGGCGACACCACGATCGTTGAATTCATCGGCATCGACGGCGTTGGGAACGACGGTGACACGCTCACGTGGGACGCCGCGCGACACGATCTCGGCACGCAATCCCTCGCAGATCGTCGTGATCGCGTCGGCGCGGTGCAGCGCGAACGTCTCGAGCGCGCGCGATACGCGGTAGCGCGGGCTGCCTTGGCGCGTGACACCATGATCAACGGCGGCGTCTTCCCACAGCGCACGCACCTCATAGACGACCGGAATTCTCATCCGGCGCCCCACCCACAGCGCCGGCAATGCGTTCAGTACCGGGGAATGCGCCTGGATGATGTCGGCCTGGAATTGCGCGGCGATATGCGCGATCGTGCCGGCAGTTGCCGCCATTTCCTGCAGGTACACGACGCCCGGGATCTTCGCGATTGCGCTCGGCGCGAGCGGCGTGCGATCGAAGTGCCAGCCCTCGGCTTCAGCGACGTCCTGCGATACCCGCCCATGGCGCGGCGTCGTCATCTGCCGCGTCTCCCAGCCGAGACGCCGCTGCTCGCGCAGGATGGCGACGCTGCGAAAGGCGTAGCCGCTGTGCAGCGGCAGCGAGTGGTCGAAAACGTGCAGGACGCGCATCGTGGATCAGGCGGCCTTTTCCGCGAGCGGCTGCTCCGCCGATCCGTCGACGACGTTGCGCAGGAAAGCGTCGAACATCAGGAGCGTCCAGATCGGTGCGCTGTGGTCGCGGGCACCCGAAACATGCGCATCGAAGATGCTGCGCAAGTACGCGGGATTGAACGCACCCGTCGCGAGCAGGCGGTCGCCGGACAGCGCGCTCTCGACGCGTGCGCGCAAAGGCCCGCGGAACCAGCGTGCGAGCGGAACCGCGAAGCCCATTTTCGGACGATAGAGCACGTCGTGGGGAAGCCGCGGCTCCATCGCCTTCTTGAGCAGCCACTTGCCTTCCTGTCCGCGCACCTTGAGCGAAGACGGGAGCGATGCAAGCCATTCGACCAGCGGATGGTCCATCAACGGCTCGCGCACCTCCAGCGAATGCGCCATGCTGGCGCGGTCGACCTTGGTATTGATGTCGCCGACGAGATAGGTCTTGAGGTCGAGGTACTGGACGAGTGCGAGGGGATCGTCGGTCTGCGCCGTGGCGGCGTGCCGGCGGAACACCTCTATCGCGTTGTAGCCCGACAAACTCGCCTTGAACGCCGGCGTGAAAAGCGCGCGGCGCATCGGATCGCGGAAGATCGACATGCCGTGGAAGTAGGCTTCCACCGAGTCGCGGCCGAGCGCTTCGAACGTCGTCTTCGCCCGCAAGTACCGTGGCGCCCAGTCGGCCTTGGGATAGACCTGACCGAGCAGTCCGAACATCGGACGGCGCAGGCGAAGCGGCATCCTCCGCCGCATCCACTCCTCGGCCATGTGCAAGCGATATCGCCGATACCCGCCGAAACTTTCGTCGCCGCCGTCGCCCGACAGCGCCACCGTGACGTGGCGGCGCGCGAGCTGGCAAACCCGATACGTCGGGATCGCCGAGCTGTCCGCATAGGGTTCGTCGTAGAGCCGCGCAAGTTCGTCGATCAGCCCGAAATCGTCGCTTTCGACGCGATCGACGAAGTGGCGCGTGGCATACCGGTCGGCGACCTGCTGCGCGAAGCGCGACTCGTCGTACGCGGGATCATCGAAAGCGATCGAGCACGTGTTGACCGGCTCGCGCGAAGCGGCGGCCATCGACGAGACCACGGCGCTCGAGTCGACGCCCCCCGAGAGAAACGCGCCGAGCGGGACTTCGGATATCAAGCGCAGGCGCACCGATTCGTCGAGGCGCGCTTCGAGCTCCGACACAGCCTCTTCGGGCGTGATGCGGCGCTCGACGCGAAAATGCGGATCCCAGTACTGGCGCGGTGCGCGTTCGGACTCGCCGCGCACCACTGAGAGCGTATGCGCAGGCGGCAGCTTCCGTGCCGCGGCGAAGATCGTGCGCGGATCCGGAACGTAGCCGAGCGCGAAATACTCTTCGATGGCGTAGGGGTCGATGTCGCGCCGGAACGCCGGATGGACCAGCAGGGACTTCAACTCGGAGCCGAACACGAGCTCGCCATTCGGCAGCAAGGCGTAGTGCAGCGGTTTCACGCCGAGCCGGTCGCGTGCAAGGAACAGCGTCGATCGGTTGCGATCCCACAGGGCGAACGCGAACATCCCTCGGAAGCGCTCGACGCACGCTTCACCCCACGCCTCCCACGCATGCACGACGACCTCGGTGTCGCTGCGCGTGCGGAAACGATGGCCGAGGCGCGCGAGCTCGGGAATCAACTCCTGATAGTTGTAGATCTCGCCGTTGTAGACGATGACGACGCTTCGATCCTCGTTCCACAGCGGCTGCTGCCCGGTCGCGACGTCGATGATCGACAGCCGCCGATGCGCAAGGCCGACGCCGGGCTCGACGTGCATCCCGCACTCGTCCGGGCCGCGATGGTGCTGCGCCTCGTTCATCCGCGACAAGAGTGCGCCATCGATGTCGCGCCGTCCCCTCGTATCGACAATGCCCGCGATGCCGCACATGTCTTTCGTGCGCCCTAGAGTCCGCTGCGCCGAGCGGCGCGCAGCGTGCGAGCGATGCCGGGCATCATCGCCGCGGCAAAGTCGCGCAGCGCTTGCGGCGCATCGCTTCGTCCCGCGGCGGAGCGCACGTACAGCACGACCAGCGCCGCATCGTCGCCGTGGCCGCGAAGCCGCGACCATGCCTGCAAGGCCTTGCCAATCGGTGCGCTTGCAGTAATGCGTCCGTCCACCCAGTACATGCTCAGCACGTCGAGCCGCGTTTCGCCATTCGCAAGCTCAACATGAGAGACGTTCCTGCTCGCGCCATCCCAGCCGATCGATGCATTGCGGCTCGCGGTCTTCTTCCAGTGAACGTCCCACGGCACGACGAGCACGTTGCCCGACGTGATCAGTTCCCGTCCCCGCGTCTGCCCTCGGTAGTATTCGATGTCGATCCCGGCACGCCACTCGCCCTTCGCAAACACCTGTGCCAGCGTCGCGGCCTGGCCCGAAAAGTTCGGCTTCCAGTCGGTGATCGGTGGTGTCGCTGCGGACCAGCCGTTCGCCGCATCGATCGGCGGCAACGAGGGTGCGGCCGATCCCGATGCGCGTCCGATCGCACCGGCCAGCGGCAGTGCGCTGGCCGCAACGACAACGCAAGCAACGGTCGCGACGAAATACCGCGACGCCGGCCGGTCGAGCGAGACCCTGTGGCCGACGTCGGCGTCGACGGCCACGGCGGGCACCGGGGACGCGTCCTGCTGCCACTGCGAGCCGACCCAGAACAGCAGAAGCATGACGACGCCAAAGAAGATCCAGCCATAGATGATGTGATCGACGCCCACGGCGAGCCGATTGTTCGACAGGTGGCCGAGCATGACGATCAGGTAGGCGCGCACCCAGTTGGCGACGATCGGCACGAGCACCGACGCGCCGAGAAACAGGGCGCGCCGGCGCCAGCTTCGATACGCGGTCGCCGCGAACAGCGTTCCGACCATCGTCGACGCGATGACATAGCGCACGCCGCTGCACGCCTCGACCACCGACCAGGCGCCGGTCGGGATGACGAACAGATTGGCATCGCGATACACCGGCACGCCGGACAGGCGAATCGCGGCGACGGTGAAATCGGCAGTCCAGTCGATCATCGTCGGGATGAAAACTTCGCCGAACGGCACGGCGAACAACAGGAACATGATCGGGAAGGCGAGTGCCCGCGCGAGGCGCGGCCCGATGATCGTAACGATCGCCGCCTGCAGCATGAAAGCCAATGCAAATTGGCCAAGGCCGAGCGCGTCGGCGGCTGAGGCGACGACCCATAGCGCGGTCGCGAGGGCGACGAGTGCAATGCCGGGCCACCATGGTTTTGCCGGCGTGATCAAGAGCGAGGCACGCATCCGCCATGCGAGCCAGATGCAAATCGGAATGACGAGGAAACCGTGCGTATACGTCTCCGACCGGATCCAGATCGCGACGATCGACGCCGCGGTTTTCCAGTGGAAGGCCAGGATGCTCACGGCAGCGAGAGTGCAGGCCCAAGCGGGCGCCGACCGCAGCACGCCGCTCAGGTGGACCTGCGGGGTTTCCAGTACGAGGTCGCGTTTCATCAGCCGAGATTGCGCACGATCAATGGGCCGAGCAGGTTCGCCATCGGCAGCGGAAGCCTTCGCCACAGCGCGATGAAGGCACGATACTTTGGATTGAGCGGGTTGTTCTGCGGCACGTCGCGGCGCGTATACAGCCGAAACTCGTATGACAGCGGCGCCGGCTCGAAGCCCCAGTTCTTCTTGAAATCGAAGGATCCGGTCCCCCGCTTGCTGCGACCGTAGTCGAAGACGCGCAGGCCGCGCTCGCAAGCGCGACGCATCAGCTCCCAATACTTGAAATCGTTCGCCGCGAGGTCACGCGCGCGTTCCGTGTCGCCCGCATAGTAGGGCAGCACCTCGTCGCGGAAATAGAAGGACAGCACGCCGCTGACCGGGCGTCCCTGCGGATCGACGACCGTCAGCACTTCACACGCATCGCCGAATGCCTGCTTGAGTCTGGCGAAATGGGCCTTCGGCAACGGAGGCGTGCCGTGCCGGTGAACGTTGTCGGCATAGAGCGCGAAGAAGCGTTCCGTGCCCGAATCGATCTCGCTGCGCAGCCCGTGCGCGATGCCCTTGCGGACCATTGCGCGCTGCTTGCGCGGTATCGACTTCATGTTGGCATCGACGTCGCCGTGCAGGGTCTTCCTGAACGTCACGTACAGATCCTGGCGCGGCCAGTCAGTGCACACTTCTCGCCGATTGCGCAACTCGAGGTGCTCGACACCGAGCGTGTGGCCCAGGGCAACGGCGCCGTCGATCAGCGCCCGCTCGGAGGCGGGATCGGCCGCCACGGCGCCACCGTACACGCAAAACGGCAGCGAGCCGAGCGAGTGCCCGAACAGCCGGCTGCGGATCTCGGCCAGCGGCAACACGCCGCAGACGACACCACCGCGTTCGGCGATCAGGTAGTGGCAGCGGTGATGAAACACGTTTTCGATCACGTCGCGCCATGCCGCGCGGTGAAAGAACGTGGCGGCGGCGCTTCCCTCGACGAAACGATCCCACCGCGGCGCGTCGCCCGCGGCGAACGCCCGCACGTTCACCGCTTGCGTCGGCGCCAGCGCAATATCGACGGAATGGGCAGTTGCGGCTCGCATAGTCACTTCGCTATCGGAAAGACGGCGTCGACGCGATTCCACCGAAAATCGCGAAGCAGGCACGCGATGCGCGGCGCGGTTCGATGCAGGTTGAGGTAGTGGCGAAACCGCGTTTTCGGGTCGACACCGGGTATGCGCGGCTGTTCGGCGTCGAGTTCCCATGGATGGAAATAGAACATCGCCGGTTGGCGGTCGCGCTCGTTGATCTGCCGTATCGACCATCGTGACAGTCGATAGGGCAGCAAGCGAAAGTAGCCACCACCGCCCGCGGGCCAGTTCTTCCGCAGCACACGCACGGTGGCCACCGGAATTTCAAGCAATCCCGGCCGAACCTCATGCGCAAAGCGCGGTGCGTCCGGCATGCCGTAGTGGTCGTGGCGGATCGGGTACACGCTGGAACTGTAACGATAGCCGGCCTCGGCGATCGCATCGAACGCCCATGGGTTCGACGCTCCTACCGAAAAGCTCGGTGCGCGATATCCGTGCACATCGTGCCCCGTCGCGTCCTCGAGGATCGCTTTGGCAAGGCCGATGTCGGCCAGGAATTCACGTGGCGCCTGCGCGCTCGCGCGCTCGTGCCTGAACCCGTGGCTTGCAAGTTCGTGACCGGCGTCCGCAAGGCGCCGGATCAGCGTCGGATAACGCTCGGCGATCCATCCAAGCGTAAAGAACGTGGCCTTGACGTTCGCGTCGGCAAGCAATGCCAGGATGCGCTCGACGTTTCGCTCGACGCGGCACTCCATCGCATCCCATTCGCTGCGCCGCACATGCGCCTCGAATGCCGATACCTGGAAGTAGTCCTCGACATCGATCGTCAGCGCATTGACGATCGACGCCTCGTGCGCCCCGGCACGCGCGATGCCCGGCAGTGCCGCATCGAAGTTCATGCCAGGCTGTGCCCGGTTCGCGGGACTCGGGTTGCGAGCCACGCGGCGAGATGCGCGGCGATGCGACTCGCGGCGCGGCCGTCCCACAATTCGGGCACATGTCCTCGCTTGCCGCCGGTTTTCAGGACGTCGTCGACGCACGCTTCGATGCGAGCGCGGTCGCGGCCAACGAGCGTGTTCGTGCCGTGCGCAACGGTAATCGGCCGCTCGGTGTTCTCGCGCATCGTAAGGCACGGCACCGCGAGCGCGGTCGTTTCCTCCTGGATGCCACCGGAATCGGTCAGCACAAGGCGCGCATCGGCGAGGAGCCCGAGCATCTCGAGATACCCTTGAGGCTGGAGCAGCGCGATCGGCGCGCGCTCGAGGGCTGTCGCAAGGCCGAAGCGCGCGATGTTCGCGCGCGCCCGCGGGTGCACGGGCCACACGAGGGGAATGCGCCGCGCCACGTCGCAAAGCAGCGCGACGGCCTCGCCGAGCGCATCGGGATCGTCGACGTTCGACGGGCGATGCAGCGTCACGACGCCGAACCCTTCAGCGTGTTCCAGGAAAGATGCCTCGACGCCCGCGTTTCGCAGCGTCGTATGCGGTGCGTGCGCGCGCGCCTTGTGCGCTAGCAACGCGTCAATCATTAGGTTGCCGACGAATGCGACGCGCTCTAACGCAATACCTTCTTGCTCCAGGTTGCGCAAGGCATCACGCTCGGTCGTGTAGAGCACGTCGGCGATCTGATCGGTCAGCACGCGGTTGATCTCTTCGGGCATCGTGCGGTCGTAGCTGCGCAGTCCCGCCTCGACATGCACGACGGGAACCCCGCGCTTGCTCGCGACGAGGCTGCAGGCGAGCGTCGAATTGACGTCACCGACGACGACGACGCAGCATGGCACGATATCGTCGACGACCGCGTCGAACCGGCGCATGACTTCGGCGGTCTGCACGGCGTGGGAGCCGGAACCGACGCCGAGGTTCAGGTCGGGTGCCGGCAGCTCGAGGTCGGCGAAGAGCCGCTCGTTCATCGCGACGTCGTAGTGCTGGCCGGTATGCACAAGGAGCACACCGGGCAATGCAGGCGTTGCACGAAACGCATGCAGGAGCGGAGCCATCTTCATGTAATTGGGCCGCGCACCAACGACGCACACGATCGGTCCCGGCGGAGCCTGCATCTCGCCCATCATCGACTCGCCGATCCCGGCTTCGCCGAACGCTCGCGGCGCAGCATCGAATGCAACAGGCCCACCGCGCCGGTGACGGTTTTCTCGAGGCGCCCGAGCCGCTGCTCGATGTCGTGCAGGTCACCGGCCGCCTGCCGGGTCTCTGATTCGGTTGACGAGGCGTCCTGACCGTTCCCCAGGTCGAACGCACGCTCATTGTGCGCATCGGTGAGCGGATCGCGCAGGCTGCGCGGCCCTGCCGAAGGACCCAGCTCGTCGCGGATCTCACGCACGATCGGTGCAATATCGGTCACTTCGAATACATGCTTCTCGGCCAGGAATCCGGCGAGGAGCAGGCGATTGCAGAGCGTGTTGATTCGCCTCGGAATGCCGCCGGTCGCGTCGTGGATAAGCGCGAAGGCGTCGGCCGCGAACTGGGGATCGCCTTTCCATCCGACGTGGGCGAGCCGATGCTCGATGTAGGACTGCGTTTCGCTTCGGTCGAGCGGTCCGAGATGATAGGACGCCGTGACGCGCTGGCGCAGCTGCTGCATGTGGGGTCCCTGCATCATTTCGCGCAACTCGGGCTGCCCGACCAGAAAGCTCTGCAGCAGCGCCTGGTCCGCAAGCTGGAAATTCGACAGCATCCGCAGCTCCTCGATGGCGCGGGGCGTGAGATTCTGCGCCTCGTCGACGACCAGCAAGGCACGCTTGCCGGCGAGCGCGAGCTGGCACAGAAACGCTTCGAGCGATGCGAGCAGCGAAGCCTTGTCGACGGACTTCACCGGCAATCCGAACGCAACGGCGACGGTGCGCAGCATGTCATCGGCATCGAGTTGCGTGCTGACGAGCTGTGCTGCAACGAGGCGCGCGCGGTCGAGGTTCTCGAACAGGTTGCGCACCAGCGTCGTTTTGCCGGCACCGATTTCGCCCGTAATGACAATGAAGCCTTCGCCCTGATAGACACCGTATTGCAGATACGCGAATGCGCGCTTGTGCCCGCGACTGCCGAAATAGAACGCGGGGTCGGGGTTGAGCTGGAACGGCTTTCCCGTCAGCCCGTAAAAGGACTCGTACACGGTCTTCGGCGTTAACGAAACATGTGAATCAGTCCGACGAACAGCGCCGCTTCACGGAAACTTTCACCGATGTCCGACCGCGAATCCTGGTACCGGACACCGCCGTAGACGGATGTCAACGCCGACAGCGACGTCGACAGGAACGCTCGCAACGAGTAAAGACGCGTCGACTCCCCGCTCTGCACGTTCGCCGACGTGCGCGACCAGTCGAACGTCGTCGCCAGCACGAGGTTCTGCTTGAGCTGGTGCGTCCAGGCCGCGCTGGCGCCGATTTGCGTGTTGTTGTTCTGGTCGCTGAGGAGGCCGGCGAGTTCCTCACCGGGAAGGGGTTCATTGCGCGAGCGGAACACGGTGAACAGGATCGAATTGCGTGCGCCGAGGATGCCCGCCGTCGCGTTTGCCGATTCGGTGAGAGTGACCTGCTGCGCGAGCAAAGGCACCGCACCGCTCAGCAGGGCCGGCAAGCCGCGGTCGCGGATCAACTGATCGACGAACGTCTGGCGAGCGATCGGATCCGTAATCCGTGATGCGAACAGCGAGCTCAGCAGCTGCGAAACGTTGCCGCCCTGCCCGAGCGACGCGAGCTGTTGCGGATAGCTCTCGATGTTGCGCGCCGCGCTCACCGACCATACCGTAAGCCGGCTCGTGTGATTGAAGGCGACGTCATAGGCGGTGCCGAAGAACCGGTGCTCCCAGTCCGCGTTCAGCGTCGTCCGGTCGGAAGGTCGCCA
>Ga0157372_10009915_pt1 | contig 10133 bp, 7 predicted proteins | sample C55metaG_FD_115307 | JGI IMG/M metagenome (GOLD analysis project Ga0157372, IMG submission 115307) | Corn rhizosphere microbial communities from Kellogg Biological Station, Michigan, USA - C5-5 metaG | ecosystem: Host-associated > Plants > Roots > Rhizosphere > Soil | place: USA: Michigan...
GATTGCGTGGAGCAGTTTCAGGGCGTCGTCGCGCTTGATGTCGGGGAGGGGGGTGGTTTTGAAGAAGTCGCGAAGTGCGGGAGAGAGCGCCTGCAGGGCCTGATGGGATCTCTCGGGGAAGTAGAGGGATTTCATTTTGAGAAGCAGAGCATTCTTTTCCTGTTCGTCGATGACGCCAGCGGCTGCGGCCATGTCGAGTGCAGCGCGCAGATTTACGAGCGGCGTGGAGAGGTTGCGATAGGTGTCGCGTTCGTAGATCAGGGCGACTTCGTCGTCAGCGTCAAGGATGCCGTCGCGGTACATCGTGAAGATCTGGCCGACGCCTATCGTGCCGAGCTTCCAGGTTTCGGCTGCGCGGAGAGCTCCCATGCTGGAGGCTCCGAAGACGGCGACTCCGCGGCGCAGAAGCGTGAGGACCTCTTTGGGCGAGACGGACAGGCTCTGGTAAAACTCGCCATCGACGATGCCGACAAAGCGTACATGCTCGGGTAGTTTGGCGAGGTCGCCCTTGCAGATGGGCGGGAGATAGTCGGCGTCGAGGATGCGCTCGGCGTCTTTGCGCGCGAGTGAGGGACCGAGGAAGACGACGGTATCACGCATGCTGCTTCCAGAAATTGATGGCGCGATCTCCGAGGCTGCCGTGATCGAGCGCCCAGTTCTCGATGCCGGGAACGATGACTCGGACAACGGAATATCCGGTATTGCCCGGAGTGAAGTCGACGACGATGATCTGATCGAGTCCGCAGGCTTTGAAACGTTGCAGCAGGAATTCGAGATCTTCATCGAGAGTCGCAAAGGGGTACGAAGAGATCTCTCCGAATTTGCGCAAATGCTTTGAGCTGCCGAAGTACCAGCTATCGCGATTGATGACATCGATTCGACGCGAGTGCGGTGTGAATCCGCCGGTTACGGTGCCGGGTGGAAGAATGTCTTCGCGAACAGCCTGGATGTCTACACAGCGAGATTGTGCGAGTTCAAGCAGAGCACGGCGGACGGCAACCTCTGCATCGGGGTGAGCGCCGAGGCCACAGTGAGCCATTGGATAACCCGTGATGCTCTCGTCGCAGACGGAGGCGAAGAACGCCGGAATGCCAAGTTCGGAGGTGATGTCGCGAACGACAGGGAAGAGGTCCGCATTCCAGAACTTCAGCAATAGTTCGTGGGATCCGAGATCGACGCAGGGAAACATTTCGAGGTCGTCGGGGCCGTCTTTCGCGTCGAGTCCGAGTGCGAAGCCACGCCGTTCCCTGGGCATGCGGTGAGCACCGAGTTCCACGAAGGTCCATGAGTCGCGCTCTGCGAGCTCGCAGAGTGCGTGACAGATTGCTTCTTCGCGACAATTTCCGGAGGCCAGTCCGTTCGTATCCGTCATGACGTAACTGGCGGGATGGCGAACGTCAAACCAGTGATAGCCGGCGAGCTTTGCGGGAACATAGCGAGGCTCGCCCGAGAAGATCTCGATGCCCTGGCACCAGGAATAGACACGATCGTCGGAGTATCCGGCAACCAGCTCATAGTTGACGTCGCGAGGGTTGAGGACAGGAGCGGTTTCGTAGAGATGGGCGTAGCTATCCTCCACGAGCGGAAGTCGTGTCTTCAGGGCGGTCTGGCGCTCGATAGCCTCCATCAATGCGCCGGCCTTTGCGTCGATGGGACGCAGCCCCTTGCCGTTGTATACCGACAGGGTGTCCGCGGAATCAGGAACAACGGTCGAGTAGACGGGAATGCCGATGCGATCGAGTCCCGTGATGTCGGCGACTCGAGTCACTCCGAGAGATTCGGCAACGGATGCGGCGGAGGCTACTGTCTCCGCCGCCGGGATAAAGCGTTGTATGCCGTCGACCTTGAGCATTGCGTGACTGAGGTTATGGGGTCGGAGGGTTGCCGTCGCCCCCGTTGGTTATCTGGTTAATTCCGTTTTGTCCGAAGCCGCCGCCTCCGCCGCCGGCGTCGTCCTCGCGGCGGAGCATCATTTTCACGTCGGACTTCTTGATATCGTGGCCAAACAGGCCGATGGCCTGTTCGAATCGCGGCAGCGCATGATGCACCACGGCCTGTTGAGCGGGGTTCAGGTGGCCGTAGAACTCCCGAAATTTTTCTACCAGTTGTCTAAACTCGTGATCCGTGAGGCCCATTCGTTTCAGCATTTCTTCGCGAGTCATGGTGCTCTCCTTCTTGTTTTTGTTATTGAAGATTCATTTGTTTCAAAAATGATTGGAACTGTGGGTCTGCACGAAGAGGAGCCAGGAGTGGATCAACATTGATGAAGATCAACTCCGAGTCCCGATCGTCGAATGCGATCTGAAGCATCTCAATGGCCTTCTGATGATCGCCGAGAGCGGTGTAAATCTGGGCCGTCTCATATGCAATGGGTCTGCCAGCGTGAACTTTCTCCACGGAGTCGCGCAATGCCTCCCTCGCCTTTGCGGTTTCACCGGCGTTGGCATAAGCGACTCCCAAGGTGGCCTCTCTGAAATCGACGGCCTCCGGCGCCGCCGGGACCGAGCGCATGATGTCAATGGCTCGCCTGGGCTTTCGTTCTTCCAAATAGCTCGCCGATAGCGTCAAGACCGCGGGCTCGAGCGGATTCGGTCCGGCTACGTGCGGCTCAAGTATGCGAATTGCCTGGTCTGCGTGCCCGAAGAAGCGGTCGATCATGCTCAGACCGAGCATGACTACAGGTGATTCCGGGTCTGCCGTTTGTACATACTTCATCTGTGCTCTGGCTTCAGCTTCGCGTCCCTGAGGGGTTAGAACGGTGAGGGCATACCATGCATGAGCCTGGGCGTTGTTGGGGTTTAGTTCCAGGGCGCGCTTGTAGTCACCTTCGGCGCCATCCCAGTCGAAGTTCACGAGGGCGCGGGCCAGGGCCCGAGATGTGTAGGCTTCAGCCAACGTGCTGTCGAGTTCAAGCGCCTGCTGCGATGATTTGAGTGCATTCTTCAGCAGAGGGGTTGGGGGTTCGAAGCCGTAGAAGGCGAGGAGACTGTAGCAGTCGGCGAGTCCGGCGAGCGCGGGAGCGTATTGGGGATCGAAGGTGAGAGCGCGCTGGAAATCGACGACGGCTTCTCTAAGGCCGTCCGAGGTTCGTTTCGCGAGTTGGAAGCGGCCTTTCAGATAGGCGTCGTATGCAGGGGCGTTTGTTGAATACTGCCGCTGCAAGCGCGCTGCCGTCTCCGCGCCAAGGCGAATCTTCAGGTGATAGGCCACGTCCGTGGCGATCTCATGCTGCGTGTCTGCGAGGTTGGTGATGGTGCTCTCGTAGGTTTGACCCCAGATCTGTTTTCGAGAACGAGCATCGATGAGCTCGATAGGAATGCGAAAGTTGCCGTTGCGCGATTCGAAGGAGCCGGTCACGATCGAGCCCGCATGCATTTCACCGGCGGCGGAGACTGGGTCTACATTCGCGCCCTGGTAGCGGCGAGCGACACTGCCGGCTGCAACCTGAAGGCCGGGCATACGTGAGAGATCGTCAGTCAGTGCTTCGGTGATGCCGGCGCCGAGGTAGTCGAGACTCGAGTCGCCGCTGCGATTTATGAGTGGCAGCACGGCGAGTGAAGTGGAGGGTGGAGCGGGTCTCAAGAAACGCCAAAGGCCGACTGCGACGAGAAGAATTAACGCAGCGGCAACGGCGGGCCACACCCAAAGGCGTTTACGAGGGGGCTCGAGCGCGTGGACGATGTCATCGAGCTTCTCGAAGCGGTCCGCGGGATTCTGTTCGATGCAGCGAAGAATGACGCGCGCCCCGCGGGGGTCGGCTGCCTTGGCGAGCTTCGCCTGCAACTGAGTGCGATTCGAGACGACCTCTTCGCGCGTTGGCCGCGTGCCTGTGAGCATCTCGGAAAGGATCACGCCGAGCGCGTATTCGTCGGCAACCGCAGTGACCTGTCCGGTCATCCTCTGTTCGGGTGCCATGAAGTCCGGAGTTCCCTGACCGGCGGAGTCGGTAAGGCCGCCTTCGCGGCGGAGGACGTTCGTGGCGAGGCCGAAGTCGGTAATGACAGCACGAAGATGCCCGAGAGTGCCGCTGACGAGCATGATGTTGCCGGTCTTGAGGTCGCGATGAATGACTCCGTTCGCGTGGGCGGCGCTGAGTCCGCTGACAATCTGCTTGAGGAGATCGAAGGCCAGTGCGGGGTTGACTGGACCGTTGTGGCTGATGTGCTCGCTGAGCGTGTGTCCGTCGAGAAACTCCATGCTCAGGAACCAGACTTTGGCATCGGAAGGCGATACGTCGCAGAAGAGCTCGTGAATGCGGCAGACGTTGCGATGGGAGATGGCGCGGGCCTGCTTTACTTCGCGACGAAAGCGTTCGATGACAGCGCTGCTCTGTGCGAGGTCGGGGCGGATGGTCTTGATGGCAACCCGCTCGCGAAGCTCGGAGTCCCACGCCTCGTAGACTTCGCCCATGCCGCCGCGCGCGATGAAGCGATGCACCTGAAACCGGCCGGCGACGGTGCTTCCCGGCTCGAAGGTCGAGGTGGGTTCCTCTGCCTGCGGATCGAAACTGGAGACGATCGGGTTTTCGAGGAAGCTTCCGGCTTGCTCGTCGGCGAGCAGAAGCATTTTTACGAGGTTGCGAACCTCAGGCGAGTCGGGGCAGGCGCTATCGACGTAAGCGCTGCGCTTCTCTGGAGGCTGAGCAAGCGCTGCCTCAAAGAGATCCTCGACGAGATTCTGGGAGTCGGCCATTGTTTCCATCCAGCCCTCGGCAGAATGCGAAACCAACCCTTTGGTTTTTAAGTTGTGATCCTGGAGGGATCAGTCTCGGGTTTTTGCCGATCACAGGGCGAATAGCCAATGATGCAGCCGGTGAACTCTGCGCGAAACCCCGGTAACGCGCTCAATGATTACACAAGACCGGTGCGATTTCCACCTTAAAGGGCTTTAGAGCCCTATATTTACATGCAAAAAGAGTGAGCAGGAGGCTCCTAAGAAGGACGCTTCCTGCTCACCAAATCGTTACGGCGTTTGTGATGGTTGCGACCTTGTTACGGAATGCGCAGCATCGCGAGCTCCACATTCGACGGCGTCTTTGAGATCGACGCGAGTTCCGACCTCTTCGCCTGCTTCTCGCTCTTCGACTCCGGGCACTCAGCATAAGAGGTCTCTTCGGCGTTGAACCAGAGCTGGCGGAGAAAGTAGTGGTCCCCGTAGCGATCAAAGACAAGCTTTGCGGTCTTTGTAGGCTTGATGCTTTGTCCCTCGATCGTCAGCGTCAGGGCAGTGGTTGAGTGACCCTGGATCTCGACGACGCCCCGCGCTGGAGTGCGGACGGTGTAGTGGCCGGGTTCGAAGTGCTTGTTCCCCATCTCGAATCCGAACGGAATATTCACGGTCATGTTGTGACCGGCGGTTTGGGCATGGGCTGGAAAAGAAACGGGGGCAAATGCCAGGGCCGAAGCGACGAAGATGATACGGAAGATCCAGAAGGATTTCATGGCTGCTTCTCCTTTTGGGGCGCCTCACAGCTGCCCTCAACTGGAAATGCGCGATCGACCCACAAAAGGGGCCACCGTTCGTCACTGCTTCCTTCTGGTTATTTGTGGGCTGCTGAATCGGCTCGGCCGCCATGCGGCTTAAGCTCTTCGAAAAGCCAGATTCGCGCCAATGCCCAGTCGCGTTTCACAGACCGGGGCGCGATTCCGAGCGTCGCGCCAATCTGTTCAATCGAAAGGCCGCCGAAGTATCGCAGTTCGACGACTTTGGCCTGGCGTGGATTGTTCTTCTCCAACCTGTCGAGCGCCTGGTCGAGCTGCGAGACTTCATCGAAGCGATCGGGTGAGATTGCAAAATGATCCTGCAGTTCCACGCGTTCCATCTTGCCGCCACGCTGGTCGGCGTTGCGGGCGCGGGCGTAGTCAACGAGCACCCGACGCATCACATGAGCGGCAAAGCCGATGAAGTGTTCACGGCTGTTCCATTCAACATCTTCCTGTATGAGGCGCAGATAAGCCTCGTTGATCAAGGCTGTCGGCTGCAGGGTATGGTCCTGCCGCTCGCGCCGCATGTAGGCATTGGCGACGCGATGAAGCTCCGCATAAACAAGGGGCAGAAGTTTCTCAGCGGCTGCTTGATCACCTGCATGCACAGCCTTAAGAAGCCGCGTAGTTTGGCTTCGATCATCCATGGAAGTGTCCCGGGGGCCGTTTGTTTGAGGCAATGTAATTCTAGTCCATCCTGGAGTGTGTTTTGCACGTGATGGGACCATTGGCGCAGAAATGCCTCGAATGGCGGCTAAAAGTGTGCCAAAGCCGCCTTTTCGCCATGATCGAGCGTAGGCCGTGTGCAGTCACGGCGTCCGGTATGATTCTCACGAGCGAGCGATACGAAATTTGGCAGGTGACATAGATTGGCCCACTCCAGGCTGAGAATCTTGCTCTCGTGCAGTCTGCTAACGGTTGCCCCCGCGGTGATGTGCGTCGCGCAGACTTCGAAGCCGGCTGCGTCGGACGGCACTCCTCGCCTTGAGCGGCGCGGACAAGCGACGCAGCTAATTGTTGACGGACAGCCTTTCCTGATGCTGGGGGGTGAGCTGCACAACTCGAGCTCATCGAGCGTGGCGTACATGAAGCCGGTGTGGCCGCGGCTGGCGGCGATGCACATGAATACGGTGCTTCTGCCCGTTGCGTGGGAGACGATTGAACCGGAAGAAGGGAAGTTCGACTTCGGCGTAGTGGATGGCCTTCTCGAGGATGCTCGCGCGAACAATCTGAAGCTCGTGATTCTGTGGTTTGGCGCCTGGAAGAACACGTTTTCGAGTTATACGCCCGCATGGGTGAAGACAAATCTGACGCGATTTCCGCGCGTGCAGACCAGCGATGGGCGCGACACGGAGCGGCTTTCACCATCCAGCACAACGGTTCGGGATGCGGATGCTCGAGCATTCGCGAAGCTGATGCATCATCTTCGCGATGTCGATGGCGAGCGGCACACGGTCCTGATGGTTCAGGTTGAGAATGAGGTTGGTGTCATTCCTCAATCGCGTGATCATTCTGAGGTGGCGAATGCCGCCTTTGCCGGGGAGGTGCCGCAGACGCTGATGGGTTATGTCGAGAAGCATCGGGCAACGCTCAATCCTGAGTTTCGCGCAGCATGGGAGAAGGCTGGAGCAAAGTCGAAGGGGACGTGGCAGGACGTCTTCGGGAAGACTCCGTTGACCGACGACCTCTTCATGGCGTGGCAGTATGCAACTTATATTGAACGCGTCGCGGCGGCAGGAAAGGCGGAGTATCCGCTTCCGATGTACGCGAACGCGGCGCTGATTCGTCCGAACTATGAGCCGGGACAATACAACAGTGGAGGGCCGCTGCCGCACTCGATAGATGTGTGGCGTGCCGGCGCGCCGTCGCTGGACTTCATCTCGCCGGATATCTATTTCAACGAGTTTGCTTATTGGGCGAGTGAATATGCGCAGCCGGGTAATCCGCTCTTCATTCCAGAGGCCCAGGGCGGCCTAACGGGAGCTGCCAATGTTCTTTATGCGGTGGGACGAGAGCAGGCGATCGGGTTCTCGCCGTTTGGCGTGGATGATCTGGGGAATTCACCGCTTGACCTCGTAGGCATTACGAATCCTGCAGAGCACGTGGACAGCAGCGCACTTGGTGCGATGTACCTGACTTTGTCGAAGCTCGAACCGCTGCTTCTTAAGGGACAGCAGACAGGCGCGCTCAGCGCGGCTCTTCTGGAAGGTGATGCGCAACGCGCAGCCCGTGCCTCTGTGGGCGAATACACCGCCAATGTTGCGCGGGCAGGGGCACCTTCGGCTTCAGGTGCTCGTGTCGGAGTCTTATTCATCCAGACAGGAGCGAATGAATTTCTCGTCGTTGGCTCCGGTGATGCGATGGTTACGTTCACCGCCGATACGCCGGGGCCGCCTATCGTGGGTATTGAAAGCATCAATGAAGAGTTCTTCGAAAACGGTGCATGGACGCCGCGGCGCAGACTCAATGGCGATGAAAACTCGCAGGGGCAGGCGTTGCGGCTGCGCTCGTCCGATGTGGCTGAAGGCAGAATCTACAGAGTGAGACTTTATCGCTATAAATAGGCAGCCACTACGATGCGCGCGATTTCTTCGGCGGAATGTAATGAAAACGGATCAGGTAAATGTTGTCACCTTTGCCGTGTTTCGCGACCTTGAGCAGATCCAGTACGCCGAGGAATCCGGACTCTCGCGCTAACTGATGAGTGATATCGGGCAATCCGATCGGCTCGATCGAGAGGATCTCGATTTCGCCATCGCCCATGCGGTATCGGTTACCCACAATAACGTGAGGGCGCGTCCATATGCGCACGGTGCATGTGATCTCACCGCGTCGGACGGCTTCTCGCAGTCGCTTCGTAAACACCATGTCGAAGTCTTGGCGGCCGCTCGAACTCCAGCCTGATGGTTGATGTCAGGCCGGAGTTGAACAGTAGCGGACGGGAGTTTACTGGTGAGCGTTGACGAGGTCGAAACGATCAAGGTTCATCACCTTGTTCCAAACCCCAACGAAATCGTGGACGAACTTCTCGTGCGCGTCCGTGCTTCCATAGACCTCAGAGAGTGCACGAAGCTGAGCGTTGGAACCGAAGATCAGATCGGCACGCGTTGCTGTCCACTTCACTTCGCCTGTCTTGCGATCCCGTCCTTCGAAGACGTCCTCCGCGTCTGAAGTCGCCTTCCATGCCGTGCCCATATCGAGCAGGTTTATGAAGAAGTCGTTGGTGAGAGCTTCCGGGCGCTTGGTGAAGACACCGTACTTTGCTTGGCCGAAGTTGGTATTGAGCATCCGCATGCCGCCGATCAGAACAGTGAGTTCAGGCGCAGTGAGCGTGAGGAGCTGTGCTTTGTCGAGCAGCAGGACCTCGGCCGGGTGATGGCTGTTGGCCTTGCTGATGTAGGAGCGGAAGCCATCGGCGCCGTGTTCGAGCACTGCGAAGGACTCCACGTCCGTCTGGTCCTGCGAAGCGTCCGTGCGGCCGGGAGAGAACGGAACGGTTACGTTGACGCCTGCGTTCTTCGCGGCCTGCTCGACGCCTGCGCAACCGGCGAGGACGATGAGATCGGCGAGGGAGATTTTTTTGCCATTCGACTGCGAGCCGTTGAAATCGGTCTGAATTTTTTCGAGTGTCTGCAGTACCTTCGCGAGTTGCTGCGGTTGATTGGCTTCCCAGTCCTTTTGCGGAGCGAGACGAATGCGCGCACCGTTCGCGCCTCCACGCTTGTCAGAGCCCCGGAAGGTGGACGCTGACGCCCAGGCGGTAGAAACGAGCTGCGAGACCGTGAGGCCGGAATCGAGGATTTTTTTCTTGAGCGAAGCGACATCCTGCTCGTTGACCAGTTCGTGATTCACGGCAGGCACGGGGTCCTGCCAGATGAGCTCTTCCTTCGGGACTTCGGGGCCGAGATAGCGAGCGCGCGGTCCCATATCGCGATGCGTCAGCTTGAACCACGCGCGGGCAAAGGCGTCAGCAAATTCGCCGGGATTCTCGTAGAAGCGCCGCGAGATCTTTTCGTAGATCGGGTCGAAGCGCAGCGACAAGTCCGTAGTCAGCATGCCCGGTGCGTGAGACTTTGAGCCGTTGCCGTTGTGAGCGGCGGGTACTGTGCCTGCACCTGCGTCGCCTTTTGGTTTCCACTGGTGTCCGCCACCAGGGCTCTTCGTCAGCTCCCAGTCGTACTTGAAAAGGTGCTCGAAGAAGTCGTTGCTCCAGTGTGTAGGCTTCGTGGTCCAGGTGACTTCGAGGCCACTGCCAATTGCATCACCTGCGATGCCGGTGGCGTACGAGTTCGACCAGCCGAGGCCCTGCTCTTCGATGGGAGAACCTTCGGGCTCGGTACCCATGTATTGGGTGGGAATCGCGGCTCCGTGGGTTTTGCCGAACGTGTGACCACCCGCGATCAATGCGACCGTCTCTTCGTCGTTCATCGCCATGCGGGCGAAGGTCTCACGGATGTCTTTGGCGGCCTTGACTGGATCGGGATTAAAGTCCGGGCCTTCCGGATTCACGTAGATCAGACCCATGTGAGTGGCGCCGTATGGCTTGGACAGTTCGCGATCACCGGAAAAGCGCTTCTCTGTGCCCATCCACTTGTCTTCGAGTCCCCAGTTGACGTCCAAGTCCGGCTCCCAAACATCGGCACGTCCGCC
>Ga0157372_10009916_pt1 | contig 10133 bp, 10 predicted proteins | sample C55metaG_FD_115307 | JGI IMG/M metagenome (GOLD analysis project Ga0157372, IMG submission 115307) | Corn rhizosphere microbial communities from Kellogg Biological Station, Michigan, USA - C5-5 metaG | ecosystem: Host-associated > Plants > Roots > Rhizosphere > Soil | place: USA: Michigan...
ATATATTGTTCCTTTCGCTCCGTGCTTCGAGTGTGTGTTGCGTTCCCAAATACATCCGAATTGATGATTTGCATTGAGATGCTGAAGATCGCGGTTCACCAAACCATGCGTTTCTAGCAGCTCTGCGATGAACAGATCAAACAGGTTATCAGCTTTGTCTCGACCCCAAGGTGAACGACTTGAGAGATCCCCCTGTCATCTGATTCATCCGAAGAGCTCAGTGCGGAATTCCCAAACAACAGGCAGATGGAGAAAGCCTTCGAAACAAACTCTTCGGGTGTTGCAGTCAGCTAAACAACCCGCACGTTTTCGGCTTGGAAGCCCTTCGGCCCCTTCACGACGTCGAACTCGACTGTCTGGCCCTCCGTGAGAGACCGAAATCCTTCGCTCTTGATGGCTGAGTGATGCACGAACACGTCTTCGCCGCTGGCACGGCTGAGGAAGCCGAATCCCTTCGAATCGTTAAACCATTTTACGGTTCCCTGTTCCATTGATGTTCCTTTGTTGCATTGATGTATCGCTGAACTCAAGTGGAATTGATTGCTAGTTGAGCGGAAAGCCAGAACAGGCAAGAACGCCAAGTCGGATTCGACGACCAGCGTATAGTATACGCCCGCGCCGAAAACGCCCCCCGGCCTGCAGTCCACAGGAATGGAGGCGCTTTGATCGTTCCCGTTCATCCCCAAACCTTCGGCGACGATTAGGTGAACAGTCCTGATAAGCGTATGCTGGACTTTTAGGGGATTAGCAGTATTCTCCTCTCTTCAGCCTCCCTCCCCATAGTGTCCACGGCACAGAACCGGCCATCAACAAACCGGGTTCAACCGACTACACCAGGACGAGCCCGGCTCTGTTGCAAACGCACGACTACCGGGAATTGGGGTCCAGATGCGATCTGAACTGGTTTATCTTGCCGGACTCAAAATAAAAAACCGCTTTCTTTTATCCGCCACCGTGATGCGCGTCGCCCGCAGATTACACGTCAACTCCGGCAGGACTGAAGACACACTCAATCGCGTGTTCAATGACGTGGCCGAAGGCCGCTTTATTGATGTAAAACTGCCGGAAATCGCTCCTCCGCCTTCCATCGAGGAACTGGTGATTCCGCTGGCTTGATCGAAACGAAATCTCTGACATCCGTGGCCAAAAGAAGAATTACCGGGGATCTCCGGAGCGAGTGATCTCATATCGCGCCATCCCCTGAAGACGGCGCTGCATAGCATTGCACACCAAGCTCCGAAGTGCGCGTTGTCTCTTGCCGTAGACGAGGTCCTGTACGCACGCGGATTCGCCGGTAGAGGCAAACCCGGGTATCAGGCTGCGATGCGCATGGGGCGCTGGCCATAGCTCAGTAGCTGGAAGTTTGAAAGAAGTTGTCTTCGAGGCGCGGAACGGACCCGACTTCGAAGCCATCAACATCCGCATCGATCATGAATGCGAAACCGGCAAACATGCTCGCGCGCTGCCACTGTAGAAAAATTTGCCGCAATGAAAAGCGCATCGCGGCATCAAAACGAAACTGCCTGGCAGCGACCGCTTTCAAATTGCTGCCAGGCGTTAAGTATTGCTTATATCGTGCCGAAACAGGACTATATCGCGCTCTCGCTTCGTATACCCGCACTCACGCTGCGGACCCGGAAGTGCCTCATCTGGACAGAAAGTGCGCGCTCGATCTTGCGCAGATCGTTGCGTTCGGCAGGTCCCGCAAAGGTCGAAGCGATTCCCCTGGCCGATGCGCGGCCGGTGCGACCCACGCGATGCACAAAATCTTCCGCCGCTCTGGGCAGATCGAAGTTCACAACATGGGCCACGTTCGCCACATCGATACCGCGGGCAGCCACATCGGTAGCAACAAGCACCCGGTGCCGGCCCTCGGAGAAGTTGCGCAGCGCCTGGTTCCGTTGCGATTGCGAACGATCACCGTGAATCTGCGTGGCCGCATGGCCGGAGCGAGCCAGGCGACGCGCTACCCGGTCGGCGCCGTGCTTGGTGCGCACAAACACAAGAAAGCTGCCCTTCTCTGCCGTCAACAGGTGCTCCAGGAGCTCCTGCTTCTTGTCCGCATCAACGCTGAAGGCCCGCAGTTCGACGTTCTCCGCGGGCTTGGTCACCGTGCCCACTTCAATGCGAACTGGATCCTTCAAATAGTTGCGCGCCACTTCCTTGACCTTGCCCTCGAGCGTAGCCGAGTAGCAGAGCGTTTGCCGTACCGGCGGCAACGTAGCGGCGATCCGCTGAATCACAGGCTGGAAACCCATATCAAGCATGCGGTCCACTTCGTCCAGCACCAGAATCTTCACCTGGTCCAGGCGAACAAGCTTGCGCTTGAGATAGTCTTCAAGGCGGCCGGGTGTGGCCACGATCACGCGGACGCCGCGGCGAAGTGCGTCGACCTGCGGCCGTTCGTTCATGCCGCCCACTACGAGCGCCGTCGAGTACGTCGCGTTGGGCCGGATCACCTTGAAGGCCTGCTCCACCTGCATGGCCAGTTCCCGCGTCGGCAGCAGGATCAGCGCCTGCGCTCCTCGTCCTTCCATCTTCTCTGAATGAGGCTTCTGGAGCATTTCAAGAATCGGAATCAGGAAGCTGAGGGTCTTGCCCGTTCCAGTCTGCGCCGTTGCCAGCACATCCCGGCCCTCGAGCGCCGGAGGAATCGCGCCAGCCTGTACCGGCGTCGGAGTTTCGAATTTGTTGGCGTTGAGCCGCCCCATCAGGGCAGCGGAAAGTGAAAACTGAGAAAACTGAGTCGTCAAAATTGACTTATCTTTCTAGACGTTCCGGGAGCCTCGATTTCATGGAGGCCTGCAAACGGAACCCGACATGGACACGCACAAACCTCTTCAAAGGCGCGAGTCCTCTTTTAGATATGCGTAAGGGAAGAACCGAATACATCCCAAGTTGGCTGCAAGCTTCAATCGATGCCTGCGCCACGGAACTGACCCACGCTACACAAAACGCCTTTCGGCTCTTTGCCGATCGGCACCCTCTTCGGCGCACGTCAAATGCGCGTTCCAACATGGAATCCAGAAGGGCTACGCTGTAGGGGCTTGGGGAAATCTGTGCAAGGCTGGGTTGCCTTCAGGAAGGCAAAACGCCGCTCACGACCAAATCACTGAGCGCAAAGCTAGTATAGCACGATTATGCACAAAACACGTGGCAATGGTCCTCAAGGGATAGCTCGAACCCATTTGGGATATCGATGCTCCGTGCATTTGTGCCGATCGAACGCATCCCCGATCGCCTTTGGCGGCTCATTCGCGATCACTTCAAGCCGCTGCACGAAGGGTTGCGACCATGCGCAATCGGAGCACCTCCACCTTGCAAACTCCCTCGTCGGCGCCAGAATCCTCCGCGTGGTATCAATCATGCCTACAACTCTACGCCCATTCCTCCGACCGCGATGTTGACTACCGGATCTTCACTGAAGATCCCAGCGACCTGGACCGTACCCGCTACGCCACGCCTGATTTCGTGGATTTGGCTGCTAACCGGATCACCATCAAGCGCCCGAACTTCACGTGCCCGCAATCGACGTCGACTATCCGTTTCGCGGGAATCACGCGGAAGCCCTTACTCCGATGGCGCAATGAACCTCCTCCAGATAACACGCACAACTCCTCTCTCGATGGCCAGCACACACTTCCGGCCCGACGCAAATCGCGCCGACGGAATCACGATCTACTGATTGCTTTCTGGTGCCCAGAGGGGGACGTGGAACCCCCACGGCCTTGGGGTCTGCGGGTTGTAAGTCTGAAATCGGATAATCCGCACGGGGCAGCACGGCAATGCATGAAGTCTCAGCGGGCGCTTCATCACTGAACAATTAAGCGTTTTCCCCATTTGCATGGTGTCGCACTGGGTTGCGCTCCCGTCCGAGAACAAGTTTCACCGGGCAAATGGTCGGGCTTTGGCGGGAAGCCACTTTATATGGTTCTGATCCAGGAATGCTTTTATGTACTTAACCGGAACCGCGACAGCGACCGCACCAGATGACGCCTGCCCCGCTCGCACCTCAACCACCACTCCCACGACACTCTGATCCGCATACAAGGAAAGCGGACCGCCGCTGTTGCCACTATTTATCCGCATATCTAGATCGACTACCTCGGATTCCCGGTTTATCCCGGATGCCTGAGCGTTGGCCAGAACGGCTGTGCCCCATGCCGACGCCACTGTTCCGACAGTTGTCACTGGTGAATCTTGATCCAAGGGGAACCCACTTGCGTACACTTCGTCGCCATCTTCCAAATGTTTTGTCGAGATTGTAGCTGGCCTCGGGTGCAAACTGACGACTGGTTTTCCGTTCACGACTACCATACTTGCTCTAGGTGGATTCAAGATGTCTCCAGAAACCACTCGCAGGATTGCGAGGTCGTGTTCGCCATCTTCGGCCATAACCTGGAACGGATAAACCACACTGTTTCCGGAGATGGTGTTCCCTCCCACCTCTATGCCGGACGGAGTCACGCCTAGCATTGCACGGCTTTCCGTTCCTGCGCGTCTAATACGCGCTTCAAAATCTCGCATCCCCCTCACAACATGATCGGCGGTGACTACTTCGCCTTCTTTGCTTACGATGAAGCCGGTTCCAATCACTAGTTTCGGATTAGCCAAGAACCGCTCGCGCAATGATGCATCGGTCAACGCCGCAGGATTTTCGACTCGCTCGGTGATCTTGATCAAGTACGGCTGAGTTTGGGCAACTACCGTTTTAAGCGGCAAATGTTGCTCACATTCGGCGGCAAGGACCGGCATCCAGATGGCGCAAAGTAGCAAAAGGTTTCGCATTCTTACACCCCATTGTAAGTAGATCAGCGGATGGCCCACATCTCGCCCCTTCTCCGGATGAGTGATGGGTGCCCACATCTCGCCTTTGAGATGTGGGATTATGTTCGACATTGAGACCAACCCCTCGTGCGACGCTAGACAGTCAAATCTCTTCCAAACCCGGGCCGTAATTCTTAACGAGTGAGCTGGTCGTCAGACAAATACCTGCCGCGCAACTGATGCTGTGCGCAGCAAAGGCGCGGAAACTGGCGGCATTGGCCGGGGTTGCGGCTGTGTTGGCATGGCGCAGAATCGCTTCCGCATCGTCCAAGCAATGTCCAGCAAAGCGTATGCGACCCTTAAGACCCGGGGTCCGCTTTTCGTCCAGCAGTGCATCAAGCTCATTGACTTGCGCCCTCACGTCGCTAATTCTCTTTTCGTATTCCATCCTGGAAACCTCGCTAGATAATGCCGCCCAACATGCCTGAAATCGTGTTATCGCTCTTCTTCCGGTTGTTCTTCCAATTAAGCGGCTGCTTGTTAAAGAGGGTGTCTGCTCCGAGCATAGATGTTGGGCGAATGTGGTCGATTTCCCAGCCATACTCGCAACAATTGCCATATTCGGAGCGCTTCATTAGGGACCCGAATGTGTCGCGCCGCCACACTGCCGGGTCGAAACCTGGAATACAAAGCCCTTTCGCCCAAACCGCATTAATTTCCGAATCTCTCCGTAATGCCAAAAGCCTTTCGTACATACCTTCGACACCTCATACGCGGGATTCGACCATACAGCTTTTTGCATTGGTCGGTTGGGGATATATTCGCACGGGCTCGGAGGCGAATGCAATACGAAAATGCATGATTTGTGCAAATTTACGAAGGGTATCGCAAAGTTGTAGTTAGTTTATGCGTTTTCCATGCGTTTATCGCTTGACCGTTAGCCGTAAACGGACTGGCGGGTGGCCCACATCTCATTCCCTTCTCCGGATGAGATGGGTACCCCACATCTCGCCTTTGAGATGTGGGATTATGTTCGACATTGAGACCAACCCCTCGTGCGCGCCGGTCCAGAATCATTCGATTCTCCACCCCCTTCAGAAATCGCACTGCGCATTTGCAGATAATTTCTTCGAACCCGCTATCCTCAATTCAGCAACCGTGATTCTTCTTTTGGGGCGAGCAACGGCCTTCGCAGGTTTGGGCAACCTCGGACGGCCTTAAGTCCTTTAAGCTCTAGACTCTGCGGCGTAAGCCGAACAAAACGCATCACTTGCGGCCCAATGATTTTCGCAATCCATTCATTCCATTCAATTTATTTGCAGAGTATGGGGGGGAGGGGGTGTCCAATTGCAGGGTACGAACCAGGTGAGTTGTCGTGGTGCCCGGAGGGGGACTTGAACCCCCACGGCCTTGCGGCCTGCGGATTTTAAGTCCGCTGCGTCTGCCAATTTCGCCATCCGGGCTGATGGATGCGATCAACTCAATCTTAAATCGACAGACACGGAATCATTCCGCCAGGGCCTCAGCCCGGAAAGACAACGGAAATTGGCTGCGCTGGGTCCGCGCTACTGAGGATGCCGGTAAAGAATATTCTCGCCGTCCAGCCGATACTCCGCCGAGCAAGCGTCGCCCCCGCAGATCATCGCCTCCCGCTCACAAAGCTGCCGGCGCGTAATCAACCCCATGGTTCCGCACTGCGGGCACGACATCACGGCTACGAATGGATTCTGCGCATGCCCCAGCTTCGCCTGGTTTTCAAGCAGGAAAACGGTTCCAGGGTCCATCTTGTCGGGAATCCATTCATTCAGGAATTGCAAGTCGCTGGACATCCTGCCCTCCGAGAGTCTGACGTGACAAAGCAAGTTCCGTTTGGTACCGGTCCGTCCTGGCTACCCCAATCTGATACGGGGCCTCGTCCTTCCAACAGCAGGCTGCGATATTCCGATGATTGCGTCCGAAGAAGTTTCCCTCTCCCGGATTGCCCCCAGTGTCATGGGATGCAACCATTGCGTCAACGTGGAATAAGTAACCTCGTAGTAGCAAGTCGGATTCCCTGCTCAACGCCTCAATTCCCGCTCGACTCCTTCGCCGTTTTATTTGGAGCGTCAGAACTGGCGTCAATCTCTCGATATATCTCGACGTTTCGCAGAATCGGCTGCACATACTCGCGTGTCTGCGTAAACGGAATTGACTCCACAAATTCGTCCATCCCGCCGTACGGCCCCGCTGCCTGCCAGTCCAGCACCCTGCTGTCTCCGGCGTTGTATGCCGCCAGCGCATACTCCGGAACGCCCCCGAACTTGTCGAGCGTCTGTTTCAAATACCGCGTGCCCAGACGAATATTCGTTTCTGGGTCTAGCAGTTGGAATGTCTGAAAATTCTTCATCCCCTCCTGCTTCGCGAGCGATCTTCCAACGCTCGGCAGCATTTGCATCAGTCCCCACGCATTCGCATACGAAATGACCGAAGGATTAAACTCCGACTCTTGCCGAATCAGCGACGCCACCAGATACGGATCGACATTATTTTTCGCCGCCTCAGCTTTGATGATCGTCCAATAAGGCTCCGGGAAAAGAATCCGCCAGTAAGGCAGCGGAATCGACTCGATCGATGCGCTTGCCGCACCAGGAAGTGCACGCTTCAGCGCCCGCAATGCGCGATATGCCTCGCCATACGATGCGTAGATCTGCGCCTCTGCCAGCGCGCTCCACGATCCCGAATCCGGATCAGCCGCAATCTCGCGCGCCAGATATTCATTCAGTCCTGCGTTCGCCAGCAGCTTCGCCTTGGCCAGATGCGGGCTGTCTTCCGGAAAACTCTCTGACAGGTTCGGCAGTTCAGGAGTTTTGATTTGATCCAGTTCCTCAGCAGCTACCGTTTCCGTGCCGTGGCTGCCCAGCGCCGCAAGCCTCTGGCGCGCCATCTGGGCATAGAAAAAATGCTGGTACACACGAACGATAGTGCGGTAATTCGCGGCCGCTTTCCGGGTGTCATGATCCTGTGTTTCGTACAGACGTCCGCGCCAGTAGAGCGCTGACGCCGTCTCCGGAGTGCCCGGAAATTTTTGCATCTGCTCTTCGAAAATACGCGCCGCTTCCTTATAGTTGCCCAACCGGTAGTTCAGCCATCCTGCACGCCAGTGCGCCGCCGACCCATTCTTGTTCGTCGGGAAGTGATCGCCAAGATAAGCGTAGTACTCCGCAGCCTTCGCATATTCTTTCCTCAGCAGGTACATGTTCCCGCTTGAGAAAAGCGCTTCAGCCAGCCACTGGCTCTGCGGAAAGTCCGTCTCCATCCGCATCACAATCTGCGTCTGCGCATCCAGGTCATTTCGATTTCGCGCAAGCTCCATCAGCAGGTAAGCCCTTCGCGCTCCGTTCTCGTCCGGCGTGTCGGGCAGCGCCTGGGCCTGGCTCTCCGTAAGGCGCTTTAGCTTCAGATCGCAATTTGCCGCTGCAACCGCAAAGCCGTTCCGAGTCTTCTCATCCACGTTCGGCTTCTGTGCCAACACACGATACTGATCGCCCGCGTCCTCATATCGTCCGGCTCTGTAGTAGGCGTCTCCCAGGCTGCGCAGCTCATCACTGGTCAGCGAATCCTCCGCCCCAAGGTTAGTCAGCTTGGCCCTCGCGATTGAAGCCTCCGTGCTCAACGGGAACCCCAGCAGCAGAGCCTTATAGATGCGCAGAGCCTCGTCGTTCTGGTTCAGCGCCTGCGCCACAAGTCCAGCCGCAAGCTGATATCCAGCTCTTCCCGCAGCCGGATCGCTCGCCGCCGCATCCAGCACCCGCTTCGCTCCCGCCGCATCGTGCAGATCCAGCAGCACATTAGCTTCCAGTTCCGGAACCTCATCCACAAAGATGCTGTCCGGATACCTCGCTCTGAACCCCTTTAACAGCGCCTCTGCCTGTGCCTCCTGGTCCGACTCGTGATACGCCTTCGCGGCCAGAAAATCGTCATAGTCTTCCAGCGAATCGCCGGCACGTTTCGCCTGTTGCAAACTGCTCACAGCATCTGCATAGCGCTTATCCAGCATGTACGCGTGGCCCAATGCCAGATAAGCGGCTGCCGACGCCTCGCCGCTATGCGAACGAGCATAATTCGTCACGCCGTTGTAGGCCGCTGGCGTCCGCAGTGTCGCCAATTGCTGGGCCATCGGCCGAAGTTGGGAGGAAGCAACAAACGCGCGCTTGATCTTCCGTGCGCTTGCGATTCGACGCCGGCGCTCAGCCGGACTCACATATTTCTTCTTACCTCTGGTCCGGGTCGCCGACCGGCGCGCCTTCGACGTCTTCGAAGAGACTCCCTTTTTGGTCGACTTCCGTTGTCTAACTGGCTCGGCCTTCTTCTTCTGGCTGGCCGTCGCCCCGGTTGCGTTCGTCGACTTAGTGTTCGGCGCGTCGGAGCGCTTCCCCTCCACCGGAGTTGCTGCCATCAGGGCGCAAAGCACCGCCGCAAGAACTCGCGCTGGCGCATGCTTAGAAACAAGGGAAAGAGCTGGATGCATAGTTTCAATGTATGACGGATTCGGCTCCAGCGAACATCAGAGAATCACTACCGTAACGTATCGAGCAATTCCGGCGCCGCACCCCGTCCCCCGAAATCCTTATTGGACCCCTGAAGTCTCTCTATTACACTTAGACGTGTGGGGGCGTTTCTGGTACCCCGCAGAATTCCCGCGACCAATCCCCATGGCGACCATCCAATCCATAGCGAACGAAAACGAGCCTCACCCCGATGTAGCCCTTGTAGAAAGGGTCAAAAACGGGGACATCTCGGCGTACGATGAGCTCGTCCGCAAATACGATCGCCAGATCTTCCGGATCGCGCAGCACATTACGCAAAACCGCGAAGACGCTGAAGACGTAATGCAGGACGCGTTCCTCAAGGCGTACGAGAAGCTCGATCAATTTCAAGGGAATTCAAAGTTCTACACATGGCTGGTCCGGATCGCAGTAAACGAGAGCCTCATGCGCCTGCGCAAGCGGCGTACAGGCAAGATGGTCTCCATCGACGAGGACATCGAGACGGACGAGGGCAGCGTTCCCCGCGACCTCGCCGACTGGGCTCCCGACCCGGAGCAGAATTACACCCAGGCCGAGCTGGCCGATATTCTTCGCAAAACCATCCAGGGACTGCCACCGGGATTCCGGGTAGTGTTTGTACTGCGCGATGTGGACGGCTTGTCCACCGAGGAAACGGCGGAATCGCTCGGCTTGAGCGTGCCGGCCGTGAAATCGCGCCTGCTCCGCGCCCGGTTACAGTTGCGCGAACGCCTCGCCCGCTACTTCAAGCGGAAGAAGGTTCCCAGGGAAAAGGGAGTGAAAAGTGACGTGCACTGAGTTTCTGGCCATGCTCGACGACAT
>Ga0157372_10009918_pt1 | contig 10133 bp, 5 predicted proteins | sample C55metaG_FD_115307 | JGI IMG/M metagenome (GOLD analysis project Ga0157372, IMG submission 115307) | Corn rhizosphere microbial communities from Kellogg Biological Station, Michigan, USA - C5-5 metaG | ecosystem: Host-associated > Plants > Roots > Rhizosphere > Soil | place: USA: Michigan...
AACAATCCAGTGCTGATCGGCGAGCCCGGCGTCGGCAAGACCGCGATCGTCGAAGGTCTCGCGCAGCGCATCGTCAACGGCGAAGTGCCGGAAGGGCTGCGTGACAAGCGCGTGCTTTCGCTCGACATGGGCGCATTGATCGCCGGCGCGAAATTCCGCGGTGAATTCGAAGAGCGCCTCAAGGGCGTGCTCAATGATCTCGCCAAGCAGGAAGGCCAGATCATCCTTTTCATTGACGAGCTGCACACGATGGTCGGCGCCGGCAAGGCCGAAGGCGCGATGGATGCCGGCAACATGCTGAAGCCAGCGCTCGCGCGCGGCGAGCTGCATTGCGTCGGAGCGACCACACTCGACGAATACCGCAAATACATCGAGAAGGACGCCGCACTCGAACGTCGCTTCCAGAAGGTGTTCGTCGGCGAGCCGAGCGTCGAGGACACGATCGCGATCCTGCGTGGGCTCAAGGAAAAATACGAGTTGCATCACGGCGTGGAGATCACCGATCCCGCGATCGTCGCGGCGGCGACGCTGTCGCATCGTTACATCGCCGACCGTCAATTGCCCGACAAGGCGATCGACTTGATGGACGAGGCCGCGTCGCGCATTCGCATGGAAATCGATTCGAAGCCCGAGGAGCTCGATCGCAAGGAACGCCGCCTGATCCAGCTCAAGATCCAGCGCGAGGCGCTGAAAAAGGAAAAGGACAAGGAATCCAAGCAGCGCCTGGCCGATCTCGAGAAGGAAATCGCTTCGCTCGAGCGCGAATACTCCGATCTCGAGGAAATCTGGAAATCCGAGAAGGCCACGCTGCAAGGAGCGACCAAGATCAAGGAGCAGATCGAGCAGGCGAGGCAAGAGCTCGAAGCCGCGCAGCGCCGGCAGGACTACGCCAAGATGAGCGAGATCCAATACGGCCGCATTCCGGAGCTCGAGAAACAGCTCAAGGTCGCGCAGGAAGCCGAGAAGAAAGGCTTCACGCTGCTGCAGGATCGCGTCACCGCCGAGGAAATCGCCGAAGTCGTTTCGCGTTGGACCGGCATTCCGGTGTCGAAGATGCTCGAAGGCGAGCGCGAAAAACTTCTGCGCATGGAAGATGCGTTGCACAAGCGCGTCGTCGGCCAGGACGAGGCGGTGCACGCGGTCTCCGATGCGATCCGTCGTTCGCGTGCGGGACTTTCTGATCCGAATCGGCCGAATGGCTCGTTCCTGTTCTTGGGCCCCACCGGCGTCGGCAAAACCGAGCTTTGCAAAGCACTCGCCGAATTCCTGTTCGATTCGACCGACGCGCTCGTTCGCATCGACATGAGCGAATTCATGGAAAAGCATTCCGTGAGCCGCCTGATCGGCGCGCCTCCGGGCTATGTCGGTTACGAAGAGGGCGGCTATCTCACCGAAGCGGTGCGGCGTCGTCCATACAGCGTGATCCTGCTCGATGAAGTCGAGAAGGCGCATCACGACGTGTTCAACGTGCTGTTGCAGGTGCTCGACGATGGTCGCTTGACCGACGGTCAGGGCCGCACGGTCGATTTCCGCAACACGGTGATCGTGATGACCTCGAACCTCGGTTCGCAGCAGATCCAGGACATGTCCGATCAGGGCGGAAACGACAGCGAAGAGGCCTACACGAAAATGAAGGCCGCCGTGATGGGCGTCGTCCAGGCGCACTTCCGGCCGGAGTTCATCAATCGCCTCGACGAAATCGTCGTGTTCCGCGCGCTCGACAAATCGCAGATCCGCAAGATCGCGCGCATCCAGACCGATTATCTCGCCAAGCGTTTGGCCGAGCGGCAGCTCAAACTCACGCTATCGGAGAAGGCGGTCGATCTTTTGGGCAACGTCGGTTTCGATCCGGTGTATGGCGCGCGTCCGCTGAAGCGGGCGATCCAGCAGCAGCTTGAGAATCCGCTGGCGAAGGAGATTCTGGAAGGGAAGTTTCAGCCCGGAGATACGGTTGCGGTGGATGCTGCCGGTGGTCATCTCGTGTTCGCGAAGAAGTAGACGCACGAGAAGAAAAAGGGGCCCACGATCGTGGACCCTTTTTTCGTTACTACGACCGACCAACCCTATTGGAAATCGCGCCTCACGCGCAGCCCGATCGTCCGCGGCTGCACCGGCACAACGTACGTCTGCTGCCCGCAATTCGCCGTCGCGCACTCGGCGTAACGCGCAAGCTGACCGCGATTGTCGAACACGTTCCTGAGGAACACGTCGAAGCTCCAGAGATCCTTCTTCATGCCGGCCGAGAGATCGACCGTGCCGTAACCCGGCAGATCGCCCATGATCTTGCGCTCGACGACGCGAAGATCCGACGTGCGTCGTCCTTCGAAGAACCCCGCGGCCTGGAAGTAACTCTCCCAGCCGTGGAAATCGAATGCATAACGAGCCGTGACGTTGCCCTTGTACTTCGCGGTGATGGGCAGCTGCGTGCCTTTCGGCGCCTGCGGATCGGTGCAGTCGGTGACGGGATTGCCCGCCGCGTCGGTGAAGCCGCAGTAATTCTCGGTCAGCTCCGCGTTGTAGAAGGCGACCCCGGTCGAAAGCGTCAGGTTGTATGTGGCGGCCCAGCCGATGTTCGTCTCGAGGCCTCGGATGCGCGCCTGGTTCGCATTCTTGATCTCGGTGAGGCCATTCTGGCCGAGGATCGCGAATTGGAAGTCCTTCCAGTTCTCCTGAAAGATCGCGCCGTTCCACAGGAGGTGGTGATCGAGCCACTCGGTCTTCCAGCCGAACTCGTAGTTGTCGAGCCAGTCGGCCTTGTACGGCGGCAGCGTCTCGCGCCGGTTGACGCCGCCCGGGCGAAAGCCCTGCGACCACGTCGCGTAGATCATCTTGTCCGCATCGAGGTGGTACGTGAGGTTGGCCTTGCCGAGCGCGTCGTTCTCGCTCGTGCTCTTGTCCAGATCGCTGCACGGGGCGCCGTGGAACGGATTCGGATCGAAGCACGTCGCTTCGCCCTGCGAGGAGCTGAACCCGGCTGCGAATCCGTAGAATCCCTTGATGCTGTTGTCGGTCCAGAAGTAACGGCCGCCGAGCGTCGCGGTCAGCTGTTCGGTGATGTCGAAGTTCATCTCGCCGAATATGGCCTTGTCGTCGTCCTCGCGAATCTGCTGGGTCAGCCACAGCGTGTTCGGGTGCCCGGTGATGGAAAGATCGGAGCCCAGGCCGTCGATCAGGTATTGCTGGTTGATGTCGTGCGTCTGGCGCTCGTCGAAGATGCCTAGCACGAAGCGGAAGCGATCCTCGTGCGGCGAGGAGATGCGAAGCTCGTTGCTGATCTTGCGGTAGTCGTCCTTCGCTGTGATGTGCTGCGCAGGGTTGATCAGGTTTCCGGCGTTGTCGTGGATGTAGGCGCCGTAGCCGAACAGCGTGTCGTACCAGAACGAGTAGTCGCTGTAGTCCTGATGATAGCTGTCGTCGCGGTTGAGGTTCGCGTACGCGTAGACGAGGTCGAAGTTGCCGATCTTGCCTTGCACCGTGAGCGCGGCCTGTGCCCAGCGGTCGTTGAAATTCTCGGGATAGAAATGCGTCAGCTCGAGATCGCCGACGTGCGGATCGAACGCATTGATGCCCTGCGCGTTCTGGTTTTGCGCAGCGATGGTCGGCGTGATCGACCAGTTCTCGTCGAGATCGATCTTGAGCGCCGCGCGTCCGCCCTGCGTGTTGACGTTGTTGTAGTCGTCCTTGGCAACGTTCGCGTTATCGGCCGTGATGCCGGACGTCGGATACGTGCGCGTGCCGTGCACATTGTCGATGTAGCCCGCGTCCTGACGGCTCCACGCGACGACGCGCAGCGCCGTCGATTGATTGATCGGCATATTCAGGTAACCCTGGGTCACGTAGCCGATGCCGCCGTGGTCGACCGTATTCACTTCGGCTTCGGCGCTGCCGTAGAGCGCGCTCGGATCGGGCTTGTTCGTGATGATGCGGATCGTGCCCGACTGCGAGCTCGCGCCGTACAGGGTGCCCTGCGGTCCCGCGAGCGACTCGACGCGCTCGACGTCGTAGATGTTCATGTCGAGCGCGCCCTGGATCGTCGTGATCGGCTGCTCGTCGAGATACATGCCCACGCTCGGCAGCGAAGCCGAATGGTTGGCATTGCTGCCGGCCGAGACGCCGCGCATGGTGACGTTCGTGAAGCCGAGAAAGAGATGCTGGATCGAGACGCTCGGCAGGAGCCGCTGGTAGTCGTCGAGGTCCTTGACGTTGTTCTGGCTCAGTTTGTCCGTGTCGAGCACGTCCATGCTGATCGGGACTTCCTGCACGTTCTCGGTGCGCTTCTGCGCCGTCACGGTGATGCCGCCGAGCTCTTGCGGCTTGCGCTCGGGCGCGGGCGCATTCTGGTCCTGCGTCGCGGGCGCGGTTTGATCCTCATCCGCATCCGCGGCGAATGCCGGCGCGAAGCACGCGAGGTGAATGGCGGCCGCGAGCGGCAGGCGCGCCAGCACGCGGCGTCCGGTCCGCTTCGAAGTTCGGGTTGTAGTTCTCGTCACAGCACGGCCCCTCCCAAGGTGGTGTCAGAAAGAAATCAACGATTCGTGCGGCGTCATCGGGCTCGGCTCTGGGCGTCGCCGCGATATCCGGTCAGTGCGGGCCCGAGCGCCGCCTTCAGCGGATCGAGCCAGACCTCGTAGTGCCGCCACTGCTCGACGCCGTCGCGATAGATCGGCTGGCGCACCTGCTCGGAGCTTGCAGTGCGCACCGGGCGGGCGTTGTCGAAAAAGCGCAGGCACGCGTCTTCGAACGGCAGACCGCAGTAGTCGAGCAGGCGGCGCACCTCGTGCTCGGTGTCGTCGACCAGATCCTCGTAGATCACGCGGTGCACGCGGCCCGGCAGCGCCGCGTCGAAGTGCCCCATCAGCTCGACGTAATCGCGGTAATAGCGGCCGAGGTCCTCGAGCGAATAACTGAAGTTCTGGCCGCGCGCGAAATGCTGCTTGAAGCCGGACAGGCAGCAGGCGAGCGGATGACGGCGCGCGTCGATGATCTTCGCGTTCGGCAGGACGAGATGGATGAGGCCGACGTGCGCGAAGTTGTTCGGCATCTTGTCGATGAAGAACGGGCGGCCGAGCTTGCGGTGAAGGCGCGTACGCTCGAGATACTGTTCGCCCAGCGCGCACAGCTCGCTCGCACCAAGCCCGGCGAGCGCATCGTGATACGCACCGGCGCGTGCTTCCTGCGCGGTCCTGCGTAGCGCACGCGTGATCGAGATGATCTCGGGCAGTTCCATCGTGCCCTCGACCGCCGAGTGACTCGACAGGATCTGCTCGATCAGCGTCGATCCGGCCCGCGGCAACCCGACGATGAAAATCGGATCCGGCGCCGCACAGCCGCCGCCTTCTCGCGCGCGGAAGAATTCGGCGGAGTAGGTTTCGCGCACGCGTGCGAGGCGTGCGTGTGTGTCGTCCGCGTCGTACGGCGTCCGACGCAGACGCCTGGCGTTGCCGGCCGCGTAGTGATGAAACGATTCCGCGTAGTCGGCGCGGTCCTCGAGCGCTTTGCCCAGCGCAAAGTCGAAATGCAGGCGGTGCTCCGATGCAAGGTCGGCTTGCGCGAGCGCGCTGCGCATCGCGGCGATCTCGGCTTCGTCGAAGCGGAACGTCTTCAGATTGGCAAGGCTCCAGTAGGCTTCGCCGAACTCCGGACTGATCGCGATGCAGCGCCGGTACGCTTCGATTGCGCGCTCGGTGTGGCCGGCGGTCTTGAGCGCATGACCATAGCTCAGCCAGACCTCGGCCCGACGCGGATGCTCGGCCAGGAGCCCTGCGTAGATCGCAATCGCGGGCTCGTAGTCGCCGGTGCGGCACAGCACGGCCGCTTTAAGATTCAGGCAAGCGGGATCGGCCGGATTCTCGCCCAGCAGCCGATCGAGCTCGACGATCGCCTCCGCCGGCTTATTGAGCCGATGCAGCGCGACCGCGTAGTGATAGCGCGCTTCGCCGAAACCGGGCGCGAGTTCGAGGCATCGCGTGAGGAGACGTTCGGCATCCTCGGCGCGGTCCACGCGCATCGCGACTTCGGCGAGCATGCGAATCGCAACGACGTCCGTCGGCGTTCTTTTCAGGCGGCGACGCAGGCGCGTTTCGGCTTCGGGAATTGCGTTCTCATGCAGCGCGGCGGCAGCGCCCATCAGTTCCGCGTCGCGGACCGCGTGATGCACATGCCGCAAATACGCATCCGCGGCGCCCTGTGCGTCGCCGGTCGCGAGAAGGCGATCGGCCAGCGCTCGCCAGACCTCGGGAAGTGCCGGATCGGCGGCGGCGATGCGGCGCAGCGATGCGACGCTATCGTCGGGTGGACCGGTTACACGCGCAGCAGCGCTCATGCGTGGTTTCGAATCCCGCGTCGGACGAATCCATGGATTCCTTCCCGGAACGCGGTTCACATGCCGTCGAAAAAGGCGGTCACGTCCGCGTGCATCTACAACTCCCCGGCGGCCACTGTCATTCAAGCGTCACTGGATTGTCAAACCGCGCGGAACGATCCGCGAGAGTCTTTTCGCACCCGATTGTAATTGCGCGATCGCGCACGGCGGTGCCGGCAGGGTCATCGCAGAATGGGCGGCGCTGAGACGTCGTTGCGCAGCCGGGGAAAGCGCGTTCCTGGCCCACCAAAAGCCCGCAACGGCTCAGAGCGCGGCGCCCGTGGGCCGCCGCGGGCCCCGGACTTGCAATTTGCCGCCAGACCCGCACTCTGCCGTATCGCGAAGTGTTCCGGAATGTTCTTATGCCGATTTACGAATTCGAATGCACCGAGTGCGGCGATCACTTCGAGCGCCTGCAGAAATTGTCGGATCCTGATCCGACGATCTGCCCGAAGTGCGGAGCACCGCGCTTGAAGCGCCGCCTTACCGCCCCCGCGTTCCGGCTCGCCGGAAGCGGTTGGTACGAAACCGATTTCAAGAAGGACGGTGATCGCAAGCGCAATCTCGCCGCCAAGGACGACGCGCCAAAATCCGATGCCAAGTCGGACGCCAAATCCGACGCGAAAGCCGATGCAAAACCCGATTCGAGGGCCGATGTCGGCGAGACCAGGAAAAAACCGGACGAGGGCAAGTCCAAGCCCGAAACCAAGGATGCCAAGTCCGCGACGCCCTCGAAGCCCGCCGGAAGCGCAAGCGCCTAGGGCGCCGTTCTTTGCCGTCCGTTCATGGGCGTCGTCTAGACTGACGGCGCGTTACCTCGCCTACGTCCGTCAATCGGGGAGAAGCCATGTTGAAACCAGTCAGCATCATCGCGGCACTTTCGCTGTCCGCTGGGGCGGCCATCGCCGCGCCCGCGCCGACCGCTCCGCTCGCAACGCTCGTCGAAAGCGCAGCGGTTGCGCAGTATGGCGGCGAATGGCAGCCGGGGCCGGGATGGGACCGCGACATCGACGTGCGCTGCGCGAGCGGCGGTTACAACTACAACATGTGCCAGATCGACACGGGCCGGGGCAGCCGCGTGTACGTGTTGCGTCAGATATCCAAGACACCCTGCGTCGAAGGTCGCACCTGGGGCTGGAACCGGGCGGGGATTTGGGTTGATGGCGGCTGCGAAGGCATCTTCCGCGTGCAGCGCCGCTGGGCTGGCGGACCTCCGCCGGGCCCGGGCCCTGGTCCGGGTGGTCCGTGGCGGCCGGGTCCGGGCTGGGATACGAGCATCAATATCCGCTGCGCGAGCGGCGGCTATAACTACAACATGTGCATGGTCGATACCGGCCGTGGCAGCCGCGTGTTCGTGGCGCGCCAGATCTCCAACACGCCGTGCGTGGAAGGCCGTACATGGGGCTGGAATCGCGCCGGCGTCTGGGTCGACGGCGGCTGCGAAGCGATCTTCACGGTGGAACGTCGCTGGCGCTGAGCGCGACGTCGCTTGATGCGTGACCCGGCTCGCCTTCATGGCGAGTCGGGTCCGCAAATTCCTTCCTCGATCAATCGAAGCCGTTCGCGAACAGGACATCCGCGATGGCTCCGTATTCGTACGCGCCAAAATCGTATGGCGTCGTCGTCGAATTGAAGACGTGCGGACGCGAACCGCCGTCGAGATCGTAGAGCGGGGCGGGATCGTACGGATCCGAGCTGGCCGCCGAGCGATCGACCGCTTCGGAGTCGAAGAGGATATGGAAGTCGCCGTTCGCCGGATCGACGAATTGCGGGTCGCCGTTCTGCACGTTGGTGCCCGAGCCTGATCCGAGCGCCGTGCCGAACGTCAGCATGACGTCGCGCACGCTGAGCGACACGCCGTTGCCAATAGTCTCGAACGAATCGCCGGGCGAATCCGCGATGTCGTTGAACAGTTCGACCAACGCAGGCGTCAGTGGCGAGAACACGACTTCCGGACCGCCGACCGTATTGTTGGCGATCGTCGAGTTCGCGATGTGCGTGGTCGATTGCGGCGTCGCGATCAGATCGCTGCTGCTGTTGTTGGATGCGATCAGGCTGCCGTCGATCCAGACGTACGACGCCGACGCGAAAATGAGCTGCCCGACGATATTGTCGCGGATGTAGCCGCGTTCCATGTCGAGCGCGGATACCGCGCCACCGGAACTGTAGAGCGAGATCAGATCACCCGTGATCGGCGGGCGCATGTGATTGCGGATCGAATTGCAGCCGACGTCGGGTGCGCACATCGGTATCGCGTCGCCCGGCTTGGATTGCTCCATGCGCAGCTCCGTCGAGACGGAGCCGCCGCCCGATGCATCGGACGTGATGAAGATCGCCGGCGAATCGTTGGCCACGTTGTCCTCGAAGACGACATTCCAGAAATCCGCATACGAAAGGAGCTGCGTGCCGGACGACGACATGAACAGCGCGCCGCCATAGTTCGCGACGTTGCCGTTGAAATTGAGCGGCAGAGATGCGTTGTCGTTGGCGAGGAAGAACTCGAGGGAATTCGCCGTCGCGCCGTAGTAGATACCGCCGCCGTAGCGCGTGGCCTGGTTGAAACCCACGAACGGCGATGTCGGCAGGCTGTGACCGCTGGCATGTATGTTTGCGTCGAGCGCGTAGATGCCGCCACCGTCGCCGCTGTCGCCGGTTCCGGTGGCGAGATTTGCCAGAAAATTCGTCGCGCCGTAGATGAACACGTCAGCTGTGGTGATATAGAGGCCGCCGCCGTTCGACGTCGCCGTGTTGCTGTTGATGCTGCTGTCGATCAGCGTAACCGTCGGCCGGAAAATGCTGTTGCCGCTGATGAAAAGCCCGCCGCCGTAGGTTGCGCGATTCGAATACACCAGCACGTCGCTCAGCGTCAGCGGTCCGGCTACGACCGCGCTGATCGCGCCGCCGGGTCCGCTCGAGTTGTTGGCGTTCTGCAGGATCAGATGCAACAGCGTCAACGCGCCGATGCCTTCGTCGACGAAGATCGGGCCGCCCGAAGCGCCTTGCGCATCCAGCGTCGAACGATCGACTCGATTGCCGCTGCTGCAGTTTTCGTAGCCGCCTTCGATCGTGACATCGGATCCGTCCGCCACCGTGATCGTGGTCTGATGCGAGTAGGTGCCCTGTGAAACCTGGATCAAGTCGGGTCCAGGGCTCTGCTGAGCGGCAGTCACCGCGGACTGGATGTCGTGAAATTGGCATGCGCCGTCGGATGTCGGTCCGACGGTGAAAAGGGCCTGCGCGCTGCCGAGCCAAAGGCTCGCGACCAGCGCCACCGCTACCAGCGGACCGCGCGCGCCGCGCCGCGGCATCAGCCATCTCTTGCGAATGTCCATGAAACTCCCCTGCAGCCGAGGATCGGCCGGCATCGCGAAAAACGCCGTTGCAGCCGCAACTGAGACATCAGGGGAAAAAACGTGTAGCGGCAGTGATTTACAGCGCTCTTGCATTGAACCGGCAGAGCCATCGCGACGCGCACCCCAGCCGATGTTGCGGGGCAGCAACGTACGCCGTAGCATTCCGCGCCTTCCGCCGGCCGCCGGCGATTCGAACCATTTCATGCGCACCCACTACTGTGGCCTGGTCGATGAGACCCTGCTCGGCCAGTCCATCGCGCTGTGCGGCTGGGTCGACACACGTCGCGATCACGGCGGCGTGATCTTCATCGACCTTCGCGATCACGAGGGCGTCGTGCAGATCGTCGTCGATCCCGACAATGCCGCTGCGTTCAAGACCGCGAGCGCCGTCGGTTACGAATTCTGTCTGCGCGTCGTCG
>Ga0157372_10009921_pt1 | contig 10132 bp, 3 predicted proteins | sample C55metaG_FD_115307 | JGI IMG/M metagenome (GOLD analysis project Ga0157372, IMG submission 115307) | Corn rhizosphere microbial communities from Kellogg Biological Station, Michigan, USA - C5-5 metaG | ecosystem: Host-associated > Plants > Roots > Rhizosphere > Soil | place: USA: Michigan...
ATCCATCTTGCTGTCCACGACGCCCGACAACACGACGTTACCGTTCACGACCGTGATGCGAATCGGTTTCGCAGGGTCCATCGCGTAGCGCTGCAGGTTCGGAGCGCCATAAATTGCTCGTGCAAGCCGCAGTCTCAGCTGATCATCCATCGGTGAAACCGGTGCGACCTCCAGGTTATCCACTACGTCGCGCACACCCGGCGTATGAGAGACAAGGCTCAGAGCCGAGTCCTTGTCGGTGGGGCCATACACGGTTCCGCTCAGCGTTACTACCCCGTTATGTACACCGACGTTGATGTTGTTGAAAGCCGTAGTGCCGTAACCTACACGGTCGTAGGAAAGCGCCTTCGCCAGCTTTTCATGCAACACCTGGTCGTTGACCGACGCCATACCTCGGCCGCCTACCTGAATCTCATTGTCAACACCCTTTACATGATCGACGCGATGAACGCGGCGGTCTGCGTCCTCCTTGTCGGCGTAGGTATCCACCGTGCCGGTCAGCACAACGACACCGTTCTGCACCGAAGCCTGCACGCCACTGAACCGCTTGTGGTCGAGCGCCTTGTGAATGTCGGCATCCATCTTCGCGTCTCTGGATCCGCTCTGTGCTACTGCAACCTGGGCTGGAACAGCAATTACAACACCGAGCAAAGCAGCGCCCACCGCACCGAGCTTCGCCCTGTTAATAACTTCTTTCATCATGGCAATTCTCCTCAAAGGACATTTGCATTCGCGCAGAACTCGCATCATTTCAAGTCGTTCTGCCACCCCATTACACGGATGCCCGGCCCTCTGCCGTGGATGTCCATCCACGACCTTTTGCTATTCAATTAGACACAAGCCAGCCCTTAAGGTTTCGCGCGCGTCCCTCCTAGCGGTAGCGCTTACGAATCCTGTACACGATGCTGAACACACCAGTCTCGTCCCGAGTGACAACCAGTGACACGTTGGGTGTGAGGTCATACTGCCCCTGCAATAACGGCTGCGCAGTCGAGTTCACATTCGTCGCATAGGTGACACTGAGCTGGCGCGAGAGCTGCTTCTGCACCGTAATACGCGCGCTGGAGTTGCCGAGCGTACCCATAAAAGCAGGATCGATCTTCACTGTCCCGCCTCCGAACAGCTTGCCTACGCGATTGCTTACCGTCGCATTCAGCGCGCCGCCCAGCAGAGCGCTGGTGGTGGGATCCTCGCCCTGCTGCGTCGCCTGTTGAGTATTGATCGACGCTTCTTCCTGCGTACGTCCCAGCGCGAGTAATTGGAAAATGTCCGTCTGCGTGAGCGGCGGCTCTGAGCGGTAAGTCGGTTTCAGATTGCTCATCGTGCCCTGCAACCCGACTGTGATGTCGTAGTTCTCTACTCGGGCTGTCGCATCAATGTCGACGATGGGATCGATTCGCACAGGGTTGCTGAAATAGATATCGCCACGTTGCAGTTCATAGGTGGTCCCGGCGAAGGTCGCCTGCCCGTAGGTGATACGGATACGTCCCAAAATTGCCGGCTCTGCCACGGTGCCGCGCACCGTCAGGTCTACAGTGCCGGCCAACTTGGCGTAGGAGTTCTGGAAGTCCATCTGGGGTGAGCTCTGCACGTGAACGTTCATTGAAATCTTGTTTGCAACGGAGCTTGGATCCGGCGGAGCGCTCACGCCTCCCGCAGATGAGAACCCTGCGAAATCAACGTCCGGCCCCACTCCGAAACGCGTGATCAGCACATTGCCGCTCAGTAGCAGGCTCTCCGGGCCACCCTGCAGCCGTACGTTGATGTTGGCTGTCGTGCTCAATCCATACAGCCGGACACGTACCGCGTCGCCGGTGGCGCTGAGGTCCGCAAATAACCCATTCTTTACCGTCAGATAGCCACCCATCTTCAGCTGTCCGCCGCCTGTCATGCCGACCAGATTCTCAACTTGAAGGCGGTCCTGAGTAAAGACGAGAGAGCCATTCAGATTGCTAATTCCATTGGGAATGCCGTCCATCGCCATGTTCACGTTCTGAACCAGTACGCGGCCGCTCAAATCCGGCTTCTTCATGCGGCCGCCAACCGCCATGGTGAACTGCACTTTTCCGCTCGAGATCAGGTCTGGATCCAAGGTATGCGCCAGAGCGACGTTGATACTTCCCTCTGCATGCATGTTCAGGTTGCCACCGTTCGGGTCAGTAGCGCCGAACGCCTGCACCGTACCCGCTGCGCGCAGGTCCGTATCCTGCCCTGTGATGTGGATCGCATCCAGCGAGAGCAGCCCGTTGCGCAAGCTAGCCCGCAGCGGTCCGGCGCTCGTCAGTTCGATTCCCTGCAGCTTAACGTCGAAATTGTTGAGCTCTGCGGTGCCGCTCAGATCCTTTGGGGTCTTCAGGGGCCCGCTCACCGTCACGACACCCCCAATTGCGGATTGCGCCTTGAGCGTCGAGGTTGGGCTGAATAGTTCCACCGCCTTGCCCACGTCCAGCCCGGCAAGGGTCAGCCGAGCTTGTGTATCGAAATTACCTGTAAGCTGCGTCTGGCCGGTCGCATCAACCTTGGCGCCGACGATGTTCGATTGCGCCGTGTAGCGCAGAAGAGTCCCCTCGCTGCGAACCTCGGCCGACAGCTCTCCAACCGCAGCATGGTCCACAACGACCTTGGAAAGAGTGACATTCGCCTTCAATCCAGGCTGCTCTAAGGTGCCATTGGCGTCCGCCAGCAATGTCAGCGTCGCATCAGCATTAGGCCGCGCCTTCTGCACTGTCACAAACTTCGAGAGCACGAGGTTGCGGCCCTCGACATGCCCGTGCACCCGCTTGGTCTGCATGTTGTAGCCGCCATTGCCGGTGATCTGCATGCCATGCAACGAGAGCAGAACCCGTGTGGCCTCAATCTGCTGACCTTGAAGGGACCCGTTTACCTGCAGCAGGTCGTACGGCTCACCATACGCCACGCCCTTCGTCAGGCTTACCTGCGCACTCCCATTCAGTGATGCAAGCGTTCCAGAGGCCTTTCCGCTGACATTAATCCTTCCTGTAACCGGGTATTTGTTCCCTTGACCTGCGATCTGCAACACGTCCGGGATGTCCGCATCGGCAAGCTGCACAGTTGCATCCACTGCCGCACCGTTGTCCCAGACATACGTGACCGCCCCGCGGTGCGATACCACACGCCGCGGCTTCATCGAGCCGGATACGTTTAATACCGCCGTGCCGCGCTTTATTGTCGAGCTCGCGACGGCCAGCCCGGTTTCATAGGCATAGTCGGCATCCGCTACAACGGAATCGATCTGAGTATCCAGCTGCGTGCCGAGCTTCACCTCGATATTCGTTCCCTCGAGGTGGCCCTTCACATCCAGATTGCTCGCTCGCCCGGCAGCCGTGCCGTGGAAGCCAATCGCTCCATGCAGCACCACTGGTATGGCGGCGCTTCCTTTTTTGCCATTGGCTTCGAACCCGAGCGTCTGCAGCAGTTGATCAAACTCGCCCAAATCCCGAACGGAAGTGTCTACATGCAGGTTCGTGAGCGGGTCGCCCTTATTCACACCCAGCACCCCGCTTGCGGTGGTCGAGGATTGCGGCGTCTGCAGCACGACCCGTTGAATGTTGACGATCTCTTTCCTGCCGTCGTAGTGCGCCACAGTCTCCCCGCTTACCGGAATGTTCGCACGAGCCCGCGGCCACGGTTTGCCAGTCGGCTTGAGCTTCAGCTGCGCATCCACCAACACCGTGTCAGCGATGTCCGTAGCTGGACCGCCCCACTCAACCTTTACCGGGCCGCTGATTGACGTATCGAAGCCAAGGTCTCCATAGCCCTTCTTCGCGGCCACGTCCATAATCGTGCGAAGTGGGATGGCGTTCACCGTCGCTACCAGGTAAGCGTGCGCCGGCACCGGCGTGACCTTCGGCGGAGTTTTAGCAGGCGGAGCAGCGCCGACCGATTCTGCCGTCTTGTTCGCAGTCGTCACCGCGGCCGCCGCCGTGGTTGACTTCGTCGGCGCGTCGGACGGCACCTCGCCGAGCCAGTTTTCAATCCGCAACTCGCCTGCTGCGCTGCCTCCGCCCGGCAGATAGCCGGTCAAAGTAGTTAACAGAAGCTGGGTCGGCGTAATGTGCAGGTCCGCACCGCCATTAATGTTGTGCAGTCGCACGTACTCGTTGATGTACGCCACGTCATGCGCCTTTGCATTACCCACTAGCAGATAGCCAGCCTTGCACTCTGGATCGGGCTGCAGCGGCACCGTGGCAGGCTTCTCGGGTTTTCGGAGCCGAAATCTTCGCGTCCAAGTCGGTCTCTTCTGCGCCTCCGCCGGAGCCACCTCGCAGCTCTGCCCCCGGAGCACAATGTCGACGCTTCCAGCCTCCAACCCGTCCACGGCTCCCATTACCGACACCTGCTTCAGCGCCAAGCTCCCATCAAGTGCAGCCTGCCACTCCGGATGCGCGAAGTGATTTATTGATCCGGATGCGCGCAGTTCTGAGTTTCCGCCAGTATTGAATGTTAACTTCGTCAACTGCGCCATGTCGCGGCCCAGCTCCGCCTCGGCATGCAGTTTTGACTGCGCCTCCGGCTCACTTTTCATCCGCGTGCGCAGATCGTTCAAATCGAGAGTGATGCCATAGCGGTCCGTCGAACTGATGTACCGCACATTCAGGTTCAAATCGCGAGCTGCCGCGTTGAATGGAATCGCCTTGTCGTTCAACAAAGCTACCCCGTTGATCAACTCCGCGTCTGCGGCCTTCAGATCGAGCAGGGTATCCTGCAGCGGCTCCGTACTCGTGGACGGGTGCTTTGGCACCGGTTGGTTCGTGCTGCCGTTCTTGTCGATGATCAGATGGAACTGCGGGTGCTCCGCGCGCAGGAGGCTAAGTCCGACATGCGACGCAGCGCCTGCGCCTGTCGCATGCGAGAAGAAGTTCACTAGTTTTACTCGCACCTGCAGCTTATCGATTGCAAGGTACGGTGCTTCGCCCGGGCCCTCGAGCCCATGAATCACCAGACCGTCCACCTCCAGCGCGAGGTGCCTCAGACTGAAGTGCAGGTTGTTGATCTCCACCCGGCCACCGGTCGAGTCCTCCAGAATCGCGACCAGCTTATTAGCCACCCGGTGATTAAAGTCTGACGTCGTCGAGTACCACCAGAATGCGCCTGCAACGACGACCAGCAACAGCAGCAGCCCGCCAATGACCCAGCCAATGATTCGACCCACCCGGGCCACCGCGCTTCTCCGCGGCGGGAGTTGAGTTTCACCATCCGGCTCGCGCTGATTCACGCGCTTGGTCTCGTCGGCGCTCACGGGGCCTCCTCTCCCGGCTTCAGAATCCGCACGCTGCCCTGCGCGCGCAGCGTCGCCAGCCAGTCATCCAACAGCTTGTCTACCTGCTGTTGCAGCAGAATTTCCTGAATCTTGTCCTTGATCGCGCCTTCGGGAGGCGTTTTCGCATTTTGTCCCTGATATTGCGGGATAAGGGTCTTGTTGTAGTAGTCGTCTATCTCCTGCTGCGTAATCCGAATTCCCATCCGGAATCGCTCTTCGATAAACCGCAGCACTTCCATGCGCAGCTTCCAGTGCTCTCGCAACTCCGGCAGAGTCAGGCCCTGATCCCGCACGAATTTCTCCCAGCCGGCATCCGTTTCGCAGTGATATGCCCCGCACTTCGGAATGGTCTTTCGCAGCTGCATCAACTCGGCATCGACCTCTGACTCCGTTACCGGAGGCTCGGGCAGCATTGCAATCTGCTGCAGGATCAGCGCCCGGTCAATCAGCCGGTTGATCAATTCATCCCTGGTCGAAGCCTTTGCCGAACCCAGCGGCTGAAACGCCTCAAACCGCCGCTCCGCCTCTACATCGCTCTCCAGAATCAGGTCGCTGTTTACGATCGCCACCACGCGATCGAGCGTCACGGCCTGCGATCCTCCAGCGTCTCTAGCCGGCTGCTGCGCCGACATCATTGGTAAGCTTCCGTGCAGCACGGCGAGAAGCAGTACTTTCACCAGCAGCCCATTTCGGATTTGACCACGCGCGGTCATCACTAGAACGCCTCTCCGATGCTGAAGAAGAAGTTGAAGTGGCTGGCTTGTGCCGAATGCGGCGTCGTGCCGTTGAAGTCATAGATCACCGGATATACCGGTGGGTTCAGGTTGTAGCTGAAGTCGACACGCAGCGGACCAACCGGCGTCTTGTACCGCGCGCCAAGCCCCACCGCATGCGAGCCGTAATTGAAGTCGCAGACGCCGAACGGCTGGGCCGTCGTAATCGGCGGAACATCTGCGGGACCCACGGCCTTGCAAGTCTGCTGGTTCGGCTGTCGGAATCGCAGAAGACTGGGGAAAATGTCCGACACATCCCGATAGACATTGCCCCAGTCGTGGAAAACGACAAAGTTCACACTGCTGCCCACGATCGGCAACACCGGTGGCGGAAGCCGCAGCTCGATCGTGTTAACGAACACGCCGCTGCCGCCCACCGGATATCCCGTTTGCAGGTCGCGTGGGCCGGCATTGTTGATGCCGAATCCGCGGTGCGAGTTGGCGCCGCCGGCATACAGGCGTTCCGGCAGGGGCACCGGGTTGCAGCTCGGGTTCCGGTCCAGGAGGTCGGGAATGCCGGGTACAGAAGTACCCGTGCAGCTCGGACTGTCGACGTTGGGATTTGGCCCAAATGCCGTTTCGAATCCAAGCCGCGTATTCCGCGCCAGCACGTACTGGTGCTTACCCCAGTGATAGTAGGTCGAGTTGGTGATGTCGACGCGGTTGAAGCTCGTCTGCGATCCAAACTTGGAGGTCGCCAGGAACTCCTGCACCGACGTGAACATGCCGCGGCTGGCATCCAGCGGCCCCGGTTCGCGCGTGTCGTGAAACCACGTCAGCCCCGGACCACCCACTCGTACCGGTTGTGAGAGCAACGGTATGAGGTTTGCCGAAACCTGCAGTGTCGCCGGATTGACAGCCACCCTCCGGTACTGGAAGTTGTAAATAAGCGTGTCGGCCTTTTTGTATTTTTCAGTAACGCGGTAATCGCCCTGTAGGGTCGATGCCTGAAAGGTTGTGATGTTCTGCACGTTGGAGTAGCCGGCCGAAATGCTGTTCGACCATCGGTCGCTGCCCAGGAACTTCGGGTCGTGGAATGTTAGCGTAGCGACTCGTTGCAGCAATCCGTAGGTGGTGTGCAACGTGAGAGACTGCTCCGTGCCACGGAAATTGATACGAGTGACATCTAGCGAGACCCGTGGGCTCACGCCCGTATGCCCGTTCTGCGAATACTGAGCATTGGAAGACAGTCCGAGCAGAATGGCGGAAGCCTGGCTGATCTTACCTCGCGGAGGAGTTCCGGTCTGCGCCTCAAAGCCAAAGCCATAAGTCACATCCCAGCGCCGTGCCTCTGTCAGCTGGATTAGGACATTCTTCAGAGGATCTTCACCGTCAGGGTTCTGCACTGCCGTATTGACCTCATTGAACAGCGCGAGCCCATAGAGCTTCCGCTGCGAATTCAGCAGTGCGCTCTGGTCCAACGGATCGCCCGGATGCACGTCCACTTCTTTCGCCACGACACTCGGCCTGGTATGCTGTTCGCCCGTCAGCAGCACTTTGTCGATGAACACTTGCCGCCCCTCGGTTACGACCAGGTTCACGTTGGTGCGGGACGCGTCGGCTAGCACTTGCTGTTTGACTTCGATTCGCGCCTGCGCAAATCCGTGGGCAAGATAGTAGTTCAAAATCGCATCCCGGTCCGCCGAGAGGTTCATCAGCGAGTACGGCTGACCCTCCTGGGAACTGAGCAGTCCCTTCAGGTCTGCCACTCGGCTCGGGTCCACTCCGGTCAACACTACCGGCCCAAACTTCTGCTGCGGACCTTCGGTCACTTGCACGTGCACATCGATCGTCGACACTTTCAGCGCCTTGCCGCTGCCCTCGTCTGTATCTTTCACCGTGGAGGTCACCGTAGCTTTGTTGAAGCCGTTGGCACGGTAGAGAGCCAGAATTGCGGTCTCGTCGGCCTTCATCAGTTGCGGCGAATAGCGACCGCTTCTCACATACAGGTCTGCCTTTTGGACCTGCATCCTCTCGGTCAAGAGTTCGGTATCAAAATACTTGTTGCCGGCTACCGTCACCGATGCGACTTTATGTTTCTTGCCGGTATTCACCGTATACACGACGGTCTCGATCGGCGTGTCCCGTCCATCTACCCGGACAGTAACGGAAGCTTCGAAGTAGCCCTCCCGGAACAGGTAATCTTTGATATTGAACGAGCCTTCGTTCAGCAGGTCGTTATCGACCGTGCCCTCCTGAAAGATCGGCACCAGTAACTTCAACCGAGCGTGTGAAATCTTCGTGCCTTCGACGACAACTTTTACAATCGGCCCCTGGTTCGCAGTGAACTGATAGTTCACACGCTTCTTCGGGGGATCGTAGGTCTGCGTCTTCAGAGCGGCGGTCGCTTCGAGCCGGTCCTTCTTCTGATACTGCGTGCGCAACCGGGATAGCGCCGTGCTCACCGTCTCCCGATTCACTTTGCGTCCCTTCTTCAGCTTCGCTTTCTTGCGAAACTCTTCCGGGGTGAATCCGGGATCCTGCCCTTCAAGCGTCAACTCGCCGATCCGGGCCTGCGGCCCCATATCTACTTTGTAGAAGATGTTGACCTGACCGTTCGGCTCATCCAGCTCGGTTCGTGGTGTGACCGTCGAGGCAAAAAAACCCGCGCTCACCAGAGCTTGTTTGACTCCCTCTGTCCCAGTCGCCACGTCGGCCTGCGTGAATGGAGCTCCTGGCTGCAGCTTGGTTGCGTACTCGAATACCGATGTCAGTCGCTCGCGGTTCACGCCTTCAATCGTCACTCGGCCCACGAAGTACCGGGGAGTACCCACAAAGCTCAGAATGATTCCGTTCGGTGTGCGCTCCCCGGTGACGCGGATGTCCCTGTACCGGCCGCTGGCAAATAGACGCCGGATACTGGCAGTCACCTTCGCCGCATCCAGTGGCTCTCCCGCCTGCTGCGGTAGCTGGGCGGGCAGCGAGTCCTTATCCGAAAACACCACCCCTTCAAACCTGACGCGCTCGACTCGAACCCCCTTCCAACCGGCCAGTGTAGCGTTCGCTGAAGCTTGCGACCTCGCCTCACCGGCGGCTTGCTCCTTCTGAACCTGATCCTTTTGTGCTGTCGGCGCCACTGCGGTTACATTCGGCTTCACCGGATTAGGAGTTGTTGCACCACTCGGCGCGGGAGCTCCCGTACTGGCAGGCGTCTGCGCTGGGGCCGGTTGGCCCTGCACTGTGGAACCGGGCGACGAGGGCGCCGAGGTTGTAGCCTGCGCTGCGGCGAATCCGCCTCCCAGGACCATAGCGCACCAACCCGCGATTGCGCACAATTTCGTGCGTGCAGCGAGACGCCCTGGCCAGGACTGTCCCCACCGTACCTCGCTTCTGATCTCAGCTCCCGCTGAGCTGGCCCCACCGCCGGCGAGATCTACTGATACCCCCAACGAAACTCTCCTTACGTTTGACCCCGTACCCCGCATCGACTGTCGGCTACGCTGCGGCCCACACTCCTGTATTGCCCGCGTGGAGTCACCTCGCCCCACTGCTGTCAGGTTCATCTCTACGATGCTGAAATTGCGGCAAATGTCGGCTGAGTGCACGGGCATCTGAAACCGGTAACGCAAACTTGCATGCGTCCGGCGTGCCACGTGGGTTGGCCAGAACCAGCACCGGTGGCAAGACGGCTTTCCGCTGCAATTCCCTATACTACGGATAACCATGCCTTCCGACGAATCCACGGACTCTGCCAGCTGGACGACACGACTCAACAACGCAGAGGCGATCCCCGATGAGGAGCGATATTCGCGCCAGATCCTGTTTCCCGGCATTGGTGCCGGGGGCCAGCGGCGCCTCGCCGCCGCTCACGTCGCGATCATCGGATGCGGCGCGATGGGAACAGCATCCGCTTCGCTTCTCGCACGGGCGGGTATCGGTGCCATAACGATTATTGATCGCGACTTCGTCGAACCCTCAAATCTTCAGCGCCAGGTTCTTTTTGACGAGGACGATGCGCGCCTCAGCCTCCCGAAAGCGGAAGCCGCACGCCGCCACATGCTTCAATTCAACTCCGGCGTCACGGTCCACGCCCACATCGCCGACCTCGTTCCGGCCAATATCGAGGAACTCCTCGCAC
>Ga0157372_10009924_pt1 | contig 10128 bp, 7 predicted proteins | sample C55metaG_FD_115307 | JGI IMG/M metagenome (GOLD analysis project Ga0157372, IMG submission 115307) | Corn rhizosphere microbial communities from Kellogg Biological Station, Michigan, USA - C5-5 metaG | ecosystem: Host-associated > Plants > Roots > Rhizosphere > Soil | place: USA: Michigan...
AGGGGAGCTCTCGGGCTCCCCTTTTTTTGGGTAAGAGCCTCAACTTTCGATCTCACCCCAGATGCCAACCGCTCTCGTCACAGGAATCACAGGTCAGGACGGCTCGTACCTCGCCGAGCTACTCCTGTCCAAGGGATATCGCGTCGTCGGCATCGTGCGCCGCAGCTCGACGACTCCGTACGAGCGAATTGCCCATCTCGTCGACAAGATCGAGTTGGTCTCAGCGGATCTGCTCGACCAGACGTCGCTGACTGACGTCGTCGGAGATTGCGCGCCGGACGAGATCTACAACCTCGCCGCGCAGAGCTTTGTTCAGACGTCGTGGTCGCAGCCCGTGCTCACGGGCGAGTTTACCGCGCTCGGTGTGACGCGTGTGCTCGAGGCGATGAAGAAGGCGGCACCCAAGGCGCGCTTCTACCAGGCCAGCTCCAGCGAGATGTTCGGGAAGGTTCTCGAGTCGCCGCAGCGGGAAGCCACGCCATTCTATCCGCGAAGCCCGTACGGAGTGGCCAAGGTGTATGGGCACTGGATCACTGTGAATTACCGCGAGAGCTTCGGACTGTACGCCGTCTCTGGGATCCTGTTCAATCACGAGAGTCCACGGCGCGGGCTCGAGTTCGTGACGCGCAAGGTCACCGACGCCGTCGCGCGCATCAAGCTCGGCATGGCGAAGGAAGTGCGCCTCGGAAACCTGGACTCGCGACGCGACTGGGGTTTTGCCGGCGATTACGTCGATGCGATGTGGCGCATGCTGCAGCAGGACGAACCCAATGACTACGTCATCGGTACAGGACATACCTGCTCCGTTCGCGATTTGTGCGAGGCGGCGTTCGGATGTGTCGGGCTCGACTACCGTGACCACGTCGTCCAAGACCCGCGCTTCTTCCGGCCGGCGGAGGTCGACCTTCTCGTCGCCGACCCGTCCAAGGCGGCGCGCGAGCTCGGTTGGACGCCGAACGTTTCGTTCCAGGAACTCGTTCGAATGATGGTGGAAGCCGACCTCGAGCGGCTACGCGCGCGCGCCTGATGCGGCGCGTCCTCGTCACCGGCGGTAACGGATTCGTGGGGCAGTGGCTGACAAAAGCGCTGCTCGCCGCCGGCGATGCCGTAAGCTTGTCTGGACTCGGACCGGGGTTCAGCAGCCCTCCGCTCCTCACCGGTGACGAGCGACGGGCAGTGCGATGGGTGAGCGCCGACATGCGCGAGGGGCGCGCGGTATCTGGGGCAATCGAGGAGAGCAAGCCCGACGCAATCATTCATCTCGCTGGTGTCAGCTTCCCACCCGAAGCCGACCGATCGCCGGCCGTGACGTACGACGTCAACGTGCTTGGCGCCGTCCGCCTGCTGGCGGCCGTCGAGGAACGGCGCCGAGCCGGGACACTCGACCCAGTCGTTCTCATCGTAGGGAGCGGAGCGCAGTACGGCCCCCATCCCGCCTCGGCGATGCCGCTCGATGAGACGGCCCCGCAGCGACCCGTATCTGTTTACGCGGGATCCAAGACCGCCCAGGAGGTTGCGGCGCTGCAAGTGCAGCGCACGTCCGGCCTGCGCGTGATCTGCGTCCGAAGCTTCAATCACTCTGGCGCCGGCCAAACGGGTGACTACGTGATTCCGTCGCTCGTTGCGCGCGCGCTTCGCATTCGTGAGGGCGCCGAGCGAACGCTCCGACTCGGGAACGATGTCGTCCGTGATTACCTGCACGTGGACGACGTGGTTCGGGCGTACATTGGCCTCTTGGAGCGAGGCACACCGGGAGAAGTGTACAACGTGTCCAGCGGACGCGGCGTCAGTGTGCGAGAACTCGCTGCCGATGTCTTGCTGCGAGTGGGCGCGACCGCCGACATTTCGACGGATGTGGCGCTTCAGCGCGCGACCGATGTGCCGGCGCTCGTCGGGTCGCACGACAAGTTGACGAACGACACCGGCTGGACACCGCAGAAGACGCACCTCGACATCATTGACGACGTGATTCGTTTCGCATCCGACCCCGCTAATGCCGCGACGGACTGACCTGCATCGCATTCTCGTGATCGGCTCCGGGCCGATCATCATCGGTCAGGCGGCCGAATTCGACTATTCCGGAACGCAAGCGACCAAGGCGCTCAAGGAAGAAGGGTTCGAGGTCATCCTGATCAACTCGAATCCGGCGACGATCATGACCGACCCGGAGTTCGCGGATCGGACGTACATCGAGCCCGTGACGCCTGAGTTCGTCGAGCTGATCATCGATCGCGAGCGACCCGACGCGATCCTTCCGACAATGGGCGGACAAACGGCGCTCAACGTCGCGATGTCATTGTCGCAGAGCGGCGTGCTCGATAAGTACGACGTCGAGCTGATCGGAGCGACCGCGGAAGCGATCGCGATCGCCGAAGATCGAAAGCTGTTCGGCGAAGCGATGCAGCGGATCGGGCTGGCGTGCGCCGCGGGCGGCATCGCCGAGAGCTACGATCAGGCCGAGGCGATTCTCGAGAAGACCGGCTTCCCGGCGATCATCCGTCCTTCGTTTACTCTCGGCGGGACGGGCGGCGGCATCGCGTACAATCGCGAGGAGTTCGAACAAATCGTTCGGCGCGGTCTCGATCTCTCGCCGACACACCAAGTGCTCGTCGAGCGGAGCGTCATCGGCTGGAAGGAGTTCGAGCTCGAGGTCATGCGCGATCACGAGGACAACGTCGTGATCGTCTGCTCGATCGAGAACCTCGATCCGATGGGCGTGCACACGGGCGACTCGATCACCGTGGCGCCGGCGATGACGCTGACCGATCGCGAATATCAGACGATGCGCGACGCGGCCGTCGCGATCATCCGCGAGGTCGGCGTCGACGCGGGTGGGTGCAACATCCAGTTCGCCGTGAACCCGCGCGACGGCGAGATGCTCGTCATCGAGATGAATCCGCGCGTGTCGCGCTCGTCCGCGCTCGCCTCGAAGGCGACGGGATTCCCGATCGCCCGCATCGGCGCCAAGCTCGCCGTCGGCTACCGGCTCGATGAGATCCCGAACGACATCACGAAGACGACGCCCGCCTCGTTCGAGCCGGTGCTCGACTACGTCGTCGTGAAGATCCCGCGCTTCGCCTTCGAGAAATTCCCGTCGGCGAATCCGTACCTCACGACGCAGATGAAGTCGGTCGGCGAGGCGATGGCGATCGGCCGCACGTTCAAGGAAGCATTCCAGAAGGGCCTCCGAGCGCTCGAAATAGGTCGCACGGGCTGGGTTGCCGCGGCGCGCCCATTGGACGACCGGTTGTCCGACGACACGGTGGAAGCGTTGCGGGGTGCGCTGCGCCAGCCGACGCCGGAGCGAATCTTCCAGGTGAAGCGCGCGCTCGAGCGCGGGTTCAGCGTAGCCGATCTGTACGAGCTCACGGCAATCGACCCGTGGTTCCTCAATCAGATGCGCGAGCTGGTCGAGGCCGAGCGCGATTACGCGACGCGCGAAACGGTGGATGCCACCGTGATGCGTCGCATGAAGCGGATGGGATTCTCCGATCGTCAGCTGGCCAGTCTGCGCGATGAGCACGAGCGTGACGTGCGCCAGCGGCGGTGGGCGCTCGACGTGCGGCCGGCGTACAAGATGGTCGACACCTGCGCCGGCGAATTTCCGTCGGCGACGCCGTATCTCTACGGCAGTTACGACGAGGAGAGCGAAGCGCCCAAGTCAGGACGCCGTTCCGTCGTCATCCTCGGCAGCGGTCCGAATCGCATCGGGCAGGGTGTCGAGTTCGATTATTGCTGCGTTCGCGCCGTGATGGCGCTGCGACAGCGCGGGTTCGAGACGATCATGATCAACTCGAATCCGGAAACCGTTTCCACGGACTTCGACACCTCGGACAAGCTGTACTTCGAGCCGCTGACGCTCGAGGATGTGCTCGAGATCGTCGAACGCGAACAGCCGGAGGGCGTCATCGTGCAGCTCGGCGGCCAGACGCCGCTCAAGCTGACGCGCGATCTGGAGGCTGCGGGCGTACGCATTCTTGGAACGTCACCCGACGCGATCGACATCGCCGAGGACCGCCGGCGATTCGAGAAGATCGCTCGCGACCTTGGTCTCGAGCAGCCGCCCAACGGGACGGCGACCACGGTCGAAGAGGCGCTCGCCGCCGCCGAGCGAATCGGCTACCCCGTGCTCGTGCGTCCATCGTACGTACTCGGCGGCCGCGCGATGCAGATCGTCTATGACGGCCCGTCGCTACAGCAGTATTTCGCCACGGCCGCGCGGGTTTCGGAAGAGCGGCCGGTGCTGATCGACCGATTCCTCGAGGACGCGTTCGAGTGCGACGTCGACGCGATCTCCGACGGCAACCAGGTCGTGATCGGCGGGATCATGCAGCATATCGAGGACGCGGGAATTCACTCCGGCGATTCGGCGTGCGTGTTGCCGCCGTATCTCGTCGGTGAGCGCGACATGCAGACCATGCGCGAGCAAACGGTAGCGCTGGCGAAGGCGCTGCACGTCGTCGGATTGATCAATGTGCAATACGCGATCAAGAACGGCGTCGTCTACATCCTCGAGGTCAACCCGCGCGCCAGCCGGACGATCCCGTTCGTTTCCAAGGCGATCGGCGTGCCGCTCGCCTCGCTCGCCGCGCGCGTCATGCTCGGCGAGACGCTCGACGAGATCGGGTTCTCCGAGGAAATCATGCCTCCGTACGTGTCGGTGAAGGAGGCTGTCTTTCCGTTCAACAAATTTCCGGGGACGGATCCCGTACTTGGCCCGGAGATGCGTTCAACCGGGGAAGTCATGGGCATTTCCGATTCCTTCGGCTCGGCGTTCGCGAAGGCACAGCTCGCGGCGTCGAACGGATTGCCGCTCCAGGGCGCCGTGCTCATCACGGTGGTCGACTCAGACAAGCCAACGGTCACGCCGATCGCTCGCCGATTCCACGAGATGGGGTTTGAGGTGCTGGCCACCGCCGGCACCGCGACGTATCTACGCGCGCGCGGCATTCCAGCGCAACGCGTGTTCAAGGTGCACGAAGGCCGGCCGAACTGTCTCGACATGATCGTCAATCGCGACGTGCAACTGCTCATCAACACGCCGATGGGCAAGCACGCGCAGCTCGATGACTATCTGTTGCGTCAGGCGGCAATCGTCCATCGGGTGTCATACACGACGACGATGTCGGCCGCGAATGCGGCGTCCGACGCCATTCTCTCGCTGCGGTCGCGCCGCAGCGCGGTGAAGTCCCTTCAGGAGTGGCAGGCCATGCTTGCCGAAGCCGGGGCGCTGTCGGACGGCGGTGTGCACGCGTGAGCGACACTTCCAGTGCAGGCGTCTTTATCCACGAGTCCGCGTACGTCGACGACGGTGCCGAGGTCGGCGCCGGAACGAAGATCTGGCACTTTTGTCATGTGATGCCCGGCGCCGTGATCGGTGAGAAGTGCAGTCTGGGCCAGAACGTCGTGATGATGGGTGGCACGCGGATGGGACGGAATTGCAAGATTCAAAACAACGTCTCGATCTACGAGGGCGTCGAGCTCGAGGACGACGTGTTCTGCGGGCCGTCTATGGTCTTCACGAACGTCGTCAATCCGCGGAGCCACGTATCGCGACGGAACGAGTACAAGCGCACCCTCGTGCGCCGTGGAGCGTCGATCGGCGCCAACGCGACGATCGTCTGTGGCGTGACCCTTGGCGAATACGCCTTCATCGGCGCAGGTGCCGTGGTGACCAAGGATGTGCTCTCATATGCGCTCATGACGGGCGTTCCTGCCCGGCGGATGGGCTGGATGTGCCAGTGCGGGGAACGGCTCCCCGATTCGGGGGTGGGGCGGTGTGCCGCCTGTGGCACGGAATACGTTCGTGACGGCGACGGTATCCGCCCTGTCTAATATTGCCATCGCTTTTCTCACTTGGATTTCTCACTGATGCCTGTACCTCTGCTTGACCTGCGTGCGCAGCACGCGACGATCCGGGACGAGATCGTGCCGGCCATGATGGAGATCGTCGATTCGCAGCTATTCATCCTCGGTGCGCCTGTTGAGCGGTTGGAGCAACAGGTTGCCGAGCTGTCACATACGAAGTACGCCGTGGGTTGCGCCAGCGGGACGGACGCACTGTTGCTGGCGCTCCGGGCCCTCGACGTCGGCGCTGGCGACGAGGTCATCACCACGCCCTTCACCTTCTTCGCGACTGCCGGCACGATTCACAATGCCGGCGCGACCGCGGTGTTCGTCGACATCGACCCGCGGACCTACAACATCCTGCCCGACGCTGCCGGCGCCGCCCGCACGTCGAAGACGAAGGCGGTCGTGCCCGTCGACCTTTTCGGTCAGATCGCGCCGATCGAGCAGGTGATGGCCGCGCTCCCCGGGGTGCCGCTGATCGAGGATGCGGCGCAGACCATCGGCGCTCGCCGCTCGATCGACGGCGAATGGCGCATGGCGGGCGAAGCCGCGACGATCGGCACCTTCAGCTTCTTCCCGTCGAAGAATCTTGGCGGGTACGGCGACGGCGGCATGATGGTCACGCAGGACGAGCGCCTCGCCACCCGCCTTCGTCGCCTTCGCATGCACGGCGGTGCGAAGATGTACTTCCACGATGAAGTTGGCTTCAACAGCCGCCTCGACGCGCTGCAGGCGGCGATCCTCAGCGCCAAGGTGCCGCACCTCGCGGCGTGGAGCGCCAAGCGGCGTGAAAACGCGGCGTACTACAACACGGCGTTCGCCGAGTTGCACGATGTCGTGACCCCGTACGTCGAGCCGGCCAACGAGTCCATCTTCAATCAGTACACGATCCGCGTCGAGCGACGCGATGCCTTGCAGGCGTTCCTCAAGGACAAGGGCATCGGGTCGGCGATCTACTACCCGCTCCCGCTGCATCTGCAGCCGTGTTTCGCCTACCTCGGATACAAAGAAGGGCAGTGTCCCGAGGCGGAGAAGGCGGCGAAGCAGGTCCTCTCGCTCCCCATCTATCCCGAGCTCACTCGCTCGCAATTGAACGAGGTAATCGATGCCGTCCGAGCGTTCTATGGCCGCTGATTCGAGCGTCAAGCAGCGGTTGCTCGAGGCGATCAACGATCGCTCGGCGGTCGTCGGGGTCATCGGCCTTGGATACGTCGGACTGCCGCTCGCCGTGGAGTTCGCGAAGGCGGGATTCCATGTGATCGGCTACGACGTAAGCCAGCGGGTCGTCTCGCTGCTCACGGCCGGTGAATCGCACATCCAGGACGTGCCGAGCGCCGAAGTCGCCGAGCTGGTTCGCTCGGGCAAGCTCGAGGCGACGACCGACGAAAACCGGCTCGCCGAAGCCGACGCGATCTCGATCGCCGTCCCGACGCCGCTCAGCAAGACGCGCGATCCGGATATGAGCTATGTGCTTTCCGCGGCCGACGCGGCGATGCGACAGGCCCATAAAGGCATGCTCGTCGTGCTCGAGAGCACCACGTATCCGGGCACCACGCGCGAGATCCTCGTGCCGGCCTTGGCCAGCCGCGGCTTCACCGTTGGTGAAGACGTTTTCGCCGCGTTTAGTCCCGAGCGGGTCGACCCGGGCAATCCGGTCTATCAGACGAAGAACACGCCGAAAGTGGTCGGTGGCGTGACGCCGAATTGCGTCGAGCTGGCGGCTGCCCTCTATGGGAGCTGCATCGACACGATCGTTCCCGTATCGACAACCGAAGCGGCCGAGCTCACGAAGTTGCTGGAGAACACGTTCCGCGCCGTGAACATCGGCCTCGTGAACGAGATGGCGATCATCTGCGACAAGCTCGGGGTCGACGTCTGGGAAGTCATCGACGCGGCGTCGACCAAACCGTTCGGTTTCATGAAATTCACGCCGGGGCCGGGGATCGGCGGGCACTGCATCCCGCTCGATCCGCACTACCTCGCGTGGAAGATGCGAACGTTGAATTACAAGACGCGCTTTATCGATCTGGCGAGCGAGATCAACAGCCAGATGCCTGCCTTTGTCGTGGAAAAGGTTGCGCACGCATTGAATGCCGACCGCAAGCCGGTGAATGGCAGTGAAGTGCTGGTGCTGGGAGTCGCCTACAAGCGTGACATCGACGACGTTCGCGAGAGTCCCGCGCTCGACGTAATTCGACTGCTCGAGGAACAGGGCGCCACCGTTCACTTCCACGACCCGTACATCGACTGCGTGCGCGAGGAAGGCCACGTCCGCGAAGGCGTCGATCTCACGCCGGAGCGGTTGGCGGCGGCGGATGCCGTCGTCATCGTGACGGACCACCGCGCGGTGGACTACCAGATGGTGATGGACAACGCGGCGCTGATCGTGGACAGCCGCAACGTCACCGCCGGACTCAAAAAATCGAAAGCGCGGGTCCTGTCGATCTCGGCACTCAAATCCGCCGCAAGCTTCGCCTATTGAGGATTCATGAATATTGCCGTCGTTGGAACCGGATATGTGGGGCTCGTTGTCGGCGCTTGTCTGGCCGAGACCGGCAACCAGGTCACCGGCGCGGACGTCGATGCGTCGAAGATCGATCGACTGAAGCAGAACGTGCTCCCGATCTACGAGCCGGGGCTCGAGCATCTCGTCGAGCGAAACCAGACGGCGGGACGCCTCAAGTTCACGACCGACGTGCAGGATGCGATCGGGCGCAGCGAGGTTGCGTTCATCGCCGTGGGGACGCCGCCGGGTGAAGACGGATCGGCCGACCTCCGCTACGTGCTCGCGGTCGCCGAGGAGATCGGCAGGTCGATGAAGCGCGAGATGGTCGTCGTGACGAAGTCGACGGTGCCGGTTGGAACAGCGGGGAAGGTCGCCGATTGCGTTGCGAAGCACGCGAAGCACCCGTTCCACGTCGTGAGCAATCCGGAATTTCTGAAAGAAGGCGCGGCCGTCGACGATTTCATGAAGCCGGATCGTGTCGTCCTCGGCGCCGAGACCGACCACGCGCGCAGCGTCATGACGGAGCTCTACGCACCCTTCGTCCGCACCGGCCGCCCGATCATCTTCATGGACATCCCCTCGGCCGAGATGACGAAATACGCGGCGAACGCCATGCTCGCGACGCGCATTTCTTTCATGAACGATGTCGCCAATCTCTGCGAGCGGGTCGGCGCGAACGTCGATCTGGTTCGCAAGGGAATCGGCAGCGACGATCGCATCGGCTCGGCGTTCCTTTTCCCCGGCCCCGGCTACGGCGGCTCGTGCTTCCCGAAGGACGTGAAGGCGCTCGTACGCACGGCGCGCGAGCAGGGAACCTGCCTTCGCATCCTCGAGGCGGTGGAGGCGGTGAACCAGGACCAGAAGCACCGCATGTTCGCCAAGTTGCAGCAGGCCCTCGGCGAGGACCTCACCGGCACGCGCGTCGCCATCTGGGGACTTGCCTTCAAGCCGAATACGGACGACATGCGCGAAGCTCCGGCGCTGTCCCTGATCGACGACCTGCTGGCCGCGGGGGCTTCCGTTGCCGTACACGACCCCGTGGCGATGGACGAGGCGAAGCACAAGCTCGGAACGAGCGTCGATTTCGCCGCGACGAGCTACGACGCCATCGATGGCGCCGACGCGCTGGCGGTCGTCACCGATTGGAACGAGTATCGCCATCCGGATTTCACGCGGATGCGACAGACATTGCGCCGCCCGGTCATCGTCGACGGACGCAACCTCTACGCGCTCCATCGAATGTCGGAGCTTGGCTTCAAGTACTACTCGATTGGCCGGAGAGCGATCGCGTGAAGCTCGTCATTACCGGTGCGGCGGGGTTCCTCGGATCGCACCTCTGCGACCGATTCCTCCGCGACGGTCATCAGGTGATCGGCGTCGATAACTACCTCACCGGATCGCCGGACAACATTCGTCACCTCGCCGACAACGATTCGTTCCGACTCGTCGAAGCCGACGTCTCGGTGCACATTCCGGTCGACGAGCCGATCGACGGCATTCTGCATTTCGCTTCCCCGGCCAGCCCGATCGACTACTACGAGTTTCCGGTCGAGACGCTGAAGGTCGGCTCGTACGGCACGCACAATTGCCTCGAGCTGGCGCGGCAGAAGAAAGCCCGATTCTTTCTCGCGTCGACGTCGGAAGTCTACGGCGATCCGGCCGTCCATCCGCAGAAAGAGTCGTATTGGGGCAACGTGAACTCGATCGGCCCTCGCTCCGTGTACGACGAGGCGAAGCGCTACGCCGAAGCCGTGACGATGGCGTATCATCGG
>Ga0157372_10009927_pt1 | contig 10126 bp, 8 predicted proteins | sample C55metaG_FD_115307 | JGI IMG/M metagenome (GOLD analysis project Ga0157372, IMG submission 115307) | Corn rhizosphere microbial communities from Kellogg Biological Station, Michigan, USA - C5-5 metaG | ecosystem: Host-associated > Plants > Roots > Rhizosphere > Soil | place: USA: Michigan...
CGCCTGAAAGCGAATGAACAGTGAATCGGGCGACGACGCCGAGTCGAGCTTCGCCGGCCGCGCCCGCGCGAACAGTCGCGAAACGAAGTCCGCCCGATCCGCCGACTGCTCGATCAGCGCCTTGTACATCAGCTGCGTCAACATGTTCTGTCGGCGGATGTCGAAGATGAATGCCATCTTCGGCTTCAGGGCGACGAGGTAGGTGAAGTTCTGATCCGGCCCCACGCCGAGGTAAACGCCGCTCGGCTTCGTCGTTCGCAGCAGATCCGGGATCACCCACTGATACGAGCTTTCGTTCGAGACGAAGTTGTCCGAGCGAAAGAAGCCGTTCGCCTCCGAGAAGTCGCTCACGAGCTTCCAGAACGCGCTGTCGCTGAGCTTTGTGGGAATGGCCTGGGCCGCGGCGGCGTGCGACGACTGCGTCTGCGCGTCGATGCGACCGGCGATGGCCAGGGAGAATAGTCCGGCGACAACAAGCGACCGGAGACGCGGAGCAAGCGTTCGGCTGACGAGCATCGAAAAACCCGTAAATGTTCGAATCGAAGATGCCGATGGCGTCCCGTCGGCGGTAGCCCGTCAACGCAAACGCGCGGCCAGCGTCATCGCCGGCCGCGCGTCACGATTCACTCGAGTTGTCTTACTGCCACATCAGACTAAAGTCGTAGTACCCGTAGCCACCTTGCGGATCGCGGATGCGAATCACCGTCGTGTATCCGTTCCACGAGGAGGGCTGCTGCGTCACGACCACCGTGCCGCGCCCCTGGTTCTGCACCACTGCCACGCCGCGCGCGCCGTTCGGGACGTTCATGTTCGACTGATCCATCCGAACATTCGTCAGCGGCTGGCCGTTGAGAACCCGGTACGTCATCCGACCGTTCTGAATGCGAAGCTCGACGTCGTCGTCGACGTTGCCGCTCCAATGCAGCATGGAATTGTTGCCGTTGATGCCGCCCGGATTGTAGCCGCCGTTCCGATCGTTACCGTTCGGGTATCGGCCGTTGTCGCGCCCGCGATAGATGTCGTCGCGGCCCCGGGCCCGGCCGTTGTTCCGTCCGTACACGTCGCCGTTTGCGTATGGCTGCCAGTACGCAGCGAGGCGATAGTTGTCGGAGCCGCTTCGCGGATCATCGACGCGAACGATCGTCGTGTAGTTGTTCTGCGCCGACGGCTGCTGGATCACCTGCACGTCTCCGCGGCCGTTCAGCACCTGGACCGTCACCTGACCGTCGCGCCGTGGCAGGTTGTCCATCACGCGTGAGCGACCACGGCCTTCCGTCTGTCCAACCTGGTTCGTCCAAACCTGGTTGCCACGCATGACGACCTGAACCTCGCGGTCCACTCGGCCGTTCCACTCGAAGAGCTCAGATCCCGACCCCGATTGCCCATACTGTGCGAAGGCGACCGGCGCCGCGGCCAACAACAGCGCCGACGCCACGGGAACCACTCGCACGACCCACATCTGGCTTTTCATATCCCTGCTCCTTTGAGAATCGATCGCGTACCGCGCGATCCGTCTGCGGTCCCTAGGAAAGGCACCGACCGTGCCGACGCATGCCCCTAAAGTCCAATATTCGGCCTCGACGGCCCAACCCGAGTCTCCATCGGCACTTGCAGGCCGAAAAGCTCCGATCGACCCGGCAAGAACCTTGACGCCGCGCGGCTGAGCGCGCCCGGAAAGCGTCCGTTCAAACGGACAGTTTCGCCTGCCTCGAGTGGACAACGGCTGAGCTCCATTTGAAGTATCTTCTCGCCCGATGCTCTCCCGCTCCATCACCGCGGTCCACGCGACGGCGCTCGTCGTCGGCATCATCGTCGGCGCATCGATTTTCGTGCAGCCGTCGGTCATTACGGGCACGGTTCCGACGGTCGCCGGCGTCTACAGCGTGTGGGCGATTTCCGGTCTGCTCACGCTGTTCGGCGCGCTGATCGCCGCGGAGCTCGCGTCGGCGTTCCCGCAGGCGGGCGGCGTCTACGTCTTTCTTCGCGAGGCGTACTCGCCCGCCGTCGGTTTTCTGTGGGGCTGGGCGATGTTCTGGACAATGCACACGGGCATCATCGCCGCGATCGCGACGGTGTTCGCGCGCTACGTCGGCTACTTCTTTTCAGTCGGCGACGTCGGCCTTCGTGTGATCGCGGCGGCGGCGATCGTTGTCCTGACCGCGGTCAATTACGTCGGCGTGCGGCAGGGCAGCCTCGTGCAAACCACGTTCACGGCGCTCAAGCTGCTCGCCATCGCCGCGATCATCATCGCGGCGTTTGTCTTTCGACGCGCCGATCCCTGCTCCGTCCCCAGCGTTGGCTCGGAGATCAGCTGCGCGCCGTCTGCGGTGTTCACGGCATCGAAGGTTCCGCTCGCTGTCGTCGCCGGCTTGTTCGCGTTCGGCGGCTGGCACATGGTGACATACGCGGCCGAAGAGACACGTGACCCGGAGCGAACGATCCCCCGCGCCCTGACCGTGGGCGTCGCCATCGTGACGCTGTGCTACATCGCGCTCAACGCCGCGTATTTCCACGTTCTTCGTCCGGATCAGATCGCGTCCTCCACTCGTGTCGCCGCCGATGCCGCCGACGCGGTGGTCGGGACGGGCGGCGCGGCGGTGATGTCGCTCGTCGTCGCCGTATCGACCTTTGGCGCGTTGAACGGCGTCATTCTATCAGGGCCTCGCGCGTACCTCGCGATGGCGCGCGACCGGTTGCTCGTCTCGTGGGCCGCGGCGATTCATCCGCGCTTCAAGACCCCCCACCGCGCGATCCTGCTGCAGGGGTTGTGGGCGGTGATTCTCGTCTCCACCGGGACGTATCGAGCGCTGTTCACCCGGGTTGTCTACACCGAGTGGCTCTTCTTCGCGCTGATGGCTGGCGGCATCTTCCGCCTGCGCGCGCGGCCCGGGTATCGACCAGCCTATCGCGTTTGGGGCTATCCCGTCGTCCCCATCGTTTTCATTTTGTCGTCCGTCTACATCGTTGGAAACCAGATTGTCGCCGAGCCCGCGCAAAGCCTGACGGGCCTCGCCTTCGTTGCCGCTGGATTGCCCGTGTATTGGTTGTTCCTTCGCAGATCTCGCCCTTCTCTCTCTTCTCCCCAGCATGCTGATTGACGTCCACAATCACTTCTATCCGCCCGAATACCTCGCCGCTCTCGAATCGGGTGACAGCGCCGTCAAGGTCACCGTCGATGCCGAGGGCAATCCCTGTATCCACTACCCCGGCGATTACAACGTTGCCGTGCGCGGGCATCGCGACATCGCATACCGGCAGTCCGTGCTCGAGAAGGAAGGCGTCGACACACAGATCATCACGCTCACCACGCCCGGCACCCACGTCGAGACGCCCGCGACCGCGACCCGACTTGCCCGCCTGGTCAACGACGCTTTCGCCAAAGTGATCGCCGAGCGGTCGCCGCGCTTCAGCGCACTCGCCACGCTTCCGCTCAACGACGTCCAGGCGTCGATCGCCGAGCTTACGCGCGCGATGACCGAGTTGCGGCTGCCCGGTGCGATGGTCTTCAGCAACGTGAACGGCGTCGCCCTCGCCGACAAACGCTATGAACCGCTCTGGGCGGAAGCCAACCGGTTGAACGCGATCATTCATATTCACCCGACCGATCCCGTCGGCGTCGAGGCGATGACCGACTACTGGCTCATGCCGCTCGTCGGCTTTCTCGCTGATACGACGCTCGCCGCGGCGAAGCTCGTCTTCGCCGGTGTCCCCGACCGCTACCCGAACATCAAGTGGGTGCTCGGTCATCTCGGCGGCGCTATCCCGTATCTCGCCGAGCGGCTCGACCGCGGCTGGGAGGCATTTCCCGACTGTCGCGCCGACATTCAACGGAAACCGAGCGAATATCTCCGTCGATTCTATTACGACGGCGTGAACTTCGATCCGCGCGCCGTTCGGTTGGCCGTCGATTTTGCCGGCGCCGGCCAGGTGCTCGCCGCTAGCGACTACCCGCACCAAATCGGCAGTATTCCGAAGATGAAATCCAGCCTCGTTCAGCTGAACGTCTCCGACGACGAGCGGAACAAGATCATGGGCGAGAACGCGCGGAAGTTGTACCGTCTATGAGAGACTCGGGAGCTGTTCGATGACGAATTGGCGAGCGACCAGGAGGCTCAAATGAAGGCGTATCTCGCAACCACCGCGACACTCTTCTCACTCATCGCCGTTCTGCACGCCTGGCGAATGGTTCAGGAGCGCGCGTCACTCGCCGCCGATCCCTGGTTCCTCATCATCACGTTGATCGCGGCCGTGCTGGCGGGTTGGGGAATCACGCTGCTGCGCCGAAGCAGTTCGACGGCGTAAGCGATCCGCAATGCCGGGCACGGGCGTTTTCAGACGCGTTAGATGGGCAGCCGGAATCGCGACGGTTCTCGCTATCGTCGCCGGGATTCGTTATCCCGGTGGAACGTTCCAGGATCATTCGACCCGCGGCTACTCGTTCTTCGAGAACTTTCTCAGCGATCTCGGCATGACGATCGCGCACAACGGCGAGGCCAATCGGCTTGGCGCTCTTCTCTTCATGGTCGCGCTGCTCGTGCTCGTCGTTGGCTTGGGCGGCTCACTCGTCGGCTTCGTTCGGCTTCACTCGGCTACCCCCGAAGGACGTCCGTTCGCGCGGCTTGCCGGCATAGTCGGCCTGCTCGTCTGCGTCTGTTTTGCCGGCGTTGCTGTCACGCCCGAGAATCGCTTGCTCGGCCTGCACATCTTTTTCACGAAGGCCGCCTGGCGCCTCTTTGTGCTCGTGCCGCTCTTGTTGTTCGTGGCCTCCCGGCGGTCGAACGACATTCCGTCGGGCGTGAGCTCCGCCTGGCTGTTTCTCACGGTCATGCTCGCCGGCTACGTCCTGGTCCTCGACGTCGTGGGTCCGCGTGTCAGTGAGCCCGGCGGGCTGGTCACACAAGTCACGGCGCAGAAGATCATCTCTATCACCGCCATTCTCACCTTCGTCTACCTGAGCATCGCCGCCGAGCGCAGAGTAGTTGCCGTTACCGGTACCGCACATACGTTAGAACCCACCTGACCGCCGACTTGGAGGAGCGATGACGGAACGCCAGAGCCGCAGGGAATTCATGGGAATGACCGCGTTCGGGTTGGCCGGTGCGGCCGCGATGCCAAAGTTCGGCAACGCCTCGAGCGCCCTGCGCTTTCTTCTGTCGCAGCGCTCTGATCCGGACCTCGTGGTGCTCAACGCAAAGGTCTACACGATGGAGCCCGCGCTCGCCCGTGCCGAAGCGTTCGCGGTCAGCGGCAGCCGCATCATCGCTGTCGGCAAGAGCGCGGACATCAAGTCGCTTGCCACCAAGCGCACGCGGACGCTCGACGCCAAGCAGATGACGATCGTTCCGGGATTCACCGACACGCACAATCATGCAGGCGGGACAACGCTGCTCTACGAGGTGCTCGTCGGCAATCCGTTCGAGGTCGAATTCGTCACGATCGCCAGCATCATCGAAAAGCTTCGCGCCAAAGCCCAACAACTTCCCGCGGGCACCTGGGTCGAGGGCTACTTCCACGACGATACGAAGCTCAAGGACAAGCGGCCGCTCAACACGCACGACCTGGATCAGGTTTCCAAGGACCACCCCGTCGCTGTTCATCACCGCGGCGGCCACACGTCCTTCTACAACAGCAAAGCGTTCGAGCTAGCCGGAATTACGGCAAACACGCCGAACCCGCCCGGCGGCACCTTCGACAAGGACGAAAGTGGCGCGCTCAACGGCCGAGTCACCGATCGCGCGCGAAATGCCCTCAACCGCGCGGGAAAGCGGCCGTCGTACACGCCGGAGCAGCTCGCGCAGCGCGACCGTGATGGGATCGCCCACATCTCCAAGGAGTTCGTGCGCTACGGACTCACGAGCGTGCACCACGAGGGCGGCGACCTCACCGCGATTCAGGAAGTGCGAGCACGGGGCGATCTCAAGCATCGCGTGAGCTACGAAGCGAGCGGACGCGTGCTCGATTCGATGATCGCCGGCGGGATCATGACCGGCTTCGGCGATGACTGGATCAAGTTCGGTGCGACGTCCGAGCACACCGTCGACGGGTCGTTCTCCGAGCGGACGATGGCGTTGAGCGTCCCCTACGCCGGGCAAAATGGCTACAAGGGCAACGTCACCGAGACGCAGGACGACCTGAACGCGTGGGTCGAGAAGGTGCATCGCGCCGGCATCCAGGTGAACTGCCACGCCAACGGCGACGTCGCGATCGACATGTATCTCACGGCATTCGAGCGCGCTCAGAAAGCCTTCCCGCGCAACGACGCCCGCCCGAAGATCACGCACTGCACGTTGATCAACGACGACATCATTCGCCGCATGAAGACGCTCGGCGCCGTGCCGGCGATGTTCACCACCTACGCCTACTACAACACGGACAAATTTCCCTTCTACGGCGAAGAGCTGATGAAACGCAGCATGGCCTATCGCACCATGCTCGACGCCGGCATTCACGCGGCGGCGGGATCGGATTTCAGCCCGGGCCCATTCGCCCCACTGATGGGCATTCAGGGCATGGTGACCCGCACCGGCTGGGACAACACGAGCTGGGGCGTCAACCAGCGCATCACGGTGGACGAGGCGATCCGCGTCAACACGATCAACGGCGCGTGGGCGTCGCACGAAGAGGCGATCAAAGGATCGATCACCACGGGCAAGCTCGCCGACTTCGTCATTCTCGCCGACGATCCCCACACCGTCAGCCCCGACAAGATCAAGGACATCAAGATCGTCAGCACTGTGGTGGGCGGCGAAACGAAGTATCAAGCGTAGGGAAGCCGACGATGCGCCGCGCTTCGCTCGCCGGTCTCCTTCTGCTCGCCGGCGCCGCGCCGGCAACGCAGCAGCCGCGCGCCGATTTGATTCTCGTCAACGGCCGCGTACTCACGGTGGACGCCGCCGATCACGTCGCGCAGGCTGTCGGCATCGCGGGCAACCGCATCGTTGTCGTGGGCACGAACGCCGACGTGGAGCGCGCGGCATCACCGAACGCGAGGCGCATCGATCTCGCCGGCCGCACGGTCACGCCGGGCCTCATCGACGCCCATGCGCATTTCTCGGGCGGCGGCGCCGAACGCCTGTTCGTGCTGGATCTGAGCTATCCGAACGTGAAGAGTATCGCCGACGTTGCCGCCGCCATCCGCGCCAAAGTTGCAAGCGTCGAAACGGGCGCATGGATCCAAGGTCGCGGCTGGGACGAAGGCAAGCTCGCCGAACGCCGGGTGATGGCGGCAAAGGATCTCGATCCGGCGTCGCCGAGCAATCCCGTCGTGCTGACGCAAACCACCGGGCACTACGTTGTCGCCAACAGCGCGGCGCTTCGTCTCGCCGGTGTCACGAAGGACACGCGAGATCCGCCGGGCGGTACGATCGACCGGAATCCCGACGGTACTCCAACGGGCCTCTTGCGCGAGAACGCGGCGGGTCTGGTGCGGCGCCTCGTGCCACCACGTACCGCCGCCGAGACGGAAGCGGGCCTTCGCGATTTCTCGAAGGCGTTCAACGCGGAAGGCATGACCGGGCTCAAAGACCCGGGCATCTCTTCGCAAACGTGGGATCTGTACAAAAAGGTCGAGCGCGAAGGCGGACTTACGGTGCGCGTCTTCGCCCTCTGGTCGGGCGGCCGGAATGTCGAAGGCGCCAAGCGCTTGATTGCCGAGCGCGCCGCGACGACGCGCCCCTATGAGAACACCGGCGACGACCACGTCATCGCGGGCGGCGTCAAGCTCTACATCGACGGCTCGGGCGGGGCGCGCACTGCTTGGATGTACGACGATTGGAACAAGGACTATCGCGGCGTCGACACGGGCAATCGCGGCTATCCAACGTCCAACGCCGACACGATCCGCATGCTCATTCGCATGTACCACGCCGCAGGCATGCACGTCGCCGTCCACTCGATCGGCGATCGTGGCATCGATTGGGTGGTGGACACCTACGATCAGGCGATGCGCGAGAACCCCAAGAAGGGCCTTCGCCACGCGATCATCCACTCGAATATTCCGACCGATCGCGCCATCGATATCATGGCGCGTCTGCAGCATGAGTACGACGCCGGCTATCCCGAACCGTCGGCGACATTTTCCTGGTGGCTCGGCGACACCTACGCGGGAAACTTCGGACCGACGCGATCCCTCCGCCTGAATCCATTCCACACTTTTCGCGCGAAGGACATGATCTGGGCGAACGGCTCGGATTTCAGCGTCACGCCATTCGCTGCTCGCTACGGAATCTGGTCTGCCATCGCGCGCGAGCCTCTGCTGGGGGTGTACGGCAAAGATCCATTCGGGCGCGCCGAATCGGTCGATGTTCACGCCGCGCTGCGTGCGGTGACGATCTGGGGGGCGCACCAGATGTTCTTGGAGCAGAAGATCGGATCGATCGAAGTGGGGAAGTACGCCGATCTGGCCGTCTGGGATCGTGACTTCTACGCCGTCCCTACCGATCAGATCAAGGACGCGAAGTGCCTCATGACGATCTTTGACGGCAAGGTCGTCTTCGACGCGGCAGCGAAGCCGTGATGCCGTACGCGGCGATCACCGGGTGGGGACAGGGGATGCCGCCCGCCGTCCTTACCAATCAGGACCTCTTCACCTTCCTCGATACGTCCGACGAATAGATCACGACGCGCACCGGGTTGACTGGACTCACCGCTCCAACGTTCTCCGAAGAGCGCAAGCCGGCCACCACGAACTGATCCTACTCGCCTTTGAGGGCGAGGAGTGGATCTACTCGTGCGGCGCGCCAGGCCGGCAGCGCGGACGACAACGCTGCGACCAGACCGAGTGTGCACGCGACGAGGACGAAAACCCCCGGCGACGTCGTCGAGATGCCGAACACCAACGCGCTCAGCGATCGTGACGCCACACCCGCGACGAGGGCCCCGACAAGAATTCCCCCGAGTGCCATGCGGAGTCCGGCGCCAAGCACCATGGCGAGAAGGTGTTCCTGCCGCGCCCCCAGGGCAGACCGGATCCCCAACTCTCTCGTTCGTTGCGCGACACCGAACGACACGACACCATACACGCCGATCGTTCCGAGAACGAGTCCGAGCAGCGCGAACGCGGAGAGCAACTGCGCGATCGTCCGGCGCGTCGCGTTCGCCGTGGCGGTTAAATCCGCAAGGGCCCGTACATCGGCGATCGGCACGGTCGTGTCGAGCGAGCGGACCGCGTTTCGAACATCGCCGGCGTGCGTGAGCGGATCGCCGTCGGTGCGAATCACGAAGTGCATGAACACCAGCCCTTGCTGCCCGTTCGGCCGATACACTTCGTCGGTCGCTGGCGCGTCGGGCGATGAGAAGCGAACGTCGCCCACGACGCCGACAATCGTCGCCCAATCGTTGCGCGTTCCATTGCCGACCTTGATCCGCTGACCGACCGGATCGTCGCCGGGCCAAAGGTGCTTGGCCATCGCCTCGTTGATGATCACGACGGGTGGTGCGTCGCGTGTATCGGACGACGTGAAGGCACGGCCGCGCAGGACCGGGATTTTCATCGTCGCGAAGTAGTCGCCGACGATCGATCGCCACGTCGCGTTGGGTTTCGTTTGACCGGCCGCGGTTGGCCGCCGGTCGATGTCGACGGCGCCGTGCCAGTTGAAGCCGGTGAGCGGAAGATGTTGCACGCCTCCGACGCCTTTCACGCCCGGCAGCGCGGCAAGCCGCTGGCGGAGCGCATCGAAGTACGCGCCGGCTCCCGCAGCGTCTCGAACCTGTCCGCTCGACGGCTGGATGCGCATCGTAAGGACGTTCGCGGGGTCGTAGCCCAGATCGACGCGCGCGAGCCGGCGCATCGACTCCGTCATCAGTGTCGCGCCGACGACCAGCGTCATCGCGACCGCGATCTCCACTACAACGAGCAGCTCGCGCGCCCGGGTGGCGCCGCGCCCACCGCGCGCGCCCATGCCGTCGCGCAGGCTCGGCCCGGCGCGTCGCGTGCTGAGAACGATCGGAGCAATCGCGAACGAGAGTCCGGCGATCACGGTGACCGCGGCGCAGAATGTCACGACGCCGGCGTCGATCCGCACGGTCGAGAGAAATGGCATAGTGCCCGGCAGTATAGCAACCAGCGCGCGAAGAGCGGCAGCGCCGAGTGCGAGTACGAGCAAGCCACCGCCGACGGCGAGGATCA
>Ga0157372_10009933_pt1 | contig 10124 bp, 5 predicted proteins | sample C55metaG_FD_115307 | JGI IMG/M metagenome (GOLD analysis project Ga0157372, IMG submission 115307) | Corn rhizosphere microbial communities from Kellogg Biological Station, Michigan, USA - C5-5 metaG | ecosystem: Host-associated > Plants > Roots > Rhizosphere > Soil | place: USA: Michigan...
ACTCGGGTTCAACACCCAGTCAAGTTTTCCAGCGTAGTTGTACGTGCGATAGCGCCGTGCAAACTCACCGCGCTGAGTGAACAAGCCGGAGTTGACTATGCTCTCGTTTCCGGCTGCGATGTCAGATTCATTTGCACGGACGCCGGTCACGACCTCGCGCCGCACAGTCGGGTTGAACGAGCCGAAGAAGAACAAACGATCGCGCAGAAGATAACCTCCGAGATCTGCACCGACGTCGTAGTTTTCTTCGTGGAGCAGATTACCTTGTTTGTTGACGCGGGTATCGTCAGCCGGGCGGCGCGGGGATTCAAAAGCTGACGGCCGTGCGAAGCCATAGAGCGCGCCGTGATACTCGTTGCCGCCCGATTGCGTGATGATGTTGACGATGCCGCCGATCGACTGACCGTACTGCGGTTCAAAGCCGCCGGTCTTTACCTGAACTTCCTTGATGAACGACGTGTTGATACCGGTGCCCAGCGCGCCGTATGAACGCGAGAAGGTTCCGATTCCGCCGAACGCGGAGTTAGTGATGTTTACACCGTCGGCGACGTAAAGATTGTCGAGTGCAGAACCACCGGCGACTGACGGATTGTCGCGTCCGCCGTTGATGCTGTCTGTTGCTCCCGGCGACAGGTAAAACAGACTCGACACCTGTCGTTGAACGGGAACGTTTTGAAACAGTTGGTCATTGAGATTCTGACCTGTGGCAGTGCTTTGTTGATCGATGCCGCCACCCGCTGATGCAGTAACGTCGACAGTCGCCGTTACTTCACCGGGTTCGAGTTTCAAGTTGAGAGTTGATTCGCGACCAACGTTGACAGTTACATTGTTTGCAACCGCGGCTCTGAAGCCAACCTGTTCGATGCGAACCGTGTAGACGCCAGGCGCGAGGTTCTCGATCCTGAAGACTCCACTTTCGTTTGTCTCTCCAGTTCTTTCGCCGGTTTGCCCGGTTACAACGATCTTTGCTCCGGGAACTGCGGCGCCATTAACGTCGGTGACGGTACCGCCGATCATGCCTTTTGTTTGGACGTCCTGGCCGCGAACGCTCGCTGCTGCAAGGCAGAGACAGACAGCTAATAATGATGACCAGAGTTTTGCCATAATTCATCCTCCTTAGAACTTCATCGAAGCAATGAAGGTGCCAGCTTGAAGTTCTACGAAAGAATGGTTGCGATGAATCGACGCGAATTTTGGAAAGGCCGTGAGTGTTGAGATCGCACTTTGTACTTCATCGTACGATGACCATTTAAATGGAGACTGTGCGATCCAAAGGTTTGACTAGATCCAAATATCTAAAGAAGAGGTGAGCCGCAGATGAACGCGGATGACGCAGATCTGATCTGCGTCATCCGCGTTCATCTGCGGCTCACCTCTTCCAAGTAATCTACGACCGGGGCTTTCTGAACATCGCGTCGTCGATCGATACGTTGTGTTTCAACTCGTCGAGTTTCATTGTGAAGTCGAACGACTCAAACGAAAAGCGAATTTTGAACGGCACTTTCAGTCCGTCAACATCACGATAATCATCGAGATGTACTTTCACAAAGACGTGCCCGCGGTTCGGTACCTTTCGCACCATGTCCCAGCGCACGAGTAATCCTGTCTCAGTATCGAAAAAGAGTTTTTCTGCCGGACCTTTGTCAGGTATTCCTTCAACAAGGTAAACATCGCGGCCACTGAGACGAACCTTGTTTTCAAGTTTCAGATCGTAGTAGAGATCTTTGAGTTTACCTGCTCGATAGATTTCCGCATCGCGCTCCATTTGCGACATCTCTGTCGCGCCTTCCGCCGACGAAAACGTACCGAACGGTGTTTGAACCCACTGGCTTTCGCCGTCGAAGCCTTTCGTTACTTCCACGATCCCCGGAAACGTAATGCGCGTTAAATTCTTGTTCGGATTCTTCCCCCACGATTCGAACGTTCCTTGTATGCGCGCCGCGGACGTCTCGAAGGTTCCTTTCGTCTTATAACTCGTGACGGACTCGATCGCTTGCTGGCCACCCAGAGCTTCCGTGTAACGCGCAAATATTTGTTCGACGACTTCCTTCTGCGTTGGCGATGCAGAGGCGGACGGCGAAGACCCCGCGGGTCTGAGGTGTTTACAACCGACCAGTGCGGTTACTGAAATACCGAGGAGGAATGGGAGGAGTGCGGTTCTTTTCACTGGCATAATCAGGTTACCGTTTTTCTTCGCCGGGATGATATGCACTTTCGAGGTTGGCGCGTATTTCGTCGAGCGTGAACCACGCAGGCTTGAACTCGCGCCGCGCATAGAGCGCTGCCTGGTCCATGTAATGCTTGCTCCTGGGATCGCCGCTCGCGCCGAACGTGTGGATCGACAATGCGCGAACACGTGGTCCAAACTCGACGACGCTGATGTAACTTCCACCTGCCACTCCGTAGCGTCGCTTCTGTCCGGGTATCGGTGCAGCATAAACCGTGAACACAGCACCATCGTTGCCGTTAACGCCGCTCACAGGGAGGCTCATCTTTGAGTCTTGAAACTCTTCGCCTTTGCTTTCGTCGAAACGCTGCAAGCGGCTGAGCTCGCCCCACGAAACTCGCCACGTGCCAAAGTCACGCTCGAGTGCCTCGACGACTTCGACAATGGCTTTCAACGCGCTCTCGGTGCGATCTCTCGAGACGCGATCGTGCCAAAGACTGAACAGCGTCATCGCAACTGACTCATTCGTGCTGCGGCGATCCCAGCGAGCGAGTTCGTCGTGAACTTCCCGCAACCGAGGATTCGCAGTTGAGTCTTTGAGCGCGGCGAGTAGTTCCGGCAAACGGGTGCCGGCACTCATGACGCGAGTGTCAAACGCAACGCGCCGCCATTCGTCGAAAGTGAAACTTGTTTTGCTCGCAAGGATCTCGCGTGAGATCGCGCCGCGAGGATTGTCGCCCTCCTGGACCATGTATTTCGGAAACTGTTTTGGATCGGGATTGCCGTCACTCGTCAGCAGAAAAGGTGTTGTATTACAGTTCTGCATCCACCCGGTTTTCGGGTTTGTCATTTGAGGCAGTTCTGACATCGTGTGATAACCCTGCCACTCGGTTGCAGGGTCGCTGCCATCGACCGGCTTGGTCCAATCGAAACGCGGATCGCGTTTGGGTACGGCGCCATTGTAGAGATACCACGTGTTTCCCTGGCGGTCTCCATACATCACGTTGCCGAAGAGCATGTTCAGCGGCGCCATCGCTTGCTTGAGCGCTGCGAGCGAATTCGCGCGCGTCATGTCGTACCACTCGCGCAGCCAGCCATCCGATTCAAACTTCGCCATCCGAATCGCGAGCAGCTTGCCGTCACGGGAGCCAAGGATCGGACCGTGATGCGTCTGGGGCTGCGTGAAGCGTCGCGTCGCCAGACCCGCCGGCGTTTGGACGCGAATCTCCTCGACGCGCTCTGTCGCCATGCGATAGCCGTTGCCGTACTTGTACGCGAGCGGACGTGCCGGATCGTCAAACGTTTCGATGTAAACGTCGGTCAGGTCGGCAGCATTGTCGGTACTGACCCAACCGCCGTTTTCGTTGTGACCGACGTAAGGCAGCGGAAATCCGAAGCGCGTGTAGCCGGTGAAGTTCCAACCCTCGTCACTGTGAACATGACCTTCATAAACCTGGCCGGGACCGAAGAACGGCAGGTGCGGGTTGATGAAAAGCAGCGTGTGGCCGCTCGCGCTTCTTGATGGATTAATGACCCATCCATTCGAGCCTGTGTGTGCTCTTAGAGCGCTGTCTCGCGCGAACCCGTTTTGAAAATAGTTATAACGAATGAAAGCGAGCGTGTACCACGGTTCGATTTTTGTTAGCAGTCGTGGGCGTGCTTCGGGATGTTGTGCGATGTAGTAGTTGAAACCGGCTGCGAAAGCGTTGCACAGCAAACGCATATGTGGATCGAGTCGCGCGTATTCTTCCTGGGCGAGTCGTGGGATCTCGAGTGCGTGGTTCAGCCGATCTTCTTCCAGGGCCTTCTCACCGTACAACTCAGACGCGCGTCCCAGCGCGTTGATGAAGTTTTCTTCGACGCGCCAGAAGTTGTCTTTGGCCTGAGCGTATGCAAACCCAAAAACCGTGCTGGCGTCCGTGCGTCCAAAGACGTGCGGGACGCCGTACGTGTCGCGGTAAATCGTAACTGTCCGGGCCAGCGTTGCAGGGGAGCGGTCCTGTGCCGGTGCGACGCAGACAGACAGGGCAAGGATTAGCGTCAGCAGAAGGTGGTTCGGTTTTGCGCTCATTTGGTACAGAAAACGTCTGGTATTATCCTTTGAATCCATCAATTGAGTCTAGACTTTCCGGAACTGGGCGGGTGCCTTTTGTGCCTTTTTGTGGCTAACTAACATGCAGAAGGGGTGGGGTTATGAGAAGGTTTGACCTAAAAATTATCGTATTCTTCGTCCTCCTCACATTGCTCCTGACGATCGGCGTAATTGCGTTTTGGGAAAAAACACTACGCCCACCCTTCTTTGCGTGGGTTGACGCTCGGTATCCGGGTGACGTCAACGTGGAGCGGCGTTGGAATATTAAACAGCGCGTCGAACACGTTTTTATTTCGATCACGGTCGACGCGCTGGTGGTAACGCTGCTGCTCCGCCTGGTCCACCGGCAACAACGTCAATTACGAGCGAGTGAGGAGCGGTACCGAGCTCTGTTCGAACAAGCTAGAGACGGCATTGGCGTGGTTCGCCTCTCCGATCACCACTTGGTTGCAGCCAACAACAAAGTTTGCGAGATTCTCGGCGTGCAACAGCAAGAGTGCATCGATCGCGATATCCGAGAGCTTTTTCGTCCAACTACGACTAATGCACAACCGGAAAATATGATCGCGCTTGACGGTCAACCTTCGGGTGAGCATGAGTTGGCAATCAGAACTGCACAGGGCCAGACCGTACCGATCTCCGTCTCGTTTACGCCGCTATCGACCGACGGCGATGAAGTGATGATCATGTCGCTTCGTGATCTCTCGGTGCGGAAGCAACTCGAAGCGGAGCGGGAAGAAATGCAACGCCAGCTTTACCAGTCTTCAAAGCTGGCCTCGATCGGCGAGCTTTCCGCGGGCGTCGCGCATGAGATAAACAATCCGCTCAACGGCATCATCAATTTCGCTCAGCTTCTGAAGGATGAAGAACAGCCGCGCTCTGAGTTCGAACAACAGATGATCGACGGAATCATTGATGAAGGTGAACGCATCGCCAAAATCGTTCGCCGGCTGCTGACTTTTGCACGTGCAGAAACACACGAACTAAGACAGGTGCACTTCGCAGACTCCTTCAAAACCTCTATCGCTCTTTTTGGGCATCAGTTTGAAAAAGACGGCATTACTGTAGAGATCGACCTCGATCCGGATCTTCCTTTGGTGCGTGCCGACGCTTCACGCCTGAGACAGGTTGTGGTCAACCTGATCAGCAATGCGTATCACGCTCTTAAAGCGAAGCAGGTCGATTCCGGCGAACGGAAACTGTTCCGGATCACAGCGCGTCGTGCGGGAAAAAACGGCGAGATCGTTCGCGTCGAGTTTTATGACAACGGCGTCGGAATCAAACGCCAGGATCTGACTAAAGTATTTGACCCCTTCTTTACCACCCGCCGGGAAACGGGTGGGACCGGCTTGGGTCTGAGTGTCAGCTTCGGCATCATTCGCGATTTCGGCGGGGCGATCAAGGTCGAAAGCGAGGAAGGAAAATTCACGCGGTTTATCGTTGAACTTTCCGCGATTGAAACGTGGCAGGCTGAATATGTTTAACGTCTTACTAGTCGACGACGAGCCAAGCATTCGCCTGACGATGGGCGAGTTTTTGAAGCGCGCCGGCTACTCGGTGTTGATTGCACAGGATTATGACAGCGCGGCCGTGCACAAAGCCGAGGATCTGGACGTTGCCGTGGTCGACATTAACCTGCCTGGTAAGAGCGGCATCCAGTTATTGCAAAAATTGTGCGACGACGATCACAACTACGTTCCGGTCATCATGATTACGGGTGAACCAAACTTATCCGTGATACCGGAGATCGTGCGCGCTGGGGCCTACGATTTCATCGCGAAACCGATCATCAAGGACGTGTTGCTGAAAGCGGTCGCGCGAGCAGCGGAGAAGAAGCGCCTCACCGACGAGAAACGCATGCTCGAGCAGGAGATCAAGAGGTACGCAGAAGAACTCGAGATGCGCGTGGACGAGCGCACTGCCGAACTCGTAGAAACCCACCAACGCCTGGTGACTCAGGAACGGATCGCCGCCCTCGGCCGCGCCGCAGCGCAGGTAGCTCACGAAGTGAAGAATCCTCTCGCGGGGTTGCTGCTCTACTCGCTCCATCTAAAAAGCAAAGCCACGAACTTCTCGGAAAGCGAAACTTATCTCGTAGATAAAATTGTCGAAACGATCAATCATCTGATCAGTCGCGTCGAACAAATCCTCAGTTTCGCACGGCCCGTTAGTCTCAGCGTGCGTCCTGGAAATGTAAGTCAGTTTGTTAAGGACATCCTCGAGCTACTTCGTCCACAGTTAACAACAAACAAAGTTGACGTGCGTCTTTCGCTGGGCCAGCAACCGGCTTACGCAATGGTCGACGAAGCCTCCATACGCGGCGCATTGATGAATCTCATCCTGAATGCCATTGAAGCCATGCCGGAGGGTGGCACCTTGAACATCGCCATCGATCAGACTGACGACACGCTTCGACTCGAAATCACCGACACGGGTCGAGGGATTGCCGAGGAAGATGTAAAAAGGATTTTCGAGCCTTTCTACACAACCAAGGCGCAGGGCCTCGGTCTCGGCATGCCCTACGCTAAAAAGATCATCGACCAGCACGGCGGCGCCATTTCTCTGAATAGCCGTCCCGGAGAAGGCACTACGATTTCCGCCACGCTGCCCGCACCGGCAAAGGAGGTTAAGAATGCCTCGTAGCCGGATTCTCGTGATCGACGACGAGCCGAGCGTCACAGATGCGTTGCGATTGGTTTTAACTGAGCTTGGCCATCACGTAGATGCAGCGAAGACTGGTGGCGAGGCGAAGGAACTGCTCAAAGGCGCCCCGTACGATCTCGTCTTCACAGACCTGCGACTTCCTGACGCGAGCGGCATAGACCTGCTCACTCTGATTAAAAGCGACACGCCTGACACTGAGGTCATCGTAATGACCGCGCACGGCTCGCTCGACATCACGATCGAAGCCATCAAGCGCGGCGCTTTCTACTTCATTGAAAAGCCTTTCACGCCACACCAGGTCACGGCGCTGATCGAACGCGCGTTGCAATTCGAGGCGATCAAGCGCGAGAACCGCAGCCTGAAGAGTGCGTTGATGGGGGACGGCGACGATTTCGGGATCATCGGCCGCGATCCGAAAATGCGGCAGATCCACTCGATCATTCGCACCGCTGCACCGTCGGATGCGTCGGTATTAATAGAAGGTGAGTCGGGGACGGGTAAAGAGTTGATTGCGGCCGCGTTCCATTTTCAGAGTCCGCGCGCGGAGTTACCTTTCATGCGCATCAACTGCGCGGCGATTCCGCAGGAGCTCATCGAGTCGGAATTGTTTGGCTACCGGAAAGGAGCCTTCACCGGAGCCGATCGCGACAAACGCGGGTTGATCGAAGCGACGGCCGGTGGGACCCTGCTGCTCGATGAAATTGCCGAGATGCCGCTTCACCTCCAAACCAAGTTACTGCGCGTGCTACAGGAGCGAAAACTCCGTCGCGTCGGCGATGAACAAGAGATCAGCGTGGATTTTCGTCTTGTGTCGTCGACCAACCGCGATACAGCAGAGATGCTTAAAGAAGGGACGCTCCGCAAGGATCTCTATTTTCGAATCAGCACGATCAAGCTCAAATCGCCTCCATTGCGTGAACGGCTCGACGACGTACCGCTGCTCGCGAATCGCTTTCTCGAGCACTACGCAGATAAGTACAAGAAGCAAATCCGCGAGATTTCTACGCCGACTTTTACGTTGCTGATGCGTTACGACTGGCCCGGGAACGTGCGCGAGCTCGAAAGCGTTATCGAGCACGCAGTGCTTTTTGCGACCGAAGATAAGTTGACGCCCGAGTGTTTACCCGAGCAACTTCACACAACCCAGGATCGAGAGTTCCGCTGTGTTATTCCACCGTATTTCACGATCGAAGAGATCGAGCGGGAAGCGATCGCGCAGACGCTTGAACGAACGGGCGGAAACGTTAAAAGGACCGCAGAGATTCTCAACTACCACCGGCCCAGGCTTTATCGAAAGATGAAAAGCTTTGGATTACGCGGCGGCGCCGACGAGTGATCGGTGTTCCGTGGTGGAACATTCCTACCTCACGCATTCCAACTTAGAACACCAATTTAGCCGCAGATTACGCGGATGAACGCAGATCATATCTGCGTTCATCTGCGTAATCTGCGGCATGGGCCTTGCTCATAGGGCGGCGCACAGATGAATCTCCGATGAAGCCTCGCCACCACGTTCGTTAGGTCCGCGACGCCAGAAACAGAAACAATTCAACACACACATTCCTTGATTCAATTGAGGTGAAGATCTATATGAAAATAAGAAATGCTTTGCGGCAGTGTCAGTCGCTCCTCGCGTTCGGCTGCGCCGCAGTTGTCATGGCTATAGCCGTGTCAGGCGCGCAGGCTCAAACTACGCCTCCGCCGACTACGTGCGAGCGGACGGTGAAGGCCGATGTGGTCGCATTGGACCAGGCCTTAATTTACAACCGCCTCGGCGCAATCAACCCGGCGGGTATGATCTATGCGCTAAAGCGCGACGTCGTCGCGATTGACCCGGCAAAGGGTCTGGTTGCCGGCAACGTCCAACTGCGTCCCGGTAAACGCCCCCGTCCAATCGCATTGCGCATGAACGTTGGAGATTGTCTCCAAGTCAACTTAACTAACCTTTTGGCCCCCGATCCGGCAGACGTTAATTCATTTGCCGCGAACAACGCCCCCGCAACGCGCACGGCTTCGGCGCACATCATGGGTTTGAATCTAGTCGGCACGATTCTCTCTGACGGCTCGAACGTCGGACAGAACCAGAGCAGCCTGGTTAACCCGGGTGCATCGGCCACTTACACGTACTTCGCACAACGCGAGGGCAGTCACCTGCTTTATTCGACAGCCGCAACGACAGGCGGTGAAGGTGACGGCGGTTCGCTCGCGATGGGCCTGTTTGGTTCGGTCAACGTCGAGGCAAAAACTGCTGAGTGGTATCGCTCGCAGTTGACTGCTGAAGAATTGGCACTGGCCACGCAGAAGAACGCGGATGATACTCCGAAGAAGACGGCGGCCGGACATCCGATTCTCAACTACGACGCCGTGTATCCGGCGGGACACCCCCGAGCGGGTCAACCGATTCTGAAGATGCTCGATGCCAATAACAACATCGTGCACACGGATCTGAACGCTGTTATCACTGGTCCTAACAAAGGCCGCTTTGCAGCGGGCACTTATCGTCCAAACGCCGTGGAACCTGATCGCGATCAGCCGTTCCGCGAGTTTACCGTCGTCTATCACGACGAAATCAAAGCAATCCAGGCATTCCCGCAGTTTGAAGATCCGGTTCTTTCACACACGCTTTACAGCGTCAAAGACGGCTTCGCCATCAACTACGGTACGGGCGGTATCGGCGCGGAAATTCTCGCCAACCGTCTCGGCGTCGGCCCGATGGCCAACTGCACTGAATGTAAATACGAAGACTTCTTCCTGTCGGCGTGGGCTGTAGGCGACCCGGCGCAGGTCGTCGATGTCCCGGCCAACACGACCGACGGCAACGGCAATCTGATCAAGGGTGCAAAGGCGACGAAGGTCCTGTTCCCCGACGATCCGTCGAACGTCCACCACAGCTATATCAACGACCACGTGAAGATGAGAGTCGTCCATGCTGGTCCGAAAGAGCACCACATTCACCACTTGCACGCGCACCAGTGGTTGAATACGCCCGACAGCGACAACTCCAGCTATCTCGACAGCCAGGCCATGGGTCCCGGCTACTCGTTTACGACCGAGATCGCGCACGGCGGCTCCGGCAACCGGAACAAAACGCCGGGCGACTCGATCTTCCACTGCCACTTCTACCCGCACTTCGCACACGGTATGTGGGAAATGTGGCGCTCGCACGACGTGTTTGAAGAAGGCACGCAGCTCGACGGCGAT
>Ga0157372_10009935_pt1 | contig 10124 bp, 9 predicted proteins | sample C55metaG_FD_115307 | JGI IMG/M metagenome (GOLD analysis project Ga0157372, IMG submission 115307) | Corn rhizosphere microbial communities from Kellogg Biological Station, Michigan, USA - C5-5 metaG | ecosystem: Host-associated > Plants > Roots > Rhizosphere > Soil | place: USA: Michigan...
GCCCTCCTTGTTTCCGTCTTGCAATTTACAGGTTTTCGACGATATGGCGGATTGCGTCATCCTGTTTGAGCGGGAGCAACGCTCGGGATGGCTCTACACCAATCACATTGCGCTTCGGCAAGAGGCCAAGCTCAAGGAGAACTGCGACGCTAACCTCGTCGCGCGAACTAAACGGCCGGTATTCGGGATGCTGATATTTCTCCCAATTCTGCGAGAGATTCGAAACAATCGTCTCAGGGGTCGAATCGGAACTTACGGTGACAATCATGTTTAGGAGCGAGATTTCGCGATCGGTTAATCTAACAGCCGGTGTGCCTTTTTTCAGTTCGTGAGCGACTTCTGCGACCTGCTTTTCGAAGAGTCCCTTGATCTCGATCCAGCGCGCCAAGCCGAGCCACGTCGGTGGATCATCAGGCTGCGGGATGATGAGCTTGTGCATTTCGCTGACCAGGATTGGAATACCCGAGGTGAGGGTGTAAATGTCATCAATCTGTTTGTCAGAGAGAGCGATGCGATACGTGTCGCTGAACCAGGCCTTGATGTGATCCCGACTGAAGCGGCTAACGGATGCAATGCCCTGGAAGTTGCGTTCGGAGGGCTGCAGGAGGCCCCAGCGAAGGAGATCGGCGCCGCCAGTGAGCAGCGGCAGTCCGTCATCCATCGCAATGGCCTGCATTACGTCGCTCGGAGAAACCCACTCGAAATCGGTTGTGGCTGGGTGGCCAGTGAGAGCGCGGATGCCGCACTTCGGATGCGACAGAGGATTGTGCTCCTTGGGGTCCAGCCACTGTGAAACTGCGAGAAGGGCTCGAACAGTCCGAGCGTCTTTACGTTCGATGCTGGCGCGCTCGATGTGACTTGTGAACTGATCGACCTGGTCCCACGAGAAGAAGGAGATCTTGCCATTGCGGGAAGGGCTGAGCAATTCAGCAGGAAGCGCTTCTTCCTGAGAAATGCCTGAAACGTGGAGGGAGGGAAGGTCGTCTCTCTCTGAACCTTCGGCCGGAGGCTCGGCTAGAGCGACGTCTGGCACGGTGGGTTCATCGAGAGGTTCCGGATCTGCAGGGGGGTGAAGCTGAATCGGCTCTTTTTCGATTGGAGAGAGTACTTGTTCGGGGACGGGCGGGACAGGAGTCTCTTTGTGGGCACCATTTCCGTTGCCGAGATGTAAATCAATTGGCTCGGGTTTAGGAGCAGCTACAGTGGTCTTCGAAGAGAGCTTTGCAGCAGCACGAGGGCCAGCTTCGGGGCCATTGCGCCACCAATCGATTTCAAGCTGACGGACAAAGTCGTCGAGGCGTGGGAATCCAGACTTGAGTTGCTGAAGCTCGGCATCATTGTTGTCGTCCTCGAGACTGCAGGCCCACTGGAGCCAATTCTCGGCTTCGGGGCCGGGAAGTTCAGGCGGCGTCTGGCGCTCCGAGATCTCCATTAACTCAGCAACCGCAGCGTCGCGGAGAGCGAGGCGTTCCTGACGAGTACGCTCACGACGATGAGAGATGGTGCCAGTGGCGAGAAACTGTGCCAGTTCGAGGTAACCGCGGCGCTTGGCGGCTGCATCTTCGAGACGAGAAACGAGCGCTGTCAGTTCGGACCTGGTCTTCCATGCTGCTGAGTTGTCTTCAGAGAGAATCGCGTCTCTCAGGTTTTGGCAGAGGTCGAGTAGCTTTCCAACTTCGGCGATGATTTCGCCGCGGTTTAAGCTTTGTGCGGCCTCAACCTGATCGATCTTCTCATGGCAGACTTTTGCCTGCTCTGCGAGGCTCTTGAGTGTCTCTGCCACGACACTTGGTGCGTACTTCGTTTCTTCGGAGGTCTTCACGTTGTTGAGCTCCCGTCTCATAGAAACCAAGGGATTCTGCGATATCGCCACATCGTATCGTGATTCATGCCCTTGGTTTAAGGTGCTGTAAGACTTTCGTAATACAGAAGTCATATTACTTTTGTAGAGAAACCGCATTGATGAGATGAGGTGAGACGGAGTTCACAAGAGCGCGCGGGTGGGCTCGATTAGAATGCTCGCGTATTCCAAGACACCGTAGCGATTTGGAGAAAGAATGAAGAGAATCATGTGCTCATTCAGGGGACCAAGATTGTGGGCCCTATTATTCGCAATCATCACGGTCATGGTGGGTTCGAGTTTTGCGTATTGCGGGCCGATTCACGATGCGGCTCGAAAGGGAGACCTCAAGAAGGTAAAGGCACTTTTGACGGCTGACTCGAAGATCATCAATGATCTGGATAACAACGGCGACACTGCCCTGCATATTGCAGCACTGCACAATCAGTTAACCGTTGCTCAGGCGCTGCTCGATGCAGGAGCCGAGGTGAATGCGCGGAACGGCTATGGTGCATATACTCCAGGAGACCTCGGAAGCATTTTGGGATCAAACAATCACAAGGACCCCGTTTCGCTGCTGACAGTGCATGGAATTGACACCGCCGACATGAAGAATGGGTATACGCCGCTACACCTTGCCGAGTTCTCAGTGGGCCATCGGAAGATGGTGGAACTACTGGTGAGCAAGGGAGCCGACGTGAACGCCCGGCCCGCGAGTGGAGCGACTGCATTGTTCTTTGCCGTGCTGCGAGATCAGAAAGATGATGCGCTGTATTTGCTCGATAAAGGAGCGAATATCAACACGCCGGATGCATACGGCAATACAGTTCTTGCCTGTGCTTTGCAACTGCAGTACGGCAGCCTCATTCAGCTCCTGGTGGATCACGGGGCGGATATAAATGCGCAGGATCAGAGTATGCATCGGCCGCTAAGCTATGCCTTGAAGATGGACGATCATAGATGGGGTGACCTGCTGAGAAAGCGCGGGGCGCACGAGTAGCAGCAAAGCAATCTGGTTACCTCGGCGAAGTTCGCCGGAACCCGAAAACACTGAGCGGCAGGATTCTGCGCATTTCGATGGACACGAGCCGTTTGCTTCCCTAGCGCTCGGTAATGAGCATGACGGGATCAGGCTGGACGCGGCACACGCTGGATCCGGAGATCGTCCATACTGAGCCGTCTGCGTAGGAGACGTTCAATAACTGAACTGAACCCACAGAAGTGAAGCCTCCGATCCAGATGTCTGCTGAGACAGTGCCATCGCCTTCTTCTACGAACTTGACCCTCAGAGTCTTGATTGCGTTCCATAGCTGTGTGGTTTCGGCCGGGGTGGGAAGTGCTCGATTCTTGCCGTTCAACCCCCGAATGCGAACGGTTGCGCCTACGATACGGGCCGGGCGAGAATCCTTAAGATTGAGAGAAATGCGCTGCCCGAAGGGTTGAGGAAGCAGCTCGCTTTCGCCCTCGCGAACTCTGATGGTTCGATCCCATAACCTTTGGCTTGCATGCATATCGACGGGGCAACCCGCAACAGAATGCACATGGGAAGTGGTCGAGTTGAGCTCTGAGGTGCCGGCGTTCTGAGCGGCTAACGTCATCGAACTGAGAAGAAGAACCAGGCCAGAAGCGGTACGAATCATAGATCACTCCTGCAGAGGAATCCGCATACACCAACAAAATACTCCCGTTTTGAACAGCACGGCAACGACTCGAGAGCTAAACGCTATCTGGTTATAGCCCACTGTGTTACCGTTGCATTACGGCGTCCCTCAGCGATGCGGGGCAGCGATTTACCAAGCGGTTCCTTGCTAGCGTGCACGAAGCGCAGATGGTTGACGGAGCGAGCCTTAGGTGCGGGTTCCGAATTCCGAGCAGAAGGATCTGATGCAGGCCCTGGAGAATGTCACAAGAGCCGGAGTTTTCGACGTCGAGCATGCCAACCAACCCGGCTCAAACACCAGGGGCAACTACAAGTCCGAATGAGAGCGCGCCATCGCCACACGAGGCTGTCAACGCCCATGCGCAGCAACGAATACCGCATTGGCTCATGCGGGCCGAACTCTACCTGCGTGTCCTGCTGAGGATGTATATCGGTCTTGCGATCTGTTATGCGCCCTGGTCGCAGCTTTTCTGGGACCAAAATCCACTTTTTGTGCAGTTTCCTACGCTGTCGATTTACGCGGCAAACGGAGCGGTGCGCGGAATCATCTCAGGACTCGGGCTGTTGAATATCTGGATCGCGCTGCAAGATGCCATTCGGCATCGAAACGAGTGATTCGCCGTTGAAGCGAGTAAGCCTATGGAAGAGAAGACGGAACAGGGTACAGGCGGCCGAGCGAGTAGCAATTGTTCGGGCGAAATACAGGCGGGAAACACAGATGAGAAGGCCGCCACGCCACAAAACAACGATCCGGATATGGCGGTTGAGTTGCCGGCCGCCGCAAGCGTCGCACTCAATGGCATACCACCACCGTTGGCTGCAGCTCCCCTGGCATATGAAAATCCTTCATTCCTAAACGGACCGGATGGGCGTCTGATCCGCATCGTTGCGGAGTATATGGAACCGCTGGCACGCTTCCGTCGCGAACACATCCAGGACACAGTCGTGTTTTTCGGCTCGGCACGCTTTCGTGGTAAGGAAGAAGCCGCTCACGAGATGGAACTGCTGGACAACACGGGTTCGAGGGCTCCCGCACCGAGTGAGGAACAGCCGGCAACAATTCCGGATATTGCGGCGGGTAAGGCGACCGAACTGCAGCGCAAGCGCGCCGTAGCGGCAGTTGCCATGGCACGTTACTATGAGGATGCTCGTCGACTGGCGCAGATGCTGACTCACTGGTCGCTGAAGCTTCCATCGCGACGACATCGGTTCGTGGTGACTTCAGGTGGCGGCCCCGGAATCATGGAAGCTGCAAACCGCGGTGCCCATGAAGCGGGCGGAAAGACCATTGGCATGAATATCCGCTTGCCGTTCGAACAGGCACCAAACCCTTACATCACTCCTTCGCTGAATTTCGAGTTTCACTACTTTTTCATGCGCAAGCTGTGGTTCGCTTATCTAGCGAAGGCGCTGGTGGTTTTTCCGGGGGGCTTCGGGACACTCGATGAGATGTTTGAGATTCTTACCCTGGCGCAGACGCACAAACTAGCCAAGAAGATCACGGTTGTCGTGTATGGATCTGATTACTGGAAGAAAGTCTTCAATCTCGATTGCCTGGTGGATACGGGCGCGATCTCACCGAAGGACATTGAGCTGTTCCAATACGTCGACACACCTGAAGAGGCGTTTGAGGCTTTGCGGAACGGCCTGACTGAAAACTATCTGATTCCAGAGGCTAATGCGGCCGCGGAACAGGCTTTTCATGGGGTTCTTCCCGATGTCACTTTTGAAGACTTTCTCAGTCCTGAAATGGCAAAGATGAATAAGGACCAGGACTAGCGAATTAGTTTGAGCTGACATGGAACAGAACAGGGTGCGCAACGCAACCTCGAAGTTGGGTATCGTTTTCTACCAAAATAGGGATTGACTGGATGGAATCCCTGCCCTGATTGATGTGCAATTCTTCTTCTCTTAACCAGCTGTTGATAGGCCGGACGAATACTGGACTAGTAGGTTCAGAGTCGTTGTGATCGCGGAAGGGGAGGAGAAATGGCCAATACGACCGTTTCGTACTTGTGGCGCGACCAGAGAGCGCACGAGGATTTCCGGACCGGCGTTTCGCTTCACAGCCATACAAATCAGTCGCGTGAGACACTTGATTTCCTGGCAAATCTAGGCACCAAGTATTTGGTGATCCGTCCGCTTCTTGCACTGCTAGAGCGCCGTGCCGAGAAGTTGCACGGCGTGCGGGTTGATTACGCGTCTAGCTACTGGACACCACCGATGACACCCAAACTGGCTTTCGACCTGGAGAGCCGGCAAGTCGAGAAGCTCGGACTCAACTCGATGGTTTCCATAACCGATCATGACAACATCGAAGCCCCAATGCTGCTGAGGAGTGTTCCGAGCGCGCGGCATATCCCAGTTTCGGTCGAGTGGAGCGTTCCCTACGGAGGTGTCAAAGACTTTCACATCGGTGTCCACAACCTGCCGAGTGGAAGAGCAAAGCAGTGGATGAACTCGCTTGCTGAATTCACGGCGAAATCAAATGAATCTCGACTGAGGGAAATTCTGGTCGCCTTGAATGACGAACCGGATGTACTGGTGGTATTCAATCACCCGATGTGGGACCTGTTCCTGATTGGCAGAGAACGGCACCGGTTCATGGTTAACGAATTCCTGCAGAAGTTCGGCGCATTGTTGCATGCTCTCGAGCTGAATGGTTTGCGCAACTGGGAAGAAAATCGCGAGACCCGCCGATTGGCTGAGCAGTGGAACATGGTGCTGATCAGTGGCGGCGACCGGCACGGAGTAGAACCGAACGCGAACATCAATCTGACTAGCGCGACGAGTTTTACTGAGTTCGTTCACGAGATCCGGTGCGAGCGGAAGAGCAACGTTCTGTTCATGCCGCAATACGCGCAGCCTTGGAAACATCGGCTCCTGCAGTCGACGCTGGATGCAATCCGGGACTATCCCGAGTTCCCTCAGGGCTCGCAGACCTGGGATGAGCGCGCCTATCACCCGGATGCAAGAGGGATTGTGCGTCCACTGACCGAGATTTGGCCGAAGGGCAGCGCTCCCCTGGCGATCCAATGCGTGATCAAGTCCGTGCAGATGCTGGGCAGTCGCCCGGTTTCTGGCGGCTTGCGGATGGCCTGGAGCGATGCGAGCCAACTCCGCCTTGCGCTCATGGACCAGGAGAACTAAGGCAAAGAAAGGTTTATACGACCGGGCAAGTGCCGCGAGTCGCGTTTTTCCCCAGACTCGTTCCATGAGGTAAATGGCGTCGCCCATACTAGCCGTCAATTCATGAAATCTGCAGCGGACCATGATCTTCCGGAGGACCGGCGAGCATTGTGCTCGGAAGAGACGGGACGGGTGGTACGGGAAGAGCTGCTCGCTCGCGAGATTTCAAACGTGATGGAGAATGCGCCGATGTATCGGAAGATGCGAATAGCAGCTAGAAGTGAAGCGAAAGAGCGACATGGACTTCTGCCTTCGAAGACGTTTAACGAGGATATCACCACATTCTAGGCAATACTCAAGCAGCTACGACGGACCGCCCAAAATCACCGCGGCCTGAATAACCGCGAGCGCTAAGCCGTCATCCAACCGCAGATGGCCGCACGGCCGTCTAGGAGGAATCCGTGGCTTCGCTCGTAGTTTTGATGATGGAAGAAGAACAACCCGAAGGTCTCTCCGCGCGAAAGCTCGTCGTGGAAACCGCGAAGCACAATGTGCTGACTGCATACAATCTGCCCGATGGCCTTGATCTACTGCACAGATTCCCCAATGTCGACGTGATCATGGTGCATTCCAGGCTTCTGGAACAAAAACGAGACCTGCTGAATGACGTGAGGCAGACCTGCCCTGGCAAGCCGATCATCCTCGCTACTCCCTTCGCAAATGATCACCGGCCGGAGGCCGACTACATTGTGGACAGCCATAAGCCCCATGATCTAATTCGATTGTTCGCGTCCGGGGAGTTGCAGCTGCGCCCCTGTTGACCGCTCCAGTCGCGCAACGTCTGAAGAAGCTGTTGAGGAGCGATCGTTCCTCAACTCAGTCAGTGGAGGTTTCGAGCAGCCTGCCATTCTGCAGATCGAGCGTGAATGCTGTTTCTTTGTCGCTGAACATACTCCAACCCAGCCCTTGGAGCGTGTGTCCTTTGATGGAAATGACCGTTACACCCTCGTCGGAGAGTTTTTGCGATTGCCACATTTCGCCGTGTTCCCCCCATGCGAGTATCGCGCGATGACCAACGAGGAGCAGGAGTCCGGTCTCCGCGGCAGCATGAATCTGTAGAACTGGCCGGTATGGGAGCATGGTGAATCGCTCGGGAGAACGTGTGTCGACCATATAGGCGTAGCCGCCGGAGAGGGCGCAAATCTCTTGCGGATTGGGCGTCGACCAGATCCCGGTGGGTACGATCGTATCGCGGAAGCCAAGCGCGCAGGTGGCTAGAAACGGTGCTGCCGCGTCAGGGCGTACAAGAACCTCGAGTGCGCCGCGTTCGACTTCCTCCACTTGCAGCGGATAGACGAAATGGCGACTGGGAAGGATGGCGGGGCGCGCCTGCAGGATTTCGGCCTTCCAGGCGTGAGGGAAGGTTAGGTCGATTATTGGAGAATTCAACCGCCTTCTCCGTAATGCATGATCCAGTCACGCTGTTCTTCGGTGTCTGGAACGGAGCAGCCACGGGCGACCTCGATTTCTTCGAGAGCACGTTCAGCGGTCCAGCCGAGTTTGATGAGGACCGAAGCAGCCAAGAGGGTTGAGCGCCCAATACAGCCACGGCAATGAATTCCGATCTTGTCGCCGGACTGCATGCGCTTGCCCAGTTTGAGTACCAACCCGATGAAGTCTCCGCGATTGGATGGGACCGAGCGATCCTGCAACGGGAATGAGATAAAGTGCATGCCGAGACGTTCGATTGCGGCGCCTTCGCCAGCTAGGCCGAGTTCGCGCGCTTCCCATGACTCAAGGGTAGAAACGATTGTTTGTATGCCGGCCATTCGGATTCTCTCGAGGTCGTTCTCGAGCCATTCATCTCCACGTGGTCGCAGAACAATAGCGAGACCTGTGCCGGCGATCCAGAAAACGTCGTTCATAACAGCCTGCGCTAGACAAAGGCCGCAACACGCTGGCCCACGCTGGGAATTCCAATATTTAGTGCGGCCCCCTGGTCGAGCACCGGAATGAGAATATCGAAGTCGGGGCCTGCCATTGATCCGGTGAGGGCAATGCGAACTGGATTGTAAAGTTCGGAGCCGGAGATACCAGTCGCCGTCTCGATGTCGTTCATCCAGGCCTTGAAATCAGCTGCAGTAAGTGGACCTGGTTTGGTTCGAATTCGCGTTGACAACTCATTGAGAACGCGACGTGCTGATTGTGCCCCGAGGATGACCGCATTCTCCTGGTCGGCGCGGGCGAGGTTCGCATCCATGTGGAAAATGAAAGCCGCCTTTGCAGGGATTTCCCCCAATCGATTCACGGAGGGGAGGAACATAGCAATCATGTGGAAGAACCATACCAGCACGGCATCGGGTGTTTCCTCCTTCTCCGGCAGGAGACCGCCGAAATAGTCCCAGCAGAGAGCCGCGAGCCGAGCCGGAGTAGCGAGCTTGAGGTAGTGTCGATTTAGCGAGTTAAGCTTCTCGAAGTCGAAGATAGCCGGACTGGGACTGATGTGTTCTAGTGAGAAAGCCTCGACCAGCTGATCAGGCGACAGGATTTCGCCTTTGCCATCTTCCGGAGCCCAACCGAGTAGCGCCAAGTGATTTACTAGAGCCTCCGGCAGATACCCCATCTCGCGGAAACTCGACATTGAAGTGGCGCCATGACGCTTGGAAAGTCGTTCGCGATCGGGTCCGACGATCGCGGGAAGGTGGACGAACTCAGGAACCCTCCAACCAAACGCTTCATAGATTGCGACCTGCTTTGGCGTGTTGGCGATATGATCATCGCCACGGATCACATGCGTGATGCCCATCAGCGCATCGTCGACCGTCACTACATAGTTGTAGACCGGAGTTCCGGGGCTTGCGCCGGCGGTGCCGCCTTGCGCAGAACGGACAAGGATCGGATCGCTGATGGTTTCAGGCGCGAACTCGAGTTCTCCACGCAAAGTATCGTGAAATCGAATTGGTCGATCAGGAATCTGCAGCCGAATCGAATATGTCTTGCCGCGCAGCAGATTCTCCTTCACATCGAACTTGTTCATCACGCGGCATCTGCCGCTGTAAACCTGCGGACGGCCCTCGGCAATCGCCAGCTGACGGTCCTCTTCGAGCTCCTCGGGGCTGCAGAAACAGCGATAGGCTTTCCCTTCGGCTAAAAGCTGGGCAGTGTGCGTCGCATAGATTTCCATGCGCTTCGACTGCCGATAGGGGCCGACTTCGCCCGTTTCGGCGGAGACATTTTCATTCGGGCCCTCATCCCAATTGAGGCCTAACCAAACAAGCTCTTGAAGAAGCTGTTTCTCATAGGTGATTTTGGAGCGATCGAGGTCGGTGTCCTCGATGCGGAGAACGAATTTGCCCCCAGTGCGTCTCGCGAAAAGCCAGTTGTAAAGAGCCGTCCGCGCATTCCCGATGTGAAGCATGCCGGTGGGTGATGGCGCAAAGCGCACGCGTATGCTTTCGCTTTCCATGCACTTCCGATAATAATGCGCAATCTGAC
>Ga0157372_10009938_pt1 | contig 10120 bp, 9 predicted proteins | sample C55metaG_FD_115307 | JGI IMG/M metagenome (GOLD analysis project Ga0157372, IMG submission 115307) | Corn rhizosphere microbial communities from Kellogg Biological Station, Michigan, USA - C5-5 metaG | ecosystem: Host-associated > Plants > Roots > Rhizosphere > Soil | place: USA: Michigan...
AATAGTTCACCAGCCACCATGTAAAGGTTAGTTCTTTTTTGAGTTCCGTCAGGAACGAAATATTGGTAGAAAAATGCGCACGCAATAGTATGAAGTGCCATAGGCACGATATATTGCACGGCCAAATTTCAGCACCGCTCATACAGTTATGTGCAAGTACATCAATGAGCGTTTGCTTATCCCTCAAACGATTTCATTTATTCGATAGGAGCATACACTATGTTACCTCTTATGTGTTCTATGTACTATGTGGTTCAACTTACATGTTATACTGTTTGCCGCTTCCTTTCATTAATTAAACATCATTCAATAAAAACATTTAGGGAACCACATAGACTCTGTGTTATGAAACAGTAGAAACATAGCGCATAAACCATGTAATTCCTGTATGCCCTATGTACTATCCCGAAGCGCCCGGGACAAGTTGTGGTTCAAATTTATGTAGTATGTGGTTTAAATTAATACCCTGTTTTTTATTACATTTATAAACATCATTCAATAAAACATTGCTATGCCAATACACAGAAGAACATTTTTAAAAGCCACCGGTGCTATTTCAGCAGCAACTATTTTAAAGCCATCCATTGTTTTTGGTACGAAAGCAAATTCTGCCATCAGGATGGGTATTATTGGCTGCGGCAACCGGGGCACCGCCGTTATATCCTCCTTTTTAAAAAATACCAATACCAATATTGTTGCCATGGCAGATTTGTTTGAAGACAAACTGCAGGCTGCAAAAAATAAATTCAATAAACTAAATACCGATAAAAATTTTTCGGAGATACCGCAGCAAAATATGTATCATGGCTCAAAAGCATATCTGCAATTATTGGAGAATAAAGATGTAGATGCGGTGCTTATTTCTTCGCCTGCCTATACACATCCGTGGTTTTTGGAAGCGGCTGTTGATGCGGGCAAACATGTGTATTGCGAAAAGCCTGTGGCACCCGATATAGCAGGTTGTAAAAAAGTATTGCAGATTGGTGAGAAATTAAATAAGAATTTAAGTGCTGTTATCGGTTTTCAAATCCGGTATGCAACACCTTATGTTGAAATGGTAAAGAGAATTCAGCAGGGTGCTATTGGCGAATTAATCAGTGCGCAGCTTTATTATTTTTCATCAGGCTCACCTGTATATCAACTTAAAAATGTTTCTGATGATGAATTTCGTATTCGCAATCATTATCATTTCCACGCATTATCGGGTGGTATTTTTTTAGATCAGATTATTCACATGCTCGATGTATGTAACTGGACGCTGCAGGCAAATCCTGTAAATGCATTTGGCAGAGGCAACAGAAACGGCGACCCCGGTATAGGCGATACCTGGAGTAATTACCAGGTAATTTATCAATATCCCAACGATATTAATGTGAGCACGCATGCAACAAAGGTGGGTCCTGCGTTTGGTGATGTGTGCTGCCGGTTTATCGGCTCCAAAGGCAGTGCAGAAGCGCATTACAGCGGCGGTGTTTTTATTAAAGGCGATAATGCATGGGATTCCGGCGTTTCCAGAACAGGAACTGAGTTAACACCCGAACAACAGGCTTCCGGTGTTTTTCTTTCTTCATTGGATGATGCGGATGCCAATAAAGAAAAAGCATTTATAGAAAGCATTGAAAAAGGGAAATATTTGAATAATCTTCAGTCGGGCGCGGAGTCAACACTTACTGCTATTCTGGGCAGGAATGCTGCCGAAAGTAAAAAAGAAACAACATGGAATGAAGTGATAGCTTCAAATGAAAAGTTTGACCCAAAGCTTAACTTATCGCAGTTTGATAAAGCATAAATACAGAAGTTAGCGGTCAGGCGCTTCAGAACCTGTAATTAACTCAAGGCCTGTTCAAATAAGCGTCTGGCTGTTATGACAAACTTGAAATTTTAAACCCTCGGGGCTTTTCAATAATCTTATTTAAGCCCGGCAGTAAAATCTACCCCATATACATTTCCATTTGCAGGCGTGTTTCCTCAAGGTCTAATTCTCTTTCCACTTTACGTAAAATTTCTTCACTGGCTTCACCGTGGCGATGCAGCATTTGCAATGTTTTTCTTTCAACGCCGATAAGGTCAATCTGCATTTTTGAGAACTCATTAAAAATAGTGCCCGGCAGTTTAGTTCCTTTTCCAAAATAATTGGCAGGTAAATCTGTTTTCTGCAGGCGATTATATTTTACTTCATACTTGCTTTTGATGTTTTTTAATAATGCTACCGCCACCAGCGAGAGATTGTCTTCAATATAACTAATGGCATTCAGCACAATTTTATTGCGCACTTCATATTCTTCCGCAACGATGGAATATGGCTGCAATTTCATTTTTCTTATCAGCCAGGGCAAAGGCAAGCCCAATACAATTAAAGTTGAAAGTATTACGCAAAATGCGAGATAAATAATAAGATTTCTATGCGGAAATGCAACTCCGTTTTCTAATGCTAATGGTATGGCTAATGCTGCTGCCATTGATACAACGCCACGCATGCCTGTCCATCCAACAATAAACATATTCCTTTTATCAAAAGGTTCATTTTCGCGAATGCGTTTGCTTAGCCACCGGGGTACCAGCGCTGCAGGAATAACCCACACGAACCGCACTATAATAACAACTATGCTCACCGCCACTCCATACAAAGCCAGTTCACTAACGGAATAATTTTTTATTCCTTCCATTACATTGCGTAATTGCAAACCGATTAAAACAAATACCAGCCCGTTCAATATAAATACAACAACATCCCAAACTGCATACGCCATTATCCTGCTTTGATTGCTGAAAATTTCTCCCGAGCGATAAGATAAATACAATCCTGTAGTTACAACCGACAGTACACCGGAAACTTCCAGGTATTCTGCCAGCAGGTACGATGCGAATGGCGTTATAAATGTGAGTGTAACTTCTAATACCGGGTCGCAAATAAATTTTTTATGAACGATATAAATGATATAGCCGATAATTAAACCAATAGCAATCCCTGCAGCAGCAATCCAGATAAAATTTAAACCTGCTTGCCATAAAACAAAATTGCCTGCAGCTACAGCAGCTAATGCATATTTGTACGCGATCAATCCGCTGGCATCATTTACCAAACTTTCTCCTTCCAGTATGGCAATTACGCGGGGATGCAGTCCCAAACCTTTTGTAACCGATGTTGCTGCAACAGCATCGGGCGGCGAAACAATGGCACCAATTAAAAATGATACCGGCCAGCTAATACCGGGTATTAAATTATATGCAGTTACTGCAACCAGTGCTGTTGTAAAAAATACAAGTCCGATAGAGGCAAGACTAATGGGTCTTATGGCTGCTTTAAAATCACGCCAGCTTGTATTCCATGCAGCGCCATATAATAATGGTGGTAAGAAAATCAGGAAAACAACATCGGGACTCAGCGTAATAACAGGAAGGTCTGGTATTAAGCTGATAATAATACCCGATACTACCAGTATGATATGAAAAGGGAATTTGTACTTATTGCTCAGCACACCTAAAAAAGTAATGCCAAACAGCAAAACCACAATGATACCTACATTTTCCATGCTTTAAAAATAAGCGTTTCCCTAAATTATAAAATCACTGAAATGCAGAAGTGAAATATTGCTGTAAAAAGATGGTTTGAATTGATAAAAATATTTCGCTCTTGCCTAAATTAATTAAGTGTCGTTTCTACAATTACTTGAAGTAAAAAATTAAATTAGCGTTTTGGGCAGAAAGACGTGAATGGTGAATAGTGAATGGTGAAAGTGAATCGTCAAACGTCAATCGTCAAACGTGAATTGTAAAGCTTGCCTTGCGAACTTGCTCAACATTTGGAAGGAGTGGGATTATAAAAAATTAATTGCATGAAAAAAATTATTGCATCATTCATTTGCATTTTTAGTACATCATTTTGTTTCTCACAAAAAACAATACTGTTTGATGATGAATGGAAATTTCATCGCGGCGATATACCTTATGCGGAACAAATAAATTTTGATGATAACAACTGGCGGCAAGTTGATTTACCGCACGACTGGAGTATTGAAGACCTGCCTGGCACTCAATCTCCATTTAATCCGGATGCTGTAAATGGTGTGAGCATTGGTTTTACAACCGGTGGTATTGGATGGTACCGCAAAACATTTACATTACCCTCAACCGAAAAAAATAAAAAATTAATATTACTGTTTGATGGTGTGTATATGAATGCAGATGTTTGGCTGAATGGAAAACATCTCGGCAATCATCCTTATGGCTACACGAGTTTTTATTATGACATCAGTGATAAAATAAAATGGAATGATAAAAACACCATTGCTGTACAGGTAAAAAATGTTGGGGCAACAAGCCGCTGGTATGCAGGTTCAGGAATTAACCGGCATGTTTGGCTGATAGAAAAAGCACCCATTCATATTGCACAATGGGGAACAGGCATTACAACACCGCAGGTAAATACTTCATCAGCCACAATACATATTAAAACAAAACTGCTGAACGAAAACAATACGTCATCAACAATAACGCTCATTAATAAAATATTCGATACAAAGAATGTTGAAGTGGTACAAACAACATCAAAACAAAATATTGCAGCAAACAGTAATTATGATTTTAATGATAATGCCAGTGTAAAATCACCTGCATTGTGGTCAACCGAAAATCCCAACTTGTATAAATTGGTAAGTGAAGTATATGTTGACGGAAAATTATCAGACCGTACTGAAACGAAATTTGGTATTCGCAAAATTTCCTTTAGTGCATCCGCAGGTTTTATGCTGAATGATAAACCTGTGAAATTAAAAGGAGCCTGTTTTCATATTGACAACGGTCTGCTGGGTGCAAGGTCTTTCAACAGGGCAGAGATTCGTCGTGTTGCTTTATTAAAAGCAAGTGGTTTTAATGCGATTCGCTGTTCACACAATCCGCCGGCGCCTGCATTTTTAAATGCCTGTGATAGTTTAGGGATGCTCGTTATTGACGAGGCATTTGACTGTTGGAATGAAGGCAAGAACGACAGCGATTATCATTTATACTTTGCAGACTGGTGGCAAAAAGATTTGGAAAGTATGTTGCTGCGCGACCGTAATCATCCTTCTATCATTATGTGGAGTATTGGCAATGAGATTCCGGGTATGGACAAAACCTCCATTGCAGATACTGCAAAATTGCTGGCGGATTATGTGCGTTCAGTAGACAGTACAAGACCCGTTACTGCAGCAGTGAATAATGTAAATGATAAAAAAGACCCGTTTTTTTCTGCGCTGGATGTGTGCGGTTATAATTATGCTGTTGATAAATATGTAAGCGATCATGAGCGCAAACCGCAGCGCATTATGTTTGCCACAGAGTCTTACGCATTAACACAGTTTGATTACTGGATGGGTGTTATTGACCATCCCTGGGTGATTGGTGATTTTATTTGGACAGGCTGGGATTATATTGGCGAAGCAAGCATTGGCTGGCGCGGGTATCCACAGGAAAAAAATTTCTATCCCTGGAATTTAGCTTACTGCGGTGATATTGATATCTGCGGATGGAAACGTCCGCAATCATTTTATCGCGATGCACTTTGGAAGAGAGACCAGCTTTCTGTTTTTGTAAAACCATTACAGCCGTCATTTCCTGTGAATGAAAAAAAAGAATCATGGAGTATCTGGAACTGGGATGATGTAGTTGCAGACTGGAACTGGAAAGGCAAAAAAGATTCGGTGTTTGAAGTAAATGTGTATTCATCCTGTGATGAAGTGGAATTATTTTTAAACGGAAAATCACTGGGTAAAAAGCCAACCAGCCGCTCCACAAAATTTATGGCTGTTTATCAGGTGCCTTATAAAGCAGGTGAATTAAAAGCTATTGGTTATTCAAACGGCAAACAGGTGAATACATCTGTTTTAAAAACAGCAGATGAACCAACACAAATAAAATTATCTGCTGACAGAAATACAATCAGCGCCAACAATGAAGATTTAAGTTATGTAACCGTTGAGTTACTTGATGCAAACGGCGTAAGAAATACCAAAGCAGAAAACGAAATCCATTTTACTGTTGAAGGTGAAGGAACCATTGCAGGCGTTGGAAATGCAAATCCTGTTAGTATAGAAAGCTATCAATTACCACAACGCAAAGCATGGCAGGGCAGGTGCATGGTTGTAATTAAATCAACACATACTGCAGGAAAAATTATTTTAAAAGCAAGTGGTGACGGATTAAAATCAGCAACGATTGAACTTGATTCAAAATAATAACCATCCGGTTAAATTAATCGGCGATGTTTTTAACTTAGAGTTAATATCTATTCTGCAAATTTCATATTGGTAAGAATATAAGTTCCGTAGGAACGAAACATTGGTAGAAAAGACGGATAATGATGTTAAGTGCCGTAGGCACGACATAAACAGTCTGGCGAATTAAAAAATTATTTAAGCGTAGACAAGATACCCATGTAGTGAATAACATAACATTCACCAATACATATTAAAACGCCTACAGCAATTTAATTTTTATATTTCTGAAACAAATGTAAGTATTGGCAACATCACTGTGCGCATATTGTAACGCAATATGTCCCTTTTTTGCTGCGCCATATCCTGCTTCATCTTTCCATTTTCCTGCCGCTTTTTGTTTTTCCCATTCATTGCTGTGCAAAGTATATTCAACTACTTTTTTTCCATTCAGCCAATGTTCAACATGACCATTGTTTACAATAATTACTGTATGATTCCATTCGCCGGGCGTATTGGCAGCTTTAACCGCAGGCGCTTGCATGGCATAATTCGCTCCCGTTTTTTGATACTCTTCAATATGTTCAGGAAAACCATCATCATCAATTAACTGGTACTCGGGTCCGCTTTCATAAGCTGCATCATGATCTTCTGTTACCAGGTACATAATGCCGCTGTTGCCTTTTGGTGATACCTTCCAGTCGATAGATAATTCAAAGTTTTGAAATTCATTATCGGTAATTAAATCGGCATGTGCATTACCTGCCGACCTTTCACTGCACAAAGTTCCATCATTCACCTTCCATGCACCCGGCTGGTGTTTGTATGTGCGCCAGCCATTCAGCGTTTTTCCATCAAACAATAATTTCCAGCCCTGCTGTTTTTCTGTTTGTGTAAGCATATTATTGCTGCCTGTATCTTTTATTATAACAATATGCGCATTTGCATTTTTTATGCTGAAGAATATAATAATTGCAGCAACAAAAAATTTTATTTTCATACCAGGTATTTTATTGAAGAAAATTAAGCGGCGTAATACTACAAAATATAAATAGAATTCTTTTTTAAAATTTGTTTTTATTTTTGATAAAAAATTTTTTCTTCTTGTCAGAATATTTATTTTTATGACGAACTAAAATTAATCAGTCACAACTGTTTATGATTAGTATTAGCTATCCTGAATAACCGGCTACTTAACCATGATAACAAACAATGAGGAAAAGAGTATCATCCTTTATGCGGAGGATGATGAGGATGATCAGCAACTGGTTAAAGATCACCTTTTAGATTATTCTTCAGATATTGAAATTGTAATTCGCGATAACGGCGTTGATGCGGTTTCATACCTGAATAATCTTCCCGAATCTGCACCTGCACCATGCCTGATAATACTGGATGTAAATATGCCAAAAATGAATGGCATAGAGGCGCTGAAACAGATCAGGAAAAATAAGCGTTATGCAAAAACGCCTGCTATTTTATTTACCACATCATCGCAACTGCAGGATAAAAATTTTGCAACACAATACAATGCAGGGTTTATTACCAAGCCCATTGATTCAACACAAATGAAGCGCATTGCAGAAAAATTTCTTGAGCATTGCGAAAGAAAGTAATGATTGAGTAAACGAGCTAACACAGAAATATTTAAGCGTGCAGAAAAAGAATAAATAATTTCCGGTTAATTTGCACCCGTAAGTATTCAATTAGAAATTCAACTGCATGCTACCAAAGTATAAACGCGTTGTATTAAAACTTTCCGGTGAATCTTTAATGGGTAACAGTGATAATGGCTTTGAGCCATTTAATCCTTTAATCATAGAACAGTATGCCAACGATATAAAAAGCATCACAGAGGTTGGCGTGCAGGTGGCACTGGTTATTGGCGGCGGAAATATTTATCGTGGCGCCAACGAAACTGAAACAGGAATTGAACGTGCACATGGAGATTACATGGGCATGCTGGCAACATCAATAAATGGTATGGCCATGCAGGCTATGCTTGAAAGAATAGGTGTGGATACACGTTTGCTGAGCGCTATAAAAATGGAGCAAATTGCTGAGCCGTATATCAGGAGAAGAGCCATTCGACATTTAGAAAAAGGACGCGTAGTGATTTTTGCTGCAGGAACAGGTAACCCATATTTTACTACAGACACAGCAGGCTCATTAAGAGCTTTGGAAATAAAAGCAGATGTGATTTTAAAAGGTACACGTGTAGACGGTATTTATACTGCAGACCCTGAAAAAGACATCACCGCTTTAAAATATGAAACGATTACTTACCAGGAATGCATTCTTAAAAATTTAAAGGTGATGGATATGACAGCCTTTACATTGTGCATGGAAAATAATTTGCCCATTATTGTTTTTGATATGAATAAAACCGGTAATCTTTTAAAGGTAGTAGAAGGTTTAAATGTAGGCACGCTGGTAAATTAAAGTCCCTGTCTTCTAAGGGAAATATGAGGATGAACAAAAATATTGCTGATATAAGAAGAGACTATAGTCTTCATTCGCTTAATGAAAGCGATGTTGCCGCAAATCCAATTGAGCAATTTACAAAGTGGTGGAGTGATGCAATAAAAAGCGAAATTTTAGAAGTGAATGCCATGACGCTTGCTACTTCAGATAAAAATGGTAAGCCTTCTGCAAGAATTGTTTTATTAAAAGGTTTTGATGAAAGAGGTTTTGTTTTCTTCACCAATTATGAAAGTAATAAAGCAAAGGCACTTGCAGAAAATCCAAAAGCTGCATTAATTTTTTTCTGGAAAGAAATTGAACGGCAAATAAGGATTGAAGGCACTGTTGAAAAAGTATCTGTACAGGAAAGTGATACTTATTTTTTTTCGCGGCCTGAAGGCAGCCGTATTGGTGCATGGGCTTCGCCGCAAAGCAAAATCATTACAGGCAGAAATATACTGGAAGAAAATGTACAGAAGTATAAAGAAGAATTTAAAAACAGCATTCCCCGGCCGCCACACTGGGGTGGTTACCGGGTAATGCCTGAATTAATAGAGTTTTGGCAGGGCCGCAGCAACCGTTTGCACGATCGCATACAATATACCAAAACCATAAGCGGGAGTTGGAAGGTTGACAGGCTCGCTCCATAATTTAGCAGCAAACCTTATTCTGATTTTTCAGCTTTTGCTTTTTTATTTTTTCCGGACTTTGCAGGCCGGCTTTTTCCAAATGAACCCTTGAATATTTTTCCCTTTTTTGTTTTTTTATCTCCGCGTCCCATATTTCAATTTAAAAAATAATTGTAAGTTTTTATTGTGAAAGGCTGACTGCAATTTACAACCAGCCTTTGCAATCGTAGCATTATAATTTAGCTGCGAGCTCTTTACCTGCCTTAAAACGCGCAACCTTTTTTGCTTTAATCTTAATCGTTGCTCCTGTTTGCGGGTTTCTTCCTGTGCGTGCATTGCGCTTGGAAACAGAAAAAGTACCGAAGCCAACAAGTGTAACTTTATCACCCGACTTTAATGCCTTTGTAACTGTTTCAATAAAAGAATTAAGAGCAGCATTAGCCTGTGTTTTGCTAATACCTGAATCATCTGAAATTTTAGTAACCAGTTCAGCTTTGTTCATGATAGTTTAAATTTAAGATTAATTAGTAAGCGACAAATGTATTTGCTTTTTGCTCTTTTCAAAATAAAATTTATAAACTTAAAACAAAATATCATTTATAAAATACCTGAGAAATTGTGATAGTGGTTGTTTGACAAATTTATTTTGCAGGTTTTGGTTTTTAAAAGCTGCAATTTATTTTGTTTGAAAACTAACAACGAAATCATTACTGCCTGGTAAAGCAGCAACCTAAATAAAATACAATCAAATTAACAACTGCCTGATAACATTTTTTATTCAACTTCGTTTCACTTCTTACTTAAAACAACACCATGCAAAAAATATTTTTTGTA
>Ga0157372_10009940_pt1 | contig 10119 bp, 9 predicted proteins | sample C55metaG_FD_115307 | JGI IMG/M metagenome (GOLD analysis project Ga0157372, IMG submission 115307) | Corn rhizosphere microbial communities from Kellogg Biological Station, Michigan, USA - C5-5 metaG | ecosystem: Host-associated > Plants > Roots > Rhizosphere > Soil | place: USA: Michigan...
GACGGCGGGGATCAATCGGGTGCAGTGGACGCTCGTGGCGCCTGGCACTGCGCCGGCGGGCGGCCGGGGCGGTGCTGGTGGCGGAGCGGGCGGCGGAGGTGGTGGTGCTGGTGGTGGCGCGGGCGGACCGCCGGATCAGTCGTGCTCAGGCGGCGGTGGGCGGGGCGGAAACAACGTGGCTCAGGCGCCGCCGGGGACGTACGAGGTGAAGCTCAATGTCAACGGGCGTGACTACACGAAGCCCGTCGTTGTGCTCGAGGATGTGTGGCTGCACGAGCGATGAGTCCACCACGTGCTTGTGACGTAATTGCGTGGCCGGTGCGATGGCCTCTCGCGGTCAACGATCCGCGCGCGGTTAGGATTCCCCGGGCCCGCGTGGCTGGCCGACTTCGCCCCATTTAGCGACCCCGGCCGAGGCCGACGGTAACGTGTTCGTCAAAGGCGGCTCGCGCGCAGAACCGGGCCGTGCGGTCATCGCTCGCGCCTGATACGTTGAAATCCGTGCGCCGCCGTCCCGCCGGCGCACGCCGGCCGCCCAAGCCCTTCCTACGATGTCCGCCGTTCTTCTCGCCGCCGCAATCCTCCAAGCTCCCGCGCTTTCCCCCGCGCGCCTGGTCCCCGACCCAGGCATCATCGCCACCGGCCAACGCATCACCCCTGCCGGCGTCCAATCCGTCTTCACGGGCAAAGTCGGCGGCGTCCGTTTCGGCGCCTCGTCCCAAGACATCGTCGTCGCTGTCCCCGGCTCCATCCAACACGTCGCATGGCGCGACAACCGAGTCATCTCGCGCGCCCGCGTCGACGGACGCCCCGGCATCTACGCGCTCGCAATTGATCCTGTCACGCACCGCGTCCTCTCGTCCTCCGTCGGCCGGCTCGTCGCCACCGGCCCCAACGCACGGCGCAACCCGGCGGTCGCGCAGCTCCAGATCTTCGACGGCAACGAGTCCGGCGACTCGGTCGCCGCCGCCGCCAACTCCGGCGCCCTCGGCGACTATATGGTAGGAGCACCCGCCGTCGCGCTGAGACCCGGTCCCAACGGCAAGCGCCTCGCCGTCCTCCCGCTGCCCGCCAACGATTCGCTCGCCGTCATCGACGCCGATGCCGGATCTCTCATTCGCAAAATCGCGCTCGGCGTCGAACCCGTCGCGGCCGTCATCTCCGCCGACTCGCGCGTTGCCTACGTCTCCATTCTCGGTGGACCCAAGCCGAAGCCGGGCCAGCGCGCCGCGATGCAGACCGACGAGCCGCGCGCTGAAGCCGTCCGCATCGACGCACGCGGCATCGCCGAGCCGGGAAGCGTCGCGCGGGTCGACCTCGCAACTGGAGCAGTCACCGACATCACCGTCGGACGCCACCCCACCGCGCTCGCCTGGGACGAATCGAGCGCGAAGCTCTATGTCGCCGCCGGCAACTCCGACTCGATCACCATCGTCGACACGCGCCGCAACACTGTCGCCGGCAACATCGCGATCGCTCCCTTCCGTGATAGAAAGCCGGGGCTGGCGCCCACAGCGCTCGCCCTCTCACCCGACAACGCGACTCTCTACGTGACACTCGGCGGCGTGAACGCGGTCGCCGTCTACGATGTGGGCGCCACGCCGACGCTCAAGGGACTCGTGCCGACGTCGTGGTACCCGTCGAGCATCGACGTGAGTCCGGACGGGAAGTACATCGCTGTCGGCTCACTCTTCGGGCCCGGCGCGGGCACGGGCACGCTGCACCAGAAGACGTCGCGCTACGTGTTCGCGACGCGTGGCTCGGTGAACGTCATCCCCGTGCCGACCGACGCGGAGCTCGTCGCGTACACGACCGCCGTGTCGGAGAACGACAAGTTGGCGCTCGCGACGATCGGCGGAATCCTGCCGCCAGAGATGATCAGCGTACCGGCGGCGCGCGCGGTGCCGCAGATCCCGGGAGACTCCTCGCTCGTCAAGCACGTGGTCTTCATCGTCCGCGAGAATCGCACGTACGACCAGGTGCTCGGCGACCACGAGATGGGGTCGCACGACTCCTCCCTCGTCATGTACGGCAAAGACGTAACGCCGAACGCACACGCGCTATCGCGGGAGTTCGTGACGCTCGACCACTTCTTCGTCAACGGCGGCAATTCGGCCGACGGTCATCAGTGGGTGACGCAGGCAAACGAGACCGAGTACCCGATGTGGCCCCTCTATTTCGGACGAAGCTACCCATCGGAAGGGATCGACGCGCTCACGTACTCGTCGGGCGGATTCCTCTGGGAGGCGGCGCAGGCAAAACGGCTGTCTGTAACCGTGTTCGGCGAATACGCACCGTCAATCGCAAATTCTAGAGATTCGGTGCGCCGCGCGATGTTCGCGAAGTACAACGAGCACCCGAACGACTTCGCGCTCCATCGCAAAATGCTCGAGGCGCGCTACAACACACACTCCGACATTCCGTCGCTCGATCGCGCACTCGTGCGCGAGTATCCGGGTTGGACGCAGGAAGTGCCCGACGTCGTGAAGGCCGGCGACATCCTCGCGCACTTGGGCGATTGGGAAAAGGCGAAGGCAATGCCCAATCTCACGATGATCATCCTGCCGAACGACCACACGGAAGGAACGTCGGCCGGCTGGTGCGTCCCACGCGCCTGCGTCGCCGACAACGACTACGCGCTCGGCAAAATCGTCGAAGGCTTGAGCAAATCGTCGTTCTGGAAAGACATGGCGATCTTCGTCGTCGAGGACGACGCGCAGGACGGCGTGGACCACATCGACGGCCATCGCACAGTCGCACTCGCCATCTCACCATACACAAAACGTGGAACGGTTGATTCGACGATGTACACGCAGCCAAGTATGGTAAAAACGATCGAGCTGATGCTCGGCTTACCGTCGATGTCGATCTTCGACCTCGTCGCGACCGACATGCGCGCCAGCTTCATCGCCCCCGGCGAGAAACCCGACCTCGCCGCATACACGGCGCTCGCGCCGCAGATCTCGTTGCTCGCCGAGAACCCGAAGCCGGCGTCGATCCAAGGCCGGTTCTCGAAGGAGCGACGCTCGGCGGCCGTGGCTTCGTCTCGAATGATGCTCGACAGTCCGGACGAAGCACCGGCCGAGCAGCTCAACCGGATTCTCTGGCACGACGCGCGCGGCTGGGACAAGGCGTATCCGGCCGTTCGACATGCGATGATGTTCCCGTTCGCGGTCGATGTTGCTGATGAGGATCGGCGGGAGAAGGGCCCGGTTCGCAAGAAGTAGGAAGGGCTCGCCCCTCTTGCGCACGACCGCCGGCACCTGCATGATCTCTGACCGAGGTCAGAGATCATGGCCGACGCCGCCATCGACCAAGTCCGCCGCTTCAACCGCGTCGTCGCCGAGCGCATCGGCGCGCTCGAGGATCATTTTCTCGGACGATCGCGTCCGCTCGGCGAGGCGCGCCTGCTCTGGGAGATCGGCCCCGGCGGCGCGGACGTGCGGGACCTGCGCGGGCGGCTCGGGCTCGACTCTGGATACGTCAGCAGGCTTCTGCGACTGCTCGAGCGGCAGGGACTGGTGACCGTCCGTATCAACGACGGCGACGCGAGAGTTCGGCGCGCGATGCTCACCAAGCGCGGGCTCGCCGAGCGCCGCGAGCTCGACAAGCGATCCGACGTCGTCGCCCATCGAATGCTCGAGCCGCTCGGCGAGAAGCAACGCGAGACGTTCTTGTCGGCAATGTCGGAGATCGAGCGGCTGCTGCAAGCGTCGATGGTCCGGTTCGACGTCGAGGATCCGCGGACGGCGACGTCGCGATGGTGTCTGTCGCAGTACTTCGCCGAGTTGAACGAGCGTTTCGACGTCGGCTTCGATCCGGCGCGCAGCCTCTACGCCGACACCCGCGTGTTCACGCGCCCGAGCGGCGCGTTCGTGGTCGCACGCGTGCGAGGCCGCCCGGTGGGGTGCGGCGCCGTCAAATTCAAGGGAAAGCTGCCGGCCGAGTTCAAGCGCATGTGGATCGCGAAGGAGTCGCGCGGGCTCGGACTCGGCAAACGCCTTCTCGATGCGCTCGAGAATCAGGCGAGAGCGGCCGGCGCGAAGGCGGTGCGTCTAGAGACGAATCGTACGCTCAAGGAGGCGATTGCCATGTATCGCCAGGCGGGATACGTCGAGATCGAGCCGTTCAATGACGAGCCGTATGCGCATCACTGGTTCGAAAAGCGGCTTAGTGGCGCGAGGAAGAAACGATGAACGCAAACGCAAACTGCTCAGCGCAGAGACGCAGAGGACGCAGAGGTTCGCAGATGAACTGCTTTTGATTGGAACGACCTCGGGGAGCTTCGAGCGCTTGGTGGCTCCCCGAGGCCGTTCAATAAAAAGTCGCTGCCGTCAACTGCCCAGGCTCACCGGAGCTTTCCTACCGCGAGGATCTCATTTCTTGAGATTGAACTGAAACGGCATCTGCACAAACTGTCTCACGGGCTTCCCGCCGACGAGAGCCGGGTTGAACCGGTAGTTCCGAATCGCCATGCGGACCGCCTTCGCGAAATCTTCGTTCGTGGCACGCAGGATTCGGAAGCTCGTCGAATCGATGGAACCATTTTCGTCGACGATGAATTGCGCCAGGACTTCGCCAGGCGTCTTCGACTCGCGCATCGCGTCGGGGTACCGCGGTGACTGGTTGTTGGCCGGTGAGACGGGTTGCTCGACCTGGTACTCGAAGTAGACACCTTTGCGGAGGGTCATCTCCTCCTTGCGAACCCCATCAAGAACGGTCTTGGTTCGGATTGCGTCGGAACCGTCTCGCGTCGTCCGCACGGTTCCCCGGCGTTCACCCCCGCGCACAAGGTCAGCCTCGACCTTTCCCAACTCGGGATGCGTCACCGCAAATCCCACAGAGCCATTTGATCCGCCGGGACCGTCATGATTGAGGTTGAACTCGAATGGCATTTCCACGACCTGCTTCACGGGTTTGCCGCCAACCTGGGCCGGCGAGAACCGGAGATTGGGGATGGCTGCGCGAACGCTGGGGATGAACCGTTCGTCGGTCCGGTTGAGCACTTGGAACGTCGGCATCATCGCTCGGCCGGTCGTGTCCACGACGAAGCGCGTGACGAGCTTTCCTTCGATCTGTTCGTTGCGCAGCAGCGGAGGATATTCCGGGCTGGGATTCCCCGGCAAAAGCTCCGCCGGCTTCTCGACCTGGTACTCCAAGAAATCTTGGTTGTCGGTCACGGGAATCGGCTTGCCTCTGGGGCTCGTCGGGCCGGTCGTGTCGGACTGGAGCGAGCAGGCGAAGACGAGTGCCGCGACGGCGAGCGCGCTGCCGCCGTAGATCGTCACTCGCGCGAGACGTCGAGTTGCGGGACGCATGGCGAGGATCCTCCGTTCGAGTAAGGTCGTTGGTTCGGTGAGCATCGGCGAGAAGAGTGTCGGTCCGACCGAGCGCCGCTGCGCGATCGTGAGCATCAGCATTCCATAGCGCTCGGTGGACGGATGCGCGCGAAGAACGCGCGCGTCGCAATCGAGCTCGATGGCGAGACGGAGCCGCCGCGCTTGAATCCAGAGCGCGAGGTTCCACGGCATGAGCGCCACGCCGAGGGCGGCGGCGAAGAGCAGATACGGATCGCGCGCGCTGCGGTGTTCTTCTTCGTGGCGCAGCACGATCGCGCGGAGCGGCGCATCGAGTGAGAGAATCCACTCGGGGATCACGACGTCCATCGATCGCAGGCCGATCACCGCCGGGCCGACGTTCTTCGAGAGACGAACGGACGTTCCATCGACGTCGGTCGAGCTCCACGTGCCGCGTGTGCGCCGCAGCGTCAACATTGAACGCGTCAAACGGAAAAGCAGGAGCGCGCTCAGCGCGAACCACCCGTACATGAACGCGCGGTCCACGTTCTCGCGGTTCCACACGCTGGCGCGCGTCCGCATGGCCGGCGACTGCACGGTGATCGTGAACGGAATCACCTGCACCGGCGCGACGGGTTTCGGCGCGAGCTGGATGGCCGCCCGGCCAATCGGCAAGGCGATCGACAGGAGCAGCGCCGAGAACCAGATCATGCGCACCGGGCGCGCGCGCGTGATGGCCACGCGGTCGAGTCCAATCGCGGCCAGCGTCACCAACACGCCGACGAGCGCGGTGTACAGCATCCAAGAGGCGATCATGACTTGGATCCTCCCTTCTTCTTCCCGCGCGGCGCGAGCAGGGCGCGAAGACGCTTGAGGTCCGCCGCCGAGAGCGACTCGTCTTCGACGAGCTGCGCGACGAGCTGCTCAGGCGAGCCGTGAAAGAGCTTGTCGAGCACTCGGCTGAGCGCGTTTCTGCGAGCTGCCGTGCGCGCCACCTTCGCCACGTAACGGTGCGCTTTGCCTTCAGCCGTGTGCGTCACGAGCTCCTTCGCCTCGAGGTTGCGGAGGATCGTGAGGACGGTGGTGTAGGCGAGGTCGGCGGGGAGCTTGGCGCGGACCTCCGAGACCGTTCCCGATCCCAAGTCCCAAAGGACTCCCATGACGTCCAGCTCGCGGTCGCCGAGTACGAAGTCGTCGTCCATGCCTGGCCTCTACTATGGTCGTAGTAGATAATACGGTTAGAATCCCGGCTTGTCAACTATCAGCTTAGTAGATCGGCCGTGGGCTTGTCGCATCAAAAACTGTTGATATGTTTCAACCATGGCCGCCACCGCCGAGCTCCAGAAAACCGCCCGCCTCTGTCACGCGCTGTCGGACAACACGCGTCTCGAGATCGTCGAGATGCTGCGCGACGGTGAGTGCTGCGTGTGCGAGTTGCAGGACGAGCTCCGCGCGGCGCAGTCGCGGCTGTCGTTCCATCTAAAGGTGCTCAAGGACGCCGGGCTCATCACCGATCGCAAGGAAGGACGCTGGGTTTATTACGCGATCGACTCCGATGCGTGGGACGAGCTTGCGGACGCCATTGGTTCGCTCAAGCCGTCGCGGCGAGCGTTACCGGTGCGAGGGGCCGCGTGTGACTGATGTCCTTTTTTTTGTCCGACATATCAACCGATTTTGATGATATCAAGAAGAGGAATACGATGACCATCGACGGGGTGCGGGAGAACGTGCGTGAGCGATACGGAGCGATTGCGCAGCGAGTCGCCGACGGGGCGACCGATGCGTCGTGCTGCGGCGAGTCGAGCGGGTGCTGCGGATCGACCAATGAGACGTGGGATCCGATCACCGCGGACCTCTACGAGGCCGGCCAGACGGCCGGGCTTCCCGCCGCGGCGTTGTTGGCATCGCTCGGCTGCGGGAATCCGACGGCGCTCGCCGAGCTGAACGAAGGTGAAACGGTGCTCGACCTCGGATCGGGGGGTGGAATCGACGTGCTGCTCTCGGCGCGGCGAGTCGGACCGACGGGCAAGGCATACGGCCTCGACATGACGGACGAGATGCTCGCGTTGGCGCTGGAGAACAAGGAGAAGGCCGGCGCGACGAACGTGGAGTTCCTCAAGGGACACATCGAGTCGATCCCGCTACCCTCGAACACGGTCGACGTAATCATCTCGAATTGCGTGATCAACCTCTCGGGCGACAAGCGTAAGGTGCTCGCCGAGGCGTTCCGCGTGTTGAAGCCCGGCGGACGCTTTGCCGTGAGCGACATCGTCGTGCGAGGCGGCCTCCCTGAAGAAGTGAAGGCGAGCATGCCCCTGTGGACCGGTTGCGTCGCCGGTGCACTCGAGGAAAACGAATTCATCGAGCTGCTCGGCGCCGTCGGGTTCCACGACGCGAGCGTAGAGCCGACGCGCGTCTATTCGCGAGACGACGCAGTCGCCCTCCTCACCGGAACCGGCGTCGACGTCGCGTTGGCCGAGCAGGTCGAGGGGAAGGTCATGAGCGGGTTCATTCGGGCGACGAAGCCCGGCGCGCGACCGGTGAAGCCGAAGTTGGCGCTGTCGCAGCTCGGCAAGGACCCGGCAACGCGCGATTGCGGCTGTTCTTCCGACTGCTGCACATGAACGCAGCGAGGTGAAAGGTGAAACTGACTGACGAAGGCGTCGCGTCGATCCGGCGGTCGACGATCGACGATCTACCAGGCATTGAGCGTCTGCTCACGGAGTCGTCTCTGCCGACGGCCGGCGTGGCGGACATGATGGCGAAAGACGCCGCGAGCTTCTACGTCGCTGAAGCGAGCGGGCAAAGACATCCCATCGTCGGTGTCGCCGGACTCGAGGCGTGCGGCGAGAACGCGCTCCTGCGTTCGGTGGCGGTTCGGCCGGAGTGGCGGAGCCGAGGCGTGGGCAACGAGCTCGTGTCGCGGGTCGTGTCGGACGCGGAGGCGCGTGGACTCAACGCGCTCTACCTGCTGACGCTCACCGCCGAGCGCTACTTCCCGCGCTTCGGCTTCGAGCGGGTCGAGAGAAAGGCCGTGCCGGCGGCAGTGGCCGAGACCGTAGAATTCAAATCAGCGTGCCCGGACACGGCGACGGTGATGATGCGGCGCTGTTGCTGATGCGCCTTGCGCTGATCTCCGACATTCACGCGAATCTGCCGGCGCTCGACGCCGTCCTCGCCGATATCGCGCGGAGAGGCGTCGACGCGACCTATCATCTGGGCGATCTGGTCGGCTATGCGCCGTGGCCGAATGAAGTCGTTGCGCGGCTTCGTGACGCGAACATTGCGGGGATCTCCGGCAACTACGACTCGACGGTCGCGACGGACTACAAGCACTGCGGCTGCCGATACGAGGATCGTCGGCAGGAAGAGTTGTCGCACGTGAGCTACGCGTGGACGCGAGCGCACGTGTCTCCGGATACGAAAGCGTTCCTCGGCGCGCTGCCGTTTCGAATGGATGTGCGGGCTTTGGGCGGGCACGTCACTGGCCCGACGATCACTCTGGTGCACGGCACGCCGCTCAACAACGTGACGTATTGGACCCAAGACCGCCCCGATTCATTCTGCGCGAAAATGGCAGAAGCAGCGGGCGCCCGACCCGGTGATTTGATCGCATTCGGTCACACCCACGTTTCGTGGCATCGCGTCGTCGAAGGAATCCACTTCGTGAACACCGGGAGCGTCGGCCGGCCCAAGGACGGCGACTGGCGCGCCGGCTTCGTCATTCTCGCCGTCGCCGCGAACGGCGCCATCGAGGTCGAGTTCGCGCGCGTCGAATACGACATCGATGCCGCGATGGATGCGATTCAGAGGAGCGATCTGCCCGACGATTTCGCCGAGTATCTGCGATGCGGGGGCAAGGTGCCTGCGGCGAGATGAGTCTCGCGCCGACGATGCGCCGCTACGCCGCCGAGTTCATCGGCACGTTCATTCTCGTTGCGCTCGGGCCGGGCGCGGTGATGGTCTCGGCGTCGACGCACGCGTTTGGAAGACCGGGCATGGCGCTCGCGTTCGGGCTTGCGGTGACGCTCGTCGTCGCCGCGACCGGCCACGTCGGCGGCGCGCACATCAATCCCGCCGTCACGCTTGGACTCTGGTCCGTGCGCCGTTTTCCGAGCCGCGATGTTCCGGCCTATGTAATCGCTCAATGCCTTGGCGCCACCGCTGCATCGGCGCTGCTCGTGTGGATCCTGGGTCCCGTTGGCAACTTTGGCGCGACGGTTCCCGCGATCCCCACGTCGCGCGCATTCGTCGTCGAAGCCGGATACACCGCGCTCCTCGGCTTCGTCATCATGGGCGTCACCAGCCCACGAGTGGCGCCGAGCGTGGTTCCGTTCGCGATTGGCGCGACGATTTTCGCGGGCGCTCTCGTGACCGGTCCGCTCACCGGGGGGAGCTTCAACCCTGCTCGATCCCTCGGCCCCGCGATCGTCGGCGGCGCGTGGACCGCGCACTGGCTCTATTGGGTTGCGCCAATTCTCGGGTCGATCGTCGGGATGCGTGCGTACACGATTGTCGACCCGGATGGTGCGGACTCGAGGATGGCCGAACGCGATCGGAGCGTTCAAGTGTATGTCGACGAAGCGGGCATCAACAATTGATACGCGGACACATGCCCGTCGGCTAAGCAATCATGAGCCCGATCAGCGCGGCGGCCAACGCCAGCGAGCCGACCAATAGCATCACGACGCGATAAGCGCCGACGAACGAAGAGTCGACGGCGCCGCGAATTTGCTCACGCTCCGCGGGCGCCACGGAAGTCAGCGAGTCGAGCTTCATGCCGGCCATCTTCGGCAGCTCGCGCCGAACCTCGGCGCGCGCA
>Ga0157372_10009941_pt1 | contig 10118 bp, 10 predicted proteins | sample C55metaG_FD_115307 | JGI IMG/M metagenome (GOLD analysis project Ga0157372, IMG submission 115307) | Corn rhizosphere microbial communities from Kellogg Biological Station, Michigan, USA - C5-5 metaG | ecosystem: Host-associated > Plants > Roots > Rhizosphere > Soil | place: USA: Michigan...
ATGAAGCGACCGTTGCGTGCATTACGGCTGTCAGTAACAACAACCTGGTAGAACGGACGCTTTTTAGCGCCGTGACGAGCTAAACGAATAGTTACCATAACATCCTCTTGTGTGAATAAAACACCCGGCCCCATCGAGGAACGGAGCCTGGTGTCATATTAAAAGCCCGAAAATTTTACTGATTTTGGGGGGAATTGCAATCAAGATAAAGCAAACAGGGGAAATAAGGCGTATGTCGGTGCAGCAAGTTTGGTTCCGGCGTGCGCGCAGAAAGCGGAGCGTACACGTAGTACGTGAGCATTTCGAGCACACCCCGGGGCCAAAATGGCAAACAAGATAGCCTTATACCCTTGTTTTAGCGGCCAGGGAAACCGGGGGGCATCATCCCCTTCATCCCGCGCATCATCTTCGCCATCCCGCCCTTCTTCATCTTCTTCATCATGCGTTGCATGTCGTCGAACTGTTTAAGCAGACGGTTTACATCCTGCACCTGCATACCGCAGCCGGCAGCGATGCGGCGTTTGCGCGAGCCTTTGATGATGTCCGGGTTGGCGCGCTCTTTGAAAGTCATCGAGTTGATGATCGCTTCCATACGCACCAGCACTTTGTCATCCATCTGCGCTTTAACGTTATCGGGGATCTGGCCCATGCCCGGCAGCTTGCCCATCAGGCTCGCCATACCGCCCATGTTTTTCATCTGGCGCAACTGCTCAAGGAAGTCGGTCAGATCGAAGCCGTCGCCTTTTTTCAGCTTGTTCGCCAGCTTCTCAGCCTGCGCGCGGTCAACTTTGCTTTCGATATCTTCGATCAGCGACAGCACGTCGCCCATGCCGAGAATACGCGACGCGATACGATCCGGGTGGAACGGCTCCAGCGCTTCGGTTTTCTCACCGACGCCGAGGAATTTGATCGGCTTACCGGTGATATGGCGGATAGAGAGCGCCGCACCGCCGCGGGCATCGCCGTCCACTTTGGTCAGCACGACACCGGTCAGCGGTAGCGCTTCATTAAAGGCTTTTGCCGTGTTGGCGGCATCCTGACCGGTCATGGCGTCGACAACAAACAGCGTTTCAACGGGCTTAATCGCCGCGTGAACCTGTTTGATCTCCTCCATCATCGCTTCATCAACGTGCAGACGACCGGCGGTATCCACCAGCAGCACGTCATAAAACTTCAGCTTCGCCTCTTTCAGCGCCGCGTTAACGATGTCGACCGGCTTTTGCGCGACGTCAGAGGGGAAGAAATCGACCTCCACCTGCTGCGCCAGCGTCTCCAGCTGTTTGATCGCCGCCGGGCGGTAAACGTCCGCGGAGACGACCATCACTTTCTTCTTGTGCTTCTCGCGCAGGAACTTACCGAGCTTACCAACGCTGGTGGTTTTACCCGCACCCTGCAGGCCCGCCATCAGCACCACTGCCGGTGGCTGCGCCGCCAGGTTGAGGCTTTGGTTCTCTTCGCCCATCGCGGCAACCAGTTCGTTGCGCACAATTTTGACGAACTCCTGGCCCGGGGTCAGACTCTTGTTGACTTCGTGACCAACCGCTTTCTCTTTCACGCGGTTGATAAAGTCACGCACTACCGGCAGCGCAACGTCAGCTTCCAGCAGCGCCATGCGCACTTCGCGCAGGGTCTCTTTGATGTTGTCTTCAGTGAGGCGTCCACGGCCACTGATATTGCGCAGTGAGCGCGACAAACGATCGGTTAAATTATCAAACATTGTCTCTCGCCTGAGGTGATACGATTGGCCGCCAGCGCGACGCATAACAGAAATTCGCCGCAGTATAGCATGAAGACATCGCGGCTGTATGTGATGGAACTGTTGGAGGCTGGGTCACGTAACGTTATACTGCTTCTCTTTCTCTCTTAGTCAACTGTCGACACGCCTATGCCCGTTTTTGCCCTGATCGCTCTTGTTGCCTACTCAACCAGCATTGCGCTGATTGTTCCCAGCTTGTTACAAAAAAATAGCGGCTGGCGCAAAATGGCCATCTTTTCAGCGGTGCTTGCGCTTATATTCCACGGCTTCGCGCTGAAAGAGCGCATCTTCCCTGACGATGGCGGTCAAAATCTCAGCCTGCTGAACGTCGGTTCCCTGGTCAGCCTGATGATCTGTACGGTGATGACCATTGTCGCCTCGAAAAACCGCGGCTGGCTGCTGCTGCCGATTGTTTATACGTTCGCGTTAATCAATCTCGCTTTCGCCATTTTCATGCCGAATGAGTTCATCACGCATCTGGAAACCACGCCCGGCATGATGGTGCATATCGGCCTGTCGCTGTTCGCCTATGCCACCTTAATTATCGCGGCCATGTATGCGCTCCAGCTGGCGTGGATCGATTATCAGCTGAAGAATAAAAAGCTGGCTTTCAGCAATGAAATGCCGCCGCTGCTGGTGATTGAACGCAAGATGTTTCATATCACCCAGGTCGGCGTGGTGCTGCTGACGCTGACGCTCTGCACCGGCCTGTTCTACATGCAAAACCTGTTCAGCATGGAAAATATCGATAAAGCGGTGCTCTCGATCATCGCCTGGTTTGTCTATATTGTCCTGCTGTGGGGCCACTATCATGAAGGCTGGCGCGGTCGCCGCGTCGTCTGGTTCAACGTCGCAGGAGCCGGTATTTTAACGCTCGCCTATTTCGGCAGCCGCGTCCTGCAACATTTCGTAAGTTAAAGCAAAGGAGTTCCCCCTGGAACACATCTCCACCACGACGCTGATTATTACGCTTATCATCATGGTCGTGGTTTCAGCCTATTTCTCCGGTTCAGAAACCGGCATGATGACCCTCAACCGCTATCGCCTGCGCCATATGGCCAAACAGGGCAACCGTGCGGCCAAACGCGTCGAAAAGCTGCTGCGTAAGCCCGATCGCCTGATTAGCCTGGTGCTGATCGGCAACAACCTGGTCAATATTCTCGCCTCGTCGCTGGCGACTATTGTCGGTATGCGCCTGTACGGCAACGCCGGGGTTGCCATCGCTACCGGTGTGCTGACCTTCGTAGTGCTGGTCTTTTCTGAAGTGCTGCCAAAAACCATCGCTGCCCTTTATCCGGAAAAGGTCGCCTTTCCCAGCAGCCTGCTGCTCGGCCCGCTGCAAATTATCATGCTGCCGCTGGTGTGGCTGCTGAACGGCGTGACGCGTATTTTGATGCGTATGATTGGCATTAAAGCCGATGTGGTGGTCAGCGGCGCACTCAGTAAAGAGGAGCTGCGCACCATCGTTCACGAGTCGCGCTCGAAAATTTCCCGCCGCAATCAGGATATGCTGCTGTCGATTCTCGATCTGGAGAAGGTCAACGTTGATGACATCATGGTGCCACGCAATGAGATCGTCGGTATCGATATCAATGATGACTGGAAATCGATTGTGCGCCAGCTGACACACTCGCCGCACGGCCGCATTGTGCTCTATCGCGACTCGCTGGATGACACCATCAGCATGCTCCGCGTGCGTGAAGCCTATCGCCTGATGACCGAGAAAAAGGAGTTCACCAAAGAGGTGATGCTGCGCGCTGCCGATGAAATTTACTATGTGCCGGAAGGCACACCGCTCAGCGTTCAGCTGGTGAAGTTTCAGCGTAATAAGAAGAAAGTCGGCCTGGTGGTAGATGAGTATGGCGATATTCAGGGGCTGGTGACGGTCGAAGATATTCTTGAAGAGATTGTCGGGGATTTCACCACGTCTATGTCGCCTGCGCTGGCAGATGAAGCGACGCCGCAGAACGACGGTTCGGTAATTATTGAAGGCAGCGCCAGCGTTCGCGAGCTGAACAAAGCCTTTAACTGGCGATTACCGGAAGATGAAGCGCGGACCATCAACGGCATGGTGCTTGAAGAGTTAGAAGAGATCCCGGCGGCAGGCACGCGCGTGCGCATTGAGCAGTATGATATCGATATTCTCGATGTGCAGGAGAACATGATTAAGCAGGTAAAAGTGATCCCGGTTAAAGCGCTGCGGGAGAGCGTTACAGAGTAAAAAAAACCCTCTCATCATGAGAGGGTTTTCGTTTTACGCTTTCGCTTTGGCGACGGTAACCATCGCGGCGCGAATAGTGCGACCATTCAGGGTGAACCCTTTCTGCATCACACCCAGCACGTTGCCGGCGCTGACCTCTTCAGACTCGACCATCGCAATCGCCTGATGCACATTTGGATCCAGCGGAACGTTGGTGTCGGCAATCACCTCAACACCAAATTTCTTCACCACATCCAGCATGTTTTTCAGGGTCAGTTCGATACCTTCGACCATCGGCGCCATCTCGGCGTTCTCTTTGTCAGCCACTTCCAGCGCGCGATCCAGACTATCGATTACCGGCAGCAGTTCATTGATGAACTTCTCCAGCGCAAATTTGTGCGCTTTCTCGATATCCAGTTCGGTACGGCGACGCAGGTTTTCCATCTCCGCTTTGATACGCAGCACCGTCTCGCGCTCGCGGGTTTCCGCTGCTGCTAACTGCGCTTCCAGATTCGCAATTTTCTCATCGCGCGGATCCACCTGCTCAGCCGCTTCGTCAGGCTCAACTACCGCCTCAACGTCGTCGTGCTGTTCCTTGATAATTTCTTCCGGGGACTGCCCGTCAGGCGTTTTCTGTTCTTCACTACTCATGAATTTCTCCGCGTTTTTTTGCAATCATCTCGCTAACCTGCATTATTATGGGGATCCGTTTCCTGGATTCAAGGGAACAAGTCAGATTGTCATCATTCATTCGCCACAAGGACCCGCAGAAAATGACCCAACATTTCAAGTGTATTGGTATTGTCGGGCACCCGCGCCACCCTACCGCGCTCACCACACATGAAATGCTCTACCGCTGGCTGCATGCCAAAGGCTATGACGTGATGGTTGAACAGCGTATTGCTCATGAGCTGAAACTCGCGAATGTGAGAACCGGTACGCTGGCGGACATTGGGCAACAAGCGGATCTGGCGGTGGTGGTCGGCGGCGATGGCAATATGCTTGGCGCGGCGCGCACGCTGGCGCGTTACGACATCAAAGTGATTGGCATCAACCGCGGCAATCTGGGCTTTCTGACCGATCTTGACCCCGATAATGCGCAGCAGCAGCTGGCCGATGTGCTTGAGGGTCACTACATCGCTGAGAAACGGTTTTTGCTGGAAGTACAGGTGTGCCAGCAGGATTGCCAGAAGCGCATCAGCACTGCCATTAATGAAGTGGTGCTGCACCCTGGCAAAGTGGCGCACATGATTGAGTTTGAAGTCTATATAGATGAAGTTTTTGCCTTCTCCCAGCGCTCGGATGGCCTGATTATCTCCACACCAACTGGCTCCACGGCCTACTCGCTCTCAGCGGGCGGCCCGATCCTCACCCCTTCGCTGGACGCCATTACGCTGGTGCCGATGTTTCCGCATACCCTCTCGGCGCGTCCGCTGGTGATTAACAGCAGCAGCACCATTCGCCTGCGTTTTTCCCATCGCCGTAGCGACCTTGAAGTGAGCTGCGACAGCCAGATCGCGCTGCCGATTCAGGAAGGCGAAGATGTGCTCATCCGCCGTTGTGACTATCATCTGAATCTCATCCACCCTAAAGATTACAGCTATTTCAACACGTTAAGCTCCAAGCTTGGCTGGTCGAAAAAATTGTTCTGAAAAGAGGCTGCGGGGCTTTACTGTATATAATTCCAGTTTATACTGTACGAAAACACAGTTATGGTTTTTCATACAGGAAAGCAACCATGTTGGCACAACTCACCATCAGTAATTTTGCTATCGTTCGTGAGCTTGAGATCGATTTTAATAGCGGGATGACAGCTATTACCGGCGAAACCGGCGCAGGTAAATCCATCGCGATTGACGCGCTCGGGCTCTGCCTTGGCGGTCGCGCTGAAGCTGACATGGTACGCGCCGGCGCACAGCGCGCCGATCTCTGCGCCCGCTTTGCTCTGAAAGATACCCCTGCCGCGCAGTGCTGGCTCGAAGAGAATCAGCTTGAAGATGGACGTGAGTGTTTACTTCGCCGCGTCATCAGCAGCGATGGCCGCTCCCGCGGCTTTATCAACGGCACTGCCGTTCCCCTTTCCCAGCTGCGCGAACTGGGTCAGCTGCTTATCCAGATTCACGGTCAGCATGCGCATCAGCTGCTGATTAAATCCGAACACCAGAAAACCCTGCTCGATGGCTATGCCGGTGAGTATGTGCTCACTCAGCAAATGGCGGAGCGCTACCGCGCCTGGCATCAAAGCTGTCGTGAGCTGGCACAGCACCAGCAGCAGAGCCAGGAGCGCGCCGCGCGCGCTGAGCTGCTGCACTATCAGTTAAAAGAGCTTAACGAGTTCAGCCCGCAGCCGGGTGAATTTGAACAGATCGATGAAGAGTACAAGCGTCTCGCTAACAGCGGACAGCTGCTCTCCACCAGCCAGCATGCGCTGAACGTGCTTGCCGATGGCGAAGACGTTAACCTGCAGGGCCAGCTCTACAGCGCCCGCCAGCTGCTTACAGAGCTGACCGGGATGGATACGCGTCTCTCCAGCGTGCTGGAGATGCTGGAAGAGGCGGCGATCCAGATCAGCGAAGCCAGCGATGAGCTGCGCCACTACTGCGACCGTTTAGATCTCGATCCCAACCGCCTTTACGAACTGGAGCAGCGTATCTCCCGCCAGATCTCGCTGGCGCGCAAGCACCATATCGCGCCGGAAGAGCTGCCGCAGTTCCACCAGTCTCTGCTGGATGAGCAGCAGCTGCTTGAAGATCAGGCAGATTCACAGGAAACGCTGGCGCTGGCTGTTAGCCATCATCACCAGCTGGCGCTGGAGAGCGCGCAGCAGCTTCATGCGCAGCGCGTGAAGTATGCGCAGGAGCTCAGCCAGCTGATCACCGAAAGTATGCACTTACTCTCCATGCCGCACGGCGTGTTTGAGATTGATGTGGCATTCAATGACCATACCCTGACTGCAGACGGTGCAGATCGAATCGAGTTTCGTGTCACCACCAACCCAGGGCAGCCGCTGCAGGCGATCGCCAAAGTCGCCTCCGGCGGTGAGCTGTCGCGTATTGCGCTGGCGATTCAGGTGATTACCGCCCGTAAGATGGAAACCCCGGCGCTGATCTTCGATGAAGTGGACGTGGGTATCAGCGGCCCGACTGCCGCAGTTGTCGGTAAAATGCTGCGCCAGCTGGGCGAATCGACACAGGTTATGTGCGTGACGCACCTGCCGCAGGTGGCCGGTTGCGGGCATCACCACTTCTATGTCAGCAAAGAGACCGATGGCGCCATGACAGAAACCCATATGCAGCCGCTGGATAAACGTGCGCGTCTGCAGGAGCTGGCCCGTCTGCTGGGCGGCAGCGAAGTGACGCGTAACGCGCTGGCGAATGCCAAAGAGCTGCTGGCAGCGTAAACTTTTCGGTAATATGACGGTCTGACTTCTCGACAAAACGACAACAGACCCGGCCACAAAGGTTTTAAACTGGCGAAAGGTCTATTATTATCGGCATATTACATATGAGCCACGTACTGTTCGGGCCCGAAAAGGAATCAAATCACTATGCGCTGTAAAATGCTGACTGCTGCCGCAGCGGTTCTTCTGATGTTGACCGCTGGTTGCTCCACTCTGGAACGCGTGGTTTACCGTCCGGATATCAACCAGGGGAACTACCTGACGCCTACCGACGTTGCCAAAATCCGTGTGGGTATGACGCAACAGCAGGTTGCGTATGCACTGGGAACCCCGATGATGAGCGATCCGTTTGGCACCAATACCTGGTTCTATATCTTCCGTCAGCAGCCAGGCCATGAAGATGTGACTCAGCAGACGCTGACTCTGACCTTCAACAGCAACGGCGTGTTAACCAATATCGACAACAAACCGACACTGACCAACCAGCGCTAAGTTTGTAAAAAGCGGTTAAACACCAGCTGGTTTAACCGCCTGTAAAAGAAAAAGGTGCTCAGTGAGCACCTTTTTTGTATGTCGCGCCAGGCTAAGCAGTTATGACTTGTTTGCCGCTTTCTCGTTCGCCGCTTTTTCAGCACGCTGGCGACGCAGCTCTTTCGGATCGGCAATCAGCGGGCGGTAGATCTCCACGCGATCGCCGTCATTGACGTTGTCGTGCAGCTTCACCGTCCGGCTGTAAATACCGACCTTGTTCACCTTTAAGTCGATATCTTCGCGCAGCTCCAGCAGCCCGGACGCGCGAATCGCCTCTTCGACGGTCGCGCCCACCTCCAGCTTCACCCGCAGCAGATACTGCTTCTCCGGCAATGCATAGGCCACTTCGACGGCGATCTTACCCAGCACGGTAAACCTCTTTCGCGCGATGGGTAAACGCCTGCACCATGTTCGCGGCCAGCTCTTTAAAGATGCGGCCGAAAGCCAGCTCAATCAGCTTATTGGTAAACTCGAAATTGAGCTGAAATTCCACACGGCAGGCATTCGAGCTGAGCGGGGAAAAGGTCCAGCCGCCGCTAAGCGACTTAAACGGACCATCCACCAGGTGCATCAAAATGCTTTTGTTAGCTTCCAGCGTGTTGCGCGTGGTAAAGGTCTTACTGATCCCCGCTTTCGACACGTCCACGGCCGCCGTCATCTCCGTCGGGCCGGAGTCGAGAATTCGGCTGCCGGTACACCCCGGCAGAAACTGCGGGTAGGAGTCCACATCGTTCACTAACTGATACATCTGCTCAGCGCTATAGGGCACCAGCGCAGTACGGCTAATCTGAGGCATAAGGTTTTCCGCATTCACACAATCGTTAAATAATAACATCTCCCCCGGTTGAAAGGAAAACGCGTTGCCCTAACTCATGCTAAGATAACCCGTTCAGCCTCACAGGACGCAATGAGGTCAGTTTCAGATATCAGATTACCGGATGGCTCCACGATACTATGACGAAGAAAAAAGCATATAAACCAGGTTCAGCCACCATTGCGCTGAACAAGCGCGCCCGCCATGAATACTTCATTGAAGAGGAGTTTGAGGCCGGGCTTTCACTGCAGGGCTGGGAAGTAAAATCCTTACGTGCCGGTAAAGCCAACATTGGTGATAGCTACGTGATCCTTAAAGATGGCGAAGCCTATCTCTTCGGCGCTAACTTCACGCCGCTGACCGTCGCCTCCAGCCACTATGTTTGTGACCCGACGCGCACGCGCAAACTGCTGCTGAACCAGCGCGAGCTGGATTCACTCTACGGTCGCATCAACCGCGAAGGTTACACCGTGGTTGCGCTCTCCCTCTACTGGAAGAACGCCTGGTGTAAAGTGAAGATCGGCGTGGCGAAAGGTAAGAAACAGCACGACAAACGTACCGATGTGAAAGAGCGCGAATGGCAGCTCGATAAAGCACGCATCATGAAAAACGCGGGCCGCTAAGTGCTCGCCCGCGCTGCCCTCTCACCCCGGGAGAGGGCATCAACTCTCCGCCCTACCGCTCCCGCAGCGCCTCATTAAGTTTATTCAACGGTTTGATCAGATAATCCATCACCGATTTTTGCCCGGTTTTAATCTCCACGTTGGCGATCATCCCCGGCAGGATAGGGAAACTTTTGCCGCTGCGGTTCTTCAGCTCCGCGCTCTGCGTGCGGACATAAACACGGTAGTAAAACTGATCGCGCCGCACCTCATCCTGCAAGGTATCCGGCGAGACCACTTCGACAGTGCCTTTCAAATCGCCATAGATGGAAGAGTCATAGGCCGTCACCTTCACCGTCGCCGGTAAACCGGGACGAATATAGGCGATATCACGCGGGTTGATGCGCGTCTCCACCAGCAGTTGATCCTCCAGCGGTACAATCTCCATCAGCTTGCCGCCCGGCTGCACTACACCGCCAACGGTGTTGATCTGCACATCTTTAACGATCCCACGCACCGGTGAGTTAAGCACCGCGCGATCCAGCTGATCCGCTTTGCCCGCCATCACCTGTAGCTGCGCATCGAGATCGGCATTATTTTTCACCTGCTCTTCGCGGGCGCGCACCGCAAACTGGTTACGCGCCTCGTCGATTTTTCCCTTCAGCTCCGTCGCCTGGCGTTGCAGGCGGATCACCTCGACATCGCTCGCCGCGCCCTTTGCCACCAGCGGCTGCGTCATGCGCAGCTCCGACATCACCAGCTGATGCGTTTTTTGCAGATTCGCCACCGTCTCGTTGAGATTGCGCCGCCGCGAC
>Ga0157372_10009948_pt1 | contig 10114 bp, 10 predicted proteins | sample C55metaG_FD_115307 | JGI IMG/M metagenome (GOLD analysis project Ga0157372, IMG submission 115307) | Corn rhizosphere microbial communities from Kellogg Biological Station, Michigan, USA - C5-5 metaG | ecosystem: Host-associated > Plants > Roots > Rhizosphere > Soil | place: USA: Michigan...
GAGAAGGGTGAGTTTTCGATCTGGGTCACTGCTGACGAACGTCACATTCCGGTGCGAGGTCGAGTCAAGACTGATTACGGCACGTTCGATATCAAACTAAAACGTATCATCCTCCAGTAGCCACAAAAAAGCACAAAATCATCTTTGCGGCTTTTGTGCTTTTTTGTGGCTACACCATTGATCATCGGGCATCGCGGCGCGTCTGCCGTGGCGCCGGAAAACACCATGGCGGCGTTTCGCGCCGCGATTGCGGCTGGATCCGACGGGATCGAGTTTGACGTTCGTCTGACACGAGATGGCGTGCCTGTGATCATCCACGACAGCACGCTTCGTCGCACCTCAGGCCTGCCGCATCGCATTGCCGATCTAACCTGGACGGAGCTCGAGAGCCTTAATGTTGGCGTACCCAGTCTCGACCAACTGTTTACGCTTTTCCAGCAGAACGATTTGGATCTTTATCTGGAGATGAAGTCCGACTCGGCTGTCGAACGCGAACCACTGGCTCGAGCATGTTACAAGTTAATTAATCATTATTCATTCAAAGCACGAGTGTTCGTCGAGTGTTTTGATCTACCCGCGCTCGAGGTCATCAAGAAAATCGATCCGGAAATCAAAACTGCCGCTCTTTTTGAGCCGGGACTATTCAAACCATCTGTTTTGTCGGATCAACTGATCCTGAATCGAGCAACAGCAATCGGAGCATCGGCGGTTGCGCTGCACCACAGGATCGCGCGCGGTTCACTGGTTCAAAAAGCCAAAGACGCAGGCCTCGCCGTCGCCGTCTGGACAGTGGACGATCCGGCGTGGATCGAACGTGCGCGAGCGATCGGTATCGACGCTTTGATTACTAACAACCCCGCCGCTATGCTGTCGCATCGATGACTCGTCCCCTGGCTCAGCTCAACCGGTTCTTCGTCTCAACTGATTTTTCAGTTCACTACCGCAAAGCAAAACAGCTTCTCTGGCAGAATCAATCATCCTCCGGGTACGGGCTGCTCACGACTCTCAACGGACAATTCGAATACGTACTTGACGATAACCACGCCAGCCTCGGAACGACAGAATCCGTTGTTCTCGAACCAAACACGAATGTCACAGCGAAGGGTCAACAGATTGAACTTCTGTCGCTCACCTTTTCCGCGTCGTTAGTTATTCAACACGCCGCAGCGATGCGACTGATCCCACCGAAATCGATCGTCACCTTCACACGCGAACACATCCACGGCGATCAGAAACTCGACGCACTGCTGGCTGAATTCGTGTCAGAACTCGCCGGCGAAAAACCAGGCAAAGAGATCGTTATGCGAGCACTGGTAGAACAGGTCCTGGTCCACATTCTCAGAAACTACTCAACACCACGCCTCTCGGAGGAACTCGAACTTTCTCGTGTCGGCCTAGTCGACAGACGCGTTCGACGCTCAGTCGAGTTGATGCACAGTCAACTCGATCAGGACCTCACGTTGAGAGCGCTCGCCGCCGCGTCTTATCTCTCACCTTTTCACTTTGCAAGGCTCTTCAAAAAACTCACTGGCGCCTCGCCGCACAACTATCTCGCCGGCATTCGCGCCGCAAGAGCACAGCTATTACTCGCAGACACCGATCTTTCAGTGACGGAGATCGGCGCGCGCGTGGGCTACCTCAGCGGCAGTCACTTCACGAAAGCATTCCGCCTCGCGACCGGCACCACTCCACGCGAGTTTCGCAAGGGACTCGTCACGAATGAAAAAGACGGCGCAATGCGTCGCCAATAATGCGCAAGATTTGTCGATCGGAACCCCACGTCAACAAGTATCATTCCTCTCTGCGGCCTTCTGCGTATCTCTGCGTCCTCCGCGTTTCAATCCGGTTTTAACGCGAGAGGACGCAGAGATACGCAAAGGACCGCAGAGAAAACTGTGAGGAGAACCAGCCGATGCCAGTTGCCAAACAAGCCGAAATCAAACCCGCCGAGGGAAAACTCGGAGTTCTACTTGTAGGTCTCGGTGCCGTCAGCACCACTTTCATCGCCGGCGTCGAAGCGATCAAGAAAGGTTTCGCGCAGCCAATCGGCAGTCTCACGCAAATGGGAACGGTTCGTCTTGGTAAACGAACTGACAATCGTGTTCCGCTGATCAAGGACCTCGTGCCACTTGCAGATCTCAAAGACCTGGTCTTCGGCGCGTGGGACATTTTTCCGGACTCGGCATACGACGCTGCTCTGAACGCAGGTGTTCTCGAGAAAGAACTTCTGGCGCAACTCAAAGAGCCACTGCGCAAGATCAAGCCGATGAAGGCCGTCTTCGATCAGGCTTACGTGAAGCGACTCAGCGGAACAAACGTCAAGACAGGGAAGAACAAGTTTGAACTCGCCGAGCAACTAATCGACGAGATCGCAGAGTGGAAACGTAAAAACAAGTGCTCGCGTGTCGTGATGATCTGGGCGGCATCGACTGAAGTCTTCTTGAAACCACACGCTGTACACAAAACGCTCGAATCGTTGGAGAAGGCGATGCGCGAGAACCATAAGGCGATCGCGCCGTCGATGCTCTACGCGTACGCCGCGCTGAAGTCAGGAATTCCGTTCGCTAATGGTGCTCCGAACCTCACGGTCGACATTCCTGCGTTGATGACTCTTGCCGACAAAAACAAACTCGCAATCTGCGGGAAGGATTTCAAGACCGGTCAGACGTTGATGAAAACCATCATCGCGCCGGGCTTGAAGTCACGCATGCTCGGTCTGCACGGCTGGTACTCGACGAACATCCTCGGCAATCGCGATGGCGAAGTGCTCGATGATCCTGACTCGTTCAAGACAAAAGAAGAGTCGAAGCTGTCAGTCCTCGAATACATCCTTCAGCCCGAGGTTTATCCAAGCCTCTACAAAGACTTCTCACACGTCGTGCGGATCAACTACTACCCGCCACGAGGCGACAACAAAGAAGGCTGGGACAACATCGACATCTTCGGCTGGCTTGGTTACCCGATGCAGATCAAGATCGACTTCCTCTGTCGCGACTCGATTCTGGCAGCGCCAATAGTTCTCGACCTCGCGCTATTTCTCGACCTGGCGCAACGCGCCGGCATGAAGGGCGTCCAGGAGTGGCTTTCCTTCTACTTCAAGTCGCCGCAAACGGCGCCGGGCTTGTATCCCGAACACGATATCTTCATCCAGCTCATGAAGCTGAAGAATACTCTGCGGCATTTGCGAGGCGAGGATCTGATCACACACCTCGGGCTCGAATATTACGATTAAAGGCGCTCTCAAATGCGAACAGGGCAGATCTCGTTGACGGGTAGTTAAAACTGCCCTGCCAGCGGCAATCTGCTCCTGGACGTGTATTCCTCTCTCAAAACGTGCAATTATTGTCAGTCGAACTTGACAGGAAATGTCACGACGCGGCTAACATTCAACTGCTCGGTTATGTTTCGCCTTTTGTTGCCACTACATTTGTGGTGACAATTTGAGCGGACTTGTATATATAGCATCGGGTTCGCAGGTAGTTTCAGGGGCTGAAACTTGGTGGCGAACCTTAACGTGTTGAAAATGCATCAATTTTGATGTGGTCCGCTCCTTGCAAGAAAGGCCACGGGTCAGAGGCTGTGAAGCCTGATTCGAGAATAATCTCGAATCGAACTGGCAAGGAGAAGAGCCGATGTTAGCTGAGTGCGACGTGACAAGAACAACAGACATGAACAACACAGGCACAGTATTCCTCGATCCCGATCAGAAGAGCCCGCGTGCTCAGGATTTTGAGGAGCGACTGACTGCGCGAATCGTAGGTCAGGAGCGCGCCGTCAGACGCATGAGCGGTCTGTATCAGATTTTCCTTGCGGGCATGAATCCCCCGAACCGGCCGATTGGAACGATGCTGTTTCTAGGACCAACGGGTTCCGGAAAGACGCGCGTCATCGAAGCCGCTGCTGAAGTGCTGTACGGAGATCCCAATGCGGTCGTCAAAATCGATTGCGCCGAGTTTCAGCACTCGCACGAAATTGCAAAATTGATTGGCTCACCTCCGGGTTACCTCGGCCATCGCGAAACCTCGCCGATGTTGACTCAGGAGAACCTCGATCGGATGCACACGGACGATATGAAAGTGTCGCTGGTGCTGTTCGACGAGATCGAAAAGGCTTCAGACAGTTTGTGGCAACTGCTGCTCGGTATTCTCGACAAAGCCACGTTGACTTTAGGCGACAATCGTCGTGTCGACTTTTCGAAGTCGATGGTGATCATGACTTCGAACCTCGGCGCTCGAGAGATGTCGGAACTGATTTCAGGTGGTATCGGTTTCGCGCCAGGAAAAGGTTCGAAGACTCCGAACGATACCGATGTGGACCAGAAGATTTATCGCACTGCAGTCGAAGCTGCGCGACGTAAGTTTTCACCTGAGTTCATGAACCGGATCGACAAGGTCGTGGTCTTCCGCTCGTTGAAGGAACATCACCTGCGTCAGATCCTCGAGCTCGAATTGCAGGCAGTCCAGGATCGGATCATGCAGTCAGCCGGAACCAAGTTTGTCTTTCAATGTTCAGAGACTGCGAAAGACATGCTGATGAAGGAAGGTCTGGATTACAAGTACGGCGCTCGTCACTTGAAGAGAGCTGTCGAGCGATTTCTTGTTTATCCGCTTTCGAATCTCGTGGCGACTGGTCAGATCGGACTGGGAGATCTCGTTCACGTAGACGTCGACGGAATCCGCAATCGTCTCGTCTTCTCGAAGAGTTCTGGCGGTGCTTTGATTCACGAGATGACGAAGGGCGCTGACTCTTCGGAAGGTTCAAGCGAATCGTTGTCGGGTGGTGTTGGACTTCCGATACCGGCGGCTACGAAAGCCGCTAAGAAGAGTCAAGGCCGCGGCGACAAGGCTGAAAACTAATCCGCGGATTTCATCTGTGTGATCTGTGGATTGCTTTTAGCGACTGATTCGCGATAGCCGATAGGTAAGGATCCTCGGCGGTAACAGCAGTTTGTAACGCCGCAACGGCTGCCGGATCACCAATCAAACCCAAAGATCGCGCTGCCTCACGGCGTACATCGCCTGGAAACTTTTCGTTATTAAGTGCTGAGATTAATGCCGCCGTCCCGGCTCTGCTGCGGATCTGCCCAAGCGCTGTAGCCGCTGCTCGCAACACGAAAACATTCAGTTCGCGTTTCTTCTTCGACTTGCTCGGCGCTGAAAGTTCGGGCGCGAGTGTTCCCACCAAAGCCACGACCGCTGCTTCATCCGCAATGTGTCCTAACGCAACTGCCGCAGCACCTCGAACACCGTCTTCCTTGTCGTTCAATAGTCGCTCGCTCAGCGCAGCCGTAGCACTGCGGCTACGTGTGAGGCCAAGTGCGTAAGCCGTTTCGCGACGCACAAACTCGTCTTTGTCATTAAGTAGCGGAAGCAGAGCGGCGACAGTCTCCTCAGGACCGAGTGACAGGATCGCCTTCGCCGCAGTGACGCGAACTATCGGCGATGGATCCTGGAGTCCGGCGAGTGCCGCGCGCGAAGCGGCCGCCACACGCATGCTGCCCAGCTTCATGATCGCGTCGCGCCGTTCCTCCCCATCTTCGGAACTCAGGCGCTGCTGCTGTTTTTCGATTTCGATTTGAAGAGGAGTGAGTTTACGACTGTCCTGCCCCAGAACAGGAAAAGAGAGTAGCCACAAAAGGGCACAAAAGGCAATTGTTTGTTGCTTTTGTGCATTTTTGTTGCCCATTAGAAGACTTTAATGGCAGCCCGTCTTTCAGCCTTGCGTCGCACCACTTCCCATTCGAACGCCTGGCGCGCGCGACGATTCTCGCGGGCCTCGGCCAGAGCCGTTAGCACCTCGTCGTCAAGAAAAGATGGTTCGGGTCTCCCTCGTCGCGTCGACTCGATTGCTGAAATGTAGTCCAGAACTTCGGCGAGTTCCGACTCACTCAGTGCTTCGAGTTTCAAAGCAAGAGACTGGCGTTGGCTCGCGATGTTGGCCATTGTCGTGCTCCTTTGCTTTTGGCGGGAGAAAACTATACACAGGATTGACGCGTTTTTCCAGAATTCACGAGGATTTATCCTGCCTGATCCTGAAAAACTCGGTGATCCCGTTAGTCGATGCGGGCGACTACACCCTGAACTGTGTCAATGATAAGAACGGCGATCGGAGGATAGATAATCAGGTCAAAAGCCAATACGCTCGGGGGCACGGCAACTCCACTGTGTTGAAACATTAGTCGCAACATTCCAAAAAAATCCTGCGTGTGTGAGCCAATATATAACCCGATTCCAAGACTCAGCGCGTAGCCAACAAGGAGGAATGTATACGCGGAGAACCGCGTAAAAGGCTGTTCCGGAATTTCCTCTTCAATGATGATCGATCTCTGAATCGGATTCGGCGTGTATGTGTAATGAGCCAGGTATTCACGCATTCTATTGGCGAGATGCCAGACGCCCATCACAAACAACGTCAGCACTACGACACGTCCCACGGTTGAAAACACTTGCCACAACTGCGGCCGCATCATGGCGAGGAAAAAGGTCGAGAGAAACAGCGAAACGGTTGTGAAAACAGCTCGCTGACGCTCACGATTTTCCTGTCGATCGCGCTCGAGAACTTCGTCGACCACACGATCCCATTTCGCCTGAACCGCTAAATTGCGAGCGCGTCTTGCGTGCGGATTATCGGAATCGAGAATGGAATAACTGCGGTTGTTCTGTGCTTGCAATTGATCGTCGTAGTAAGCACGCTCCTGGGGATCGATGAGCGTGTGGTAAGCCTTGGAGAGTAGGGCAAACTGGCGTGCCGCCTCGGTATTGTGATTCACATCCGGGTGACTTTTACGCGCAAGTTTCCTGTAGGCCGACTTGATCTCGGCCAGAGACGCATTCGGCTTAACGCCCAGAATTTTGTAGTAGTCGATCACTGTGCTTCTCTGAACTCCGAAAGCCAGCGATGGATGCCAGGCTGCCTGAGGACACCGCGTCACTCGCCCAAAAAGTATAACACCATTCGCAAGTATTTAACGGGCCTTTCGTCGTTACTGAGATGGCGGATTTCTGAAGGGGGGTGCCAAAGGGGAGCCGGGAAAAACCTCGAGCGGCATTCGAGGGGGCGAGGACATTATCATTAAGGCGACTCGCCCCTTTGGCGGGTTGCACATCCCTAGTACAACCGCCATGCCATTCGCAAATTTTTAAAAAGGCCCGCAAAAACGTGGGACCGCTTCCGGAAGGTGTCAACAACTGTGCACAGGTGAGCACACAACTGTGTACGACCGAGTACACATTCTTCTCTGCGCCCTCTGCGTATCTCTGCGTGCTCTGCGTTGAAGCGGGCTGGTTAACCCCAGAGAACGCAGAGATACGCAGAGGGCCGGAGAGGAGAATTACTTTTGGCTGGCGCGATCGACGATTCGGAGGAGAGTTCGAACTGCGATTCCGGTTGGACCTTTGGAGCGGTATGGCTTTGCCTCGTCACCCCACGCCGTGCCGGCGATGTCGAGGTGAGCCCAGGAGATGCCATCCGCAAACTCTTTGAGAAATGCGGCGGCGGTTATCGTCCCCGCTTTGCGCCCGCCGACGTTCTTGATGTCGGCGATATCTGACCTGATCTGTTTCGAGTATTCCTTATCGAGCGGCAATTGCCAGAACTTTTCGCCAACTTCCCTGCCGGCCGAGATTATTTCATCGATCAATTCCTGATCGGTTCCCAGCACTGCCGCATTAACGTCGCCCAGCGCGATTGAAACAGCACCCGTCAAGGTCGCCATATCGATCACCTTCGTTGCGCCGAGTTTTTTCGCATAAGCAATCGCATCGGCGAGGATCAGACGACCCTCGGCGTCGGTATTAATGATCTCGATCGTCTTACCCGTCATCGCTTTCACGACGTCTCCCGGCTTGGTCGCTTTTCCTGAGGGCAAGTTTTCCGTACAAGGCGCGACTCCTAAGATCGGAATTGGAGGCTTCAACTGCGCAATCGCTCGCATCGCTCCTATGACTGTCGCGCCACCGGTCATGTCATACTTCATCAACTCCATGTTCTCGCCGGGCTTGAGCGAAATACCGCCCGAGTCAAACGTCACTCCCTTACCAACAAACGCCAGCAACTCCTTGTTATCCGAGGGCGGAGTCGTAGGCGTGTACTTGAGAATGATCAGTTTCGCAGGTTGATCGGAACCGCGAGCGACACTCAATAAAGAGCCCATGCCCTCCTGTTCCATTCGCGCTTCGTCAAGGATGTCGACACTCAACCCAAACTCGCTGGCAATCTCGCGCGCACGTTCAGCCATGTCCGTCGGCGTCATGTAAGCCCCAGGCTCGTTTGCCATATCGCGCGTGAAGTTGACTGACTCACCGACGATCACTCCCGCCCGCACTCCTTTTGTCAGTGAATCGTCATCGGCACCTTCGATAACCACGACGAAACGATCGATTGTCTTCTCTTCCTTTTCTACAGTGCGATATTTATCAGGATCGAATAGTGCAATGTAGGCGCCTTCGACAGCGGTGGCGGCTGTTGCGGCGGCATCTGCCGACGCACGCGGAATCACGGCAATCGACTTGACGTTTTTACTGCGTAACGAACGAACTGCTGTTCCGGCCATTTGTGAAACCAGTGCAGCTTTATATTCGCTCGCTTCGCCGACGCCGACGAGCAGCAACCGGCGCGCTTTCAGTTTGTTGTTGCCAACGAGATGGAAGTAGGCGGTCTCACCTTCTTTGCCGGAGAACTCCTCGGCGTCGAGCGCTGAGCGCACGAGTCCGCCGGAAAGCTCATCCAGCTTCTTTACAAAACCCTCATCGGATTTTTCGTTCTTGAAAACGGCAACCGCCAAAGCTTGTACATCAAGCTCTTCAATAGGTCCCCTGTTGGCTTCAACTTGCATCTCGGTTAGTTCTCCTGTGTGTCATCGATTACGTTCTTTAAGCTGGGCTCGTGTTTCTCTTTCAACTGTTCGCTTCAGCTCGGCCTCACGTTTGTCATACATTTTCTTACCGCGTGCTATTCCCACCTCGATTTTTATCCGGCCATTTTTTAGGTAGAGCTGCGTGGGAACGAGGGTCATTCCCTGTTTGGCTGTCGCTTCATCGAGTCGGGATATCTCACGTTTGTGAAGCAGCAGCTTGCGAGTCCTCAGTGGATCGTGGTTCTCGCGGTTGCCATGAGAATACGGCGAAATGTGTGCATTGAACAACCACGCCTCGCCCTCGCGCACAGAAATGTAAGCTTCCTTCAACTGCACGCGACCGTCCATGGCGCTTTTCACTTCGGTGCCTGTCAGGACAAGGCCCGCTTCGTATTTATCCGAAATATGATAATTGTGAAAGGCAGCACGATTCGCGGCCAACACTTTTTCTTCTTTCGCCATGTAGGCTAAGCGTTCTTCAATTCGAGCACGTCGTGACGAGTTATGATGCCGACGATGCGGCCATATTCTTCCACCAGCACTGCGGGGCTCGTCTGTAAGCGCCGCGTCACTGCGTCTGAACTCTCATCGACGTCGACTGTAGGGAAGCTGGATTCCATCACTTCGGCAACGGGAGAATTCAACAAGTCCTTGTTCCTGACAACTTTTGCGAGACAACGGTTCTCTCGCAATGAACCCACCGCTCGCCCTTCGTCTAAAACGGGTATTTGACTGAGCCCGAGTTCATCCATCTTTCAGAGTGCGTCGCCGACGCTATCAGTGGGTGTAACCCACACCAGCGACTTCGGCGCTGGCGGTTTCTTTGTTCCACTGATCAAGCCGGCGGTGATCTTTTGCGGCTCTAACAAGCGCTTCTCTTTTAACCACTCATCTGAGTGATGTTTGCTCAGGTAGTGTTCACCAGTGTCGCAAACAATGAAAACCACGACCGCATTCTCGTCGAGATCTTTCGCTACGCGCAGCGCTGCCGAAAGGTTGGTCCCGGTCGATCCTCCACAGAAGATTCCCTCCAGTCGCCCGAGCTGGCGAGACAGTTCAAACGATTCGCGGTCCGTAACGTTGATCACCTCGTCGACGTACTTGATGTGGACGTTCGCAGGCACGATTTCCTGGCCTATTCCTTCAACAAGATAAGGAGTCGCCTCGGGGGTTTTTCCTGTTTCTTTGTAGGTCTTAAAGATCGAGCCGTATGGATCGGCGCCGATGATCCGGATCGACGGATTCTTCTCTTTTAGAAAA
>Ga0157372_10009949_pt1 | contig 10113 bp, 7 predicted proteins | sample C55metaG_FD_115307 | JGI IMG/M metagenome (GOLD analysis project Ga0157372, IMG submission 115307) | Corn rhizosphere microbial communities from Kellogg Biological Station, Michigan, USA - C5-5 metaG | ecosystem: Host-associated > Plants > Roots > Rhizosphere > Soil | place: USA: Michigan...
ACGATCGCCACATGCCCGAGCTCGAACACCGGCAGGAGCGCTTCGATCGGTGATTTCACCTCGAGCACCTGTAGCTTGCTGACCATCGCGGTCGACACCGTGTCGCGAAAACGTGATTCGTCGCGGTACACATGCAGCAGCACGTCCGACTCGTCCACGATGCCGACGATGTGGTCGCCGTCCATCACCGGCAGCTGCGAGACGTCGTAAAGCTTCATGCGATTGTACGCGGTGATGAGTAGATCGCCGGGGGCGACGACGACAGTGTCACGCCGCTGGTACGGCCGCAGGATCAGATCGCGCAGGTCGCCATGGTGCTCACGTTCGATGAACCCGTTATCGAGCATCCAGTAATCGTTGTACATCTTCGATAAGTACTTGTTGCCCGTATCGCAGACAAACGTGACGACGCGTTTCGGCGACGACTGTTCGGCGCAATATTTGAGCGCCGCCGCGACGAGCGTTCCGGTCGACGAGCCGCCGAGCACGCCTTCCTTTCCGAGCAACTCGCGCGCCGTGAGGAAGCTTTCCTTGTCGGTGATCGCATAGGCTTTCTTGACGCGCGAGAAATCGCTGATCGTCGGCAGGAAATCCTCGCCGATGCCCTCGACCATCCAGCTCGCCGATTTCGTCGAAAGGGTGCCTTCGTTGATGTACTGCGCGAGGATCGAGCCGACCGGATCGGCAAGGATGAATTCGGTTTGTGGCGATACGCGCGCGAAATAGCGCGAGAGTCCGGTCATCGTGCCGGACGAACCGCAGCCGAAAACGATCGCGTCGACGCGTCCGTCCATCTGCTCGAAGATTTCCGGGCCGGTCGTTTCTTCGTGCGCGCGTGGATTGTCGGGATTCCCGAACTGGTTGATGAAGTACGCGCCCGGCGTTTCGTTGGCGATGCGCTCGGCCAGATCCTGGTAATACTCGGGATGGCCCTTGGCGACATCCGATCGCGTCAGCACGACTTCGGCGCCCATCGCCTTGAGATTGAAGATCTTCTCGCGGCTCATCTTGTCGGGAACGACAAGAATCAGGCGATAGCCTTTCTGCTGCGCGACGAGCGCAAGGCCGAGTCCGGTGTTGCCGGCGGTGCCCTCGACGAGCGTCGCACCCGGCGCGATCTTTCCGGCACGCTCGGCGCCTTCGATCATCGAAAGGCCGATGCGATCCTTGATCGAACCACCGGGATTCGCGCTTTCGAGTTTCAGGAACAGCTCGCAGCGCCCGACGTCGAGCCGCTCGGTCTTGACCATCGGCGTGCGGCCGATGAGTTCGAGCACGCTCCTTGAAATCGTCATGCAGGCTCCGAGGCTGCGCCGGACTTGCGCTATCAGCGCAAGCCAAGTCCCGCATCGAGACCGTGGCGATGGATTTCCTGCGGATGATAACCGAGCGGCGGGCGCCGCTGCCTTCGAGGCGCGGCGCCCGGAGAAAGGGGACCCTGGTAAATCGGGATCAGTGCGTTGCGGGTCTACTGTGTTCCCACATCGAGGTGAGGATGTCTTTCGCGCGGAGCTTCTCTTTCTTCATGTTGTGCAGCGTCACGTCGTCAATCGGCAGAACGCCGAGTTCCGCGTCGCGTACCTTGCTGTCGAGCTCCTTATGGCGTTGATACAGCGTGCGGAATTCCGAATTGCTCTGCATCAACGCTTCAACCTCTTTCTCGTTATGTTCGAACATCAGCTGACCTCCTCTCGGATGGACCGCATGCGCGGTGGCGCGACAACGCCGCGCCACCGGCTGCGGGAACGACTACGACGGGATTGCGCGATGGCTCGGGAGCGAGCCGCCTGAGCTGTGGGCGAGCACGATAGGAACGTTCGAGAGCTTGCCGCGGGACGCCACTGCCAGGAACGTCCGCGTGCGCATGGATTCTCAGGAACTGAGGCGTTTGCATCCTCGGTCGCTTGCGCTGCACTCATGGGCTTAGGCTTTCTTGCCCCAAGTGATTTTTCGGGCTTTGCCGGACCACTTGGGAATTACAAACTACTCCCCTCGTCCGGGCTTGGCAACCGCCAAAATGTGGAGCCGCGAGAATATGTTTCGCGCGCCAACGACCCACATAAAAATTCTATTAATCAATCGGTTGGCGCGATGCGGCCGACGCTGCGATTAGCCTAAGCCTTTGAGCCGGCAGGCCTCGTGACATTGCGCAAATTGCGCGTTTGCGCCTGTCCCAGAAGCACCTTTTTTGGAGCTCCACAGGGACTCAACTCGCGGGCTAATCGGAGCCCTCGAGCCGGATCTCGACCTGACCTTTGCCGCCCTTGCCACTCGATCCAACCGTCTCGATACGCCGCGCCGCGATTCCCGCGGCGACGAGTGCGTCGCGCACCGCTTCGGCACGCGCCGTTGCGAGGGCACGGTCGTTCGCGCTCGCTTCGATGCGGATCCGCGCTCCGGGCGAGGCGTTGACGAAATCGATGATGCCCGCGATGCGTGCCGTGCCCGCGTCGGCCAAAGTCGATTTGCCGCGCACGAACGCCGATTCACCAAGCGTCATGCGCCGCGGCGCTGGCGCGGCCGGCGCCGGTGCGGAACCGCCGCCACCGGCGAGTTCGGCTTCCTTGCGCGCGAGCGCGGCCGCCTTGGCCTGCGCGTCCGCCAGGCGCCGCGCCTGCGCCGCCTCGGCGCGCGCGCTCTCCGCGGCTTCGGAAGCTTGTGCTCCTTCGGCCCGCGCAGCCTCGGCTTCGCGTGTGAGTCGCTCGGATTCTTCGGCGCGAATCTGAGCTTGCAGTCGCTGCTGTTCGAGTTCGCGGCGCGCCTGCTCGGCGTCGCGTCGCGCCGCGGCAAGTTGCAGCCGGTCGTTCTCGCGCTGCAGCGTTCCGCGCTCGCTTTCGGTGAGCTCGGCCTGTGCGCTCAGGCGCGCGATGTCGATGCGACGCTCGGTGATGTAGATCAGCTGCGGCTTGTCTCTTCGACCGGATTCCTTCAGTGCCTGCAGCGAGGCACGCGCACGCTCCATCTGCATGGGCGCCAGCGTGCCGAGCTTGGGGTCGGCCGCGAGCCGATCGAGACTTTCGGCGAGACGCTCGTAGTCGAGGTCGCGGGCGTGCGCTGCCCGTGGCGTCGCGAAAACGCTAAAGGTCAGCATGACGAATACCAGCGCGATGCGAGCGTTCATTGCACGTCGGCTCCTTCCGGACGCGGCACCCCGTTGGAAAGCTCCGCGTTCTGACGTTTGAGCGTATCGACGGCTTCGCGCGCCTTCCCGAGCCGCGCCTTGGCCGCCGCAAGTTCGCTATCCACAGCCGATTCTTCGGCGAGCACAGCCGCGCGGTCATAGTCCTGGCGTGCCGAGGCCGTGTTTGCGCCGGCCAGGTGATCCTGCGCCGAGCGCAGCTCCAGCGGCGCATAGGTCGCCGCTCCAGCGGCCTGTGCAGCGGCCAGGTTGCGCGTCGCGACGCCGAGGACATCGGTCGGCGGCTTGGTCGGGCCGCAGGCGGCCAGCGATACCACCAGAATCGCGAACACGACATGGATTTTTGCGGCACTTGATGTCATAAAGCGGCGGCGCGGCAGTAAGGGGAACCGGGGTATTGTGGGAAGCCGCCCGCTCCTTTGGCAACGGGTCGGCATGAAGCTCGCATGGGAGTATTGCGAAAAAACGCTTGCCAAGTGACCGCCCTGGGACCGAACCCGACGTTCCCGGGTCGAGCATGAATCACCGGCAGTCGTTCTGGCGCGTACTGTTCCGCAAATAGACGAAGACGAGGGGACCGATGGATATCGGCTATTTCCTGAAGCTGATGACCGAGAAGGGCGCGTCGGACATGTTCCTGACGACGGGCGCGCCGGTGAACATCAAGGTCGAGGGCAAACTCTATCCACTCGGCAATACCGGCCTGCCTGGCGGCATGGTCAAGAAGATCGCGTATTCGCTGATGGACGAAGGCCAGGTGCCGCAGTTCGAGAAAAATCTCGAATTGAACATGGCCATCGCGGTCAAGGACGCCGGCCGGTTCCGCATCAACGTATTCAAGCAGCGCGGCGAAGTCGGCATGGTGATCCGCGCGATCAAAAGCGAGATCCCGACCATCGAGCAGCTGCGCCTGCCGGTGCTGTTCAAGAACATCATCATGGAGCCGCGCGGCCTGATCCTCCTGGTCGGCGCGACGGGTTCGGGCAAGTCGACGACGCTGGCTTCGATGATCGATCACCGGAACGCGAACGTATCCGGCCATATCCTGACCATCGAAGATCCGATCGAGTATCTCTACCGTCACAAGAAATCGGTGGTCAATCAGCGCGAAGTCGGCCTGGACACGCACAGCTATCACGAAGCGCTGAAGAACGCGATGCGCGAAGCGCCCGACGTGATCCTGATCGGCGAAATCCGCGATTCGGACACGATGGAAGCGGCGATCGCATTCTCCGAAACGGGCCACCTCTGCCTCGCGACGCTGCACTCGAACAACGCCGACCAGACCATCGAGCGCATCCTCAACTTCTTCCCGGAATCGGCGCACAAGAACATTCTGATGAACGTCGCGCTGAACTTGAAGGCGGTCATCAGCCAGCGTCTGGTCATGGGCAAGGACGGCCATCGTTTGCCCGCCGTCGAAGTGCTGATCAATACACCGCACATTCGCGATCTGCTGCGCCGCGGCCAGATCCACGAGGTCAAGGAAGCGATGGATCGCAGTCTGCAGGAAGGCATGCAGACGTTCGATCAATCGCTGTACGCGCTGTACAAGATCGGTACGATCGAGCTCGAGGAGGCGTTGAATCACGCCGACTCGCGCGATGGCCTCGCGCTCAAGATCCGCCTCGCCGAAGGCGCTGACTCTCCGATGCCCGAGGCATTCGAAGCGAACAATTACTAGCCTCTTCGACGCCGCGCTGCGGTTCGTTTTCACTTCTCCGTTCGGAGAAGTCGGCACGGTTTCTTTTCACTTCTCCCCTCGCAGGAGACAAATCGGCAGGAATGCCGATTTGCCCGGCGAAGCCGCCCGAAGGGCGAGGTGCATGGATGCACCGAGTGCACTCGGCGCGTTAAGCGCCGGATGAGGGCGAGCTCGCTGCAGCCTCCCCGCGCCTGCGGCGCGACCTCTCCCGCAAGCGGGAGAGGCGAATGGCGCGCCTGCGCGTAGACTCCTTTTTTTTCCAAACTCCTCACGCGATGCAACCGACCGTTCCGCCCGGCTCCCGCCTGCACGGCCTCGACCCGGCCGCCATCCAGCGCGTCGTCGCGACGGCGCAGGCGCTCGAAGCCGGGCGCATGGACGAAGCATCACGCGAGATCGCCGGTGTCCTCTCGCGTTACCCGAACCAACCCGAAGTGCTGCGGCTACTGGCCGGAATCGAGAGCCTGCGCGCGCGCCATGCAGAAGCCATCGACGCAATGCGTCGGGCCGTCGCGCAGCGTCCGGACGATGCGCTCTACCAGAACACGCTCGGCACCGTGCTCGCCGAAGCCGGCGAATACGACGAAGCGATTACCGCGCTGCGCCGCTGCTGCGAGTTGCAGCCCGACCTTTCGATCGCCTGGTACAACCTCGGCGTTCTCTTGACGCGCTGCGTGCGTCACGACGAGGCCATCGTCGCGCTCGAACAGGCGGTCAGGCTCGCACCCGATCACGTCGCCGCGCGCGCGCTGCTCGCCGACATGCTGCGCGTGAGCAATCGCGCGCAAGCGGCCGCCGCGGAATACCGCCGCATCATCGCCGAGCAGCCATACGCCGGCATGGCGTGGTGGGGACTCGCCGATCTCAAGACGACGAAGTTCGACGCCGCGGACATCGATCGACTGCGCGCTGCGCTCACCGACCGCCGCGCCAGCGACGATGATCTGATAGCGCTCGGTTTTGCGCTCGGCAAGGCACTCGACGACCATGGCCGCTACATCGAATCGCTCGCCGCGCTTGAGCAAGCGAATGCGATCGCGAGGCGACGCAAGCAATGGAACGCAAGCGCGTTCTCGGCCGGCATCAGCGAAATCCATGCGATGTTCACGCCGCCACCGGCGAGTTTTCCGGAACCGCTCGGCACCGGCGTGATTTTCATCGTGAGCCTGCCGCGCTCGGGTTCGACGCTGATCGAGCAGATCCTCGCTTCGCACTCATCGGTCGAAGGCGCGGGCGAATTGCCGGATCTGCCTCTGGTGCTCGCCGAAGAAGCCCGACGCCGCGGCGCGCCGTTTCCAAGATGGGTCGGCGCGATGCGACCGGGTGATTGGCATCGTCTTGGCCAGCGCTATCTCGCGCGGACTGCGCATTGGTCGCAACGCCGGCCCGTGTTTACCGACAAGCTGCCGAACAACTGGTACTACATCGACGCGATCCGCGCGATGCTGCCCGGCGCGCGCATCGTCGGCGTGCGCCGCAATCCGCTCGAGACGTGTTTCTCCTGCTATCGGCAGTTCCTTCACAACAACGAATATCAGCGCACGTTTACCGATCTCGCGGCGTTCTGGCACGACTTCGATCGGAGCCTCAAACGAGCGCTTGCGCTATACGCAACGCAGGTGCGCGAGAGCGTGCATGAAGATCTCCTGGCCGAGCCCGAACGGCATATCCGCGGACTGCTCGAATTCTGCGGACTGCCATTCGAGGCCGCGTGCCTCGAATTCCATCGCACCGAACGCGACGTGCGCTCCCCGAGCGCCATGCAGGTGCGCGAACCGCTGCGTCGCGACACCGCACGCGCGGCGCGCTATGGCTCTCTGCTCGACCCACTGCGCCAAGCGCTGGCAAGGTACAATTCGGCGTAGCCGAAAACTTCTAGAAACGCATGACAGAACGTGCCGAAAGGCTCTGGAAACGAGCCGAGCGTTATCTCAACGAGAACCAGATCGCCGCCGCGCGCGTGACGCTCGAATCTCTCGCGCAGGAAGCGCCGCAGAACATCGACGTGCATCTGATCCTCGGCGGCATCGCCTGGGACGAGGACCGCGTGCGCGACGCGACGCGCCACGCGCTCGATGCGGCGAAGATGCTGCCGGATGATGAGTTCCTGATCGGCGATATCGTCTCGGCGCTGCTGCAAGCCGGCGAAACCGTTGCCGCGCGTCGCGCGCTGGATCACCCGGCGTTCAAGCGCTCGCGCGAAGTCCAGGCGCTCGCACGCGCCGCGAGTTTTCGATACAAACTAGCCGAACATGCCGAAGCGCTGGCGCTGCTCGATCGCGCCAAGACGCTAGGTGCGGACGGCGCCGAATTCCGTTTCTCGCGCGGCATGCAGCTCGTTTTCAATGGCCGCATGAAAGAGGCGGAAGCCGAGCTCGACGCATGCCTGCGCATGCCCAACGCGCCTGCGCGCGCAACGCTGGAGCTCGCGCGCCTGCACAAGCAGACGCCGCAGCGCAATCATCTGGACGATCTTGCCAGGCGCGCGAAGACCGTCGCGGAAGGCAGCGAAGAGCACGCGGCGATCGAGTTCGCGCGCTACAAGGAGCTCGAAGATCTCGGACGGTACGACGAGGCCTGGGACGCGCTCGCGCATGCCAACGCGATGATGTACGCGCGCCATTCGCACGATCCCGCGGTCTCGCGGCGTCTGTTCGAAGATCTCATTGCTGCGACGACGCCCGAGTTCCTCAAGCCCGCAAACGTCGTGCACGAGGGGCCGCAGCCGATCTTCATCATCGGCATGCCGCGTTCGGGGACGACGGTCGTCGATCGCCTGCTCGGCAATCATCCCGACGTGACGCTTGCCGGCGAGCTTGACGATTTCGCGTTGCAGCTGCGCTGGGCGGCGAATCATCAATCGACGCTCGACGACATCGTGCTCGAACGGCTGCCGCGCATCGACTACGCCGAGCTCGGCCGCCGCTATCTCGACCAAACGCAGTGGCGCGCGCAAGGCAAGCCGTATTTCACCGACAAGCTGCCACGCAACTGGATGGTCGCCGGGCTCATCGCCAAGGCGCTGCCGCAGGCGCGCATCGTGCACCTCGTGCGCGATCCGATGGCCGTGTGCTTCTCGAATTTCCGCGTGATGTTCGCAGACGCGTTCGCGCACATCTACGATCTGGACGCGCTCGCTTCGCACTACCTGCAGTATCGTCGTGTGGTCGAGCACTGGCAGGCGGCGATGCCGGACCGCATTCTCGATGTCGTCTACAGCGATCTCGTGCAGCAGCCGGAAGCGACGATGCGTCGCGTCGTGGATTTCTGCGGGCTCGACTGGGATCCCGCGTGCGTCGACCTGACGGCCAACGAATCGGCGGTCGCGACGCTCAGTACAGCGCAGGTGCGCGAGCCGATTCACGCGCGCGCGCTCGAGGAATGGCGGCATTACGAGAAGCAGCTTGCGCCGTTGAAGCGCGCGCTCGGGGTCTAGCGCCGCGCCGCGAAGGCGCCAAAGAATCAGGCTTCGTAGTTCCAGCGCTTCAGCATCGGCTCCAGGATCGGCAGCACATCCTCGAAATATTTCCGATAGCCGTGCCAGCGGTTGATCCCCCTCGTATTCACGGGCTCGATCACCTGGCTGTAGCTCGGCGTGCCGATGTAGCCTTTTTCGCGCGCATGCTGATCGAAACGGAGCATCGGCGAGGCATCGCCAAGCTCGAGGAAATCGGCGATGCGCTGCGCCTGCTGCGCCGTGTCGACGACCAGATCCTCGTAGCGCGACACCAGCACGTTTGGCTTGAACACATCCACGTGGCGCAGCCAGGATTCGAAGATCGCAACGTAGGCTTTGGCAAGCCGCTCGAGGCTCGCGCTCGCCGATAGCAAAATGCTGGAGCGGAAATTCTGCATGTAGCAACTCAGCAGCACGTCGCATGGATGACGGATCGCCAGGATGTACTTGGCGTTCGGAAACAGCCGATGGATGAACGGCAGCCACGGCATGTTCAACGGATTCTTGTCGACCAGCTGTGCGTCCCAGCGTCGCGTGATTCTTTCGGCCACCAGCATGAGATATTGCTTGCGCAACTCGTCGACATCGTACTGACGCAGCACGTCGAGGCTACCGAGAATGCGCGAATCGTGACGGCGCAACGTGTCGGCGAGCCGGTTGAAGAACGGGTTTTCGTCCATCGACTGCAGGCCGGGATGCGCATCGAGCATCTGCTCGAGCAGTGTCGTGCCCGAGCGCGGAAAGCCGACGATGAACAACGGTGACTGGCGCGCGTCGGGCGCCGTGAATTTCGGCCAGTTGCCGTATTCCTCGGCGGATACCTCCGGCAGCGCGAGTGGACCTTCCGGATCTGCCTTCGCGCGTTCCGGTGCGACACGTTTCAGATCCTCGACCTTGATCGCGTGCGCGCTCGCGAGCGCCTGCATCGCGCGATCGGTCTCGCCGAGTTTGTCGTAGACCTTGGCGAGCTCGAAATAATGCGAGGCGTCTTCGGGATGACGCGGGCCCGCGCTCTCCATCAGCGCGCGCGCCTCTCCGAGACGGCCACGGCGCGCGGCGAGCCCGCCGCGCAGCTGATCGACGGCAATGCGCCGGTCGTCGCTGGATACGAGGCCGGCTGCGACGGTGGCATCGAGGAGCGTCTCGATATCGTCGAGGCGGTTCATGCGCTCGTAGACGCCGGCAAGGCGGATGCGCGCCTCGAAATTGTCGGGCGCCATTTGCACGAGATCTTCGAGCAGCAACTGGCTGGCGGGCCCGTCGCTGAGGAGGAGCAGATTGTTGGCGAGCTCCAGCTGCAGACCCGGATCGTTGAGCGGCATCCATTGCCGCCACGGCTTGAGCAACGCTTCGGCGCGATCGAAATCCTGGCAGCGGGCGCAGGCGGTGGCCGCGTGGATGCGGATCAGCGGCTCATTCGGATCGCGTTCGATCGCATCGAGCAGTTTTTCGCGCGCGGCGAGGAAATCGCCGCGCTGCAGGAGCAATAGTCCTAGATTGAGCTGCGGAGCGGGATTGCGGGGATCGAGCCGGATCGATTCTTCGAAGGCGCGCTCGGCCTCATCGGAAAATCCCTCCTCGTTCAGAACCGTCGCGTAGTTCGACCAATGCGTGCTGCTGGCAGGCACGAGCTAGGTCAGCTTCCGATACGCCTGCAGCGCGTCTTCGCGTCGGCCCTGCTGTTGGAGACTGACCGCGAGGAAGAGCCAGGCGTCCTCGCGATCCGGCTGTTCGGCGAGCGCCGCGCGCGACAACTGCTCGACGCGCGGCAGGTCGCCCATGCGCATGGCGGTCGAAAGGGCGTCGGTCGGA
>Ga0157372_10009951_pt1 | contig 10112 bp, 7 predicted proteins | sample C55metaG_FD_115307 | JGI IMG/M metagenome (GOLD analysis project Ga0157372, IMG submission 115307) | Corn rhizosphere microbial communities from Kellogg Biological Station, Michigan, USA - C5-5 metaG | ecosystem: Host-associated > Plants > Roots > Rhizosphere > Soil | place: USA: Michigan...
ATTTTACTGAAATTAACTGCCTCCATTGAATCCGTTGCAACCACTTATATGTCTGTTACAGGGATTGGTTTTATTCTTATCCTGACAGGCGGAATAAGGCTTTCACGCTATGTTCAACTTCAGCTTCACAAAGACATTTTCAATGAAATGAATGAAACTTTTCCACAGGAAGAAAGACTTTTAGAAAATGAATATTCCATTAATCTTCCCGCCCAATATAATTTGAAAGGAAAAATCCGGAAAAGCTGGATAAATATTATCAATCCATTTCGTGCAGTTCTGGTAACCGGTTCACCGGGAAGTGGCAAGTCATGGTTTGTGATCCAGCACATCATCAAACAACATTTACGCAAAGGATTTACGATGCTTGTCTATGATTTTCAGTTTGACGACCTTTCTAAAATTGTTTATAATTCTCTGAAAAAAAATAAACATGCTTTTAAAATCAAACCTGAATTTTACCTGATCAATTTTGATGACCTCTCCCGCTCCCATCGCTGTAATCCTCTGGATCCGGCAACAATGTTTGATATAACAGATGCAACTGAATCATCACGCTCCATACTACTTGGTTTGAACAGGGAATGGATAACCAAACAAGGAGATTTTTTTGTGGAATCCCCTATCAACTTTTTAACCGCCATTCTCTGGTTTTTAAAGCGTTACAACGGCGGCAGGTACTGCACTTTGCCTCATGCCATTGAACTGATGCAGGTACGATATGAAAAGCTCTTTCCTGTATTAAAAAATGAAAAAGAAATTGAAGTGCTGATCAATCCCTTTATTTCTGCTTACCAAAATAAAGCAATGGACCAGCTGGAAGGTCAAGTTGCCTCCGCAAAAATTGGGATGGCAAGACTTTCCTCACCTCAGCTTTATTGGGTGCTTGGACAAAATGATTTTACCCTGGACATCAATAATCCGGATAAACCCAAAATTCTTTGCCTGGCCAATAATCCTCAAAAACAACAAATCTTTGGAGCTATACTTTCTCTTTATGTAAACAGACTTATTAAACTTGTTAATCAAAAAAACAGGCAAAAATGCAGTCTCATTTTTGATGAATTTCCAACCATTTTTATCAATGGTATCGACGGCCTTATTGCAACAGCAAGATCAAATAAAGTTGCCACTTGCCTGGGATTACAAGACTTTAGCCAGCTCAGAAAAGATTACGGCGCAGACCAGTCTTCAGTGATCATGAACATCGCAGGAAATATTATTTCAGGGCAGGTGACCGGCGATACTTCAAAAGCACTCGCAGACCGATTCGGTAAGATTATCCAGATAAAAGAAAGTGTTTCAATTAATAGAAATGACACCTCGGTTTCTAAATCCGGCCAGCTGGATTTCGCTATACCTGCCTCAAAAATTGCAGCGCTTTCTTCCGGTGAATTTGTTGGGATGGTTGCAGATGACCCTTACCAGAAAATAAAATTAAAATCTTTTCATTGCCAAATATTAAATGATAAGGATGCTCTTAAGGCTGAGGAAAAACATTTTAAAGAATTACCGGTAATCTCTAACATTACCCAGGAAATGGTTATGAAAAATTATTACCAGATCAAAAAAGATATTCAACAATTGATTGAAACTGAAATTGAGGTCCTGGTTAATACACCGGGGAAAGAAAATCTTTTGTTCAAATAAAATTTAAGATCGTGGGCAAAGAGCAGGTCAAATTATTGAGCAGTGTATCCGCCATCAATAACGACTGCCTGGCCGGTAATCCCAAACGCTTTTTCATTTGAGAAAAACACAGCATAATTTGCTATTTCAACTGTTTTCTCAAATTGCTTTTACCAGATATGACCCTCCATTTTTATTGTCTGTCATTATAATAACACATTGCACTATCTTTTAAGTTTATAATATAATTCGGTGATTTATCCATTCGCATAAATTAATTCCATCTGGCTCATTTTTACCTTTTTCGTAAAATGATTTTCCTCTTTTCGCAAAAACGCAGTCATTAATGCCAGGTTTACTAAGCATTCCCGGCTTTATAATCTGCAGAAAATTTTCACCAAACACCAGTTGAAAAATTGGCTAAAGTTTTAGAAGAATTAACTAAAATGGATAAGGAAAAATTTGAAAAAGCAACTTCTGATAAAAACAATGAACCAAGAAATGATGAAGAATTATTAAAACTAAGATTTATTAGGTAAATAGTTTAATTTATTCATTAAATTTGTTAGCAACATCGATTCTAAAAGTATGTCGGATAAACAAGCGGCACAATAGTTGTTTTTTATTATGCCAACATTATTATTAATCAACGGGCTTAGGTTTTTCTTTTATAGTAGTGAAAATAATGAACCCATACATGTGCATGTAACAAAGGGAAGTGCAAATGGAAAAATTTGGCTTTTACCAGATATAGAGATAGCTTACATGCATGGATTCACAAACAATGAGATAAACCTGATTAAGGAAATAATAGATTCTCATTTACAAATTTTTAAATCTAAGTGGAATGAACACTTCAATAAATAACAGATACGATGCAGTAGAAAAAATCATCTTTGATGATGGACTGCGCATTTTGGCCATTGATGTTTATAAGGAATTGGACCTGATGCTTATTGTTTTAAACACATCTGCCATATTACATCAAAAAATTTCCTCCTATCCTAATTTAAAAACAGCAAGTAAAGAAGCATTAAATGAATATGAGGTAATTGCTGATGGAACAGGCATTCACTGGCCAACGCTAGATGAGGATTTGAGCCTGAAAGGATTTTTGCGGGATGAATTGCGAAATATAGTAAAAGGTACTAAAGGATTTATAGCAGCCTGACATCAATTACCTTTGTGACATGAGTAACAGACATCTAAAAAAATAAATGAGCTTCCTAAAATTAAATCCGCTTCGGCTATTTCTTTATAGGATTATGCAGATTTAAAATTTATTCGCAGGTTTTGGCCCAAGAAATCACTGCAAATTTTATTATTTCCTGTGGTTAAGGTTTTACCGGTTTACGCTTTGTTAACTTTCTCTTTAAGTATTTAATTCTTAATAGTGCTTTCTGTAATGTATCCTCACTACTAACCGCTTCATTATTTAGTCAGCCCTACTATTCAAATCTAAACCATGTCGTAAAAGTTGGGCCAATAGTTCCATAATATTATACAAATGGGATGATACCGGACTGCTCTTTTTTTGCAGAAATAACGCTGATTAAATCTTTTTCCTTTTTTTATTTCTCAGGAAGCGCCTCCCAAATTTTTAATTCATAGGGAGCCAGGGTAATTGAAAAAACTTTACCTGGTGAAACTATATTCCTGACTGAACGGGCTTCCGGGAATCTTACATTTTGTAACCGAAATAACGTTAATTGCGTTGCCGGCAATTCAAAAATATCTTTTAGGTTCACCCTGAAAGTTTTTTTTGTTGCTGATGGATTTCTCAAAGAGAATATGCCTTTGCGTGGATTCCATGCAGCATAACCATACACCTCCCCTTTTTGCGGATCGCCGCCAATCCAATGCACGTCTTTTAAAACATCTGTATTTTCATGCGACCATTTTGCCGCAGATGCAAGACAGTCCCATACTAAAGGAGTGAGGAGATGTGGATTAATATATAATTCCTGAAGACTGGTGCCGCTGGCAAAAAAAGACCAGATTCCATCAGAAATGTTTTTCAAATCCATTTCCAAGGTTGCCGGATGACCCACATTTGTAATACAGATTCCATGAAGCATCACCGAATTCAAAGGATACAACGGCGCTCTTTTCACTACATTTTTATACGATTCCGCATCACGGTAAGTTATCCATTGCTGACGTTTACTTCCTGTTCCGGCAAAACCAAAATCATTCCCTGCACGCCAGATTGCGTCACCATAATACAACCAATAAACCGATGGCCACGTTCCTACAGTTAGACTCAAATATAAATCAGCATTGATGCTTCGCAACTTCTGAGTGAGCAGCAGCAAGGCTTCTATGTCTTTTTGATATTTTAACCCTGCTCCGCTTGCACCGTTTCCCGCTCCCACTCCATCGAATTTGAAAATCGCTACTTTATCTTTCCGCATAAAATCCGTTGTTACTTTTTCAAACCTTTTAAAATAAACAGGGCCCGCTAATGAAAAGCCATTTTCATTCGTTTCAAATGGAGGATTTTGTAAACGTCCATATTTTAATCGCTCCATTTTTGCAGAATCATAGCCGCCCCAGGGCGAAAGCCATAAACCGATTTGAGCACCGTAACTTTCTGCCAGGTTTTTCATATTGGTAAATCCGTCGGGAAAATATTTATTCACATTCCAAAGAGAGGCATTGTCATCCCAACCATCATCAAATAAAAATGCTTTTAGTTTTACATTTCTTTTCTGAATCAAACTATCGCCAAACATTTTAATGCGGTCAAGACATAAAGAATCAGTCATTTTTCTATCAATCCAGGAAAGGTCGTACCACGAATTGTAATGCAGAAAAGGCCGGTAAGGATGCGCTCTTTCTCTTTCCACATAATATAAAAACCCACGCCGCAACTGGCCTGAAGGAGTAACACCCGAAACAGTGGTGATCACCATGCTGTCTGAATGTTTCAAAATTTCCTGACGTGGCAAATAAGAATCAGCGCCCATTTTATTGATCTCATTTCTGCTCATCGGATGTTCTAATGCAAAAAACATTTCATTGGATACTAATGGTGTTCCATCTACTGTTCCCATTTGTTTTGCATTTACAGAAGGAATTTCAATCATGGAATATTTTACAATGTCCAATGAGTCTTTTGCCATGAAAGACCATTGTTGTTTAATATAATTGGAACCATCCTTTAACTGCGCTTCCCATTTGATCGTTAGTCCGGATGATTTATTTATGAGCGTTGCAGAAATAATTTTACCTTCCAATTTATCTGAATATTTTGCTGAATTTGTTTTTAATGTTACCTGTTTTATTTCAGGAAATTTTACTAAATCAAGATCTTTAGATGTAATTATTTTTCCATTTTTTAATGTAATAGAAAACCAATCTAATGGAAGAAGATTCATTTCTTTGCCATTTTCCTTATCAATAAATTTCTCAGGATGAATTTGATTTTTATTTACCTGAAAAATTATTTTTACCACATTATTTTCCAATGAAAATTTATCTGCAGAATGGAGTGCCAAAGCCTTTCCAGGCAATTTTCCCGGATAGGTAATTTGAGAAAATGCATTGATTGAAGTCATTAAAAAAAGAAAGATAAAAAGGAAAGCAGGTAATAATTTCATGTAAGTTTTATTATGTTTTAAAGAGATTTTTTTAAAAAAAACAGAAGATATTTAAAATAATTATTCGCTTTATTTTCAGTAAAAAAGTAATTAAACATTATTTCTCTTTTATACTTTAAAAAATATTTTCTTTTATGCAACACAGATTCACTGAATCAAAAATAAAACGAGCGCCGGATAATCATAATTGGTGGTTCAGATAACCCCGTTTTGCGATACCACTCCATTGACAATAGTATTGCTGTAATCAAAAAGCCAGCGATGCACTACGATTTCAAAAACAAGATAAAATGAAATAGAATTCATGCCCACAATCGCCGCTTGCAAACGTAAATGAAGAAGTTGCAATTCGCTTTATAATAGGCGTGATACTGGAAATATCCACCGCATAACACGCTATAAAAGTAATGATTCCAAAAATAATGATCGGCTTTATTTTCTCTTTCGAAAAATCATTGTAAAAAAAATAAATTACTACATTTTTCCCTTTTTCCAACCGGATATTCAGAAGTTCTGCAATTAACGAAAAATCAAGACAAGAATAGATAAGCTTTTATTACTTTCCGGTTGCAGTCATCCTATTATTTGGGGCAGAAGCCATTGCCCTTTTTATTCCACAGTCGAAAGTATTTTTTCCAAAATCCTCCTTGCTTTTCCAAGCTGATAACTGCCTGCCTTTAGATCGTTTTTTTCCTTCAAATAACTCAAAGGCTTTCTATAACTTAGTTTAAAATTCATTCTATTTTGCCATCATAATCAGATAAGGGGAATCAAATTCGTTCTATCCATGATTACCTTATGACAGGCTTATCTCTTAACCCAAACGAATAAAAAAGTTGTTCCTTTAGGTTGAAAAAAAGCTAAGTGAAAACGACGATTTTTCTTGTAAACAATCTTTAAGTTAATTTTTTTTCCACAAACAGATCCTTCAATTACTACCTTTTACTATTTTATGCTCTCCTAATTTTGCTTCAGAAAAAACAGATGCTCTAAAATCCAATTATCCAAACCGTTTTATTACGGGAAAACCAAAATTTAGAGCAGAACTACTACCCTTGAAAACACTAAAGTGATAGCCCTAACTGTCACTTTTTTTATTTTAAATAATTTCCTGATTTCCTAATCTAGAAAAAAAACTAAATGCGAACGACACCGCCATACATTCTGAAATAAAAAAAAATGAGACTCAACACAATATTTTGATAAAAATTATGTTATTGAGGTAATGTTTCCAAATTCTGGAGGCGGCCAGTTTATTTTTAAATCCCAATATCTTTATACTAATGACAAAAGCTTTAGTTTTTGCTTTTTTATTTCTCTCATCGCAATCCAAATCCCAGGCAAAAGTATCGGCAGAAACTCCAGCCACCTTAAATATAGGCGGGGGTCTGCAAAGATTAATTCGTCCTTTTTTGTTGACTGGAGTATTGGAGAATCTACAGTTATTGACACCTATTACGGCGAAAATGCATATTCGAATCTAATTGTTGGGAAAAAATGGAATGTTACCAGTGGTATCTTACAACCATACGATAAGAACCATATTATATTCAATGCTCTCGTTCCTCACTGGACTTTACAGGAAATTCGTCTTTATCCTGTTCCTACCTCTGACGTAATCTATATTGATTTTAGATCGACAACAACGGGAAAAGAATCCATTCAGCTTATGACACTTTCAGGAAAACTGCTTGCATTAAAGGAGTTTACCCAGATTGGCGGATGCCTACTTCCGTTGTATTGGAAATAATGACACTCAAATGCTCATTATGGGCACACTTTAATACGTCTTCCCATTCATCTTTTGCGATTAAAACCCGGCTTATGGCAGAAGATATAATATTCATCTGCCATTAACCATTTTTGAAAAGGACGTAAATAAACTTTTTATCGGGAAAAAATTAATCGCTTATACCAATACAAATCCAAAAATATCCCTGTAAAATTATTTTAATCGGAAAAGATTTTTCCGGTGACAGAAGCGTGGAAGTGCATTGCCATTTTGTTCTGGTAAAAGGAGTAATAATTATGATAAAAGGATTTTTCAAGAAAATCAATCTTGCATTAAAATGGTAATGTTCCCTGAAACATAACAGTCACAAAAATTTACGCGTTCAATCCCTTCATTTTCAAAATTTGCTTTTGCCATGGTAAATGAATGCGACTGAGTTCATCTCATATCGCGATTTGCGATTTGCGATATAAAATCTTATATTTGCCTTATGAAAAAGCACAGCGGAATGCGACCGCACGATATAGTAGTCTTATTGAAAATAATATCAAAAGGGAATACGCCCTGGAGACACCAGGATCTTTCCAATGAACTTTTTATTAGCCAGTCTGAGATCTCCGAATCATTACATAGGAGCCAGATTGCCGGACTAATAGATGGGGACAAAAAGAAAGTTCACCGACAATCCCTACTTGATTTCATTGCATATGGCCTTCGCTATGTATATCCGGCAAAACCAGCTGCAATGGTTAATGGTATATACACCGCCCACTCCCACCCTTTCATGCAAGAACAATTTAGATCGGAGATAAATTATGTCTGGCCAGCAGAAAGAGGGGCCGTGAGAGGACTGTCGATAGAACCACTATATAAAGAAGTGGTAAAAGCTGTTATCTTAGACGAAAAGTTATACAAAATGCTCGCGCTGGTAGATGTTGTGAGAGTAGGCAGAATGAGGGAGCTACAAATAGCCCTTGACGAATTAAATAAAACGATTATCAAATGAGCCACAGCGTTAATATCAGCCGCATCAAAGAAGTAAAAAGTGCTCTTGAACCACTAAAAGACAACATAGTTTTTGTGGGGGGAGCTACTGTATCTCTGTATGCGGAAAGAATGGCGGAGGAAGTCCGACCAACAAAAGACGTGGATATACTTGTCGAAATATGGAGCCGGTGGGAATTCGCTGATCTTGAAGAAAGAGTAAGGCAATTAGGTTTTGTAAATGATATGAACGCAACATTTATTGGCCGTTATATCCTTGGAGACATTATAGTTGACTTAATGCCCACATCGCCAGAAATTTTAGGATTTACCAACAAATGGTATGAGGAAGGTTTCAAGGCATCTGTTAATTTCATGATTGATGAAACCACAACAATCAAAATACTACCTCCTGGATATTTCATTGCTACTAAAATTGAAGCTTTCAAAAATCGCGGACACGGGGACGGTCGTCTAAGTCATGACTTTGAAGATCTCATCTTCATGCTCGACAACAGGGATTCTATTTGGGATGAAATCAAGGGCGCAGATCAATTTCTACGAAATTATATTTCAGAAGAATTTAAAGATTTATTAAACAACCCTAATATTGAGGAATGGATTTATGCCCATACTGCCACCAGCTCACCTCCGGCGGTTGATTATATTATTAGCAAGATGGAAGAAATAGCAGGTCTTAACTAGCACGGCAATTGTAACCTGAAGATAGGTACAGGAGGGCAACAGTCATGAGTATTTCAGTGGCCCCTTTAAAGAAGTGCTTCAGTCTTTCATAGAAACAAAGAAGTCATTAGGATCCAAATATTTAAATAGTCAGCCCTTAATAATGAACGTAATCCACAGTCAGCAAGGATTTGGGGATAAAAAGGATAGATAAAATTTGCAAGAAAAATGAAATTTGTATTCCAAACCTTGCAAATTTATTTTATGATTTCAAAATCAAGATCCACCTCACAGCTTGGCTTTTACAGCACATTTGAAGAACAACTGAGCAGAAGTCATCCACTTTATATTTTAGCAAACCAAATTAATTGGAATGTTTTTGAAGAAGCGTTTGCCAAACTTTATTCAGAAGAAGGTCGGCCGGCAAAACCAATCCGTCTAATGGTATCATTAATCATCCTGAAACACATTCGTAACATAAGCGATGAGAGCGTGGTGGAACAATGGGCTGAGAATGCCTATTACCAATATTTCAGTGGTGAAAAAATGTTTGCAGCCTGCCCACCTTGTGAAGCATCGGAGTTAGTTCATTTCAGGCATCGGATTGGAACTGAAGGAATAGAATTGATTTTTAAAGAAAGCATCCGCATTAACGGAAAGGACGCTCAGCAGAAGGAAGCAACAACGGATACAACGGTTCAGGAAAAAAATATCACTTACCCGACAGACAGTAAACTGCATCGCAAAATCATCAAAAAATGTATCGCTATTGCCGACCAGGAAGGTATAGAGCTAAGGCAAAGTTACAAGCGGGTTTTGAAGAGATTATTAATGGATCAGCGATTTAGAAACCATCCTAAAAATAAAGGGAAAGCAAGAAAGGCAGATAATAAAGTAAAAACTATTGCAGGGAGATTGGTTCGTGAGCTGGAACGCAAACTACCACCGAGCCTTTATCAGAACACTCTTCTGTTGTTTAAAAAAGTATTGGCACAAAAGAAATCTGACACAGGAAAAATTTATTCATTGCATGAGCCACACGTTCAGTGTATCAGTAAAGGAAAAGAACATAAAAAGTATGAATTTGGTTCAAAGGTTTCCCTCATCACTACAAAAGATACCGGAGTGATTATTGGCGCAATCAACATAGAAAAAAACATACATGACAGCATAACATTACAACCTGCAATTGAACAACAACAAAGGCTCACAGGAATGGTTCTTAAAAATAATTTTGTAGACCGGGGATACAGGGGAGTAAAAGAAGTATTAGGAACAAAAATTATCATCCCGGATTCGCCAGGCAGGACAAGAACAAATTATGAAAAACAGAAACTTAGAAAAGGATTTAAAAGAAGAGCAGCCATAGAACCAAAAATAGGACATTTAAAACAAGATCACCGGCTGAGCCGCAACTTTTACAAAGGAATTAAGGGGGATAATAACAATATAATGCTTGCCGCCGCAGCCATGAACTTTAA
>Ga0157372_10009952_pt1 | contig 10112 bp, 14 predicted proteins | sample C55metaG_FD_115307 | JGI IMG/M metagenome (GOLD analysis project Ga0157372, IMG submission 115307) | Corn rhizosphere microbial communities from Kellogg Biological Station, Michigan, USA - C5-5 metaG | ecosystem: Host-associated > Plants > Roots > Rhizosphere > Soil | place: USA: Michigan...
GATACTATTCCTACGCAAGACATAGCTTGTCGCCACATTCGTGGCACAAGCAGGTCTTGCCACAGAGACGCTGCGCTCTCTTTGGAATCTCTCGCGGATAATCACTGATATATGAAACGAACAAAACAATCAGGCGCCAATAGGCGCACGGTAATGTTGCGCCTGCGTGTCAGTGTGGCAGAGAAGACATTATTGCTGGCTAGATCCAAACAATGCGGCTTGACGATTTCTGACTGGGTGAGAAGTAAAGCAATTGATTCTAGGCCAGTCGTAAAAAAGGCATCATCTGATATGGAAGTTTTTGTCCGCATCCTTGCGGCATTGGGGAAATGCGGATCGAACTTAAACCAGGTAGCGCGTCAGCTTAACCGCAAACAGGAAAATTTTGAGTTTGAAGTGCCGATTGACGCTATCGATTATTTAACGAAAGAGTTTAAAGAAATTAGTGCGCAGTTAAGAAAAACATTACATGGCAATCGTAAAGGGTAAAATACGCGGCGGTGGCAGGCAATTGGCCAGTTATCTGTTATCGGCAGATGTCAATGAAGCAATTCACATACTGGACGTTGATGGACAAAGTGGCTTTGCCGAAAACGATCTGCGCAACCTTTTGGGTGATTTCTCCCTTAATGAACAACTGACCAAAAGCAAAAAGGGTATCTATCATGCTATCTATAGTCCGACTGAAGAACTAGCGGCCCGGCTTACAAATGACCAGTGGTTAACGGCCGCAGATGTTATTGGTAAGCAATTAGGTTTCAGCGAGCAAAGGCGAGCCGTTGTTCTGCATCAGAATAAAGCAGGCCACAGGCATATTCATATGGCTTTCGAGCGTTATAGCCATGATCTGCAAAAGATGATTCCAATACCGCATAATTACCGCAAACACGATAAAGCCAGGGCGATACTGGAAGAGACATTCAACGAACAACCTACTATCAAAAGAAATTCACGGCGTACGCTTATAAAACAAGAGTTGACTACTCTTTGGCAGGATTTAACGGATGGAACAGAATTTATTAAGGCAGCCAGGCAAAACGGCTACATCATTGCTAAAGCCTATGAGCAGGGTCAGTATGTGGTTGTTGATGAAAGCCAGGGACGTTCGTTTAAACTGGTAAGTCACCTGCAAGGCGTCAAAATCAAAGAAGTGCGGCATAGGCTTCAAGACAGGAAACTTATCGGTGAAAAAGAAGCGCTGGCATTCGTGGCAACACAACGGGCCATAACGAAACAGGAAAATATCATTCAGCCCGGCAGCCGCGAAGATTTCCTGGCTGACCTGGCAAAGCAACGAAGCCTACGCAAACAGCAAACGCTTCGTCCACGTTAACAATTTTATTAAACCTAAAAAATCAATTTTATGAACAACCAACAAGTAGAAAAACAGGCGAAGAAATTATTCGCGCACATGAAAGACTATCAGCAGGCCACACAATTAAAAACAAAAGGTGAAGCTGCTATTTTTAATAAGCATAGACAGGCTGATGGAAAGTTTAGCGACGGCTTGAATGAGGAGCTTAACGCATACCGTAAAACTTTTGCTGAAGAATGGGGCATCGATGGCTGGCGTAATACGCAATTCGTCAAACAGCAGATTGAAGAAATACAGTTACCTACGCAGCAACAGAATGAGAAGGTGGATGAATTTCGTGAACAATTAGCGGCGAACGCAGAGAAGCGTAATCAGCCTAGACCAAGATTAGGTTAATGGTTACCGTTGTAGTCGATATGAGTTCTAGCTCTGGCACTGTTTTTCAATCCGGCTTTGATTCTGTGTTCATCATAGGGAAGATTGAGATCAAAACAGCCGTTAAAATATTTGCAGAAAGAATGATCAAGCCATTCCCAATCATAATCTGACAAACGGTAAAACACCTTGTAAGCGATAAATTCCCGGATCATTTGGCGCAGAAAAGGCTCGTGGGCAAGGCCATGCTGGTGAGGATTATATCGCTCGCCTAAATAATGCATCATCGCCTTACGCGCCAGATGTCCGTAACGCGGCAAGCTCGCTGAATTCCTGAGCAGGAAGTCATCCGTAAAAGCGCAGCCATAATAATGATCGCTATTCATTCCGTCACCTGAAAATATTGAAACTATTATATCAGTTCACTCATAAAAATCAATAAAAAATGGAACAGGTAATTCCGGAATTCATGAAGAAATATTATGAGGGCTGCGACGAAGAAGGGCAGGAGCATATCAAAGTAGTCGCTGCCCGGTATGAACATCAAAAGCAATTGTTTTATCAAACAACATTCAATCACAAAAGTGAATTTCAAAAAGACTGGAATCGATTGGCTGGCCAACGAAATCAACTTACGGAAGACGAAGCCATAAAGCCGCTTAACGACAAATATGAAGCGCAAGTCAAAGAGATTGCCTTAGAATATGGTTATATCGACCCAGATGCACCGATGGAAGAGTTGGATAAATTATATGAACAAGATGAAATGGAATACGATATATCGGAAGCATCACAGGAGGAAATAGAGATATCGCAACGTGAAGAATTGGACGAATTGCTAGAACAGCAGGCGGTTGTCGAAAAAGGGCGGGATGCCGCAAGGCAGGAATTTCTCGATAATCTTAAATCAATACGCGAACGGGGTGTAATCCAGGCGCACCGTCCGCACCAATAAATTTACATTTTATGGAAGTGATATGCATTGAATCAGTTGCGTTCTACGCACTGGTCGAAGAAGCGGTAAAACGTATCAAAGAGCAACATGGTATTAAAGAAGATAAGTGGATTTCAGGAGAAGAGGCAATGAAGAAACTACGTATCAGCAGCAAAACAACATTGCAGAAAATGCGTGACGAGGGAGTAATCAGATTCAGCCAACCCGAGAAGAAAATTATTTTGTATGATACCGATTCGATCAATCTTTATTTAGAAAAACATGCCAAAAGCACATTTTGATTATGGACGAAAAACAATATGAACTATTGCTTTCTAAAGGATATAGCAATGGTTATCTACTAAGCCGTTTCGAACCTGAACTATATACCAAGATCGTATCTGGATGTGACGAAAGTAAACCTTATTTCGCCGGAATGATTATGGGCCAAAAGGCTGCGGAGCGTGAAATGTTTCTTGAAAATCTGACTAACACGCGAAAGATCAATGAACAGTTGAAACCGAAGATGAAATAATGTTGGATCAGCTATTCTAATTATCTGAACGGTAGTGGCGATGGCACCGTTCAACAAAGGATATCCCATTGAACAGATAAACCGCCCACTTGGTGAGCGCGGTTTTATCAAAGCGATGGTAAGAGAAGAAAGCTATCGCTCACCTCTCTTATATCCATTTGAAAACCCCCATTAGCCGCTTGACGCAAAGCTAACCCGCGCCGTCTGGTCGGGCAAGGTCAAGCCTTCGGTTTGACAAAAACAATCTCCACACGCCACCGTTAAGGAAGCGCATCTATTGGCGGTCGTATTCTTTTTGTCTAAACCTTGCCCAACCACCCGGCTCAGCTTGAAAGTGGCTTACAATGGCAAATGGGGAGGATTGGCTAAATAAAAAAGCCAGTCTGAGAACAGACCAGCCCCTATAAACCCTATCATCATGCTTTGAAATTTTTGTCGAAGAACCAACTTATTGCTGGTCACTTCGATGATTGTCGGCCTGGCTCCATTAAGGCCACCGCTGTAACTAGGCCAATGCGTAAAGGAAAAGAGCGAGTCAGATGAAACAGACCAATCAATCCCTGTTTTCTGTGCTGTGCCGTAAAGGCTTGAACAATTATCAGCGCCAAGATTAGCATCATATTTTTTTGAGTTCATAAAGGTGAACACATCACCCTTTTGACAATCGGTCATTAGATCAATTGGCGGATTATTGTTATTATCATACTGCATGGAACTTTCTATTTTCCATGCGCCAACCACTTTCTTTTCCAGTTCGCTAAGGTTAGCAGAAGGGGTGTTGGTAGAAGGATTATCGTCCTTATCTTTTTTTGAACACGCACCGAGCGTAAATAATGTCATGCACAATACAGGCACCAGGTTAATTTGCTTCATTTTATATAGTTTTATTTATTTGGTCATTCATCTTGTTTATGCGTCTTAGCAATTGATGCACTGTATTGGGGTGCCATCGGCTAGTCTTATTCCGGAAGGTTGCCACGCCCATTTTGTTTAATTCATCACTAATGGCACGTATTGTTGTTATGCCGCGATCTTTGAGTAATTGTACTGTAGGCCGCATAGCCAGGGCAAACATATTCGCTTCCAGATAGTTCAACTTAGACAGCACATCCCGTCCATGTTTTCCTAACACGACACCTTTACGCTTGGCCGCCTGGAGAGCCGCAGAAGTCCGTTTACTAATCTGCTCGCGTTCATATTGTGCAAATACTGCCATAATATGCAGGATGATTTTGTCAGCATGAGGATTATCCACCACTGTAAAAAACACATCCTTAGCATCCATTAAAGTCGCTATAAACGCCACATTGCGGCTTAACCTGTCCAATTTTGCAATCAATAATACGGCTTGTTGCTGCTTACATTCACCTAACGCCGCCTTTAGCGCAAAGTGGATATTACTGCGTGATGAGCGTATTTCAACGAACTCATCGATCAATATGTAGTCATTAGCCTTTGCAAAATCAGAAACAGCTTTTTGTTGCGCTTCCAGCGACAAACCGCTGCGTCCTTGTTCTTCGGTGGACACCCGATAATATCCGATTGCCTTTCTCATCTTATCTTTTCCTCTAAAAGTCAGGCAACCTGTCCATAAATAAACCAACGTTTATCTTTGTACAAAATGGCTGTTGGAAGTGGTTATATTAATCAATGGTATCATAGCGAATACATTGATTAGACGCAAGATGGTTGGAGAAAGGAAGATTTTAGAAAGGACAAAAACAAAGAGGTTTGTCCATAAGTAAACGTTGGTTTGTATATGTACAAAAGTATTTTAGGATTTAGCCAAATTATTAAGCTTTACCCCATTTTATATTACCGTGTTTGTCTTTAACGGCAAATTCTAGCTTTTCTCTTTGTTCAATAGTTAACACACCAGGCTCTGTATGGGCATTTAAACCGATCTTTTTCTCAAATTGTTGTCGTTCTAAATCGTTTATAATTACGTCTATTTTTTCCTCCATATCATAGTAGGCAAAAACAATTGTTATAATGTCTTCTGTCTGGATATCAGTGATTATATAACGGTGAACCACACGGTTTCTATCTTTATATAAACGCTCCAGATCATCAAAAATAGTTTGAGTTATTACTTTCTCTTTTAAAGCCAATGTATATACCTGGCGTTCCATTATTGGTTTGTCCTCTTCACCTTGATATAGGAGTGATATATCTATTAAATCATTACTTTCTTTTAGTTGCCGTGTTAGAAGCAATGATAGGCGGAGAAGTGCGTCTATTCTGTTTGCGGTTAAAACTATAAGCTCAATAAAAGATCCGTTTTCGAGAGCTTTATTCCGTAAGTCAATTGTTGCTGCAAGTGAGTACATGAATAAACTATACCGCCTATCTGCTAAAACCTTATTCCTGAATTCTGTGCGGATAAACTTGAATGAGTCTAAGCTTTTTCGAACAGCATTTACCTTTTTACTTACTCTTTCTGTTTCTTTTTTCTGGTAGGTAAACGTGGCGAAAACAAAGTGGTCCTCGATAGCTGCCATCCAGGAAAACATACATGTGCCAGTGACTTCTACAAATTTTTCAGAGAAATGAATTTTTGTATTTTTGCTTTTTTGTACGGGTAATTTATTTTTTATAATTAGCTCTGCTATGTGTTCATTTAAGGCCCTGCAACTTACCTGGAAAGCACCAATTGTATCCTCATACTCGCCAAAGGCATGTGGTTCAGAAGAGTCTCTTTTGAACAGCACATTTTTATATTGCCAATGTTTTGGTATGAATAACTGAAATTTTCCGTCCGGTGATGTAAATAGCTTCATGCGCTCTACTATATTTAAAAATCCATGCTGCGTCAGTAAAAATTTATGGTATAACCAGTGCTACGTCTATATCCATCATTAAGGTTGTAAGTATTGTCAGCCCTGTAGTATTCGCTCGTTATAATCATCCAGTATGTTTGTCGGAAGGCTTTTCAGATATACTTCTGTTGTTTTGAGACTTGAATGCCCCAGCATCGAGCTGATAGCATTTAAAGGAACTTCTTGAAACATTGCCTGCGTAGCAAAGGAGTGTCGACTTACATATCCCGTTAGGTTCTCTTCTATCCCACACAGCTCAGCGAGTAGTTTAAGCTTTCTGTTATAACGTGATCTGGCCCACTGGATATTTTTATCCTGTGCTTTGGGATCATCACTTCTGATTATTGGAAAGATGTAACCGTAAGGATTATTCTTGGCTATATAATACGATAGTATTTTATTTAGGTTATCGGTAATCTTGATATCGTATAACTTGCTTGTTTTCCTTCTGCGGTATTTTATCCGGCCATCTACGATGTTCTCTTTGCGTAGATAGGCCATATCGCTAAAATTGATGCCATACATCATAAAGCTAGCTACAAAATAATTCCTTGCGTTGAAGCATACATGTCCAGGTTCAATCTCAAGCTGTATAATCTTCTTTATCTTGTCCCACTCCAGTGCTCTTTTATCAGTTGGCTCAGATTTGATTTTGTAGCTGCTGAAAGGATAGTTTTCCTTATCAACAATTCCGGCTTTAATCGCTTTGTTATAAATCGCCCTGATTGCGCGCATGTATACAGAGAGGCCGTTGTATGAATTGCCCTTACTAAGGTGGTTCGTTTCAAAATTGCAAAGGAACTGGTAAGTCATTTGCTTAAAGGGAAGATCCTTGTTTTTGCAATAGTCTTTTAAAACGCTTATAACTCCCTTGTAATTACGTGCAGTTCCAAACCGATTAGCCTTTTTCAATTCTTCAATAAGGTTGTTCGAATAATTGAAAAATGACTGGTTAGCTTCAGGCTGATATATTCGATCTTTAAGATCAGAAACGGAAAGCGTATCGAGCAAACCTTTCTCTTCCAGCTTCACGATGATATCCATCGCCTCTGTTTTCTTCTTCTGGATGATGTTATTAATACGTGCTATGGAGGAGACCCCTCCATAAGATTTCTTAATAGTGCGACCTTCTTCATCCCAATCCTTTTCAGAAATGCTTATACCAATGGGAATAGATGTGGTTCTGGCATTGTGCCCCAACCTCATTACAAGCGGGTAAGTTCCATCCTTTTTCTTCCTTCTTGTATCTAGTGAAATGACGATATTTGTATTCATAGCTAAATAAAGCTACGAGAAAATTTGCACAAGATTTGCACAAGAAAAGTGGTTTTATATGACCTAAAATGAATTAATATAATTATTAATATTATCTACGGTAAAGGGTTTCAGACGTTTTTCAAATCGTATAAAAACACATTTTAATCGACTTACAAGCAGAGGGTCCGCGGTTCGAATCCGTGTGCTTCCACAGAATAGACAAGGGTTTCAAGCAATTGAAACCCTTTATTTTTTCAATAACAAGCCTTTTTCTATATTTACAGCATTATTGGAAAATCTTACAATGAATTGTAGAATCTTTGTTATTGCGTAATGGCATAATATTGATTGGTTTGCATACAACATGAACGTTTACAACTATATTTTTTGTTTCTTTTGCAGGTTATACGGCAGGTACATAGGTAATGGCCGCATAATCGGCGCTGTGCATGTTGCTTTTGCGATGTTGATGCATATGTTGTTTCTGAGCGAAATTGTAAGGCGTGGCTTTTTTCGTAAAGTAATAAAAACAGGAACTGATAATTTCCCTGTTATTCGTGATATTTACTGGCTGGTAATAGTGATCCTGGTGATGGTCATTTATGCGATTTATACCCCACTACGTGCACAACGCCTGCTTCGTGAATATACTATCAGGTATAGCGATGATGTGCTGGGGCATATCCTGCGTATTTTCTTTTATCTTATTGTTCCTACTGCGGGAGGTATTTTGCTTGCAATGATGCGCAAGCGCGCATTTATGTAATTTGCTAGTTTTCTGACGCTATGTCAGGCATCTGTTAAGGGCATCCTTTTTGTAATATTTTACTAAAAGGAATATTATGGCAGCGAGTTTCTCGGAAATTATAAATTCAGATAAGCCTGTATTGGTTGATTTTTCTGCTGAGTGGTGCGGACCTTGTAAAATGATGGCGCCTATCCTTTCCGACCTTAAAAAATCAATAGGGGACAAGGCCACAATTATCAAGATAGACGTCGATAAAAATCCAGCCGCTTCAAGCGCTTACCAGATATCCGGCGTGCCAACGCTCATTTTGTTTAAAAACGGTAAAATTCTCTGGCGCCAATCAGGTGTAATGCCCGCTAATCAGTTAAAACAGGTCATCGAGCAATATATATGATCGTAACAAAGATTTAAAGGAGGCCCGGCAATCTGTCTCGCTATTTTTTGTCTTATACTGCTGTAATCACTAACATTTTCAGTATCATTATCGTCAGTTAATACGGATCCATTATAGCTTCGGAGTTAATTGATATAGATTTGGCTGATCGGGAGAACATATTGAAATATAAATATGCTGAAAAGCCTGTGGCTGACGCAACTGCGCTGCGCAGTCTTATAGAAGCATGCCTTAAGGGAGACAGAGTAGCCCAGAAAGACCTTTACACGAAATACAGCCCCATTGTTTTTGGTATTATAAGGCGGTATGTTAATGACAACCATACTTGCCAGGAAATACTAAGTGATACATTTTTCAAAATTTTTACCAAACTGGCCCTATACTCATTTAAAGGGGCTTTTGAGGGATGGATGCGAAAAATAGCTATAAATTCAATTACTGACTATTTAAGAAAAAACCTTAAGCACAGGCAAACAATTGATACAGATGCAGCGTCAGAGCAAATATATGTCGCTGACAATGCAGTGGGCAAGCTTTCCTATAAAGAACTGTTACTGGCTGTGCATGAACTGCCTAATACACAACGAGCTGTCTTTAATCTTTTTGTATTTGAAGACTACGCGCATAAGGATATAGCTGAACATTTAGGGATCACAGAGAATAACAGCAGGTGGCACCTGAATGATGCCCGCAGACGATTAAAGGAAAAAATTAATTCAATGATGTAAAAACAAAATGCAGGACGAGCATAAAAATATTGATGATCTTTTCCGTGAGGGCCTAGGTAATTATACCGAGGTGCCGGATGCTGCCGTTTGGGCCGATATCGAGCGTAAGCTGGATGAAGCTAATCCAGGTGGTGGCGCTAAAGGCTTTGGCACCGGAAAGATTTTCCTTGCCATAATCGCGGGGATAGCAATATTCTTTGCTTTGAAATGGGCATTGGGCGATAGAAATCATCAAAATAAAAAAGATGCTATTGTCATTACTAATGAGCATAAATCATCACGAAATAATTCGCTGCAAAGTAGCATCACTAACAATGACTCAGTAGCAAATAAGCCCATCACGAATAAGATTGGTCAACAAGACGCATCAGCTATTGATGCCGGTGCTTCTAATACCAATGCCGGTTTAGCTGCAAAAAATAATGAGCCAAAGAGTCGTGGTGCTAAATTACCACACCATCATCATTCCGGCTTCTTCAACGGCTTAACAAGGATATTTAGAAAGCATAATGCTGCCCGATATGGTAGCTTAAAGGTTAGAGATAAGCAGGCGGAGCGCATAATTCAGTCGCGAACCGAAAAGCCGTTTAATCCGACAAGAGAAGACATTGCTGCTATTAGCGGTAAAACCAAGATCGACCTTTTACGTGCTGAATTTTCCGGCGGCAACTTCGATACTGTTGACAATGGCAACACATTGGCAAAGCTGCTTCGCAGAATAAGGCACAGCCTGGTAAAAACAGGGGTAGAAGGCGGCATTAAAGCCGGTATTGAAAGAGGATTCAACAACTATACAGCAACGAAATATCTGCTTGCGCCGTATCTGCAATATAACATCAGCAATAAATTATCAGTAATGCTGCAGCCTGCACTTAAATACGATGTATTGAATAATACACAGATCCTGCCGGCCACAGCTTATTATAACCTGACCAATTCTACGGTTACTACCGGGCATATCATCCACAAAGGCGATAGTCTCACTGCTGCGCCGGACACTATCAGCC
>Ga0157372_10009953_pt1 | contig 10112 bp, 6 predicted proteins | sample C55metaG_FD_115307 | JGI IMG/M metagenome (GOLD analysis project Ga0157372, IMG submission 115307) | Corn rhizosphere microbial communities from Kellogg Biological Station, Michigan, USA - C5-5 metaG | ecosystem: Host-associated > Plants > Roots > Rhizosphere > Soil | place: USA: Michigan...
CTTTCCGCGAAAACGCGCCGGATAAACGCATGCATTTCCTGCGCTTGCTCCGGCGTCGCTGTGCGTCCCGTGCCGATGGCCCAGACGGGCTCGTAGGCGACGATGATACGGTCGAGATCTGACGGTGTCAACCCGCTGAGTCCGCCGTTCAACTGCGTGGAAACGACGTTTTCGGCGCTTCCCTGCTCTCTTTGATCGAGCGTCTCGCCGACGCACATGATCACCGTCAAACCGCTTTTGATTCCCGCATGCGTCTTCTTGTTTACCTGCACATCAGTCTCGCAATAGAACTGGCGGCGCTCCGAATGGCCAACAATTACATACCTGGCGCCGACGTCTCTTAACATCGACGCGAGCACCTCGCCCGTGTGCGCGCCTTCCTCGACTTCGGTCGAGCAGTCCTGACCGGCGACGCGTATGTTTGACCCTTCGAGCCGATCGGCGACTGTTTTGAGTGCCGTAAAGACGGGCGCGATTACGACTTCACAATGGTTGGCATTCGCAACAAGAGGCTTCAGCGCAAGCGCAGTATCAACTGCGTCGCCGACCGTCTTGTACATCTTCCAGTTTCCAGCGATTACGGGTTTTCTCATTTACTTATCACTGAGCGCTTCGACGCCGGGCAGTTTTTCACCCGCCAGGAACTCAAGCGTGGCGCCCCCGCCGGTTGAGATGTGTGTGATCTTGCCGGCGACGCCGGCGCGGGTGACGGCGGAGACTGAGTCGCCGCCGCCGACAATCACGATTGCGCCTCGCTCCGCGGCTTCGGCAACAGCTTTCGCGACGCCAATGGTTCCCTGATCAAAAGGTGGTTCTTCGAAGACGCCCATTGGACCATTCCACACGATCATGCGTGCGTCCTGGAGCGCGGTCGAGAAATGAGCGACGGTCTCGACGCCGATGTCCATTCCGACGAGACCAATGTTTGTGAACTCGATCGGTATCGTCTTGGCAACGATCTGCTGGCCCTTGATCGGCTCATAACTGTCGACGACCTGATGATCGGTCGGAAGTAGAAACTCGATTCCCTTTTCTTCAGCGCGCTTCTTAATCTCGAGCGCGGTTTGTAACATGCTGTCTTCAACGAGAGACTTGCCGACCGTAAAGCCCTCGGCTTTCAAAAACGTGTAAGCCATCGCGCCGCCGATCAGGATCTTGTCGACACCTCGATCGATCAGCGCATTGATCACCGGAATCTTGTCAGAAACTTTCGCGCCGCCGAGTATCGATACAAACGGATGTTCAGGTTCGTTGAGAACTTTGCCGAGGTATTCGAGCTCCTTCTCCATCAATAAACCTGCCGCAGATTTCGACACATGACGGGTGATGCCGTCTGTGGAGGCGTGTGCGCGATGCGCCGTTCCGAAAGCGTCGTTTACGTAGACGTCACACAAGCTCGCCAACGCACGCGCGAAGTTGTCGTCGTTCTTCTCCTCTTCAGGATGGAAGCGGAGGTTCTCGAGCAACAACACGTCGCCGTCTGACATCGCGGCGACTTTTGACTCGGCCGGTTCACCGACACAGTCCTCGGCAAATGCAACGGGACGACCGAGCAATTGTGCGAGATGCTCAGCGACTGGACGAAGAGAGTATTTGTCGACGCGCTCGCCTTTGGGTCTGCCCAGGTGCGATGCGAGGATCACACGCGCCTGCTGCTCGGTGGCGTAGTTGATGCTTGGCAGTGAAGCCTTGATCCGGGTGTCGTCTTCGACTTTGCCGTCTTTAACAGGCACGTTGAAGTCGACGCGAATAAACACGCGCCGGCCACGAAGAGGAAGATCTTTGATCGAAAACTTAGCCACAAAAAGGCACAAAAAAGAGCACAAAAGAAATTACAAAGTACGAAGCACTAAATACCAAGTACAAATCTCAGAGACCCTTGGACGCGATGTACTTAATCAGATCGCGAACACGGCAGGAATAACCCCACTCGTTGTCGTACCACGAAAGCACTTTCAGCATCTTCCCACCAATTACTTTCGTGTATTCGGCGTCGACAATAGAGGAGTTTGAGTTGCGTTTGAAATCAACAGAGACCAGCGGCTCCTCGCTGAAGTCGAGAATGCCTCGGAGCTCTTCATTCGCCGCATCCTTGAAGGCGCGATTCACATCTTCCGCCGTCGTCTCCGTTTCCAGATCCATCACGACGTCAACCAGCGACACATTAGGTGTCGGCACACGCACTGAAATCCCGTCAAACTTTCCTTTCAACTCTGGCAACACCAACGCGACCGCCTTTGCTGCGCCTGTCGAAGTCGGAATCATCGACAACGCCGCCGCTCGCGCGCGTCTCAGATCTTTGTGCGGCAGATCGAGAAGCTGCTGGTCGTTCGTGTACGAGTGAATCGTCGTCATCTGCGCCGAACGAATGCCAAACTTTTCATGGACCACCTTCGCCACCGGCGCAAGGCAGTTGGTCGTGCAGGAAGCGTTGGAGATCACGTGATGTGCTGCCGGGTCGTACTTCTCTTCGTTGACGCCCAACACGATCGTGATGTCTTCATTCTTCGCCGGCGCCGAAATGATCACCTTCTTCACCGTGCCGTGCAGGTGTTTCTTCGCATCTTCAGCCTTCGTAAACAACCCAGTCGATTCAATGACGATCTCCGCACCCACCGACTCCCAATCGATCGCGGCGGGATCGCGTTGCGAGAACACGCGAAACTCCTCGTTGTCGACTTTGATTCCGTTTTCAGTCGCCGTGATCTCGTGGTCCAAATTGCCAAGCACCGAATCGTACTTCAGCAAGTGCGCGAGAGTTCTGGTGTCGGTCAGATCGTTGACGGCTACGAAGTCGATGTCCGGATCACCGAGGGATGTGCGAAAAATATTTCTGCCGATCCGACCGAAACCATTAATACCAACCTTCACCGCCATGGTAAAAACCTCCTACTAACTGGGTAAATTTGTCTCGATTGTGGGACACAGCCCGTCGCAAATGTGGGACAGACGTTCCCCTGTTTATATCCGTCGCTTTCGCCCGTTTACATATCTGCTATTTATTAACGGGACATTGGAAAAAGAAAAAGCAAGATTATGCGGCGCGTTTCTGCGTGTCAAGCGAGCGTTTTACTGAACTTTTTGAAACTGCATTTCCGCACGTAACGTAGTACAGGCTTGATGTAGCGGACCTTCGTTTGCCAGAATGTTTCCGACTCTTCCTTGCTTTGGTAGTCTAACTGGAAGAAACACGCTTAAGGAGCTCTTCGTCAGATGTTTAATTCGTTCTCTCGCACCGTATTCAGGCCGGCCGTTCTTGCATGCCTTGTGTTCGCTGGAACCAGCGTGACCTGGGCACAAGTACCACAGCAAACGCCGCGTCCGACGCCCGCGCCGGGCGACCCAACCAGACCGCCGGGACAGGAACCGATTCCGGGGACCACGACGCCAGCGCAGAACCCAGCGGCTCCGCCGGGAGCACCGCAAACAAATCCGGCTGCGCCTCCGGGCACGATCCCTGCACAAACACCGGCGCCGACACCGTTGCCAGGTGAGCCGCAAGAGCCTTTGCGTGAACCGGTGATTCAACAGTACCAGCCGAAGCCAATGCCGCCGATACCGAGTCTTCAGCGCCTGGGTGTTGGCAACGAGCAGTTGCCGTTGTCTCTGAACGACGCCATCAAGCGTGCGCTCGAAAACAATAACGACATCGAAGTCGCGCGTGACACCGTTCGCATCGCTGAAACTCAGTTGCGAGCGCTCGAAGGAGTTTTCGATCCGATCTTCGCGATCCAGCCGACGTACGACAAGCGCATCTCTCCGCAGCAGAGCCAGCTGGGTGGTGGTACAGGTGGCACCACCAGCACGACAACATGGTCGCTCGGTCCATCAGTCCAGAAACAGTTTGGCAAAGGTGGGGGAAGCTATTTTCTAAGCTTTGCGAACAACTACACGAACACCAACAACACGTTCAGCTTGCTCAATCCGTTCTACTCATCGAATCTTTCGCTACAGTTTAACCAACCATTGCTGCGAGATCGTTCGATCGACAACAACCGCAGGCAAATTCGCATTCAGCGCAAACGGTTGGACCAGTCGGATGCAGACTTCCGGCAGCGCACGATTGAAGTGATCACACTGGTGCAACAGGCGTACTGGGAACTGGTCTTTGCCCTCCGCGATCAGCAGAACCAGCTCGCCAACTTGAATCTTTCGCGCGAGAGTTTGCGAAACGTGGAAGCTCAGATCGCAGCGGGCGCCAAGGCGCCACTCGAAAGAGCTGAAGTGCAAACGGAGCTCGCCAACCGTGAGACTTCATTGTTGACGGCCGTGCAGAACGTCGCGATTGCAGAAAACAATCTGAAGGTCTTGATCTTTAAGGACCCAAGCAGCCCTGACTGGTCAGCGCAAGTGACGCCGACTGACACGCCGAAATTCGACACTACGCCTGTTAATCTCGTGGACGCGCTGAAAGCAGCTCGTGACAACCGTCCCGAACTGCGGCGACTGCGTCTTCAGAACGATATCAATGATATCGATATCTCATTCTTCAAGAATCAAACCAAGCCACGTATCGACTTGACCGGTACAGTAGCTCTCACAGGTCTTGCTGGAACGAGCCTCGCAACCGTTACGCCTCCGGGCAGTACGGTGCCTCTGATCGTTGGCGATCCGTTGACGGATCCGGCGGCGTTCCTGCTCAATGAGATTCAAACTATTCAAAGAGCTCAGGGCCTGCCGGTCGCGGTTGTACCGGCGACTGTTGTGGAATCAAGTACCATTAATCAAACGCTGATTGGTGGTTACGGGCAGACCCTCCGGAATCTGTTCGGTGGCGACACGCGCAACGTCACTATCGGGGTAGCAATTCAGTTTCCGTTCAAGAACAAGACGGCGCAAGCTAACCTGGCAGGCGCGAGGATCCAGAAAGAGCAGTTGATGGCCTCAACCCGCGCGCAGCAGCAGCTCATCGAAGTAGATGTTCGCAACTCTGCTCAGGCGGTGGAGTCGGCTCGCCAGCGCGTGCTTTCAGCGCGCGAAGCACGGGCGAATGCTGAGTTACAGCTCGAAGGTGAGCAGCGGTTGTACCAGGTGGGACGTTCGACCACCTTCCTTCTGTTCCAGCGTGAAAATGCACTCGCGAACGCGCGCGCATCGGAGTTGAGAGCAGAGACTGATTACAACAAAGCGATCGCGGACTTGCAGCGCGCAACTTCGACGACGCTGCGGGCCAACAACGTGGTGGTGGATAACCCGAACGTTCCGTAAGTCGGGGAAAAACCTCTCGCAAAGGCGCAAAGGCGCAAAGTGGAGTTAAACTCTTCTTTGCGCCTTTGCGTCTTTGCGAGAAAATACCAATCGGATGAAGATTAGCGCCACCATCATAACCCTCAACGAACAATCGAATATTAAGGCCGCTTGCGAATCAGTTGCATGGGCCGACGAGGTTGTGGTGGTAGACTCAAACTCGACGGACCAGACCCGCGAGCTTGCCGAAGCTTGCGGCGCGCGAGTCATCACAAATGCCTGGCCCGGATTCGGTGGACAAAAGCAGTTCGCGGTTGAACAGGCCAGACACGAATGGATCTTCAGTCTCGATGCGGACGAGCGCGTTTCAGACGAACTCAGAAACTCGATTCAGTCGCTCCGAACCATGAATGAATCCGATCTTGCAGATGGTTACGAAATAGCGCGGCGCACTTACTATCAGCAACGCTGGATTCGCGGCGGCGGCTGGTATCCGGATCGACAGTTACGGCTTTTCAAGAAGAGTAAAGGCCGCTGGAAAGAGCGTCACATTCACGAGTCAGTGACGATGAATCCAGGCGCGCGTGTGGACCGGTTGGCGGGAGACTTGCTTCATTACACTTCCCAAAATGCGGCCCACCATCACCGGATGATCGGCGAGCGCTATGCTCCGCTTGCTGCGTTGCAGATGTTTGAAGACGGTCGCCGCACGTCGGTTTTTGGAGTCGCTTCAGCAGGACCAGCAGCGTTTATTCGAAGTTTGATTTTGAAAGGCGGATTACGCGACGGCTTCGCAGGCTTTACTATTGCAAGCTTCGCCGCACATCATGCGTTCCTGAAGCACTTGATGCTTTGGGAGAAACAACGAAAGTAGGTTTTAGATCTTTGTACTTTGTACTTTGTACTTTGATTAAAACCAAAGGCCAAGAACAAAGCACAAAGCACAAAGCACAAAATACAATGGATCAGATCCCCCCGGCTTTTGGTTACATCGTCGCAGGAGTTTTCGGTGCGGTGATAGGGAGTTTTCTCAACGTCGTCATTCATCGCGTGCCGATCGAAGAGTCGATCGTGTTTCCGAATTCGCGCTGTCCCTCGTGTGGCGCAGCGATCGCTTTTTACGACAACATTCCCGTGCTCAGTTACCTTGCGCTTCGAGGAAAGTGCCGTGGTTGCAAGGAACACATTTCGTTTCGATATCCCGCAGTCGAACTCTTGACCGCTGCATTGTTTGTGGCCGTTGCATGGCACGACGGTTTCACGCCGGCGCTGCCGTTTGATCTGATTTTCGTGACGGCGTTGGTTGCGCTGGTTTTCATCGACGCCGAACACATGATCCTGCCGAACGTGATCACGTATCCGGGGATCGTGTTTGCGCTCCTCGCCCGAATCGCCATTCCTTATCTGATGGGCAGACCATACTTCGACGACATTCCATCGCTCTCCGGCGGAGCGTTGGCCGACATGCCCGTGTGGGTTATCTCGCTGGCTGGAGCGCTTATCGGCGCCTTGATCGGCGGCGGCTCGCTCTGGTTGATGGGCTGGACGTGGGAAAAACTTCGCGGCATCGAGGCGATGGGCCTTGGCGACGTGAAGATGATGTTTATGGTCGGCGCTTATCTCGGCTGGCGGCTTACGATTCTGACTATCTTCGTGGGTGTTCTAACCGGCTCAGTCATCGGGATCATTCTGATGGCACGGCAGGGCCAGCGAAACATGCAGTTGCTGCTGCCGTTTGGGGTCTTTCTCGGTCTCGGGGCAGTTGCAGCGCTACTTTTCGGCGCACCGATCGTCGCGTGGTACGCAGGCCAGTTCAGATAATTGTACTTACTACTTGGTGCTTTGTTCTTTGTCTACGGAACAAAGCACAAAGTACAAAGTTCTAAGTACATGCAATATCGCAACCGCTTTCAATCCGGACTCACAATGCTGACGGGACTCTTCCTGTTGGCAGTCCTCTTTGTAATTCTGCTCTACGCTCTAACGCCTGAAACGCCTATTGCTCGTGGTCCAATCTTGCTCGCTTCGTTCATTGCGATCCTGATCGGCGGGATGTTGTGCATTCTGTTTCTGCTGCGCTGGTTGCTTCGTCCTTATCAACAGCTTGTCGGCGAAGCACAGCGCGCCTCCGTCGCGGATCAGACGCTCAAGTCGCAGGACGAAGCGGAATTCGTGCTCGAAACGTTTCAATCCGTCGTGTCGCAGTTGCAGGAGCAACGGAAAGAGCTCGAGCAACTGAGTGCAGAAGCGCGCGAACGTGCAAGCTCTGCTGAGAAATTCAGCGAACGCATCGTCGCAAGTTTGCCCTCGGGATTGATCGCGTTTGATGGTGCGGGACTGTCGATGGCCATCAACGCGCCGGGACGCACGTTATTGGAAGTCGACGGAACAGCGTTGGGTGAATCGTACGAGCAGCTATTGGGTGGACATGCTGAGCTGGCGTCGATGATTGGCGACTGTTTGCAAAACGGGACGGTGTACCGGCGTGCCGAGATCGAAGCGGTAAGTTCAAACGGTCGTTCGCGCACGATTGGTGCGACAATCGCGCCGATTGAATTGCCGCCGGAGCGTGGACCAAGAGGTGCGCTGTGCCTGTTGACGGACATCACCGAAGTCACCGAGCTTCGAGAACAGGTTGCGTTGAAGAACAATTTGGAAAGCCTGGGCGAGATGTCGGCGGGGTTGGCCCATGAGTTCAAGAATGCGATGGCGACGCTCCAGGGGTATGCGCAACTTTTGCAGAGTTTGGAATTGAATGACAAAGCTCAGGTCGCTGCGGGTTCGCTGTTGAATGAAGTGCGAAATCTGTCGGGGATGGTGACGGCGTTTCTCAACTTCGCGCGGCCACAACCGCTGCAACTGGAGCAGGTCGTAGTTGCGGAGTTGATCAATGAGTGTGCGAGTGAGTTGGAGCCTGTTTTTCAAGAATTGAGGGTTGAGCTTGTTGTCGATTCATCAGAGCCGCTGGTGGTACGCGCGGATGAGAGAATGCTGCGACTCGCGTTGCTAAATCTAATGCGCAATGGGGCTGAAGCAATTCCCGAAGAGAACACGGAACGGAAAGTGATTGTGAGAACGGGACCGGCGACGATCGAGGTGCGAGATACAGGCTCTGGAATTCCGTTGGCCCAGCTACAAAAGATCTTCATTCCGTTTTTTACCACGAAGGCAAAAGGACACGGGGTCGGTTTGGCGCTGACTCACCGCATTGTTAGCCAACATGGCGGCACGCTTACGGCTGCAAATTCATCCAACGGCGGCGCAGTATTTACAGTGCGATTTAGACAGGATTAAAAGGATTTTTCAGGATTATCATGAAAAATCCTGTTAATCCTGTCTAAAAATACTCCGACCAGCGACGATCGACGAGTTGTGCGATGTCGTCGCGGACGATCAATTCAACGGGGAAGCCGGGTTTGGTGCGCGCGTCGATGACGATCGGGGCTTTGTAGACGAGGTGATGTCGCTGGACGCTGGTCTCTGATGCATAAATATCAGAGGCTGGCTCGAACCTGGTCCAGGTGGCCCACAGAAAGTCCGGCGACGAACGTGCGACGCGGGCGTCGTCGTGCAATACAATCAATGGCCAATTTGCAAATACCGGATCGCCGGCAACCCTCGACGCAAGCGATTCGTCCTCCGCGAAAGTTCCACCCTGCAACACCAAACACCCGCCACAGAAAACTTCAGCATGCTCGAGGAACTGCGGTAATTGACCTTCGAACGCACGCGGGAGTTGGCGAACCGGATCACCCAGACCCAACATGATCGCCTTGCTGCCTTCGTTCACTTTTCCGCTCGTGTAGTCGAGCGTGTCCATCGAAACGTTAGAAAACACGAACAAGTCCGTCTCGGGCCGGAAGCGCTCGAGCACGTGTTCCAATAGCGCAGGAAAGTTTTTTAAGTCCTGTGGCGTGTCAGTAAGTAGCAAGAACTTCGTCAACGACAACTGCCCTTCACCGAGAATGCGAAAACCGGAAACGAGCGCCTCGCGCCCGTATCGCTCCCGCACGACGGCTGCTGCAAGCGAGTGGAAACCAGTCTCGCCGTACGTCCAGAGATCCCTGACCGAAGGCATCACCATCGGAAACAGTGGCGAAAGCAACTTTTGCAAGTAATCGCCGATGAAAAAATCTTCCTGCCGCGGTTTGCCGACCACAGTCGCCGGATAGATCGCGTCACGACGATGAAAGATCGCATCCGCATGAAACACCGGATAATCGTGACGCAACGAGTAGTAACCATAATGATCGCCGAATGGCCCCTCGGGGCGTCGCTCGTGCGGTGGCGCGTGTCCGACCAGAGCGAACTCCGCTTCTGCTGCGAGCCGGTGCCTTTCGTTGCCGAGCGGGTTGCGCGTCATTTTCAGTCTCTGACCAGCAAGCAGCGACGCGAGAACCAGCTCCGGCACATCTTCAGGCAGAGGCGCGATCGCTGCGAGGATGAGCGCTGGTGGACCACCTAGAAACACCGTCACCGGCAGAGACTGTCCGAGACGCTCTGCTTCATTGTAGTGAAAGCCTCCACCCTTCTGAATCTGCCAGTGCAGTCCGGCTGAACGCGCGTCGTAGACCTGCATGCGATAGATTCCGAGGTTGTGCTTTTTTGTGATCGGGTTTTCGGTGTAGACGAGCGGCAGTGTGATGAATGGTCCACCGTCTTCCTGCCACGTCGTCAATACGGGTAACTTGTCCAGGCGCGGTGGTCGATCGACGACCTGCGTCACAGGCGATCGCGACGTGTTCGTCGTGCCGAGTTTTAGGAACTCGAGAGCGACTGAACGATGTTTGCACAGCTCAGCGGGTTTCGGCGGCAGGATGGATTCGGCGATATGAACCATCTCGCGCACGAATGCTTCAGGCTTTGGACCAAACGCGAGATCGATGCGCCGCTCTGTTCCAAACATGTTCGTGACAACGGGATAA
>Ga0157372_10009954_pt1 | contig 10111 bp, 4 predicted proteins | sample C55metaG_FD_115307 | JGI IMG/M metagenome (GOLD analysis project Ga0157372, IMG submission 115307) | Corn rhizosphere microbial communities from Kellogg Biological Station, Michigan, USA - C5-5 metaG | ecosystem: Host-associated > Plants > Roots > Rhizosphere > Soil | place: USA: Michigan...
ATCCGCTTTATGCGCTTTAGAAGGGGAGAGACTTTTGTTGGAAGAAGTGATGACGCTATCGGTGGAAATCCAATAGGTAACATCATGATAGACCACGTTTCTGCAAGCTGGGGCCTGGATGAGAATATGTCGATGTACCGCCATATGTATAATGATAGCACGGGCAAAGCAGAAGAGAAGTTAGGAACAGTTAATATCACTATCCAGAACTCAATTTTTGCAGAAGCTTTAGATACCTGGAACCATGCTTTCGGAAGTACACTTGGTGGCGAAAATTGTACGTTTATGCGTAACCTTTGGGCTGATAATGCCGCTCGTAATCCTTCAATTGGATGGAATGGAATTTTCAACTTTGCTAATAACGTTGTTTTTAACTGGAACCACAGATCTACTGACGGTGGTGATTATAAAGCAACTTTCAATATCATCAATAACTACTACAAACCAGGTCCGGTTACAAATCTGAAAGACCCTATCAGTTACCGGATCTTAAAGCCAGAATCTGGAAGAAGTAAATTAAAATATGTAGTATTTGGAAGAGCATACCTATCTGGAAACATTGTTGAAGGAAACGACAGGGTAACTAAAGATAACTGGGACGGTGGTGTTCAGTTAGAAAATAAAAAAGGTGAGGAAATGACTCTTGAAGAAGCAAAGCCATACTTTGCAGCAATGAGAACTGACAAGCCTTTCCCTATGCCTCCAATATCCATTATTCCGGCACGTGATGCTTATAGCTATGTTCTTCAAAATGCGGGTGCAATTTTACCAAAAAGAGATCCTGTTGATACACGAATTATTGAGCAGGTAAGAACTGGAAAGATCGCATATAAAGAAGGAGTGAAGCTTCCGGAAACTCAGTTCAAGCACCGTAAACTCCCGATTGATTCATACAAATTGGGTATCATCACAGACATCAGTCAGGTTGGTGGTTATCCTGAATATAAAGGTAAACCATACAAAGATTCTGATAAAGATGGTATGCCTGATGAGTGGGAAACTAAAAATGGTTTAAATCCTAAAGATGCAACTGATGCATCAAAAGACAAAAACAATGATGGTTATACCAACATCGAAGATTACTTAAACAGTGTGGTAGCATTAAATACTGTTAAGCCATAAGTCGTCCTTTCTTAATTTAGTAAATATAATTGGTTGAATTGTGAGGGCCGCCCGGCCCTCCTTTTGTTTTTGTAGGAGTCTCTAATTGAGTTTTATACTTTATAGCTTCTACCAGTAACAAGTTCCTTACATCTTATGCTAAGAACCTACAATAGCTTGAGAAAATTATACAGTATGGAGAAATAAACAGGAGGTATTTTTGTTTAAGATTCTAACCAGAGAAGCTTATTAATAGCCAGATTAACCAGTTAAACACACTTAATAATTCTATATGAACAAAGCTTTAGGTATTTCACTTGCTGCACTAGCAGTTATTTGTTCAAAGCCTGTTTTTGCACAATATCCTACAATCCCTCATGACCTTGAGGCTAAAGGAGATTCGGCATTAAACGAAGTTAAACGTAAATCGGACATTGCCTGGCAAAAGGCTCTACCGATCATCGAAAGAGATGCTAAAAACGGCAAACCATTCGTTCTTGGTGCATCTAAACCATCTGATCTTCCACAGGCTAAAATTCCAGCGTTTCCAGGTGCTGAAGGTGGTGGTGCATTTACGGCTGGTGGTCGTGGTGGAAAAGTATATGTAGTAACAAATTTAAACGACAGTGGGCCAGGTTCATTTAGAGATGCTTGTGAACAAGGTGGAGCGAGAACTATTGTTTTCAATGTTGCTGGTATCATCCGTTTGAAAAGTCCGGTGATTATCCGTGCACCATATATCACGATAGCTGGTCAGACTGCTCCTGGTGATGGTATTTGTATTGCCGGAGAATCTGTTTGGATTGATACTCATGATGTGGTTGTTCGCTATATGCGTTTCCGCAGAGGAGAGACTGTGGTAACTCGTCGCGATGATGCTTTAGGTGGAAATCCTGTTGGAAATATTATGATCGATCACGTTTCTGCAAGTTGGGGCCTGGATGAAAATATGTCGATGTACCGCCACGTTTATGAAAGAAATTCAGAGAAGCCGCAAAAGCTTCCTACAGTAAACGTAACTATTCAAAACTCGATCTTTTCTGAGTGTTTAGATACTTATAACCATTCTTTCGGAAGTACAATCGGAGGATTGAACAGTACTTTCATGCGTAATCTTTGGGCAAACAATATCAGTCGTAATCCTTCAGTAGGTATGTACGGTGATTTTGGCTTCGTAAATAACGTTGTTTTCAACTGGTGGAATCGTTCTGCAGATGGTGGTGATAACAATTCACTATTCAATTTTATCAATAACTATTACAAACCGGGACCGATCACTCCTTTAGACAAACCAATTGGGCATCGTATTCTTAAGCCAGAGTCCGGTCGTTCTCAAGATAAAAAAACTTTATTCGGAAGAGTTTATGCAAACGGAAACATCATTGATGGAAACGAACGTGTAACTAAAAATAATTGGGATGGCGGTATCCAAATCGGCGAAATGCCTGATGCTGGCAGATATACCGATAGTATCCGCGTAAATACTCCTTTCCCGATTGCTAAACTGGCTATGATTTCTGCTAAAGATGCTTACACGTATGTTTTAGCGAATGTAGGTGCTACTCTTCCAAAAAGAGATCCTGTTGATGCACGAATTATTCGTGAAGTTACAACTGGTAAGATTGAGTATAGCGAAAACGCAAAACCTCCAGTAGGTGGTCAGTTCATAAAAAGACGTTTACCTGCAGACAGTTATAAACAAGGTATCATCAGCGATATTAGCAAGGTAGGCGGATATCCTGAATATAAAGGAACTCCTTATAAAGATTCGGATAATGACGGTATGCCTGATGCATGGGAAACTAAACACGGCTTAAACCCTAAAAACGCTGCTGACGCAAGTGCCGACAGAAATAAAGACGGATATACCAACATCGAAGAATACTTAAACAGCGTAGTACCTTTAGCAGCTGTAACCCCAGCATCAAAATAGTAACATGCTCAATAAATATACAGCGAATATTATTTTAGCAGGGCTCGCCGGGATTCAACTCCTGGCTAGTCCTGTTTTGGCGCAAAAGCAACCGAAGCCAAAACCGTTCGAACCACTTGTGGTGGAAGGCGGTAAGCTGGTTTATTCCGCTTATTCAAATGGAGATCGTATTCCTGATTTTTCTTATGCAGGATATAAAGCAGGGGAGGAAGCCATTCCGAATGTTCCAATAAAAGTTATCGTTCCGGTAAAAGCTGGAGACGCTACTTTGAGGATACAATCGGCGCTGGATTATGTAGCTTCTTTGCCTTTAGATAAAAGTGGTTTCAGAGGAGCTGTGCTTCTTGAAAAAGGAACTTACGAGGTAAACGGAGCGTTGAAGATAAAAGCTTCCGGTGTTGTTCTTCGCGGTAGCGGAATGAATAATGGTACAGTTTTGATAGGTGCAGGTTACGATCGTCAGACTTTGATTACCATCAGCGGAAAAGATAATCAAACCTTTGGGGAAAAAATAAAAGTATCAGATGCTTACGTTCCTGTAAATGCTTTGAAACTTAGCGTTGCTAATGCAAGCGCCTTTAAAGTTGGTGATAATATTCAAATTCAACGTGCTTCTACAAAAGCGTGGATTGATAAGCTGAAAACTGCAACTTTTGGTGGAGGACTTTCAGCATTAGGCTGGAAACCTGGTCAGCGTGATATTTTCTTTGACCGAAAAATAACTGCAATTAATGGTTCTGTTATTACTGTTGATGCGCCCTTAACTACTTCTTTAGATACTGCCTATGGTGTAGCAACTGTTGCTAAATACACCTGGGCTGGCCGTATCGCCAATGTTGGTGTTGAAAATTTGCTTCTTCGTTCATCTTTCGATGCTTCAAATCCTAAGGATGAGGATCACAGATGGATGGCTATCGGAATCGAGAATGCAATGGATGCCTGGGTTCGTCAGGTTGCGTTTGAGCATTTTGCTGGTTCGGCGGTAAACATCCGCGAAAGCGTTAAACGAGTTACCGTTGAGGATTGTAAATCAACAGCACCCGTTTCGGAAATTGGTGGACAAAGACGTTATACGTTCATGACTTCTGGTCAGCAATGTCTTTTCCAAAGGGATTACGCTGAATTTGGTTATCATGATTTTGCTGTAGGATATTGCGCTGCTGGTCCTAATGCTTTTGTTCAATGCGAATCTCACTTGCCTTATAGTTTCAGCGGACCAATTGATAGTTGGGCTTCTGGAGTATTATTCGATATTGTAAATGTAGATGGTCAAGCGTTAAGCTATAAAAATCTTGAACAAGATGGACAGGGAGCTGGTTGGAATGCTGCTAACAGCGTTTTCTGGCAATGCTCTGCAGCCCGGGTTGATAATTACGAACCTCCAACTGCTCATAACTGGGCTTTCGGAACCTGGGCTCAATTTGCCGGAAATGGTTATTGGACAATGTCGAATGAGCAAATCCAGCCCCGCAGTTTGTATTATGCTCAGTTAAAGGAAAGGATAGGAGACAAGTTAGGAAACAGGGCTATTGTAATTCCAATGGGAACAGAGGCTTCAAGTAGTCCCCCGGTAGATGTAGCGATGGCGTTAACAGCCTTGTCTGTTAATCCGGCAATTACGTTACCTAATTTTATTGATGATGCAGCTAAGCGTCAGCCAATTCCGGTAACTTATTCTAAAGTAAAAACAATAGATCAGATAGGCGTTGAGCAACCCGCTCAGGCAGCCAAAGCAGGATTTTTTCATATACAAAATGGTTGGTTAGTTAGAGGAGATGAGGTTGTTTCCGGAATAAGAAGGGAAGTGCCATGGTGGAATGGGTCATCTCGTCCTTACGGTCTGGAAACAACCAAACCTCACATTACTCGTTTCGTTCCTGGCAAAACGGGAGAGGGACTAACCGACGATTTGAACGAGATGACTGACAGTCTGAAAGCTGGTAACGTGGTAGCATTGGATCATAATTACGGTTTATGGTATGAACGTCGTCGTGATGACCATGAGCGTATTAGAAGAATGGACGGCGAAGTTTGGCCTCCGTTCTACGAACTGCCATTTGCTAGAAGCGGAAAAGAAACTGCATGGGATGGTTTAAGCAAATACGATTTAACTAAATACAACAAATTTTATTGGAACAGATTGAAGCAATACGCAGATCTGGCTGACCAAAAAGGTTTGGTATTGATCCATGAAAATTATTTCCAGCATAACATCATTGAAGCCGGAGCGCATTATGCAGATTTTCCATGGCGTCCGGTAAATAATATTAACAATACAGGTTTCCCTGAACCTGTTCCGTATGCCGGCGATAAAAGGGTTTTCATGGCTGATCAGTTTTATGATATCACTCATCCCGTTAGGAGAGAATTACATGAAGCGTATATCAAAAAATGCCTTGACAACTTTACCGAGAACAACGGGGTGATTCAGTTAATAGGTGCTGAATTTACAGGTCCTCTTCATTTTGTTCAATTCTGGTTGGATACGATCAAAGAATGGGAAAAGGAAACAGGAAAGAAAGCTTTGATCGGATTAAGTACTACAAAAGATGTTCAGGATGCAATTCTTGCTGATAAAGATAGAGCCTCTGTTGTTGATGTAATTGATATTAAATATTGGCACAGACAAGCTGATGGTACAATATACGAACCTAAAGGAGGACAAAATTTAGCACCTCGTCAGCACGCCCGCTTACTAAAACCGAAAGCAAGTTCTTTTGAGCAGGTTTACAAAGCTGTTTCAGAATACAGAACTCAAAATCCAGGTAAAGCTGTGATGTACGGTGGAGACGGTGCTGATAACTACGGTTGGGCGGTATTTATGGCGGGTGGTTCATTGCCCGCAATTCCAAAAACTCCGGTAGCATTTTTAAAAGATGCTTCGGCAATGGCTCCGGTTAAAACGCAAAATACTGGTCAGTTTGCACTGGCTTCTAATGCAAAAGGATATATCGTTTACAACACGTCTTCAGAACCTGTAAAGCTTGATCTGGCTAATGCCACTTATACTATTCGCTGGATTGATGCTAAATCCGGAAAGGAGATTGGTAAAGCTGCGAAGATAAAAGGATCAGCAAACACTGTTATAAGCAGTCCTAAAGCAGGTACTGTATTATGGTTGACTAAATAATTTTGAGATTGAAAGTTTTAAAAAAATACATTCTACTTGGTGCAGCAGCTGTTTTAAGTTCAGTTGCTACTAAAGCACAGCAAACAGGAGCTTTAAGGGTTTCAGACAATCATCGATACATCCAACAGGGAAGTAAACCTTTCTTTTGGTTAGGCGATACAGGATGGCTGCTATTCAGTAAACTTACTCGTGCAGAAGCTGAAAAATATTTAGAAACTCGCAGAGAGCAGGGATTTAACGTCATTCAAGTGATGGTACTGCACGATATTGCTGAAACAAATGCTTATGGCGATTCTGCTTTAATCAGGACAAACATAGCTAAGACAGCAGTTACTCCCGGAATCAATTCTGCTGATTCTAAGCAATACGATTACTGGGATCATGTAGACTATATCGTAAATCTGGCTGCAAAGAAAGGTTTGTACATGGCTATGGTTCCGGTATGGGGATCAGTGGTCAAAGAAGGTCACGTTACTTCTAAACAAGCTAAATCTTATGCAACTTTCCTTGCTAATCGTTACAAAGCAAAGTCAAATATTATCTGGATGAATGGTGGTGATATTCCGGGAAGCGATTCTACTGCTGTTTGGAATACCATTGGAAATACGCTGAATAATCTTGATGCAAACCATTTGATCACTTTCCATCCAAGAGGTAGAACACCTTCTTCTGATTGGTTTCACAATGAGAAATGGTTAGACTTTAACTCGTTCCAGTCAGGTCACCGCCGCTACGATCAGGATACGACAGCAAAGGAAAAATATCATTATGGTGAAGATAACTGGAAGTTTGTTGATGCTGATTACAAGCTAAAACCAACTAAGCCAACTATTGATGCTGAGCCATCATACGAAGGAATTCCTCAAGGTTTACACGATACGTTAGAGATCAGGTGGAAAGATTACGATGTTCGTCGTTATGGATATTGGTCTGTTTTTGCAGGTGCTTTTGGATATACCTACGGGAATAATTCTGTTATGCAGTTTCTAAAAGAAGGTGAAAAAGGTAGTGCGTATGGAGCTAAGGAATTATGGTCAACAGCTATCAATAATCCAGGAGCTCAACAGATGATCCATTTGAAGAAGTTAATGCTTTCCAGACCTTTCTTCGAACGTGTTCCGGATCAAAGCTTGATTGCCGGAACTGTTGGTGAGAAGTATAATCGCCTGGTTGCTACAAGAGGTAAGAACTATGCTTTCATCTACACTTACAATGGTAGAAATATATCTGTAAACATGGGTAAGATTGCCGGTACGAAAGTGAAAGCGAGTTGGTATAATCCAAGAAACGGACAGACAACAGCTATTGGAAGCTTCCCTAATAAAGGTGTTCAGGAGTTTAATGCACCGGGGGAAGAGAAGGATGGGAATGATTGGGTGTTGATTTTGGATAGTATGTAAATCTCACAAAGAGTAATAAATATCTCGCAAAGGCGCAGAGACGCTAAGAAAACAGTAAAATCTTTGCGTCTTCGCGTCTTTGCGAGCCCAAAAATAAGAAACAATGAAAAGAAGCATCTGGCTTTTACTCATCATCATAACACTGGCTTCATGCTCAAAGGAAGTCTATATGTTCACGTCCTTCCATGAGCCAGCGAATCAGGGCTTGCGTTTTTTGTACAGCTACGATGGAAAGCATTGGACTGATCTAAATAAAACCTACCTCAAACCAGAAGTAGGTAAACAAAAAGTAATGCGTGATCCGTCCATGGTGAAGGGGCCAGACGGAACTTTTCATCTGGTATGGACAAGTAGTTGGAAAGGCGACAGAGGTTTTGGATACGCAAGTTCAAAAGACCTGGTTCATTGGTCGTCGGAAAGGTTTATCCCGGTAATGGAAAACGAACCAACAACGGTTAATGTATGGGCTCCTGAATTATTTTACGACGATGAGAACAAGCAATATATCATCGTTTGGGCATCATGTGTTCCTTTCCGTTTTCCGAAAGGACAGGAGGATGAGGACAATAACCACCGCCTTTACTATACTACTACAAAGGATTTCAAAACTTTCAGTCCTTCTAAATTATTTCTCGATCCGGGATTCAGTGCTATTGATGCTGTAATTGTAAAAAGGAAAGCCAATGATTATGTGTTGGTGGTAAAAGACAATACTCGCCCGAATCGTAATATTAAGATTGGTTTTTCTAACTCACCATTAGGTCCATATCTGAATATTTCGGCTCCTTTTTCACCAAACTTTACTGAAGGGCCAGCAGTGGCGAAAGTAGGCGATGAGTACATTGTTTACTTCGACTCTTACCGCGAAAAGAAATACGGCAGATTGAAAACGAAAGACTTTATCAATTTCAGCGATGCTGAGAATGAAACCAGCGTACCGGAAGGACATAAGCACGGAACTGTATTTAAAGCGAGTAAGAAAATCTTAAGGGGATTACAAAAAAGTGCAGGTATAGACACTGCAACGATCAATTAAAATGAATTTAGCACACAGAATAGGTTTAAGTTTAGGATTAGCGGCAGCGTTTGCTGCGGCGAAAGCGCAGGATACTGTTCGTTATACCGGAACTACTTTATCTAATGTTGATTATCACCACGGTCAGTTAAGTCCGGCAGTGGGTGTACATAGTGTTCAGGTTTTCAGAGCTAATCGTCAGTATCCTGAATTGGCTGATGGTTTTAGCTGGACATACAACCATGCTCCAATGATCGCATATTGGAACAATACATTTTTCCTCGAATATTTAAGTAATCCGATCGGTGAACACGTTCCTCCCGGACAATCGATTCTACAAACTTCAAAAGACGGTTATAACTGGTCTAAACCCGTTGTCTCATTTCCTCCAATAAAGGTTCCTGACGGATGGAAGAAAGAAGGTTATCCTGGAGTGGCGAAAGACCTGTATGCGGTTATGCACCAACGTATGGGCTTCTTTACATCAAAGAAAAACCGTTTGTTGGTATTGGCCTATTATGGTATAGCAATGGATGGCAAAGATGATCCAAATGATGGAAAGGGAATGGGCCGTGCTGTTCGTGAGATCAACAAAGACGGAAGCTTTGGACCAATTTATTTCCTTCGATATAACAAAAGCTGGGATCAGTCAAAATCTCAATATCCTTTCTATACAAAAAGTAAAGATAAAAGCTTTGTAGAAGCTTGTAATGAATTACTTGCAACTCCTTTAATGATGCAGCAATGGGTTGAGGAGGCCGATAGAGATGATCCTTTGATTCCACTGAAAAAAGAAGTTAAAGCCTTTAGTTATTATCATTTACCTGATGGAAGAGTGGTGGGTTTATGGAAAAACGCTTTAACCAGTATCAGTAAAGACAACGGTAAAAGCTGGGAGTATAATCCGACAAGAGCTCCCAAGTTTGTAAATAGTAATGCTAAAATCTGGGGACAGAAAACTTCAGATGGTCATTTTGCGACCGTTTATAATCCTTCAGAATTTCGTTGGCCTCTGGCAATTTCTGTTAGTCAGGATGGTTTGAACTATAACAACTTGTTACTGGTTAACGGAGAGATTAGTCCCATGCGCTACGGAGGAAACTATAAATCTTACGGTCCTCAATATGTGCGTGGAATGGAAGAGGGAAATGGTATTGTGCCTGACGGAAAACTTTGGGTGACTTATAGCATGAACAAGGAAGATATCTGGGTAAGTTCAATTCCTGTTCCTGTTACCGAAAAAGTTTCTGCTTATCCAAACGAAGTCTTCAATCAGATGCCGGCTGGAAAAGAGCTGGATTTATGGAACACTTACAGTCCGAAATGGGCTCCGGTAAGCATCAGCAAAATGAGCGATGGAACAAAAGCTATGCTTTTATCCGACAAAGATCGTTATGAGTATTCAAAAGCTGAACGGGTAGTACCTTCCGGGAAAAAGCTTGTTGCTGAATTTACAGTAGTGCCTCAGCAAAATAACAAAGGCCAGTTGGATATTGAGTTTTTGGACGCGAAAGGAACTCCGGCAATCAGAT
>Ga0157372_10009959_pt1 | contig 10108 bp, 9 predicted proteins | sample C55metaG_FD_115307 | JGI IMG/M metagenome (GOLD analysis project Ga0157372, IMG submission 115307) | Corn rhizosphere microbial communities from Kellogg Biological Station, Michigan, USA - C5-5 metaG | ecosystem: Host-associated > Plants > Roots > Rhizosphere > Soil | place: USA: Michigan...
AAAGGCGCCGGGCTATGTCGGTGCGGCGTTGGTCGAAGAAGAGGTGCTGGCGATCAGCCGCTTCGCCGCGCGGCGACGCTAACGCGGTTTCGACCCGAGGCGAGCCGGGATACTCCCCTCGCCCCCCGGGGAGAGGGTGGAGTGAGGGGGCGAGGGCGAAGCCCGAGCTTCACCTTGAGGCGCGAACACCCTCACCCAACCCTCTCCCTGAGGAGAGGGCTTTCCAGCCGATTGCAGTCAAACAAAACCGCTCTAGCCCGCGTGCGGCCAGCGGAAGGTGAGTTGACCGCGTTCGAGTTCCCGCGTCTGCAGGTCAGCGCCCGACTGGAACACCACCTTGTTCCGGCCCGATCGTTTGGCATCATAGAGTGCACGGTCGGCAGCGCCGTAGAGCTTTTGGAATGGTGTACGGGTGGATCCTTCGGCGACGCCGATGCTCACCGTCACAGTGCGATGCTTGCTTACTTCGCCATGGTCCAGCGCCGCCACCTCCGCGCGAACGCGCTCCGCGAACTGCGCGAGTGCGAAGCTGGTGAGGCCGCTCACGGCAATCACGAATTCTTCGCCGCCCATGCGCGCACCGACGCACAATTCGCGCTCCAGCCGGCGGAAATAGCCGGCGATACGGCAGAGGACAGCGTCGCCCGTTTCATGGCCGAATTGATCGTTGATCGATTTGAAGAGATCGACATCCATCAGCAACAGCGCGAAAGACGCTTCGTTGCCGCCTGCGAACGTCTGCTCGATGCACCCGACGAACCCCCGGCGGTTGAGCAGGCCGGTCAGCGGATCGCGATTAGCCAGCTCGGCGAGCGCGTTCTTGGCGGCGCGCGCCTGATCCAATTCGACGCGCATCGTCGACACGCGCAACGTCGTGGTGATCGACAGCCAGACGGTCTGTAGGGCGGACGCGAACAGAACGGCAATCTGCGGTCCGCCCCCGAACAATGCGTCGTTGAAATCGAACAGCTGGGTCAAAGCGAGTACCGCCATCGGGGGAGCCCAGGATCGGGCGATATCCCGCGCCTCCTGGCTGCCGCCGCGCCAGCTCAGCGCAATGCCGAGCGTCACCAATACGAGATCCGCGAGCGTGAGCGCGCCAAGCACCGATCCCAACATGTCGAGCACAGCGCTCGTCACGACCGACGCGGGTATGCCCATAAGCGCAACCGCTACGCCAAGCGCAATCGCGCCACGCGATATCCATCGCGGCCAGGTTTGGCCCAGCGCGGTGACCACGCTGATGGTGGCGGTCGCGACCGCGAGACAGGCCAACAAGGTGCAGGTCTGGGCGGCGGACGTGCCCGCAACCTGGGGCAAAGCGATCAGCAAGATCTGCGACCAGACCAGTCCCCAGAGCACCATGCACACGGCCCACAGGCCGTGCCAGGCGAGCGATTGGCGCCGTACGGCGATCGCCAGCGACAAATTGTAGATCCCGCCGATCAGCAGGAGCGTGATGGATCCGCCCGCGAGCGTGGCGGCGGTCGCCAGATCGCGGTTGGCCGCGGTTCGCGAAAGCATGCGGATGCGCAGCAGCTTGTGACTGGCGAGATGCGTGAATCCCAATGTCACCTGCGTCACAGGCACGCCGCGCGGAATGACCTCGAACGCAATCTGCCCGCCGATCCGCCAGTGCGAGCCGAAATCCCCGCGCAGCACCTCTTGCCGGTCGACAGAACCATCTGCGTAGCGAAACAGCACGACCAGGCGATCGAAACGGCCCTGATGGATCAGCAGGACCGGGCTTCGTCCGCCGATCTTGGACAGATCTGCCTGAAGCCAGAGCGTCCGGTTCTGATAGCCCACCGGATCACCCGCGCAGTGGAAACCTTGGTCGGGTGGGCCGGCGGTGTCGGCGGCGATCGCGAAGCAGAGCGGTTTGTTGAGCCGGAGCGGGGTGGCGGCGGCAGACGTGGCAAGCATGGCCGCGAACAGGGCAGCGGACAGCATCCGGAGCCAGCAACGAACATTCGCGGTCAAGTCGGTCCCACCCCACATGCCACGCGTCGCGCGACAATGTTGGCCTGTTGCCGGGCGGATCGCGCCCGTCAAGCGCGATGAAATACGCATCAAAGATAAGGAAAGGGTGAAAAAAGCGCCCGCTCAGACGCCCCCTTCATCCTTATATTTCAACTCGAGGTAGCGGCCCTGCGTCGCCAGCTTGTTGAGGTCCCCGCTGGCGAGATCGGCGGTCATGCGCGCCAACTCACTGTCGACCACGCTCAACGCTTCGACCAACTGCTTGTCGGGCGCGATGCCATTGCCCGCATCCTGGCGAAGGCTGACAGGTACGCGTGTATAGCCCTCGATCAGCTCGGGCAGTTCGACGCTGAGCAGCTTACGCACCTCTGCCGCCGCGGGTTCGCGTGGATCGAGCCCCGCAACCTGCGGCGCAAGCTGCTCCAGCTTGACGCCGATCCCATCCGCCAGCCGTTGCGCGGGCGCGGGCAACGCGGGGCGCTGACGCTGGAGCCAGGCTTCGGTCTTCTGCGGCAGCATGGTGATGTCGCTGGATGCCAGCGTCTGCACCGTCTCCTCGGGCTCGTGGCTCATTGCGAATATGACGACCCAGGAGGCGAGCACCGCGATCAACGCCGCCAGGAAGCCGATCTGGCCGATCGGAATGACCCAGCCGACTGCGATCGCGGCCAGGATGATCGCCACGGTCGCGCCGAGCGCGCGCCCGAAGGCTTTCATCAACTGACGGTTGCGGCGCTGACGCTGGCGCTGGGCAAGCCGGCGACCCTCCGGAGAGACGCGCTGCAACAGCGCCTCGGCATCGGCCATTACGCGATGGGGGTCGGGCATCAGATCGCCTTGAAGGGATCGTCGGTGGCGGTTCCGCCGCCGGACGTGAGCCTCGCCTGTGCGGCGCCTTCGGCACGCGCAATGTAGCCGCGCGACTTCTCGACCTCACTGGACAGGCTGTTGACCGTCGTCTTCATCGAATCAAGCGCCTGCAGCTTGAAACGATCGACCGCATCCATCGTATCGTAGATATTCTGGAATGCGCGCTTCAAGGTTTCGATCGGAATGGTCGCGCTCGCCGCTTGCTCATGGATCTGTGCGGTCTGGTTGCGCAGCATCTCGCCCGTCGAATCGATGATGTTGGCGGTGGTGGTGTTGAGCTGAGTAATCTGCTCCAGCACCAGTTTCTGTCCGACCAGCGCCTGGGCCACGGTCACCGCCGTGCGCAGCGCCGCGACCGTGGTGGTGGAGGCGCGATCGACGCCCTTCATGAGTTCGACATTGTTCTTCTTGACCAGATCGAGCGCGAGATAGCCCTGCACCGTCACCGCCATCTGGGTCAGCAGGTCCTGATGGCGCTGGCGGACGTAGAAGAGCGCGGTCTCGCGGATCGCCTTGGCCTTGGCCGGATCGGTCGCATCCAGCTCGTTCGCCTTGTCCTCGAGCATTGTGTCCGCGGTCTGCGCGGTGTGGATCATCTGCTCCAGCCGGCCCATCGCCACCCACAGATTCTGCCGCTCGGTATCGATGGCGGCATTGTCCTTGAGCAGCTCGTCCTTGCCGCTTTTGAGGCTGACCAGGATCTGGGAGATGTGGTTCTGCGAGCTCTTGTAGCTGTCGAAATAGTTGCGCAGCTTGTTCCCGAACGGAATGATCCCGAACAGCTTCTTAGGCGCGAGCAAGTTGCCCTTCTTGCCGGGATCGAGATCCTCGATCGTGCGGCGCAGTTCCGCCAGATCGGTGCCGACGCCGCTGTCGCTGTCCATCGCGCGCACCGGCCGGTCGAGGAAGCGGTTGGATTGGCCGGCCGCCTCGCGAATCTCCTTCTGTCCGAGATTAGAGATCGTGTCGACGCGCTTGCCGAACTCGGGCGAGTTGGCGTCCAGGCCAGCCAGCTCGTCGACGAAGGCGCCGACGCGCTTTTCCAGCTCGGTTTTGGTCTTGTCGTCGAGCGGTACCAACCCGGCCGCCTTGGCGGGGGCAATTGCCTGCACCGGTGCGGGCGGTGTCAGAACCAGATCGTCGGTCTTGGTCTCAATCGCTGTCGTAGCCAAAGTCCGTCTCCACCCCTTGTCGCGCATAAGATAGGAGGCAATCACTGTCTTATTCAAGTGATACGGTATTGTAAGTGACGCCAAAGGTCTCGAAAGGCTCCATCTCCCGCAGCGGCTGCCTCCGCCGGAGACGGATTGTTCCACCGGTCACCCTTGTTGCTCCGCCGGAGTTGAGCTAAGGGCGCGCGACTTCGAAAACACGAACACGAAAGACCACCATGCCCTTGCGCAACGTGGCCATCATCGCGCATGTCGATCATGGCAAGACCACCCTGGTCGACCAGCTCTTCCGCCAATCCGGCACCTTCCGCGACAATCAGCGCGTCGACGAACGCGCGATGGACTCCAATGATCTGGAGAAAGAGCGGGGCATCACCATTCTCGCCAAGTGCACGAGCGTGGACTGGGAAGGGACGCGCATCAACATCGTCGACACGCCCGGCCACGCCGATTTCGGCGGCGAGGTGGAGCGCATTCTCTCGATGGTCGACGGCGTGATCCTGCTGGTCGATTCATCCGAAGGTGCGATGCCGCAGACCAAGTTCGTGACGGGCAAGGCGCTCGCGCTTGGCCTGCGTCCGATCGTGGTCGTCAACAAGATCGACCGCTCAGACGCGCGCGTGCAGGAAGTGTTGGACGAGGTGTTCGACCTGTTCGTCAGCCTCGATGCGAGCGACGAGCAGCTGGATTTCCCGGTGCTCTATGCGTCGGGCCGCAATGGCTATGCCTCGACCGATCCTGAAGCGCGCGAAGGCACGCTCAAGCCGATGTTCGAAACGATCGTCAATCATGTGCCGCCGCCGACGGTGGATGAGGATGCGCCGTTCAGCTTCTTGGTCACTTTGCTCGATCGCGATAATTTCGTCGGTCGAATTCTCACAGGCCGCGTCAATTCGGGCGTGGTCAAGCTGAACCAGCCGATCCATGCGCTCGATTCGGACGGCAACGTCGTAGAGACCGGTCGCGCGTCCAAATTGATGACGTTCCACGGGCTCGAACGCGTTCCGGTGGAGGAAGCGCGCGCGGGCGATATCATCAGTCTCGCCGGTATGGCCGTCGCCACGGTTGCGAACACGATTGCCGATACGTCGGTGACGACGCCGATCCAAGCGCAGCCGATCGATCCGCCGACTCTCTCGATGCGCTTTGCGGTGAACGATAGTCCGTTCGCCGGCCGTGAGGGGACCAAGGTCACCAGCCGCATGATCCGCGATCGTCTGTTCCGTGAAGCCGAGAGCAACGTCGCGATCCGCATCACCGAAGCCGCTGACAAGGATAGCTTCGAAGTTGCCGGCCGCGGCGAGCTTCAGCTCGGCGTGCTGATCGAGACGATGCGGCGTGAGGGCTTCGAGCTTGGCATCAGCCGGCCGCGCGTGCTGTTCCATCAGGACGAGAAGGGCAACCGCACCGAGCCTTACGAGACGGTCGTGATCGACGTCGACGAGGAATATTCGGGCACGGTCATCGACAAGATGGCGATCCGCAAGGCCGAGATGACTGACATGCGGCCCTCGGGCGGCGGCAAGACGCGCATCACCTTCTCCGCGCCGTCGCGCGGCTTGATCGGCTACCATGGCGAATTCCTGTCCGACACGCGCGGGACCGGCATCATGAACCGGCTGTTCGAGAAGTATGGTCCGTACAAGGGCCCGATCGAAGGCCGAAAGAACGGCGTGCTCATCTCCAATGGCACGGGCGAGGCGGTGGCTTACGCGCTCAACGCGCTCGAGGAGCGCGGCCAGCTGATGGTCGACCCCGGCGATGCGGTCTATGAGGGCATGATCATCGGCGAGAATGCAAAGTCGGACGACCTCGAAGTCAATCCGCTCAAGGCCAAGCAGCTCACCAACTTCCGCGCATCGGGCGGCAAGGATGACGCAATCCGTCTGACCCCGCCTAAGCGCCTCACACTCGAGCAGGCGATCGCCTATATCGACGAGGACGAGCTGGTCGAGGTCACGCCCAAGAATATCCGCCTGCGCAAGCGCCACCTCGATCCGCACGAGCGCAAGCGGGCGAGGCGGACGATGGAAGCGGCCTGATCGATCTCGATCGCCTGAGCCTTGAGGAGGATGGCGCGCAGCTCTTCCGCTGCGCGCTGGACCAATATGCGCTGGAGGAGATCGAGGCCGCGCTGAATCATCTGCCCTCCGACCGGGCCGGTGTTCGACTTCACGGATTGCCCGGACTGGCGCGCCTGCTTGATGCAGGCAGTGCGGCCGGAGCCACCGCGGCCTCTGCGCTCGGGCCGGACTGCTTCCCGGTCCGAGCCATCCTGTTCGACAAGACAGGCGAGAAGAATTGGGCTCTGGGGTGGCATCAGGATCGTACGATCGTCGTCAAGCAGCAGCGGCCGGTGCCGGGATTCGGACCGTGGACGGTCAAGAACGGCCTCATGCATGTCTCGCCACCGGTTGAGATACTCGCGCAGATGGTCACGTTGCGCATCCATCTGGATCCAGTTCCACCCACCAACGCACCGCTATTGATAGCTTGCGGCACCCATCGCATCGGCATGGTTCCGGAGCCCGAGGTTGGCGAGGCGGTCAAAAGGTCTCCGGTTGTCGCCTGCCTGGCCGACCGGGGCGATCTATGGCTATATCGGACAGTGATCCTTCACGCCTCCGCCGCGTCGGCCGAGCCGCGTCGTCGACGTGTCCTACAGATAGATTATGGGCGCGGCCGGCTGCCGGGCGGCCTCGAATATCTGGGGCTTTAGCCGACCTGCTGCGCCGAATTGCGGAACGGCCGCCCCGTCTCGCCGGTTGATAAGCTTCGGAAATAGGAGGCGTATCATGGCGAGTGCGATCAATCAGAAGAAGGGGCTGACAACCTTTGGCTGGCTTGCGCTAGGCGGTGTGGCGGCGGCGTTGCTCAGCAACAAGGAACGGCGGGAAAAGGTCATGCAATCTGCACGTGACCTTGCCGGCAAGATGATGCCTGCATCCACCTCTAACTCGGACAGCGGCTCCTCGGCTCGGACTGGAGCCCAGTAGCAACGCCACCTGAGGCGCAATTGACCCCGATCCGGATCGCGGCTTTGATGCCGCAATCCGGAAAGGGGTAAGATATGAACGTTCATGCCACCCCGATCGGCTGGCCCGCACTGGCCATCCTGTTCGGCGGTTTGCTCTTATTTGGCGCGATGCTGCTGTTCGTCGGCAAGCGCGCACCCGAAGGCGACCAGTGCGGACGCTCCCGGCGTTCGATCATCGGCATCGTCATCCAGATGTTGGCTTTCTTCTCGGTGGGCGCCGGACCATTAAAAAATACACTCGAACCTGCATCCCCCATTGCCCTGGCGGAGGCGGCGCTCGTGCTGGAGTTCAGCGCGATTACCTGCGGGCTGTTCTTCGCATCGAAACGGGCATTGGGACGCAACTGGAGTCTGGTTGCGCGGACCCGATCGGATCACGAGTTGGTGACATGGGGGCCCTTCGCTTATGTGCGGCACCCCATCTATTCTGCGTTGTTCTTCTGGTTGCTCGGAATGGCTGTCGCCTTCGGCCACTACCGCGGCCTGATCCTTGGCGTACCGCTCTACTGGATCGGGACCGGGCTGCGGATCACCGAGGAGGAAAAGCTGCTCAGGGCGCAGTTTGGCCCCGCCTATGATGGCTATGCGGCGCGGGTGAAACGCTTCGCTCCGGGGCTCTTTTAGCGCATTCGCACGGCATTGCCGTCCGAAGGCCTTGCGCTTGCGAGCTGAACGCCCCTACCCTCGACCTGATAGGTGGCGGCATAGCCGACATGGTCGGAAAGCATCCGCCCTTGAGTATCATGTCCGAACAGCGCGCACATGGATTTCAGCGCAAGGCTCTCCGTCCCGCCCGAAGCGAATAATTGCCAGTCCCGGCCGCGCTGCTGGCTGAACCGCAGGTCGGCGCCATTTTCCGTGGTGCATCGGGGGCGGGCCTGGAAGCACGTATCGAGCGCCGCTTGAACCGGTGCAGCGGAGCGCCACGTTTCCGCCTCCCGCAGTAGGTAGGCGCGACGCTGCGGCTCCTGGCCCGCGTTGAAGTCTCCCGCCACGATCAGCGGCATACCGGATGCGACATTGGTGCGAACGAAATCGGTCAGGAAATCTACCTGGCGCCGATAGGCATAGAAGGAGCGCTCAAAGGATACGCCTGCGGCGCGGCGCGAATTCATATGCGTGGCGACGATTGCCACCGGCTGGGCCGCCCCTGGGACCGCGACCGTGACCAGCAGCACGCCCTTATTGGCAAGGCAATCCATTCCGGCGCACGCATAAGCAGGATAGGCCGCCCGTTTGACCGACAGGATCGGGTAGTCAGACGCGATCCGAAGTCCGCTGCCGCGCCATTTTCCCCATTTTTCGCCCGAGAAGAAGCTGGCCTCCGCCAGGAAGGCTCGGTCGGCCGGCAAAGTTGCCGGGGCGCTCGCGTCCGACGCCGCCGGGCCATCGGCGATATAACGATAGCCAGCCTTTGTCGGGATCGCCCGGGCCGCGTCCGAGAAAGCTTCTTCCAGCAATATGACGTGCGGTTGGGCGCCGGTCCGGCGCAGCTCCTGCAATCGCTGCGTGATGCGCGCCAGATCGGCGTCGCGGCCGGTGCGGACCGGCCAGGGCAATCCTTCGACATTGTAGGTGAGGACTGAAAGCTCGCTCACTCCCTGTGCGCTTGTCGGCTCGGCTGCCGATAGACCAATTGCGAGAGTGCCAATCGCCAGAATGGCGCGGTGGGGGAAACGCATAGTCTTACTCCCATTGTCATGGGCGAGACGTCGAAGTCGGGCAAAAGCCACATCGGCCCGCGCGATAAAACCGCCATGCGGAGGTCGCCGTGTCGTGTCGTCTGATTGCCAGGGAGTAGCGACATGCGTGGACCGATAATCGTGGCGGTGGCGCTGACGACAGCGATAGTCGCGCCCGCGCAAAGTCGGATAAGACTGCTCTACCCAGTCGGTTCGACATGGCAGCTGGCGCCGGTGACGATTCAGCGACGCGGCATTATCCAGCCGGCCGACCGTTATGCCAATCGGATCAAAGCTCGTTTCGGCCGATCCGCGCAGATGAAGGCAATGCAGATCGGCGGCAGCATCTCTCCGCTCGCCGCGGCTCTGCCGATGCAGATCTGGAGGGGTCGCGTTCGTCAATTTGGTGAAAGCGACAGCGCGGGCCTTTCGGGCGCCGCGATCCGCGCAAAAACGATCGGTCCACCCGTGCTGCAGTCGCAGAAGCATGTCTCAGGCTTCCTCGCTTCCGAAGTCCATTACGGGCTACAGCTCGATGGCGACGATTTGCTGACATTCGATGCAACCGGTGCCGCCCAGCGCCTGCCTGCGGCCGTGACGATCGGTCGGGGCCAGTCAATGCATGTCACCAGCTTCTATCTGGGCGGCTCGTTAGTGCATGCGCACCAGCTCTCGCTCGCGGGCGGATGGTATCACGTTTCCACCAGCAAGCTCGAACCGCTCGGTCGTCTCGTCGAACGCGCGGCGGGCGTGCCGGCTGCCGGCCAGGGTATGCGGCTCGCGCTGGAGTGGCAGCCCGGGCGAGGCTCGGAATCCACCGGATCCCGAATAGGCCTCGAGTTGCGCGGAGGTACCAGCCAAGACCTCTCGCTCGATGCGACGCCTCGCCAAGATCGGCGGGCCCTCATCCGGTTCGCTACGTCCTTCTAGGTCGTTTCTGGACTCAAAAACGTTCGACGAGAGCCAGACCCCCACCACTCGCATCCGCCCAAGGCAGCAGGCGAACCCGGTCATCATGCTTGCTGGTGAGCAGCAATCCGCTGCCGGTGCCGATCGCGGCGCCGGCCAGGCAATCATACCAATGGTGCTTGCGCGCCTCGACCCGCGCGACCGCGACGAAGGTGGCTGCGGCAAAGGCGGGCAGGCCAGCGTTCCAGCCATAGCGATTTTCAAGCGTAGCGGCGGCAGCGAAGGCTTGTGCGCTATGCCCGGAGGGGAAGCTTCGCCGATCGCTGCGGTCGGGGCGCTCCTCCGGGAAGGCGTGTTTCAGACCATAGGAAACACCTTCGGCGATCAGAAGGCTGCCGCCCGCCTGCAGATCGCCCGTCCAGTCACCTTGCACCGCGGGAACGCCCAGCGCCGCC
>Ga0157372_10009964_pt1 | contig 10106 bp, 11 predicted proteins | sample C55metaG_FD_115307 | JGI IMG/M metagenome (GOLD analysis project Ga0157372, IMG submission 115307) | Corn rhizosphere microbial communities from Kellogg Biological Station, Michigan, USA - C5-5 metaG | ecosystem: Host-associated > Plants > Roots > Rhizosphere > Soil | place: USA: Michigan...
CGTCTTAGTGAAGGGAAAAGCATCAGTTCGATCGCCCGCGAATTTAATACTACACGTCAGACCATTCTCAGAGTAAAAGCGGCAATGGAAGACGCTGATATTCGCTTGTGAGCTACTGCTTCAGTGAATGTCCGCTTTGTGCCAGAAGCGGACGTTGTTATAAATGGCAGGGGTTCAAACGCCAGAACGTTTATTTTATCTTACACCACCTCGATTACCTCAAATTCTTCTGCGATCAGCTCCATATCGTCAGAAAAATGTCCTGTACAGGTGAAAAATCTCTGATGCTCTTTCTGCCAGTACTCAAGACTTAAATCGCCTTCACCTTCTTTGCGGGCAAACTCTTCGGTAACATCACAAAAACGCACCAGTCGCATTGAAACCAGTCTGGTTACGCAGGCTGGGACGTTCTGGCCATCAAGGATGATGTTATAGCTCCCAATCTTCGGGGCAGGCTCTTCCTGCTGGTAAGACGTAAGCGATCCGCAGGAGGCTGTTTTGATCCCTTTTTTAATCAGGTCAGCAAGCTTGCTAGCCAGTTCCGGACTGTCACCCATTTGCCAGGCATCTGCGCCTGGATACTTTACTTTTAATACCTCAACTGTAGTCATTACCAGCCCTTTTTAATCGTCGATGACAAATGTCATATAGATTTTTAACATGAACTTTCCGGACATTAACATTGATGCTTTCCCTCTGCTACTTTGTCCGCTTTTCGCTCATAGCGGACATTGCCTTATGCAGATGTCCGCTTTGCAGTCATGGCATATGCATCCTCTGATAGCTGAAAGCTTGCAGTAAGCTGGCGTGGCTTCTCTTAATAACCGTCTGTTTTATGCCAGCATCATCGCTCATGTTCTTTCGGAGCATCAGCAATGAAAAAAGCCATCGCATACCTTCGCTTTTCCACTTCCTCGCAGCAGTACGGAGACTCACTTCGCCGGCAGAATAAACTTGTGGCAGAGTGGCTGGAATCGCATCCGGATTATTTGCTGGACAATCTTACTTACAAAGACCTCGGTCTCAGCGCCTTTAACGGCTCCCATGCCGTTCACGGTGCTTTTTCTGAGTTTATGGAGGCCGTACAGGGCGGTTACATTCCGTATGGGACGGTACTGCTTGTGGAAAGTCTTGACCGCCTTTCACGCGAAAAGATTGGCGAGGCCACGGAGCGGCTTCGCAGTATTCTCAGCGCCGGCATAGATGTGGTTACCCTGACCGATCACACGCATTACACAAAAGACTCTCTTGATGATCCTTACTCATTGATAAAGACCATTCTCATCGCCCAGCGGGCCAATGAGGAAAGCGAGATCAAGTCGCGCCGTATGAAGTCCGCCTGGCAGAAAAAACGGGAGGAAGCGGAGGCATCCGGCCGTAACGGACCGAAATACTGGATTTTTATCTGTTCAGAACACTTGATGAAGCACGGGAAATAACGGAACGCTGGCTGACGGAATATAACAGCAAGCGGCCTCATGAATCCCTGAACAACCTGACGCCGGAAGAGTACCGGCTGATGGCTGAACAACCGGAACTCTCAAAAAGTGCGTGGAACTAAAGCAGAGATACTTACAAGATCCGTGGAACTTAACTTGGGCTTTAGAGCGACGACATCCAGTAACCCAAACATATTTTCCGCCGCGAAAATATCTTCGACAGTCGCCTTTTTGCTGTGTGGGGTAGAGTGTAAACTGATCATGAGTTAGCTTCCCTGCTTTGCCATTTACGCCTGTTTTTTTGTTGCGAAGGAAGGCCAGCACCTAGGCGGAACCCACCTCCAGCGAGTCACTCGATCTTAGCTCCGATAGAGGCGTTAATTATTTTGTATCTGGCTACTTAATTGCCTTTTGCCATTCAGAAAAAAGGTTTATCCAATTCCTTACCGGCAGTTTCTTATTTACAGCGGTTGAAAAACCATGCCCACCTTCATGAAATAGATGCATCTCAACATTACCTTTAAAGTTTCTTACTGCATCAAACATTCTAAGTGTATTTTTCGGTGAAGCAATCTGATCGTCAAGTGCCTGAGCAAGGAAAACGGGTGGGCTATTTTTCGACACTAAATATTCCTGCGAGTTAGCTATTGCAAGACAATCATTGTTTGTTCCCCATAAGGTGTTTTTGGTCCCATTATGGGTTATACCGGGTAACATAGAAAGTACAGGATAAATGAAAGCGCTAAAATTAGGCCTGGCACTCAACTTATCTGCTGAATCTTTTTCAGGGTAATAGTCAAAGTCTGGTTTGTTTGCTACATTTGCAGCTAAGTATGCACCGGCTGAAAAGCCCATCACGCCGATACTATTTTCAGCAATATTGTACTTTTTAGCTTGGCTTCTGATCAAACGGATAGAACGTTGGACATCGGCGAAAGCTTGATTTCTTTTTTTGTCACTCCCATTAGCAGGCATGCGATAAGTGAGTACAAATGAAGAATAACCTCTCTTACTTAACTCTTTGGCAACATTCAGGCCCTCATAATCCATCATGATATAAGTGAATCCGCCACCAGGGACAATTAATACCGCACTGTGATTTGTTTTGCCTTCGGGTGGTACAAATTGTAAGTCTGGCGTGGTGACATTGAGAACGGCTCTGCTTTTTAATTTTGGATCCTTGCTAAAATCAACTATTTTATTCGGCTCTGAAGAAACCTGGTCCCACAGCAAGATTTTCTCATAAGCGAGAGAATTCTGAGTGGAAAAAAAAAGAAAATATAGTAAGGAGTAAGCTAATTTCATTTATGGCTGCCTTGGCATCTGGTGGTTGTGTATCACATTATGCCAGTGCTAAAGAGAATACTCAAAAAAAACATATAAAGTAAGTCTTAAATATTAAATATAAACGCCAATTCTAATAAAGCCAGAATTAGATTAAATCCGACTTTGTTGAATAAAACCATCTTTTAGCGGCTGGCCGACTCAGCTTATTGTCATCCTTCCGACAAAGGGCACCCTTTGGTTGAGCAACAGTTTAAAATCAAACATTAGCCTGCATACAATAGAGTACCCCCATAACGCGACTGCCTGACGGTCTGGCCTGATGAGTTGACCATTACTGCATTGTAGTGATCCACAAAAACTGGCCACCCCGTTAGAGTTTTTCCAGTATCGATTTTCTGATTCGTTTGGTGGCAACCCACCATTATATTCGTGTGGCCTAAGCGCACTGTAATATCCAACGATGTAGTCCGTTATGGCGTGAGTCGCACCGCTGAAGCTTACGTAACCTGTCACTGGCACTCATTCGTTTTCCAAAATCCGGAAGAAGCGTTCCATTGAGCTATTATCCCAGTAGTTTCCACGCCGGCTCATACTCTGCCTGATCTGGTATCGCCACGGTAACTGCCGGAACTGCCTGCTCGTATAATGACTGCCCTGATCACTGTGGAACATTACTCCTGCGGGCTTACCGCGAGTTTTCCATGCCATTTCCAGTGCTTTCATGGTGAGTCTACTGTCCGGCGAGAACGACATTGCCCAGCCCACTGGCTTTCTTGCAAACAGGTCGAGAACAACAGCGAGGTATACCCAGCGTTTGCCTGTCCAGATATAGGTCGCATCACCGCACCACACCTGGTTTGGCTCTGTTACGGCGAACTGTCGCTCAAGGTGATTCGGGATAGCAACGTGTGCATGACCGCCACGCTTATATCGGTGAGTCGGCTGCTGGCAACTGACCAGCCCTAGCTCTTTCATGAGCCGGCCAGCAAGCCAGCGCCCTATCTGGTAGCCTCTCTTGGTTGCCATTGTGGCGATGCTTCTTGCTCCGGCCGAACCGTGGCTGATGCCATGCAGCTCAAATACCTGACTTCGTAACACAGCCCGTGTGCCGTCTGCTTTTTTAGGACGATTTTTCCAGTATTTATAGCTGCTGCGATGAACCCCAAACACATGGCAGAGAGTGGCCACAGGATAACGCGCCCTGAGTTTCCCGATTATCGAGAACTGTTCAGGGAGTCTGACATCAAGAGCGCGGTAGCGTTTTTTTAATATTTCGTCTTCCATTTCAATACGTTGTAGATTTTTATTCAGCTCACGTATTTCGATTTGTTCCGGTGTTATCGGAAAGGCTTTTGGTGTTTTGCCCTGGCGCTCTTCACGCAGTTGCTTGACCCATTTTGTCATCGTGGAAAGACCGACATCCATAGCCTTAGCGGCGTCAGGGACGGTGTAGTTTTGATCGACAACCAACTAAGCGGATTCGCGTTTGAATTCAGGACTAAAATTTCTTCTTTCATTGGAGCACCTGTATTGTTCTGAGGTGAGAATATCACCTCTGTTCATGTGGCCAAATTCAGTAAACCACTTCATCGAGACGTGGTTCACCAGAAAGAATTTTACTTGTTTTATTGGTTTTTTGGGCTACCTTAAGTTTATTTAAGCATTGCGTTGGTAGTATCGGTTGCATCCACCGAATAAGTTCTTTTCCTCTGCAAGAATCTTTTTTCCAGTAGGTGCCATGAAATTAATGCCATAGTCAAAGTGATAATAATCGTCAGTAAAAGCGCCATGTAAGGGCTGGAGTCATAGAGTCCGAAATGGGTAATGACCTGTATGACGGGCCAATGGTAAAGGTAAAGACCATAGGACAAATCACCGTAATGACTGATTTTCACTTCTTTGAACATATTAGTACAGAACAATATTACCATTGCTGAATAGGCAATTGGCTCAATTAGAAACGATAAGTGCGTGTTCTTCATCAGAACGTAAAGTACCAATGAGGCAATGGAAATTTCTTTTAGTTTGCTGAAAAATGAAATATTGGTTGCCAATAAAGAACCAAAAAAGAAGTAAGAAGAAAGGTAAATAAATTGTTTAGCCAGCGTTTCAGCTTTAGGACCGCTATAAATGCTGGTGAAGTAAAAGAACCATACCACAGAGACGGCAAAAATAGCTAAGTACGTTTTTAATGGATACTTTTTGATAAACGGAACGATTGCCGGTAGCAACAGATATAACATGAGTTCTGCTTTAATGGTCCAGAGGGAACCATCCATCGGCTGATTGGGGTTGTCAGTGAATACGCCTGGCAAGGTAGGCTGAACAAAGTTTAGGAAGCTCAGATTTGCCACAACATACTTAAGAGTGGTTTTATTTAAGATAAAGTTCATCAACGGGAGTGTTGTTAGACAAACCCCGATTATCATACAGAAAAAAATAGCGAATATGTAAGCAGGTAATATCCTAGCGAATCTTTTTTTAAAATAAGACCCAAGCGAGCTGCTGCGTATATAACTCTTACAAATAAGATAACCGCTAATAGAAAAAAAACCTTTTACCGCGAAGTCGCTATCAAGAATCTTAGCCAACCATGCTATATCGGTACTCCTTGTAACTTCAGCTGCATGTACCAGCAAAACTATAAGCGCCAGAACCAGCCTGACTATGTCAAAATTGTTTTTGTTTTCCATTATTTCTTCTTGAGTAGATAATGAGCAGAAGAGTTTTCAAAAAATATCAAAACTTTCTTTTTAATATGAAAGACAATATTAAGTAGTTTAGGTTGGAAAAATCAACTAAGAAAAATCATTTGAATGATATTCAGATAATCCTTAATAAAGAGGGTTTTCAAAAAAATTATGAATAGCCGGGGCGAGCCGGCTATTCATAAAATTATCGAATGGTTTTAAAAAATGGTGTTACGCTATTCATAAGATTATCGAATGATTTTAAATGACTGTGCTACACCATATCCGGTAATCGATTGTTTACTCGCTACTGTATTGTAATAGAGATAGTAAACAACCATCAGTACCATCACCATTACAGCGAGAGCCTTTTTAAAATTCCTTGCTTCATACACGCATAGCGATATCAGTACAGGCTCTACCTGTAGCAAATAGTTCGCCAAACGACCACCAGATGCATAATCCTGAAGCGCTAGCCTCAAACCACATCCGAGGGCAAAAGTAACCGCAATCACATAGTAAAAGGAGAACCTTTCGGGCATCTCCCTTTTCATCTTGTCACTGAGTAGCATAAAACTAAACAGCACGACAAAGCCTATGTTTTTCAAATTGGATAAGGTAAACACACCTTGTTCCTGAGTGGAGTCCTGCCCTGAATAAGCCATAGCCCTATCACCTAAAGAGCCAATATGACTTGACACTCCGGCAAGTAATGCAGAACTTCCCATAAAAGCCAGCGGAAGACTACCTACAACAATTAGAATAGGAAGGTATTTATTCTTTTTAAAGAACAATATTATGGGGATAAAAATGGCTACTATGCCGGTGGCATGACTAAAAAATGACAGCAAAAAAAGCCGTAACATACCGAGCTTGTTCTTTTTAATTGTGTGATAAACAAAACCAAGAAGAAAGGCTGAACATAGACCAAATCTTATCTGATTCATATCCTTATTGATAAATAGGTGAGCCGAGTACACTGCCAGCGAAATCATAGGCAAAGGCGTCAATTTTCTGAAGTAAAACGAGTTTACGCAGACTGAAATCATACAGAAAAGGTAAATGAAAAAATCAGAATCCTTAGTAAATAGTCGACTGAATAGGGCGATGGCGTATATCGCCGGTTCATACCTAAAATCTTCTGCGGTATTCCAGAAACCCTCTATATTGAGTTTATTTATGAAAGCGTCATAAAATTGGCGGTACTGCCCATCATCAAGGCCTGTACCCAATTGGCGCATACCGCCAAATGTAAAGATAAGGGCAGTGGCACAAATGTAAAAATATATTCTGACCCACGATGATTTCCTATTATTGCTGAGTAGCAGATCTAAAATGGACAATGTGGTTAAAATCAGGCTTATAATCCAGTAAATTCCCATAATTCTTTTCTTAAAGTTTAAAGCGCCGTTATATCATGCGGCTCTATTTCTGTAAACACGAGAAAGAGGCCTATTGTCAAGGTTTAGCTTAACTAATATATAGGATTTAACGTCTTTTTTGGATATGTCAGCGTTTGCCGGCAGGACGGCCCCCACCGGCACACGTGTTATGCGATCCGGCCGTCATGCGGCATAGCCCAGTCTTTACGCTTTTACCGTCGCGATCGTTTCACCCACCTGCGCGTCGCTAATGCTGCCAACTTATTGATAATGATTTATCGTGAGATATGGTGCATTAAAAGTTAACAAGGGAGATAGGGATTTGGTCAATTGAATTGCTTAATTGAATATGAAATCGAATGCAATAAGGAAAATCCTTTTTAATACTATTCGCGATGTCGGACCAGGTCAATTATTTCTTAGGTTAAATATTAAACAGCTTATAATTTCTGTACCACCAAGCTGCCATGTTATGAAATAGGAAGACGTGTCCTAAACCCCGGTTCCTTACATAGAGAATTAGATGTGTACGGAAGTTAGTGTTTTTCTTTTCGTACAAGACTTACAATATGAGTTAATTGAAGATGCTCAGGAAAGCTTAATTTAGCGTTGGATACGAAACTGTAAGTATCTATCGTAACCAGCTACGCTGGTTGTTAAGCTCCTTACCTAGCAGCGTTCGTCACTGGGGTTCATCCGACGTTCTCAAAGTGCACCTTAACAGCCGGCGATTTGCTATCCGTGCTACTTCTTATTTGGAATGAAAAATGGTGAAACTATATGTTGTTGATAGATATAACCGCTATCGAGAAAACCACATAGTATCTCTTAAAACCTCCAAAGACATAACACCGATCGAGCTTAGTCATTTAGCAATGGCTTTGTTTCCTGATAGTGTCTCTGACCAGGGTAACTACTATTTCCTTTCAAATTCACCTTATGTTAATCCTACGATCAATATAGATTGGTCATTTGAGTTTTATCGGCGCGCTAGACATCCAGACAAACCATCTAGTTGGCAATGCCTATACGCTTGGCAACACTTGGATGAAGCTTTATCTTTTAGAAGCTCTAATGGCAGTCCTGGTGACCCAATTTATGAAATCGATACAGATCAGCGTAATTGTCATATCGCCGATATGATCTTATTGGATAATCCAGACTTAGCACTTATACATACTTACCGTGCCGAACTGTACTGGCAAGGAAAGACAATGCCAAATCATCTTCTTAAGGGGTGGCGTACTCAATGGGAGGTTTTGGTTCCCTTACCACTCACGGTAGGCAGGCAGATTTAATGACGAATCTCCGAGTGAAGCATATTAGTAATTTACGGAACAGTCGTGCAGAAACGAAAAAAGGCGGGGTGGTTAGCCCCCGCCTTTATTCAAGTTCCGTCAGCTTATGGGCGTCGGGTCAGTTGCTGGATGGCAACGATAATTTGGACTCCGGTTAGCAGGATCTGCATCACCAAGAGGATGGTTCCTAAAGTTATCACTTCCGGCTTCTCCTTTTCAGGAGAGCGCCACACGTCGCAGGTGCTTTTGGGTTACCCTCTGCGCCGCGTACCGGTAGTTAGCAGGTACAAGCAGCACTCTTTTGGGTGGAAGCAGATCGGACAGCACCACCTGTTTCCGGTCGGGGTAAATCTCTGCGCGACTGAGCTTTAACCCACTTCTGAGAGGCTGCAACGGCGTAGCGCTGCCAACTGCCACGAGTATAAGGCCGTGCGGCACAGTCCGCAACGTTGACGGGATCGTCAATCAGCGTTAACATTGAACACAGTTAGCAGGTACAAGCAGCACCGTACCGGCAGCGGTTACCAGCCGCGCTTGGTACAGAAAATTAACTCGGTTTATCAGACCGGGTTTTTTTTCGCCTCAAAGATGCCGTTTCCGGCACAAGTCAGATCCTAAGCGCATTCCATTTATTCCCCTAATATTTTTGCCGACAAAATACGGCCTTTTCCCTTTTTTCCCGGCATTCGGTAAAACACCTATTCTGCCGAATTGCCACGTAGAAATGAAAAAGGGCAAAGTATTAACTCTGCCCCGTCAGACCGCTTAAATCAGTTTGTATGCTGCCGTCAGCGCCGGCTTAATCAGCCTTGAACAGTGCGCCCAGATAAAACACATCATTATCTTTTTTCACAAAGCGCATGTTCATCTTATGACCGGAGGCGTTGATATGAGCCGTGTACGTATTTTCTTTTTCATTATTATTCCAGCTTTCGACCGGATATTCCGAACCTTTGAATTCAATAGTTTTCTCGGAAATTTTCAGAATGAGTCCGTACTGCTCATTTTTGTAATCTCCGTAAATACCGTCATTGCCGCAGCCAGCCAGTAGGAATGCAATACCGAGGACGGCTGCCATAAATAATTTTTTCATTAAATAATCCTTTTATAATAAGTAGTTTTCCCTAATAGTTGGATTTAAGGAAAATCCACAAAAAAACGGGGTTATTACCCCGCTTCTCTTCGAAAAAGTTAAAATCTGTTGTTAATTTTTGCCCACCACTTTTGGGTGATGCCAAATGCGAATGCAAAACACAATCCCCCACCACACCACATTTCAATACCGTGTGCAGTAACGAAAAAGAACACACCTACAAGTGCCAGGGGTATAGCGGAAATCACCCATAAAATGGTTGTGCCGGCCTTCTCTCCGGGGCTGACGTCGCGATGAACAGACATATTTACTTTCCTTACGATATGAAAACCGTTGTACTACTTATTTTTCTTCTTATTAGGAATCATCTTAATCGCTGAGCCGGTGAAAATCCAGCATGGCTTATACGTTTTTATCATGCGGTAAAACCCCAATAAGACCGAATGGCGCACGCGGCGCTGCTGAAATTGCCGCTGATACAATATATTGTAGTTTTCCCAGCTACTGCCGAGACTATATGTAGTGCCAGCGGGGGCGCGGCCAGCCAACACCAGGGCGGAATGCGCCGTTTCCCCCGCCCCGGCCATTCGGTAAAACTTCTCTCAGAGGAGGTTTAACCGAATACGAATTTGAGCCAGCAGATTTTTTCTTCTTGACTTCTGCAAAAATCATTAAATGAAAATAAAAAGATATTACGACATTTAGGTATGCCCCAAGGTCATGTACTAAACCGACCGGTTCCGTACATAGAGAATTATGCGTGTACGAAAGTTAGTGTTTTTATTTTCGTACATGTCTTATAATACGTACATCTATTTCGTACACAAAATAACGCCATGTCACGAGTTTTTGCCTACTGTAGGGTATCTACCCTTGAACAGAATACCGAGAATCAGCGGCGGGAGATCGAAGCTGCC
>Ga0157372_10009965_pt1 | contig 10106 bp, 10 predicted proteins | sample C55metaG_FD_115307 | JGI IMG/M metagenome (GOLD analysis project Ga0157372, IMG submission 115307) | Corn rhizosphere microbial communities from Kellogg Biological Station, Michigan, USA - C5-5 metaG | ecosystem: Host-associated > Plants > Roots > Rhizosphere > Soil | place: USA: Michigan...
AGTTTGCTTCCGGCATCTTCGCCAACAACCAAATAGTTTAGCTTGCTGCTTACGCCAGAAACGATTTTGCCTCCATTTTGTTCCACCATTTCTTCGGCCTCGCTTCTTTTAAGTTTAACAAGGCTACCCGTAAAGAGGAAGGTTTGTCCATCTAAACTACCTCCGGTCGAAAGATCTTTCTTTTCGTTTTTCAATTTCAGGCCAATACTTTCCAATGCTTTGATGAGTTCAATGTTTTCGTGATTGGCGAAAAACTGCACAACACTGCCCGCTACCTTCGGACCAACATCTTCTAAATTTTGTAGCGCTTCTTCATCAAATTTTTGGAGGTCAAGCAAATGATCAACAGCATGTGCGAGTGTTTTTGCCATGGTTTCCCCTACGTAGCGAATACCTAAGGCATAGATCAACCGATGCAGGGGTTGGTTCCTGGAATTATCGATAGCAGACTTAAGATTGTCAATTGACTTTTTCCCAAAACCTTCTAACTGACCAATAGCGTTATAATCTAATTGATAAATCTGCGGAATAGTAGTAAGTAACCCTAGCGTATAAAATTTTTCAATGATAGCAGTGCCCAGTCCACGAATGTCCATGGCATCTTTCGAAGCAAAATGGATTAAACGTTCTAATACCTGTGCGGGACAGTTAATATTTATGCATCGCCATGCGGCTTCCTCTTCTGATTTAAAAAGTTCGGTGCCGCAGGAAGGGCAATGCTTTGGGAAGTTAATCGGTTTTTCATCACCGTTACGCAATTCTGTTAGAGGTTTTACAATGTAGGGAATTACATCACCGGCCCTTTCCACTAAAACAGTATCACCAATGCGAATATCTTTTTCACGAATAACATCTTCATTAAAAAGAGAAATCGATTTAACGGTAACACCACCAATGTGAACGGGTTCAATCTTGGCAACCGGACCAATATTTCCCGTTCTTCCCACCTGGTACTCTACTCCAATTAATTTGCTGGTGGCCTGCCTTGCCTTGAATTTATAAGCGATAGCCCAACGCGGATGATGGGAGGTCATTCCCATTCTATCCTGCAGTTCAAAATCGTTCACCTTTATCACCATGCCGTCTATTTCGTAAGGAAGATCATCGCGGTGGTTTTCGAATTCGACGCAATAATCAATTACGGCCTGTATGCCTTTCAACACTTTTTTTTCTTTATCCGGACTGCGGAAACCTAAGTCCCACAGCATTTCCAATGTTTGCGAATGCGAATGAAGATCGGTTGCGCCATCTGCCAATGTATAATAGCTAACATGATAAACGAATGCTTCCAATTTTCTTCTTCGCACTTCAAGCGGATCTTTTATGCGAAGCGTTCCTGCCGATGCATTACGAGGATTGGCAAGAGGCGCAAGTCCCTGCTCAGTCAGTGATTCGTTGAATTTTTTAAAATTGTCTTTGTTGATCAATACTTCACCACGAATCTCAACGGTTTGTAGGCCGTGATCTGAAAATTTTGCAGAGAGTGGAATTGTTCTTATTTGTTTAATGTTAGGAGTGATGTCATCGCCTCGTGCGCCATCACCTCTGGTGGCGCCTCTTACCAGTTGATCGTTCTCATAAATAAGTGAAATGCTGGCGCCATCAAATTTTGGCTCAACGCAATATTCAATTTCTTTAAGACCCGTTAGCTCCCTTGCTCGTCTGTCAAAGTCAATAAGATCTTCGCTATTGTACGAGTTATCCAATGAAAGCATGGGAACCAAATGCTGAACCGTTGGAAATTCCTTTGTCAATCCTTTGGCCACACGTTGTGTAGGCGAATCGGCAACAATTAAATCAGGATTTTCTTTTTCAAGCGCTTCCAGCTGTTTGTACAAACTATCATATTCAAAATCGGAAACGAGCGGATCGTTTTGAATATAGTAACGGTATTCATGAAAGCGCAGCACTTCCCTCAGATCATAAATATCTTTAGTGGTGATCTTATCGGATTGTATTCGCTTCAGGAATTCTGTGGTTTTTGCCTGTAGTTCTTTGGTTCGGTCGTTTGCCATATTGCCTGTAAAAATAAAGGCTTAAAATTCTTCAATAACACGTACCGGGCACATATTAATAACATTATCTTAGTTGCCGATTGTTTGCTTATGAAAAGAATGCAAGTTAGCAGGTAGTGGTTTAAAAAGCCCTTTTCATCAGCTCATTCGTTCAGAAGAAACAGCCATACATTTCCAATTAGAGTTATGCATCAATTAAAAAATGCGGAGACAGAAAAGAATACCCGTCCTGATTTTTTCAAGATCGCCATATCGGTAGATTGTGTGATTTTCTCTTACGACAAAAAGAAATTAAAGGTCCTGGTTTATGAATCGGATTTCGAAGAGTATGCAGGCTTGTGGGCTTTAATTGGTGATCTTGTTCAACCAGAGGAAGACCTGGAAGAAGCTCCAAACCGCATACTCCGTGAAAGAGCAGGTCTGCAGAATGTTTATATGGAGCAGGTGTACACTTTTGGACATGTAGCAAGGCACCCCGCAGGAAGGGTTATTACTACTGCTTATTATTCTTTGATAGATTTTAAGGCGCACAAGTTGCCGCATATCGAAACTAATCTTCATTGGCACGAAGTAGACGATATTCATAAAATGGCATTCGATCACAAGACAATCTTAGATACCTGCTTACAGCGTTTGCGTGAAAAAATAATGGAGCAGCCCATTGTTTTCAATCTTCTGCCCCAAAAATTTTCGTTGCGTGAGTTACAGGATTTGTATGAGGCCATATTGGGAGTAAATTTGGACCGAAGAAATTTTCGAAAAAGAGTTATGCTTAAAAGCTGGCTGGTTGATTTGAATGAAATGGAAGAAGATGTACCGCACAGGCCAGGCAAATTATACAAACTGAAAAATCAATTAAGAAACAGCATGAGAAGTTCGCAACCGAAAAAGGAAAAGATAGCTTCTGCTGCTATAATTTCAAGTGCGGGTTGATGCGGACATTTATACTGTGTGAGCAATCCTTTTAGAAGCATCTTCAAAAGATGCCTTTTTACTGCACTTCTTTTTGATGTTCAATTATAAAAGAGATCAATTCTTCAAGCGTAAAGTTTATCCTCGAAACAGCATCGTTAATATCATCCCTGCTTACCTGTGAAGCAAACGAAGGCGTCTTTAATTTCTTTAGTACACTTTTTACATCCATTCCTTCATAACGTGCCGGACGAACCAGTGCAGATGCATGAATGAATCCTGAGAGTTCATCAAATGCATAGATCATCTTGTCCATTATTGTTTCAGGCTCTACACCAAAATGTTTTGGTCCGTGTGATGCTATACAATGAATAACAGCGGAGTCGATATTTCTGCGTTCCAACTCTTCAATAATAATTCTGCAATGATCGTTTGGATGCTTTTCCCAATCTGCATCATGAAGCAAACCGGCAAGCCACCATTTGTAAGCCTCTTCTTCCGGAAGATTTTCTTTTTCCAATGCCCATGCTTTCATCACTGCAGCCACCTGTTTCATATGCAGGCGTAAACGTTCATTCTCCACCCACTCATTTAATAAGTTCAACGCTTCATCTTCGGTTAAAACATTTCCTTTGTTTGATGGATCACCAAAGCTTGTTCTGCCCAATGGTTGTATTGCTTCTGACATAATTTTCTTTGCGGCAATTTACTTCTGTTCCTTTTCAAAACACTTATACAAAACTGGAACTTCGGAGTTTTACGAATAATTTTCCACGTAGTCTTTCGATGATTATAAAAGCATTTCAGTAAAATCCATACACTTAAAATCGGTCAGTTCTGCTATTGTTCTGCATAGCAGCTATTGATAGTTTTGTGTCAGAAGTTGATTGATGAATTCAATCAGTACCAATATCCGAAAACCGTCCAGTAAGTTTTTTAAAATCCAATTCCGAAAGAAAACCAATCCAATATCAATCAACTTCTTTTTTATCCGATCCTTTTGAAATATACCCTAAAAATCCGTTCGTACCTGTGAAACACCGGCAGTGAAAATCCATGGCCGTTTTGTTAACCAGAAACACCCACGAACATGTGTGCTATGAAGAACGAGGCTCTAAAACGAATCCTCATTGTTGATGACGACATCGACCTGTTAATGCTCCTCGAACGCCAGTTAAAACAACAAGGCTATGAAACCGAGACAGCAGCCAGCCTTCCTGAGGCAGAAGAGCTGATTGTTTATTTCGATCCCCATCTTGTGCTTTTAGACATTAATATCAATGGAGAAGATGGCCGGCAGCTTTGTTGGAAAATCAAACACAAGCCTGTTTACCGCGTTGCTAAAGTGCTGATCATTTCAGGATTTGATTACAGTCCATCAAGAGCAGCCCTATTTGGTGCCGATGATATTTTGCCAAAGCCATTTACGAGAGATTTTTTATTACATCGTATTGAAACGCTTACTTCTGATCTTGTGCTTTCAAATGAATGATTGCTCCTAAGAGAAGAGATCCGGTTCATCGTAGCGTAGCACGCCGTCAACAATTCGGGCAGGCTTTGTGTACGGATGTTCAGTTGCTTTATCAATATCCATGATATGCATAACTGTCCATCCCTTCCATTTTAAATAATCGGAAATAAGCGAACGGTGACAACTCCACCACACCGCTTCTGAACACATGTAAACAGTGAATTGTTTTTTAGCAACAGCTTCAAGCTTTTCAATACCTTTTTTGAATTCCTCTGTTTGCATATAGTCTGCATAACCTCTGAAGGCAGTATTTCGCCACGCATTGTTGATGGAATCCGGCATAGGTCTTCTTCTTCCTCCTAATTCCTTCAGATGCAGATACTGAATACCATTTGAAGGAAGTGAAATTTCCAGCACCTCTTTATTGAAATGAGGATACCGCCTGGAGCCCGGATAATTTCGAACGTCAACCAGCATTGCAATTTTAAAAGATTGCAGCATGGCAATGAACTGCTCCGGCGAACGTGTGGAGTGTCCAATTGTCCAAACGGTATTGATGCTCATGATTATTCAGCTAATCATAAACAATGCCTCAATTAAAGTTATTTGAAAAACATTCGTCAATGTAATCCTTGTGAGCAGTGGTTTACGCCTAAATGGCCAATGCATAATTGATAGGAAGATTATGCTGCAGATATACCAATATTCCACAAGTTGGGAACCGATGAATTTTTCCTTTCCCATGATTGTACAGATGCTTGTCCAGGTTTAACGGAACGAACAAGCACTGGTCCTCTTTGAATCGTCTTTCTTCTTCGTTTGTTATTTTCGTTTCTCATTTCCATATTCACATATTTTCATTAAAGAATTTGAAAACCGTGCCAGAATTTTTATAGGAAGGTTGTTGAAAGAACAACGATAAAACTCATTTCTTCTTTTATCGCGAAATAATATCTTTAGGTACCAGGCCAACTTAGCTCAGTTGGTAGAGCAGCACCCTCGTAATGTGCAGGTCGTCGGTTCGATTCCGATAGTTGGCTCACTTCTTTTGAGCAAAAAACTACATGAATTTTAAAGAAACCTTTATTTATATCAAGGACGTGGACGAACTGGAGATTTTTTATAAGAACAAATTCAGGGTTGTCATTATTCTTTGGTGAAAGAAAGGTATGTAGTCGTTAAGAGAAATTCTTTCTTGCTTTGTTTCACTGCAGAAGAAATCCAAAAGGAAAAACAGCCTCCTCTTCATGGTGCTTGTGGCAATATTCATATGCTTTCGAAGTAGAAGAATATTCGGATGAATTACACCAAACCAGGTGCGGGCATTACCATTGACCAACATTTATGCTACGGTCTCCCTTCTTTTGACTTTTACGACCCGGATCAAAATCTTGTTGAAATTATTGAACAAGGATCGTAGAAATTAAAGCTGGCCCATCAATTTACTAAGCTTGCATTTCTGTTCATGTTCATCAGGCATAGTTTGTGTGTGCAATACTATGTAATCAAGATTAAAAGATTTAAAACTTAAGTTATGGCAGAGATACATGTGCAGGCACGAAAACATTCAAAAGCTAGCCCTACCAATATGTGGCTATGGCTAATCATTGGTATATTGGTTATTGCGGCTGTCGTTTATTATGTGTACGCAAATAAGGATAAGGATGCAAGCAACGCACAGGATTTAAAAAATCAAAGAAACACACCAATGCCAGGTGCTATGGTGCCCCAGGAGCAGAATAATGTTTATGTTTTGACTGCAGCTTAATTCATTAACATAAAAAGAATAAATATGGACTCAATGAAGCATAGACGGCTCCAGGAACTGGACCGTTCTGATTTTGAAATTGTAAATGGTGAACCCGATATAAGGGGGTGGGATGTTAAAAATAATGCAGGACAAAAAATTGGTGAAGTGGAAGACCTGATTGTTGATGCACAACAAAAAAAAGTACGCTACATGGTGGTTGATCTTGATGATAATGAGCTAAACCTGGATCATCGCAAAGTGCTTTTGCCAATTGGCCTTGCAGAACTTCACGACAAGGACGATGATGTCATTCTTCCAAATGTTCAGGCAGAACATTTTCGTTCATTGCCTGACTATGATAAAAATAATTTAACGCCTGATGTTGAAAGAAGAGTGTGTGCTGCTTTAGGTAGAAATAATATAACAAGTACGGCAAATGCTTCTTTAACGGGAAGTACAGAAGAACACCAGGAAGAGTTTTACAGACACGATTATTTCAACGATGATAATTTATATAAGCACCGTTTGCACCAGGCGCAGCCTGTTAATAAAAATGAATCCGAATTTGAACGTGGCTTAAAACTTTGGGAAAAAAGAAGTGAGGGCGGAATTATTCCCGATCAAAGAAGAGAGCAATATTCAGAGCGGGAAGTAGAAGAAAATGCAAGAATGGAAATGGTGCGTAACCGCAGGAGCGCTTATGAACAGAGAAGAGGTGGCGGTTCAGGAAGAGACCATTACCGGAGGCACGATAACAGCATTGAAGGACGAATACGAGATGAAGGATTGCAGGATGCGTAACAGAAATAAAAGGCAGTTTCAATAACTGCCTTTTATTTTGCAATCATATTTTGGCGCAATGAGTTTACTGAATGTATCGGGAATTAGTAAAAAACAGGGTGAAGAGTATGTAGTGAAGAATGTCAACTTCGTTCAGGAAGCTTCCCAAAAGATTGCCATTGCAGGTGCAACAGGATCAGGGAAAAGCACCCTACTGAAGATCATTGCCGGATTGATTCAGCCCGGATCAGGTGAAGTTTTATTTGAAGGAAAAAGAGTAAGAGGGCCATTGGAGAAATTATTACCGGGTCATCCACAAATTGCTTATCTCTCCCAGCATTTTGAATTGCGAAACAACTACAGGGTTGAAGAAATTTTACAAATGGCCAGCAAGGTTTCCGATACCGACGCAAAATTGATCTATGAAGTCTGCAGGATCGCACCCCTTCTAAAAAGAAGGACGAATGAATTGTCAGGTGGTGAAAGACAACGGATTTCATTTTCTAAAGCTCTAATTACTTCTCCAAAACTTTTGTTGCTCGACGAGCCTTTTTCAAACCTGGATGCTATTCATAGAGGCATTCTCAAAACGATCATCAATGATATTGAACAGCGGTTGAATGTTTCGTGCCTTCTTGTTTCGCATGACCCTGTTGACCTGCTCTCATGGGCCGATGAGATCATTATTTTGAATGAAGGAAAAATTATTCAGCGAGGTCCTGCTGAGGAAGTATACAGACGCCCCGTTAATGAATATGCGGCTGCCTTGTTTGGTAAGTATAATTTGATTACTACTGAATTGCTGCAATTATTCCCTTCACTTGCAAATAGTGATCGAAGATTTATTCGTCCGGCGGATTTTAGAATCATTGTTGATGAGGCAAATGGTGTTAAAGCCGAGATAATCTCTATAAATTTTATGGGAGGATTTTATGAAATAGAATTAAATGCCTTCGGGCAAATGCTAACGGCAACTACCAATTACAATTTCGAGAAAGGTGAGATTGTTACTGTTCATTTAAACAGCTAAAAAAATTCCTCTCGATGAGAGGAATTTCAAAACTTATTGCTTGTTTCTTGCTTTCAATGCTGATTCGCTAACGTAAATCTTTTTACCCTTTCCATTGATCCAATAGTACTTGCCAAGATCATCAATGTAAATGGTTTGTCCGGCAGGACCAACCCATGTATCAGATTTTTTATCCGTAACTCTTGCTACTCCCTTCTTGGTAACCTCGGCAGTTTCATTACCTACCTTCTTTGCACCTTTTTTAGTACCCTGCCATGCCTTTGATGCACCTTTTTTAACGCCATGTGCAGCTTTGTCTACTGTACTTTGTGCAAAAGAAGGTGCAGACAAACCAAGCAATGCCACAAGGGCGATTCCAAAAACCTTTTTCATAGTTTACTTGTTTTGATACACTGGTGTGCATCTAAAACAGTGCCAGCAGAAGCAGTATCGATCACTGCAATAAGGCTAACTTTAAATTTTGTTTGTTATGATCATAGTATGGATACTTATTGCAGTGGTTATTGGCGGGTATTTATTTCTTCGACAACCTCAATTTGGTAGCAAGGTTTCGGAAAGTGGTTTAGAAAAGATTCAACGTTCGCCAAATTATAGCGATGGACAGTTTCAAAATTTAAGTGTTACACCGCAACTCACAGATGATGCAAGCATATTTAAAGTGATGAAGGAATTCTTTTTTCATAAGGATAAAAGAAATGTTCCTGCTTCTGTTTTGCCAACAAAGAAAACCGATCTTTTCAAGCTGGATTCGAGTGAAGACGTGCTGGTGTGGTTTGGACATTCCTCCTACTTCATGCAATTAAACGGCAAAAAATTTTTAGTTGATCCGGTATTTAGTGGTCATGCATCCCCGGTAAAGTTCACCACCAAAGCTTTCAAAGGAAGCAATGTTTATACAACAGACGATATCCCGCCGATAGATTTTCTTTTGATTACACACGATCATTACGATCACCTGGATTACGAGACCATAGTAAAATTGAAGTCAAAAGTAAAAACGGTAATTACAGGTTTGGGAGTTGGATCACATTTGCAACGATGGGGTTATGAGGGCAACTCTATTATCGAAAAAGATTGGAATGAAGAACTGAGGATAGGCGAATTTATTTTCAACACAACACCCGCACGGCATTTTTCCGGGAGAAGTTTTAATCGAAATACTTCGCTTTGGCTTTCACTTGTGTTAACCACACCAACAAAGAAAATTTTTATAGGTGGCGATTCCGGCTATGATCACCATTTTAAAATGATCGGAGAAAAATTTGGTCCGTTTGATCTGGTCATTCTTGAAAATGGGCAATACAATCAATACTGGAAGCATATTCACATGATGCCGGAAGAAGTTGTGCAGGCAGCAATTGACCTGAAAGCAAAAAGATTATTGCCGGTTCATTGGGCAAAGTTTTCGTTGTCAATTCATGCATGGGACGAACCCATAAGAAGGGTGGTTGCTGAGGCGGGAAAGAGAGGAGTAGACGTCCTTCATCCAATGATTGGTGAAGCTGTTCATTTGAATAAAGAAGATGAATTTAGTGAATGGTGGAAGGATGTAAAATAAAATCCCGCAGTTATGCGGGACTTGTTTACTATTGAATCATGCTTTTCTTTACAGTTTCAGTATTTTCTTCGTTTCTGTATAGCCCTTCATTTGTACTTGCAAGATGTATTGGCCACTGGCAAGTCCATAGAGTGATAAATTGTGCTTTGAGATTTCAGTTGACTTATTGAGGGAGAAGGTTTTTTCTATTCTTCCTGCTGCATTGAGCACATTTACTTTTACAGTGCCTTGCATTTGACTGCTGAGCTCCAAAACAAAATCCTGGTTGATTGGATTTGGATAAATGTTCAGGGCTGCACCTTGTGCTAAAGGAGTTGTGTTAGTTTCTGCTTTCTTGGTAATCATCATTGATGAAGATTCTGTAAACTCGAGCCAGTTGATATTCCAATAACCATATCCTGTACTTAGTATTCTCACTACTTGATATCCCTGTTGTAAGTGAACTTGAACCGGCACGGTTTGCCAGTTTTGGAAGCCGCCTGTGTTGTGAACATCAATGCTGGCGAGCACTGTTTCAAAATTTGAGCTTGTGTCTGCACCCCAACGTACATCTAAATGAGGATAGGAGGTTGAAGGTGTTGCCAATCGTA
>Ga0157372_10009968_pt1 | contig 10106 bp, 8 predicted proteins | sample C55metaG_FD_115307 | JGI IMG/M metagenome (GOLD analysis project Ga0157372, IMG submission 115307) | Corn rhizosphere microbial communities from Kellogg Biological Station, Michigan, USA - C5-5 metaG | ecosystem: Host-associated > Plants > Roots > Rhizosphere > Soil | place: USA: Michigan...
CGAATCGGCGCGCGCTCTCGCAGGCGTTCACGTTTCTCGCCACCGGACACTTCGCGCGCGGCCCCGGCGCCTAACGACAAAGCCCGCCGCCGGCCGGCGGCGGGCTCCAGCACTCGTCAGGCCTGCTGTCCGGCGTACGTCACGTCCAGCACCTCGCCGGTCTTGGCGTCCACGTTCACCTTCTCGACGAACGACTTGTTGGCCACGTTCACCTCGAACGTGTACACCTTGTCGCCGTTGCGCATCCCCCCATCGCTTTCCGATTTCACCGTCCCGCCGCCGCACGCCTTGATCGCGATGGTCTTGGCCTGCGATTGGTCCACCGGCCGCGTAAACCCGCTCAGCGCGACCACCGCGCCCGCGCCCACCGTGAGCGCCGCCATCGCCGAGATGATAAAGTTGCCCTGCATGGTCCTGTCCGTCCCGCACTCCGGCCACGTCGCGGCCGCGGGACGAAGAGATGTGAAGTCGAGTCGACGCGCCGTGAGCGCCTTGCGCACTCGCACTGGTGCTGTTCCCGCGACTCTCGGGCTCCTGCCGTTGGTGGGGAAGCCGCCCAGATTCGCTGCGAGAACCGTGCCCCCGATCGAAAATATATTGATGTCCAATATATTTTCGGGTCGCGCGATCGCCGGCCGCGTCACCGCCGCGGCGGCACCGCCCGCGCATACACGCCCTTGTACTTGCTCACTTCGCTGCGCTCGCGGTCCAGCTCCGGCACGTGCTCCGGCGCGTAGCCCAATCCGCGAAAGAATTGCTCGCTGTTGCTCACCGCGAACAACGTCGCGAGCTCCCGCCGCTGCGCCAACTCCTCGGCCGTCCGAACCAGCGCGGCGCCGATGCCCTGCCCCTGCGCACCGGGATCCACCGCCAACGACCGGATCTCTGCCAGACTCGGCGCGTACTCCTCCAGGTGCACGCAGCCCACGACCACCTCGTCGTCAGTCGCGACCAGAAAATCAGCGATGTGCTCGCGAATGAAGTCCAGCGTGCGCGGCAGCAGCGTGCCGTCCGACACATAAAGATCGATCAGCGCCTTGATCGAGGACGCATCCGCGGTTCGAGCGGGACGTACGTTCATGATTTGCTCCGTCGGTGGTGATCAACGATGGCGCCGACCCATCGCGCCGCGTAGATCTTGCGCGCGACGTGCCCGCGTTGTCTGCTTTCTGCTCGCCCGTCTCCATCCCGTGACCGCGTCCCGATCCTCCATGCCATCGCGCTTCCGCGTCGCACTGCTCGGCGCATCGCTCGTCGTTGCCTGCGCTCCATCGATCGCGCACGCCCAACAATTCGATTCGACGATGTTCGCCGGTCTCCAATGGCGCATGATCGGCCCGTATCGCGGCGGCCGCACCGTGGCCTCGACGGGCGTCCGCGGACAACCCAACGTGTTCTACGTGGCCGCGACCGACGGCGGCGTCTGGAAGAGCACGGACTACGGCCGTGTGTGGACGCCGATCTTCGATCGGGAACCTGTCGGATCGATCGGCGCGCTGGCTGTGGCGCCATCCGATCCCGCCATCATTTATGTAGGCAGCGGCGAAGGGTTGCAACGGCCCGATCTGTCGATCGGCGATGGGATGTACAAGTCGACGGACGGCGGCCGCACGTGGACCCATCTGGCCGGCCTCCGCGGCGGCCAGCAGACGGCCGCGATTCTGGTGGACCCGCGCGATGCCGACCGCCTCTTCGTCGCGGTGCTCGGCCATCCGTACGGGCCTAACGCAGAGCGCGGCGTATATCGCTCGACCGACGGGGGCGCCACCTTCGAACGCGTGCTGTTCAAGGATGAGAACACGGGCGCGGTGGCGCTGGCGTTCGATCCGGCCAACGCGCAGGTGGTGTACGCCGTCCTCTGGGCCGCGCGGCAGGGGCCGTGGGAGTACGACAATGCGTACGCCGGGCAAGGCAGCGGATTGTACAAGTCGGTCGACGGCGGCGCGACGTGGACCCAGCTCTCCACCGGGCTCCCGACGCCGGCGCAGGGCCTCGGCCGCATCGGCATCGCCGTGGCGCCGAGCGATGGCCGGCGGCTCTACGCGATGGTGCAGGCGCCGCCAAAGTTAGGCGGCGTGTACCGCTCCGACGACGCCGGCGCGACGTGGACCCGCGTGAACGGCGAAGAGCGCGTGTACGGCCGCGGCGACGACTTCGCCGAAGTCCAAGTCGATCCGACCAACCCCGATGAGATCTACGTCGCGAATACGTCGACGTATCGCTCGACCGATGGCGGCCACACCTTCACCGCGATCAAGGGCGCGCCGGGCGGCGACGACTACCACCGCATCTGGATCAACCCCGACAACCCGAAGATCATTCTGTTAGGCAGCGACCAGGGCGCGACCATCTCGGTCAACGGCGGCGAGACCTGGAGCTCGTGGTACAACCAGCCCACCGGGCAGATGTTCCATGTCGCCGCGGACAATCGCTTCCCGTATCGCGTGTACGGCGGGCAGCAGGAAAGCGGGTCGGCCGGCGTCTCGAGTCGCGGCAACGACGGCCAGATCACGTTCCGCGATTGGCATCCCGTGGGTGCCGAGGAGTACGGCTACGCCGTTCCCGACCCGTTGCACCCGGGAATCATCTACGGCGGAAAGGTGACGCGCTACGACGAGACCACGGGCCAGGTGCAGGACGTCGGGCCGGTGGTACTGCGCTCCGGTGCGTACCGGTTCGCCCGCACGGCGCCGATCATCTTTTCGCCGGCCGATCCGCACGTGCTCTATTTCGCCGCGCAGGTGTTGTTCAAGACGACTAACGGAGGCCGCAGCTGGACGGTGATCAGCCCGGATCTGACGCGTTCCGATCCCGGCGTGCCGGCCAGCCTCGGCATCTATGCCCAACAGGCGGGGCAGCACCCGCACCGCGGCGTGATCTACTCGATCGCGCCGTCGGCGCGCGACGCGCATCTCATCTGGATCGGCACCGACGACGGTGTGATTCAGGTGACGCGCGACGGCGGCGCGCATTGGCGCAATGTCACGCCGCCGGGCATGGAAGCGTGGAGCAAGGTCACGCAGATCGACGCCTCGCACTTCGACAGCGCATCGGCGTACGCGTCGGTGTCGCGGCTTCGGGTGGACGACCTGCATCCCTACATCTATCGCACGCACGACGGCGGGAAGACGTGGCACGCCATCACCACGGGCATTCCGGACGACGAGCCGGTGAACGTCGTGCGCGAGGATCCGCTGCGGCGCGGCCTCCTGTACGCCGGGACGGAGCACGCCGTTTACGTCTCCTTCGACGATGGGGCGCACTGGCAGTCGCTGCGGTTAGGCATGCCGGCGACCTCCATCCGCGACCTCATCGTGCACGACAACGATCTCGTCATCGCCACGCACGGCCGGTCGTTCTGGATCCTCGACGACATCGCGCGCCTGAGACAGCTCGATGCCCGCGTGGCCGCATCGCCCGCGTTCCTCTTCACGCCGGCGCCAGCCTATCGCGTGCGGCGGGATGCGAACACCGACACGCCCTTGCCGCCGGAGGAGCCCGCGGGCAGGAATCCGCCCGACGGCGCGATCATCGACTACTGGATCGGCCAGGGCTCATCGCCTAACGCAGTGACGCTCGAGATACTCGATGCGCACGGCGCGCTGGTGCGGCGGTTCTCGAGCGCCGATGTCGCGCCGCCGCCCGACTCCGAGCTCAACGTGCCCGCCTACTGGGTGAAGCCCTTCCAGCCGTTGTCCGCAGAGCCCGGCATGCATCGCTTCGTGTGGGATCTGCACTATCCGCCGCCGGATGCCTTGCAGCACGACTACCCGATCTCCGCGATCGTGCACGACACCCCGCGCTATCCGTTAGGCCCGACTGTGGTTCCGGGCCGGTACACCGTGCGCGTCGCGGTCGGCGGCCGCACGCTGAGCGAACCGCTGGAGGTGCGCCTGGACCCGCGCGTAGCGACGCCGCCGGCCGGCCTCGCGCACCAGCTCGCGCTCGCCCTGCGCATCACCAGCGCCATGCACCGCGAATACGCGGCGCTGGCGCAGGTGCGCGCGCTGCGCACGCGGCTGGCATCGTTGCGGAAGAGCCAATCGGATACCGCCGGCGTGAAGTCGAGGATGATGTCCGTCGTCGATGACAGCCTCGCCGCGCTCGCCGGCGAGCACCGTGCCGGCTCGCCTAACGGAGACGATCTGGTGCGGCTGAACGGCGACCTGCTGGCGGTGCTCGACGTGCTGGAAAGCGCCGATGCCGATCCGACCACGCAAGCCGCGGCGGCCGTGCCGGAGCTGGAGCGCCGAGTCGACGCCGCAGTCGCTCGGTGGCAGCAGATCAAGACCAAGCAAGTGACCGCGCTCGAGGGCCGGCTCCAGCGCGGTTCGATCCGCCAGCTCAAGCTACCGGCGGATACGACGCATCATTGAGCGTCTCGAGCGGCGCGTTTCGCCCGGCGGGCGCGCAGCTCGGGATTCAGGCGGAATAGCGTGGTAGTGTGTCCGATCACCTGCACCACCTCGGCGTGCGCGGCGCCCGCGAGGTCTGTGGCCACGTCGCGCGCCGCGAGGTGCGCGGTCCGGCCAACGTGAACTTTCACCAGCTCCCGCGAGCGAAACGCGTCCTCGAGCGATTGCACGATCGCGGGCGTGATGCCGCCCGCCCCGACGGAGACCGTCGGATCGAGATGGTTGGCTTCTGCGCGCAGCGCGGCGCGCTCGCGGGAGGAAAGGGCCACCGCGGTCAGCGGCCCGCGGCGGCCGCCGCTTCCTCCACCGCCGCCGGCGCGTCGTCAGTTAGGCCACGCTCCCGCGCCAGCTGCGCGATCCCTTCGTCGATCGTCCGCGAATGGTGCATCGAGCAGAACTTGGGTCCGCACATCGCGCAGAATTCGGCGCTCTTGAAGTACTCGGCCGGCAGCGTCTCGTCGTGGTACTCTCGCGCCCGCTCCGGATCGAGCGACAGCCGGAACTGCTCGTTCCAGTCGAACGCGTACCGCGCGCGAGACAGCGCATCGTCGCGGTCGCGTGCGCCGGCGCGGCCGCGCGCGATGTCGGCCGCGTGCGCGGCGATCTTGTAGGCGATCACGCCCTGGCGCACGTCCTCTGCGTTGGGCAACCCCAGGTGCTCCTTGGGCGTGACGTAGCAGAGCATGTCGGCGCCGTACCAGCCGATCATCGCCGCGCCGATCGCGCTCGTGATGTGGTCGTACCCGGGCGCGATGTCCGTCACGAGCGGACCGAGCGTGTAGAACGGCGCCTCGAGACAGATCTCCTTCTGCTTGCGCACGTTCATTTCGATCTGGTGCATCGGGATGTGGCCCGGCCCTTCCACCATCACCTGGACGTCGCGCGCCCAGGCGCGCTTGGTCAATTCGCCCAGCGTCTCGAGCTCGGCGAACTGCGCCCGGTCGCTCGCGTCGTGCACCGACCCGGGCCGCAGCGAGTCGCCTAACGAAATCGTGACGTCGTAGGCGCGGAGGATCTCGAGCAGGTCGTCGTACCGCTCGTACAACGGGTTCTGCTTGCGATGGTGCATCATCCACACGGCGTGCAACGAGCCGCCGCGACTCACGATCCCCGTCACGCGGCCGTACACCAGCGGCAGATGCTCGAGCAAGATCCCGGCGTGGATCGTCATGTAGTCCACGCCTTGCTGCGCCTGGTGCTCGATGACGTCGAGCAGATCGTTCGCGGTCAGCTCCTCGAGCTCCTTCCCCATCAGCACGGCCTGATAGATGGGCACCGTCCCGATCGGGACGGTCGACGCGCCGATGATCGCCTCGCGCACCAGGTCGATGTCCTTGCCCGTCGACAGATCCATCACGGTGTCCGCGCCGTAGCGCACGGCGAGACGCAGCTTCTCGAGCTCTTCCTCGATCGAGGATGTCACGGCGGAATTGCCGATGTTCGCATTGATCTTCACGCCCGCGACCTTCCCGATGGCCATCGGCTCGAGCCTGCCGGCCAGATGCCTAACGTTCGCCGGAATGATCAACCGGCCGCGCGCCACTTCGCTGCGCACGGTCTCGACGTCCAATCCCTCGCGCCGAGCTACCACCCGCATCGCATCGGTGATCTCGCCGTTCCGCGCCGCGGCCATTTGCGTGCTGTACGAACTCATGTCGGTCTCCAGACGTCTGATTTATTGAACTTAGATCGCCGATGAACCGAGGGAAGCGACGTGCGTCGATTCACCCGGCGTGCGCGCCCTAAAAGTCTTCCCAGGCAAACCCGCTCATCACGTACGTCAGTCGCTTCTTCGCCAGGTCGAGCCGAAGCAGCACCGTTCCGCCCGTCAGCTCCCCTCGCCCGATCGCGGACACGTCGTCGATGCCGTCCCCATCCACGTCGAGCGCGCGAATCGCGTCGTGGACGCGGAAGCGCACGTCGGCCACGCGCAGCGGCACCACCCGGCCGGTCGTGTCGATGAGCACCGCGAATTCGCGCGTGTACCGGTTCACGTCGGCCGCGTAGTTTGCGAACAGCAACACGTGCGCCGCGCCGAAGCATCCGTAAATCTGCGACGAGGTCAGCTTGCGCCCCTTGAGGACGTCGGGCGGCATGTGCGCCGTATCGCCTTGCAGGAGGAGCATGAGCGAATCGCGCACGGCCGCGGCCCGCGCGAGCATGGTCGAATCCACCGGCCCCCGATGCGCACAGCTGTCCACGGTCGGCGCCGCCGCGCTGTCCTCGCGCACCGCCAGGGCCACAACCGTCTGCTTCTCGCGCGCCAGACTGTCGACGTTAGGCGGCACCTGGAGCGTGGCCACGATGCGGCCGTGCCACTGATCGAAGCCCGTCACGCTCGCATCGCTCGAGCCCCACGGACCGCGCAGCAGAAAATGGTCGCCCACTTTCACCGGCGAGAGCTGCTCGACCGCCGCATGATACGCCGCCAGACGCGCCTTCCCTTTCAATTTGGCGTCCACGCGCCCGATGTCTAACAGAAGATGCTTCGCCCGAGATGCAGCCACGAACGTCGACTGAAACGTCGCCATGAACGTCATCTGGTTGGCGATCGAGTCGGCGAGCGGCGGCAGTTGTCCAATCTGCTCGATCCCCGCACCGCGGACGCGCGCCGTATCTTCGACGTGCACGGTTGCCGTCGCGTTCTGGCCCGCCGTATCGACGCCCGTGTCGGACGACAGCGTGTCCGCGAACGTCGTGCTGTCGACGGCAACCGAATCGGCCGTCCCATGCGCCGGCGGTTTCTTTTCGCCGCCGCCGCACGCGATGAGCAGCACCACCGAGCCCGACAACAGAAGGCGGGAGCACTGGTAGCGAACGCGGATTGAAAAACGGGATGTGCTCAAGACCGCCACAGATGTCCGGCAGAGGGACAAAAAGAGCGCGCGCTGACGCTCGATTGTCATGGAAAATGCGAGCGGACACCACGAACCTCAACGCCACCGCCCCACTATCCTGAACGGCCGCACCGCCAATGTTGCCACGCCGTCCGATCGAGCGTTAATACGATGCGGACTGCCCGCACTGGCGCGGCACCTGAGCCGTCTACCGCGGCCAGGTTGCTTTGACGCGAGGTTTGGTCGCGGACACCGCTGTCCCGCCTGATGGGGCCGCCGTGCCGTGGCCGGTGTGCAATCGCGTGATGCTCCGCCATCCTTCGTGGGTATATCAGGACGTCGAACATCACGCAACGAACACCGCATATGAAGACTGTCGACTGGAGATTCGCCGATGCCGTTTCTTGAGCTCGAAGGCGTGCCCGACCTCGAGGACAACCCGCGCGAGCTGAATGGTGAGCTGATCGTAGGCAGCGGCTCGCAAGCTACCTGGCGCCTCACGGGCCGTGATCTCGCAGCGCGTCACTTTCGCGTTCAGACACAACCGGACGGCGCGCGCGTCGTCCCCGCCTCGGCGCAAAACATTGTCGTCCTCAACGACGCCCAGGCGCCGACGGAAGGCGCAACGCTCAGCTCCGGCGACGTGATCGCCGCAGGTTCCGCGCGCTTCGTCTTCCTCCAGGACAAAGATTCGCCGCGCCCCGAAGCGCTCAGCGAGCCGGCAGCATCCTATTTGATCGACTCGTCGTCGCGCCGCGCGTACGCCCTTCGGAAACGCGTCGTCCAGATCGGACGCGAGATAGGCTGCAGCATCGTGCTTAAGGACCCGACCGTCTCGCGCTTCCATTCCGACGTGAAGTCGGAAGGCGGACAGTTCGTGATCTACTCGATGGGCTCCACGGGCACACGCGTCAACGAGGCGCCCGTAAGCACGCCGCGCATGCTCGTCGAGGGAGACCGCATCACCATTGGCGACACCACGTTCACGTTTACGCGCCGTCCTCTGCCCCCGGGCATCAGCCTCGTCCAGTTCGAGGATCACGCCGACGACTCGTTCAGCCGCCGGAACACCGTGCTCCTGGACCGCGTGGTGACCAACGAGTCGCGCAAGTACACGAAAGGCGTAAAGCGCCCGCGCAATCCCCTCGTCCCGTGGCTGATCGGCCTGTGTGCCGTCGTCGTGCTCCTCGTCGCGATCATGGCGCTCAAGCGCTAGGAAAGAGCGGCTAAGCTACGCAGCATCAATAGGTTATAATTCAGACCAAAATTGCCACATTATCTTGACAATCCCGAGTACTTCACTTAGGATTGCAAGACCGAGTGTGGAGTGACGTCGTGCTGCACCACGATCTACAACTCGCTGCCGGCGGCCCCAAGGGGACGCGGGCAGCGATTCTCATCGAGCTCAAACGAGCGCCCGCCGCGGCACCTCGCCTGACGGCGGCCGATCTGGCGCAGCGGCTGGACGTGTCGCTCAACGCCGTGCGGCATCATCTCAAAGAGCTCGAGTCGGAGCAGCTCGTCGAGTACGACCGCGAGCGGCGGGGTGTGGGCGCGCCGGCATTCGCCTACCGCCTAACGGAGCGGGGCGAGGCGCTGTTCCCCCGGCGCTATCAGGGCACGCTGCTGCAATTGCTCGATCAGGTCGCCCAGCGCGACGGCCGCGATGCCGCGGTTTCGATGCTCGAGTCGCAGTTCGAGACGATCGCCGAGCGCTTGGAGCCGGAGCTGACTCAGGCGTCGGCGGAGCATCGCCTCGAGATCGTGAGTCGCGCCATGGCACACGAAGGCTTCATGACTGAGTGGCATCAAACGCCCGACTCGACCGATGTCGTGTCGCACAACTGTGCCCTGCTGGCCGTGGCCGAGCGATTTCCGGAGATCTGCGACGCCGAGCGTCGGTTTCTGTCGCGCACACTCGATGCATCGGTGGACCGCGTGTCGCACATCCTGAACGGCTGCGGCGCCTGCGAATACAGCGTGCGGTTCCGGGAACCCGGCGCCGTTCGGACCAAGGAGACGTGATGAGCAGCTCGATCGAGAACCTGGTCAATCGGGAATACAAGTTCGGCTTCGTCACCGACATCGACGCGGACACGATCGCGGCGGGCCTCGGCGAGGACACCGTGCGAGCGATTTCCGCCAAGAAGCTGGAGCCGGAGTGGCTGCTGGAGTGGCGGCTCAAGGCGTATCGCCGCTGGACCACGATGCGCGAGCCGCATTGGGGCAACGTCCGCTACGAGCCGATCAGCTATCAGGATCAGGTGTACTATTCGGCGCCCAAGACGCGCAAGCCGTTAGGCAGCCTGGACGAAGTCGACCCCAGGCTCCGCGAGACCTACGACAAGCTCGGCATCCCGCTCAAGGAGCAGCAGATCCTGGCCGGAGTGGCGGTGGACGCGGTGTTCGACAGCGTCTCCGTGGGCACCACGTACCGCGACCAGCTGGCCAAGTTAGGCATCATCTTCTGTTCGCTGGGCGAAGCCGTGCGCGAGCATCCGGATCTCGTGCGCAAGTACCTCGGCTCCGTCGTGCCGTACAGCGACAACTTCTACGCGTCGCTCAACTCGGCGGTGTTCTCCGACGGCTCGTTCGTCTACGTGCCACCCGGTGTGCGCTGCCCCATGGAGTTGTCCACGTATTTCCGGATCAACGCCGAGAACACGGGACAGTTCGAGCGCACGCTGATCATCGCGGACAAGGGCGCGTACGTGAGCTATCTGGAAGGCTGCACGGCGCCCAAGCGGTCGACACATCAGCTGCACGCGGCCGTCGTCGAGCTCGTCGCGCACGAAAACGCCACCGTCAAGTACTCCACCGTGCAGAACTGGTACGCCGGCGACGAGGAAGGACG
>Ga0157372_10009970_pt1 | contig 10105 bp, 6 predicted proteins | sample C55metaG_FD_115307 | JGI IMG/M metagenome (GOLD analysis project Ga0157372, IMG submission 115307) | Corn rhizosphere microbial communities from Kellogg Biological Station, Michigan, USA - C5-5 metaG | ecosystem: Host-associated > Plants > Roots > Rhizosphere > Soil | place: USA: Michigan...
GACGCCGGCCAGCAATCCCGGTCCCGCCACAACGAGCCCCGCAGGAACGCCGATAGTCATATCGACACCCTCATCCGGCTCGTCGGAAGGATGGTCTTTCGCAGGGAAATAAAGCTTTCCCCCCGTTCCCTCCGCTGTCACCGCGATCCAGGGATGCCCCGTCGAGTCATGGGTGAACGTAAACCCGTCATCCCACGGCGGCCGCCTGGCGATCATCGGGTGACCGGCATAGTCGACCCGGACAACGGCAGGCCCGGCCGGCCACGACCCCGTAATATGGATCGCATGATGTTCATGCGTGAATTCGGCGGGCTTCCCATTCACCGTCACCTTCGATACCCGGAACGAGTCCATCAGGTCGAACAGCAGCCCCGTCGCGGGCGCTTTCAGGTTACAGTTGACGATCGCATATCCCGCCAGGCTCCTGTCGGAGATATTCAACGCCAGATCGATGGTATAATGCCGGACATCGATATTCGCCTGCTCAGGCTTGAGCTTCCCGCCATAAGGCGGCATTTGCGCATATCCCCCGCCGGCCACCAGCAAACCCAGCCCAATAAGAAAAGTGCGTAAGACCATAGTAGAGTCGATATGACTCGCAAGGTAAGAATTGTGAAACGATCCGCCTACCCATTAATTAACATCCCCCGGATCTAAAAATGCCCGCGTTTCGACAAATATTCCATTTTCCACCTTTATTACCCTCACGGCGGTGAAATCCAGTTTTGTATTTGTCGGCTTGCCCATCATCGGAGCCTTAGTCGTACCCGTAATCCTCGCCATAAAGAATATCCAGTTATCGGTGGCCGATTCGGCAATAATGCTGTCTTTAAAGTCCTGTATGTTATCATGCACCTGCCGCAGGTATATTTTCACACTGTCGCGGCCAACAACGGTGTGACCAGGCAAGTGATCGGTGAAGCTCACCGACGCGATAGAATCCACGACGGTTAAATCCCCCGACTCGATTCCCCGGTGAAGCTTATGAAGGTTCCTTAAGTTTTGGTCGGCCTGTGAAACGGCCGGAGTACCTGCAGCAGGTCCCTGGCAGGAGCAAAAAGAATAAATTATGCCGAGCGCAATGGCAAAAATGATGTTGTTCATGGTTGATCTTTATATGTAAGACAAATGTCTGCTCTTGGTTCGATCTTCCGGTGGTAAAAAATCGTTGTTTTTTACACGCCCTTGAACTCGGCGGCAAAATTGAAACCACGTTCGGGATTGTTCAGGCACTCCCTTAACAGCATGTTGGGCGTTCGATTGGAAAACTGCTTAAAGTCTTTGACAAGATGTTGATAGTCATTGTATCCGATTCGAATCGCAACACTCAGCCAATCCATGTCCGGCTGACTTTCCTTAAGTACATATGCCTGATAAAACCGGCATATCCGTGCATAATATTTTGGAGTAAGGCCAATTTGCCGGGCGAACCGCTTTTCAAACTGACTGTAACTGAGGCAGGCTTGCTGAGCTGTCTTTTCAAGGCTGAAATCCTGTGGATTTGATAAGATCAATTTGCCAATATTGTCGATCAACTGACCATTATCTTCAAGGTTCAAAAATTTTTTTTGAAAGTAGCCATTCAATACGTCGATCATGGCATCGTAGGTCAAACAGGCTGAAAGTTGTTCCTGTACTTCGCAGATCTCCTTTCCCAGTATCAGGGACGCATCGTAACGCTGATGAACAAGTTCGACCATTGGGATCCTCAATAATTTGAACAGGGAGCCGGGCTGAAGACGCACATGGACCATTAAATATTCATGCGATACGTACAGGTTTTGCCGGCTATTAGGCTGGCCGAAAAGGGTAATGTCCGGCATTTTTTCGATGATACCTGATTCCGGATCTTCAGAGTGAAGACTTCCTCTGACAATAAACCTGATGCCCTCTTCGGGATTTACCGGATAAGCCTTTGGCGGAGGAGGGATGCCAATATCGTCGAACACCAGATGAATGGTCAGGTATTCGCGTACAAAATCCCGCAGTTGGGAGCATGGTTGTATTCTTTCGCAGATCATTGATCCTTTCTATTCACCGTGCAAGTTGTCGACGGGATTCATTTTCGCCGCCCGCACCGCCTGCCAACCAATGGTCAGCAAGGCGACCCCGATCCCACAAAGCCCGGCAAGCACGAACAACGGGACACCGACCGAAACCCGATAAGCAAACCCTTCCAGCCATCGGTGCATATACCACCACGCGATCGGCGTCGCGATCAGCATCGCCAACACCACCAGCGCGATAAAGTCCCGGCACAAAAGCACGACGATCTGCTGCACGCTCGCCCCAAGCACCTTCCGGATGCTCACCTCCCGTGTCCGCTTCTCCACCGCAAATAATGCGACCCCGAAAAGCCCCATACAGGAGATGAAGATCGTCACGATCATCGCGCTGCGCACGAGCATGGACATTTTCTGTTCTTCGATGTACAGGTTGGCGATCATTTCGTCCATAAAACGGTAGTCCATATCCTGGCCCGGATAGACGGTTTTGTAGGTCCGCTGGATATCGTCCAGCGCCTTTTTTATTTCCCCGGCACTCCTACCCGCCAGGGCCAACCGGATCCCCAGGTAGTGCTCCCCTTGCGGATCGTGCCCGATAGCCACGGGTTGAATAGCATCGTGGAAAGAGTTAGTATGATAATCAGCCACCACGCCGACGATAGGCACCGGTATCCGTTGTTTGAAATATTCCCGGTACAGAAATTTTCCAACCGCCTTTTCCGGGCTGCCAAAGCCAAAGTACCTTGCCGCCGTCTCGTTGATCATGATCTCTTGCAGGCTGTCCGTATGACGCAGGTTTCGGCCGGCGACGATTCGCATCCCATAAAAGGGAACAAAAGATTCATCGCCCTGATTGGTCTGCATCGAAACCAATGAGTCGCCCGGTCCCGCGGCCCAACCCCAGAAACTTTGCCCCCAGCCGATAGGGGGGCCATCTTCCCTGACCACCGCCGCGACCCGGTGTAAGCCCGCCAATTTGTTCTGTAACACGGCTACCTTGCTCACGCTATCCCTCCAGTTGGTTTGTATCGTCAGGACCGCATCTGTTTTGTACCCGTAGTCCGTATTCAGCAGGTAATTCACCTGGCGGCCTACCACCAGGGTGCAAATGATAAAGCCCAACGAGATCGTGAATTGAAAAATGATCAGCGCACGCCGCAGGTTCCACGTTGAATTACCCTTATATTCCGTACCGCCCCGCAGGCTGATCACCGGCCGGTAACCCGACAACACTCGCGCCGGATAGAATCCCGCCAGCAAGGTCGTGATCATCATCATCCCCAGCAGGAAGAACAAGAGAGAACCGTCAAAAACAAACCGCACCCCATCAGGAATATAGTCACCGAACAACCGCAAGGCAACCGGTACCAGCGCCGTGGCCAAGACCACGGCAAATGCGACTACCATCATTGTCTCCAACAGGAATTGCCCGGTCAGTGTCGAGCGGGCGCTGCCCAGCACCTTCCGAACACCCACCTCTCGCGATCGCCGGATCGACTGCGCCGTAGATAGATTGATGAAATTGATCACCGCCAGGACCAGGATAAACACAGCAAGCGCCGTCACCCCATACAGCGTAGGCCGGTGGGCCTTGCGGATCGGGTCATGCGAGTATCCAACGGCAAAATGAAGGTCATTCAACGGCAACAGCTGCATTTCCGGTTTCCTGGCAGGCATATTGGCCTTGGCGATGCTTTGTATCTGCTCCCTAACCCTTCGCGCATCCGTCCCCGGCGAAAGCCGGAGAAAGCACCACATTGGGGCCATACCCCGGGGACCGTACCAGTTCCCGGTGGAAAACCGGTTTTTATAACCCGTCACCTCGGTGGTACTCAGGGATAAGAAAATATTCGAGACGAGATCCGACCGCTCTTTCCAGTCTGCCACGACGCCGCCCACATAAAAGCAAGCGGTATCATCCATGATCAATCGTTTTCCCATTATCTCGGCATAAGGTAAATTCCCAAAATACCGCCGCGCCCGGCTGGCCGACAACACCACCTGGAAAGGCTTCTGCAGAACGCCCGGATTCCCGGCCAGCCATTCGTAATGAAAAACGGAAAAATAGCTGGCATCGGCCAGCACGATATCCCCCCAGGGACTGTTATCAGGCGATGTTACGTCGGTGAAGCCGGTCTTGCTCTTCGCATCAGGAATCTTCAGCGGATGACCGGAATCAAACTCGAAAAAACCCGTCATCGCCTCCAAACCGGATACCTCCCGGCGCACCGCCGCCGGCAAAGCAGTCGGGACCCGGCTGGCGTTAAAGGTATCGACGCCGTTCGTCCCAAATCGCACCGTTTGTCCAACCAGGTAAATACGATCTCCACCCGGATGGAACCGGTCAAAAGAAAACTCATACCGTACAACAAGGAAAATAACAAAACAGAAACAGATGCCCAGGGCTAACCCAAGGACATTGATGAGAGCAAACGCCGGGTGGCGAACGATATTCCGCCAGGCCGTCTTCCAGAAAGAGCGTATCATGAGGGAAGGTTTTCAGAAAGTTACCGAAAACCCCGCAATTACCAATAGGCGAAAACACCGGTCACACCTGGCTCAACGCCACCTGCACCCCCCGCAGTTCCGCCAGCCCCCGCAGCCGCCCGATAGCGCTATATCCCGGGTAAGTGGTCTTTTTAAGATCATCCAGCATCTGGTGCCCGTGGTCGGGCCGCATCGGCAGCGAGATCCCCCGCCGCTCCTGAACCGCCAGCAGCTCGCGGATCACTGCGACCATATCGACGTCGCCGCCCAGGTGATCGGCCTCGAAAAAATTGCCCTCCGCATCCCGCCTGGTGCTTCGCAAATGAATAAAATGGATCTGATCCCCCAGCCGGCGAACCATCCCGGGAAGATCATTGTCCGCCCGCACTCCATAGCTGCCGGTACAAAAACAAAGCCCGTTGGCCGGCGATGGAGCACAGTCCAGCAATTCCCTGGCATCCCGTTCGGTGCTGACGATCCGCGGCAACCCCAATATAGGATACGGCGGATCGTCGGGATGGATGGCCATCTTCAGCCCCTCCACCTCCGCCACCGGCACCACCTGCCGCAAAAAATAAAACAAATGCTGCTTCAGCTTCACGGCATCGATCCCCTCGTACGTCTTCAACGCGGCCAGTATCTGCTCCTCCGTGAACCGCTCCTCACTGCCCGGCAACCCAAGCAGCGTATTGCGATACAGCGTTTCCTTCTCCGCCGCGGTCATCGTGCTCAGCCTTACTTCCGCTTTCTTGATCTCCTCCGCCGTATAGTCTTTTTCCGCCCCCGGCCGCTTCAACAGGAAAAGATCAAAGGCGATAAACGCCGCCTTCTCGAATCGCAGCGCCAGGCTGCGATCGGGCATCTCATACGAAATATCCGTCCGCATCCAGTCCAGGATCGGCATGAAATTGTACGTCACCACCTCGAGCCCGCATTTCGCCACATTCCGCAGACTCTCCTGGTAATTGGCGATGTATTTTTCGAAGTCCCCCGTCTGCTTCTTGATATCCTCATGCACGGGCAGGCTCTCGATCACCGTCCACCGCATCCCGGCGCTCTCTACCTCGGCCTTCCGCTTCTTTATCTCCTCCACCGACCAGATCTCGCCGACAGGAACATGATGCAGCGCGGTCACCACTCCCGTACATCCCGCCTGCCGGATATCCCAAAGACTAACCGGATCTTTTGGCCCATACCACCGCATTGTCTCTTCCATCAAAAAGGGTCGTTGCATAATCTAATTATTTCGACAAGATTTCTATTTCGGTATTTACTCCCTGTCCTGCGCCAAGTGCGACACTTCGTGTCGTCGGCAGGCTTCCACCCACACTGATCCTGACCTTCCCCGCAGGCACGAATGATTTCCCATTCGCGTCCACCAGCGACAACTGCTCTGGGGTCAGAACAAATCTAAGCCTTTTCGAAGCGCCTGGAGCCAAAGATACTCGCTGGAATCCTTTCAGCGCAAATAAAGGCTCGGAATCGTTTGCACCCTCATGGGTAAGATACAGCTCCGCCACTTCGTCCGACGCCATCTTTCCGGTATTGGTAAGGGTTACCTCAATCGTCACGGACTCATCTTTGTGCACGCGGTCCTTCGATATCCGCAGATCGCTGTAGGCAAATTGAGTATAAGAAAGCCCAAACCCAAAGGGATACAACGGCTCCGCCGTCATATACCGGTAAGTCCGCCCCTTCATCGAATAGTCCTCGTATGCCGGTAACTGCTCGAAACTCCGGGGAAAGGTCACCGGCAGCTTACCCGAAGGCGAGACCTTGCCGAAAATAATATCGGCCAACGCATTCCCACCTTCCTCGCCGGGGTACCACACCAGCAACACCGCGTCGGCGATCTCCTGTACCTCGGCAAGATTCATCGGACTGCCGCCGGTAACGACGGCGATGAGGGGATGTTGCGTGTTCTTCTTCAGTTTACGGAGATAGTCGATCTGTGCGCCGGGAAGATTGTAATCGAGCCGGTCCCCCGCGAACGGCGAAGCCAATGACTCGCCCTCCTCCCCTTCCAGCAGACTGGAGATACCCAACACGGCGATCGTCGCATCGGCCCCACCCGACTCGCCGCTGGCCCAGTCTATCGGGTTCACATTGGGCCGATCGAGCAACACCCCCTGCCGGTAGGTCATCTGGCTGCCGGGCTGCACCTGCGCCGCAAGCCCCTCGAGAAAGGTCACCAGTTGCGGGTTGACCCCATAATAATTTCCCAGCAGAACGTCGACGGCCGCCGCGTTCGGACCGGTAACATAATATTTCTTCAAGCCCGTGGACAAGGGCAACGCTCCGTTATTCTTCAGTAACACAATCGATTTCTCCGCCACCTTCCGGGAAAGCGCCCGGTGCTCGGCACTATTGATCACCGACTCGGGGATCCGGTCGTAGGGATTCGAACCCGCCGGGTCAAAAAGTCCCAGCTTGAACCGCGTCCGCAACAACACCGCCAGCGAGCTGTCCATCAGCTTTTGCGTGATCAGCCCCTGCTTCAGCGCGTCGCCAAGGGCAAGATAAGTGTCCCCGCAGTTCAGGTTGACCCCGCGCTGCAACGCGAGGGCCGCAGCCCCGGTCTTGCTGTTGACCAGCTTATGACCCTCGTAGATATCGGCGACCGCATCGCAATCCGAGACGATATGCCCCTTGAACCCCCATTGCTTGCGCAGGACGTCTTCGAGCAGGTAGGTATTCGCGCAACAGGCCTCCCCATCGGTCCGGTTATAGGCGCACATCACGGCCTCCACCTTCGCATTCACCAGCGCATGGAACGCCGGCAGATAGGTCTCCCACAGATCTTTCTTCGACACCTCGGCGTCAAACTGATGCCTGAGCCGCTCCGGCCCGCTGTGCACCGCGTAGTGCTTGGCGCAGGCCGCAACTTTCAGATAATGCGGATCGTTTCCCTGGAATCCTGTCACCAACGCCACACCCATCCTTGCCGTCAGATAAGGATCCTCACCATAGGTTTCTTCTCCCCGGCCCCAGCGCGGGTCGCGGAAGATATTAATATTCGGGGTCCAAAAGGTCAGCCCCGCAAACCTCGGCCGGTAATCTTTTTTGACCGCTGCATTGTACATCGCCCTGGCCTCATCGGAGATGGCATCGGCCACCTGGTGCACCAGGCCATCGTCAAATGTCGCCGCCATGCCGATCGGCTGCGGAAAGATCGTCGCGATCCCGCTCCGCGCAACCCCATGCAAGGCCTCATTCCACCAGTCATATTCGGGTACATGTAACCGTTTGATTGCGGGAGAATTGTTCATCATCTGGTAGATCTTTTCCTCCGGCGTCATCCGGCTGATCAGATCCTGAACCCGCGCATCGATGGATAAAGAAGGATTGAGAAAAGGCTCCTGCTGCGCGTTGGCGCCAGTCAGGATTCCACAAGCAAGTGTTGTGGCGAAAAGGAGTTTTTGCATGGCAGAGCTGCTGATTTGCGGCTAAAATAAGGAAAATAGCCGAAGAATGTAACCGATTGCAATTTTAGTGTTTTACTCTGCCCTCGAACGGCGGCGCCGGAAGCCCATCCTTAAAAAGAACATCCCGGTTATACAGGTTGGCGCCGGCCGGATTATCCGCCCACCCATAGCGTACCGCCACCGGGTGCGGCACCTGCTCGCTCCAAACCACGACCGACTTCCCCTCGATGCTGGCCTTCGCCGTCACAAAATGTCCGTCCTCCCCCGCCACCGTAAACCCCTTCAGCTCGCCGCCGCCTTTGACGATCAGTCCCGTATTGACATCGCTGAAATTGATATGGACCCGGTCCCCACGAACCTTCATTGAATGATACATCGGCCCGGAAGCGATAAAATTCTTCTTTTCGTAAGCGACATCCCCGGCCGACAACACCAACCGCCTCGCCAGCTCTTCCCGGTTCTGACCCGGAACGTCATCCACATCTCCAAGGTCAGCCGACACGACCAACCCCATTCCGGGCAGGCTCGATGTCGTTCGCTGGGATTCGCGTAGCTCGGCCCAACGGCTTTCCCCCGGTTCCTCCTTCACCGGGCCATGGGCCGGCGCCTGTACGATGAGAAAAGGCATCGCCCCTTCCTCCCAGCTCCGGCGCCAGTCATTGACCAGCATTGGCAACAACGACGCATATTCGGGCGCCTTGGCCAGGTTGGCTTCGCCGCCGTACCAGACGATGCCTCTCACCGTCTGCGTGCAGACCGGCGCGATCATCCCATTGAAAAGCCCGCCCGTTGCCATCGGATCCGCAGGCCCAGTGCCCTCTTTGAAGCTGCTGTCTGCATAACGCGCAGCCTTCGCGGCATAGTCGGGAAACACCCGCAGCGCATCCCGGCTGAGCCAGGCCTCCGCTGGCGCATCCGGCGCACAGACATTGATCAACCCTACCGGTACATGGTATTCGTCGTACAAGGCCCTGGCAAAAAAATAACCGAGGGCCGAAAAAGATAGTATAGAAGTGGGACTCGCCGTTTCCCAATGCGCCCCGGGCGGAGCATTGTCCCGCGGCCCCTTGAAATCATACCGCAGCGGTACCGCAAACTGCCGGATCGGTACATCGCCGGCCTTTGCGATCACCTCGGAGTATTTATCCTGCACGGCCGACATCGGCATCGCCATTCCATTCTGCCCCGACAAAACCCACACCTCTCCTACCAGGATATTCTTCAGCCAGATATGATTAATGCCGTTGATGTCCATTGAAAATGGCCCGCCCGCCTTCTTCGGTCCGAGATGGACCACCCATTTCCCGTCGTCACCGGTAACGCCACTGGCAGTCTCTCCCGCAAATTTCACCGTGACCTTCTCCCCCGGTGAAGCAAAACCCCAGATGCGTAGCGGCAGATCCCGCTGAAGGACCATCCCATCACTCACCATCCTCGGCACCCGGATCTGCGCCATCGCCCCCGATGCCGTCAGCAAGAAAAACAAGCCCAGCCATCCACCGATCATCTTCCGGCCTAAGATCCACTTTGCGCTCATGCGAAACCGATTTGAACGCAATATCGGAAATTTCGCTATTTAGCGCTACGCCCGAAATTCCTGTCCGCCCAGCCGATAAAGAATTTGATATTCGGCGCATCGGTATGCCCTCCATCATGCTGCCGCCAGGCCAGCTGTCCTTCCAACAGGCCCGTATTTACAGCCGGCATCTTCTCCGTTCGATAATCGTCCGATACGCCAAGCCCCTTCCTCCCCAACAGCCGAAATACCGGCTGCGCAGCCACAGTCGCCATATAGCTTCCCTCGTGATCCAACCAGTGTGCATCCCCCTTTTCAGGAATTCCATAGCTGATGAACGTAAGCCGCGGTGCACATAACGCGATCAGCTCATGGGAATCGACGTCGAGATCACAGCCGGTCTTCGCGCCAAAACCCGCCCCCGAAGCGCCGTATTTCATAAAGTTCCCCGCCATCCAGTAATATTCGCCGCCCGTAAGACTTTCCACGGCTTCCCCATAGTTCCGGCGCAACAAGGTCGCTCCTCCTTTGCCCGACGATCCGATCAACCCCGCGGCGAATCGAGGCTCGAAAGCCAGGGTCACCAGCGCCGCCTTCCCATATCTGGAAACACCCTCGATACCCACTTTTTTAGCGTCTACCAGGGTATCCGTTTCCAGGTAATCCAAGCC
>Ga0157372_10009972_pt1 | contig 10103 bp, 15 predicted proteins | sample C55metaG_FD_115307 | JGI IMG/M metagenome (GOLD analysis project Ga0157372, IMG submission 115307) | Corn rhizosphere microbial communities from Kellogg Biological Station, Michigan, USA - C5-5 metaG | ecosystem: Host-associated > Plants > Roots > Rhizosphere > Soil | place: USA: Michigan...
CGTCCCAGACGACTGTTCCACATCCACGGCGACATTTGTACAGACCATCATTTCCGAATGAAACAAAACCCTGTGAACGATACCGCGCTAGAACTTCTTGGTGCGCTTTCCAAACGGCATAGTTGTGATGGAATTTGCATGATTGCTTGTGTGGGGGTCCACCACAACAGGAATAACTATAATCAGCCATTATCTGTCCTTTTTAAGATTCATTTTCTTTAGCCAGCGATTGATGGTGGCTTGAGTAGTACCGGCCTCGTCGGCAATCTCTTGCTCTGTTTTCTTCTGTGTGACATATTTTAAATAGAGCCACTTGAAAGATTTGTAGGGTTTATTCAAGATTGAACAGTCCTCCGTATTCATCCATACGGTCGGCTATCTGTCGCAAGGCACCAACCTTCGTGCGTGAATAGCCAAAGTCGCCGGTCATGTGGTCACGTGTGTCAAAGACACCGGGGTATTGCCCCACGGTCTTTTCAAAGACAGCCACGTCCCAACGCCAACGACGACCCTTGACGGGCTTGGCAATTCTCTTCAATCGTACTTCACAAACATACTGTGGTTTAATAGACATTTCTTACCGGTACTTTCTGCTTCTTAGCATAGTTGATGCAGGCAAAGGTACCGCCCGCTTTCTTTCCATTCCAATACGCCAACACGTTTGTGGCATGGTCTACCATCCATTCGTTTCGCTTGTGATAGACCCATGGTCCACCATAAAGTTCGGATTCATCAACGTCAACAACGCGGCTTGCCGATTCAACAATGCGCCGGTAGAGTTCTTCGTCTCTCTTACGGGGTACATGTCCAGCCCAAGGGCGCGCAGCCCAAATCTCGATACCGAGCAGGCGGGCTTCATCAGCAAACCACAAGTCGAAACCAGCGGCCATGCCAGTGATGATGGTGTCGGGATTGACCTCTTTGAGCGTATCCCTAACACGTCTGCGTACATCTTCCTCACTCCTACAATCTTCGGGGCGGTGGCCGGTACCAGCAATAATCATCGTATTTGTTGTCCTGCTAATCTCATCGGTTCGGACATTTCTTGAAAGATTCCATGCGCTGGGCAGCGCCATATATCAACTTGGCCCCATTTACAGTAGCCAACACCTTCGTAATCGCAGGCCTCGCCACACCAGCAATCACGAGTCTCTTGTATCTTCTGGTTCCAATAGGCAGTCTTGACCTTCATGGCTCAAGTCTATCACATTTGACTCACTTGGTCAAGGTCTTGGAGGCAAACAATGCGAGGCCAACGGCATCACCAATGTTGTCTGAGCCTGATGGAATAACGAAATACTTGCGAGCAATCTCAAGAGTTCTTGCCTTACGAATCTCACGGCCCTTGTTCTGATACCATGACTTTGATTTGTTAGGAAAATCCTTTTGAATCTTGGCTTTCTCATCAGTTTTGAGATTGGGGTTGCCGATTCCTGTCTGCCAACTGATGGGTGCCACCTTGTGAACCTGTGGGTTAAGTTCCATGAGTTCTCCAATGATAACACCAAAGACGTAGGCCAACGAAATGGCCGTCTCCACGTTTCGGACCATTATTGCTTTTTCGATTACTACATAGTCACCCTGCAAGATACCGGCCTCGACCAATGCACGGACCTTCCATTTAGCGTCACGTATTCTCTCAAATACATCGGCTCCGGTGAACATTACTTCACCACAGTTGAATGGCTTTCCGTCATCAAATACTGCCCATGCCAATGAATTGGTAGAAGCGTCTATTCCGATGATTTTCTTTGCCTTTATCTTATTCAAAGCCCCTAATCCCATACAATCATTATAAACTCTATTTACTTATTACGCAATAATAGACGTACTGGAAAGCATTAGAATCACTTCATTGTTTGCGTCTATCTCTTTTCTTGAACTACAACTACTACAAATTAGCGTATCATTGTACCGAGACAACTTGGTGTCTCCACACATCGAACAATACCGAACCTTTCCTTGACGCTGGTCACGGCGAGCGTAATACTTTTCCATAATTCGTGCATTTGTTTGGAGGCGGCAGCATTCGTCACAGCAATACCTCTGATTATGTGTTTTCTTAGAAAATACCTGTTCACAGCCCTCTCTGTCACACCTGACTTCTTGTCCTATCAAATCATCACCCCCTGCCTATTTGGGCACCTCTAGTGGTGGTAAATCAACGGTGCCGGGGTTGGGGTCACTACCATTTACTGAGCCTCGCTTGTATCCTTCCCAGCACGTGTCTCGTACCGGGCAGGACTTGCAAGGAATCGAGGCCTTGGTAAACGGCCTCTTGGGCAATTCGCCCTCATCTGCATTCTTCTTTACTGTGCGCATCCACTCAAAAACTCGGTCCACGAGTGCGGCGTTTGCTTCTGTCATTTTAACCGGGAGGACAAGGAGTTCGTGAGTGTTCTTGTTCTCAATAACGAAGAAGCCCTTCTCCTTGTTGAATACTCTCATATAGATGAGCAGTTGGATGAGTTGATAGCCCGGTGCCTTCATTGTGGATTGTCGGTAATTCCATGTTTCTTGTTTAGTTGTCTTTACCTCGCCAATCATTTCTTCGTCTTGCCACGTTACTGCTAGGTCCATGAACCCATAGATTGGAGGGTCGTCATGCTTTACTTCTACTTCTGCTGCATTAAGGATACCGGCTTTTTCGAACAACTTGGCAATGCGCTCGCCCGCCGCCGTCCCGGCGTCCATGTTGGCACGCTGCCGGGCGGTAGTGTCCTCATAATTGAACTCAGCACCATTGAATGCATAGTACCAATAGCGGGGGCAGGTACCCGAGCCGTAGCCAATGCCTGACGGCGCGAACGACTTCTTCTTGGTAAACTTCGATTGACGACCACCCTCCTTGGAGGCTTTCTCAAGAAGTTCCGCCATAGAGTCGGTATCGAATGCCTTGCTCAACGAATGGAAGTTCTGGTTGCCGATTAGGTCATTCATTGTTGTCCTTGAATCCTACCGCCAAAATCTGGCAGTAGGGATTGGCTGGTTTGGCTACCACAGAAACCTCGTAAACCTTGATGTTTGTAAAAATCTTCATCCCTGATAATCCTCAATCTTTCCAATGTGCCCCTCTGGACACATCCATGTCAATAACTTTTCCTTTGGAAAATACTTGGCCTCAGTCGCAACGCCAAAGCAATCTTTCTCTTCACAAGAAAACGCCCCGGTCCACAGTTCCCATTGAGCATTGGCCGCTTTGATATTTTCTCCAAGGCTGTCAAACGGACTAACAAATGTCATAGTTGAGACGCATCCCTTGCGACATACTTTAGCGTTTGAGCCAACTCATGACACTGTTCTGAGGCCGACATATAAACACTCTTCATTCGATACGCCTCGCTGGGAGACTTTACTTGGTCAATCGCCATAAGTTTTAGTGCTCGCATCTTGAATTCAAAGGCGTACCCCTGCATCTTCACCAGCGCGATACGCGCGGTAGCCACCGGAACGTCGGGCTTGGCAACGCACTTGATTGCCAAATCCATCGCCTCAGCCAAATCATCATCGTCCATGAACTCTGCCAAATCCACAAGGTCTTGCAACTTGGCAACGTGTATGAGCGCATCAATACGCTTAGACATTTTCTTCCTCTAACTTTCTCAACCGGATATAATCTTCAATGATGTGCTCGGCCACAACGGCGAGGCGCGTGCCATCGCCCAAAACGACCGGCATATTGTCTATACCGTCTCGGTTCATGCTGTTTATTGTTCTTTCTGTCACTGTAACTTTATCTCCGTGAACTAGGTCAATATTGTTTTTCCTCTTAATATTACACCATAGATGCGTGTATGTCAGATTTTTCAAAGTGTTACCGCCACCGCGAGACAGTGGCAACAGATGCTCGATGGATGGTGACAGTAGGTGCGGCCATTTTAACGTGTAATCAATATCTCTTTGACAGATGCAGCATTGCAATGGCTTCACTATCTCTTGAACCAGACTATTTGGCATCCATTCTAGTTTTGTTCGATACTTATTTTTGGCTTTACGGGCCACGGCTCTCTTGTTTTCTTTTGCACATTCATGACAAAAACGATGAGCATACTTTGGCAAAGCACTACCGCATACACATTTTCTATCAATATAGGTGCTCTTTAGTTGTTGATAGTGCTTTGAACACAATCCCTTTGCCTTTATTGGCCCGCCGCAGTTATTACAGGTTGCCATACTTTTCAGTCCACGCCTCCCATAGTTCTCCAAAGAAATCTTCCGATATAACGAATAGCCTAGTCTTGGAGTCACCTTCGCCAAGCACCAATTTCAAAGCCGGTATAGTGTGTCCATTTCTCATAGCATCCATGCATATCTTGGACCATGAATCTCTACTGATACTATATGACTTCGCATATTCTTTGTAGTCTAAAGTTACTTTACCATCCAGCAGGGCATCACCCTTCTGATAATGTCCTCGTCCAGAGTTCTTTGTCAGCCGTGCGCCGTCACGCTTGGCCTCTGACTTCTCGCTCAAACTGCTTTCTCCAAAATCTCTTGATAAATCTTTTCTTGAATGTCTAGATTGTCTCGCAGGTACTTGACAGCGGCCGGTCGGCCTTGGAACTTTTCTTCACCAATATATAGCCATGCGCCACCCTTGCGTATTGAACCAATCTCGACGCCGAAATCAAGAATCTCCCCAACAAGGTCGATGCCAACAAAATCACCAGCGAAATACAAATCGTAATCACCCGTCATGTTCATACCCGGCCCTCGGTTCTTCTCCACGGTCCAGATGGTCTTGCGACCTATTGGACGCTCAAAAACGAGGTCACCATTAGTTACCTCGCCCTTTATTGCTTCCTTTATATTTGGATTGGCCCACAATTTGATTTGTGTTGAGTTCATATGCTGTAGGGCAATACCACCCATAGGAATCGGGATACCGCCGGTCTGTGTAATATTTGTCCTTACCTGAGAGATTAGGATGATGGCGGTGTGTTCATTGATGTTGTTGAACATATTCAGCGCGGTACCGAGGTTCTTGGAGAACGTTCCAATCTGACCGGTACCCGCTAGCGGCTTTAGTTCTCCACCCTTGGTGGCATCTTCAAAGTATGATTGTGGTAGTAAGGCCGATACTGAATCAACAACCAGTACATCAATACCGGCGCGCATCAGGTCATAGCCTGCGTCTGCCATGTCGGCAATAGAAGTAATGGTGGAAATCGCCAATTCGTCAGTGTCTACACCGTTGCGTCTGGCCCACGCCTTATCAAAGTTCTTTTCTGCATCAATCCATGCGACCGACTTGCCAGCATTCTGTGCGTTGGCAACCGTCTGCAAACACATGAGCGTTTTGCCACCGCTGCGGTTGCCCCACAATGTTGTCTGCCTGCCATATCCAAACCCCTTGATAGCAATGTTCAGACCAAGGCTGGGGGTCGGTAGAAGTTCATTTTCTGTTGTTGATCCTATTCTAAATGCTTCTGCTGTCTTGGGATTCAGTTTCGCCAGTATCTTCTCTATATTCGTCAATTCTTGCTTGCTCCTAAGTATATGTGTCTATTAATTATACCACAAAAGAGGCCGATTGTCCATCGACCTCTTGAGTGTTACCCCCACCTGTTACCGTGCTTTGGCGGTCGGTTCTTGTTCTCTTCCATCTTATTTCTCATGACTTTGTAAAGTTCTGGGTCGGCCTCACCCGTGTTGACGAGTTCACCGTAAAGGTCAAGTACCCTGATGAGAATATCGGCAAACTCTTCGGTCACCTTGTCCTTTCCCTGCGATTTGCGCAAGGCTTCTAATACCTCGGTTACCTCTGAGTGAACGAGTGCCAGTTTTGCAGCGTACTTGTCCATCACTTCTGGCTCGTTCCAGAAACCCTTTACTACATTTGTTGGATGAATCTGGTCAGCAAGGTCGTCAAAGAAATCAAACACCGAGAACGTGGCCTTCAATTCCTCACTGTTCATCTACGTCTCCTATGTTTGTGAGGCTGAACACGAATGCATTCTTCTTATTGTCCTCGACCACGCTTATCATCTTATCGCCGTCGATGCCTCTTTGTAATACTTCCTTGGTGATAACGACTGGCTCGCCAGCGTCTTGGAGAAGAAAGTATATCATCTCCTGTATGCCAAGCAGTTCGCGCTCCAACTCGTCTATCTTCTTGTCTTGTGCTTCACTCATTGTAATCCTTACAGTATTTTATCCACGTATACTCCACCATCATCTGTTTCTCCGAATACGATGTCCAGTACCGCCCCTTCGCGGCATCGAGAGTAGCCCCTCATGAACATCTGTGGAAAAATCATTGCTGATTGGAGTTCTTTGTCGCGGGTGCAGAACACGGCGTCGGCCATTTTCTTCCCCGCCTTTGTTACTCGGCTATTAAAAGCCACAACCCTAACCATACCATCAGGTATGTCTGGGAATTCGGTGGCCTCCAAGAACTCTTGGAAATCACCACCCAAGTCTTGGGTCAAATCTTCTACCGTGACGTATCGTGAGATACGGTTGTTTGAAATCAAGAACACATACATTTGTCCTTGCTCAATGGCGTTGTGTTCAGACGTGAACACGCCCGCCGAGCCTGTCTCGTCAACAATGTCCACGCGTGCCCACCCGGGGCCGGTCTTTATACCTCTGACCATGCCCATGGCAACAAAAGTTTCCTTCTCAGCATACTCGTCCAGTGTTCTGAACTGCAACTTCATCTTAGGGTGTAGGTCTTGGCTCTTGAATGCCGGAATATTCAGATACTCATACAAAAAGTCTCTCTCATCGCCACGCTTGTGCTTGTCAGGAAACGTTGCGCCGCCAATGGCATTGAGTGCCTGTAGTACACGCGTATTTAGACCTGAGCCTTTCAATACTACCGCCGCCTCCAATTCTTTGTAAGAGTCAAATGGTCGTAGTGCCAGCAGGCGCGAGCCAATCTTGTCAGAAATGAACTTGATGTTGCTCAACCCAAACCTGATATGTTCATCGTCTGGTTCACCTTGAATCTCAAAGTTCAACCCTGACGTGTTGACGTGTGGTAGTTTGACCTTTATACCTAAACGCTTGGTTTCAATCAGGTAATCAAGGAGGGAGTCCTTGTTGTCCTCGTTCATTAGTACCGCCGTCATGAACTCAATAGTGTAATATTGCTTCAACCATGCCGTCCAATATGAAATCATTGAGTAGGCCACGGCGTGAGACTTGTTGAACGAATACCCGGCGTGGGCTTCGAAGTCATGCCACAGCCTTTCGGCTACGGCCGACTTAACCTTGTATGAAGCACCCTCAATGAACTGCTCCTTATAGGCGTCAAACTCAGAAACATCACGCTTCTTACCGATAATCTTTCTAACTTTATCGGCGTCGCTCATACTCATACCGGCCAATTCCGTCATGGTCAGCATGACCTGCTCTTGATAAATGACCACCCCGTAGGTGTCCTTGGTGAATGGTTGCATGACCGCATGAGGATATTCAATCATCTCACGGCCCAACTTCCTGTTGATGAATGACTCACCCGCCGTTGATTTCATGGCCCCGGGGCGAACGAGTGCATTGGAAGCAACCAACTCATCGAAGTTGGCAACGCCACCCATGGTGATAATCAAGTTGGTTGACGGTACCGCTTCGGCCTGAAAGACACCCTTGGTCCATCCCTCCGAAATTGATTCATACACACGCTTGTCGTCCAGTGTCAACGCATTGAGGTCAATATCAACACCATGACGCTTCTTAATCATTTCTAGTGTGTCTGATATAATACTGAGTGCCTTAAGGCCAAGGAAGTCGTACTTGATGAACCCGACCTCGGCAGCATCGTTCATATCATAAGCGACCAATGGAATACGATTAGAGGCCTTGTCTGACTTGTCCTCTGCGGTTTGCATGGGCGCGTACTTGTTGATGGGTTCCTTGCTGACAATAATACCGCCCGCGTGCATCCCCTGTCGATTGATACGACCAATCATGAACTTGGCAAGTTTTATTGCCTCAGGATACTTACGTTTGAATTCTCTGCCCTTGTCTGTAGTGTCAAACATTTGAAACCAGTCCATGTTGGCAGGCCAGTCGGCACCCTTTAGCGCTCGGTTAACGTCGCCCAACGGCACACGATAAACACGTGACGCGTCACGGACGGCCTGCTTTCCCTGCCAGCGGCCGAAGGTCGCAATGGAGGCCACGTGCTTGTACTGCCGACGCATGTAGTCTTTCAGTTCAGAACGACGAGAATCCTCAACGTCTGTATCAATGTCGGGAAAGTCATTACGGTCGGGGTTGATAAATCTAAAGAACAGCAGGTTGTGCTCAATCGGGTCAACGTCAGTGATACCCAAAACATAGTTGACCAGTGAACCAGCACCAGAACCACGGCCGGGACCAATGCGAATGCCTTGCTTGCGTGCCCATTGAACGGCGTTGGCCTCAATCAAGAAGTAGGATGAAAAGTTCTTGTCCTTGATAATGGTCAATTCTTCATTCATGCGTGCCACACGAACATCATCATTCTTGGAGAATCCACGGTTCTTGTATCCCGCCCATGCTTTCTTTTCCAACAACTTGTCTGGGTCGTCTGCCTTTGGTTGTGGTAGGAGGTCGAGTGCTTCGTGATATGGATAATCTTCAATCATACCGGCCACCAGCATGGTGTTGTCAATGGCCTCGGGGCCGATGCCCTGTGCGGCCAACATGTCGCGGTGCTGCTCGGCTGAGCGCAAGAAGATTTCATACTCTTGGAACGTCATGGAGCGGTCAGGGTAAAGGTAGTTGAACCTTTCCAACATGTCCATCTTCTGAGACTTCTTGAAATCAAAGTTCTTTGCGGCCTTGGGGCCGGTAGCCAAAATAAGCATGGCCTCTTCCAGCCACAAATCTTCCTGACGGGCATAATGACAGTCACTCGTGACTACCGGCTTGATTCCGTGAGCATCAGCAATCTCCAACAGTCCCTTGTTCAAAGCAATGTCATTGTGGCCCTGTAGTTCCATGAAGAATCGTTCGCCAAAGATGCGCTTGAACTCTGAGGCGTATTGATTTGCCATGACCGGCATGTTGTTGACAATGGCATGAGAAATTAGCCCGCCGAGACAGCCAGAAAGGACAATCAAGTCCTCGCTGTACTCTTCAAGGATATCCATGTCAATACGGGGCTTGCTGTAGAAACCTTCTTGCCATGCGATTTCAGACAACCTGTTCAGGTTGTTGAGACCGTTGGCATTACGTGCCAATACGATTAGGTGGTTGTAAATCTTGGTGCCGTCCTGACGCTTGGCGTTTGTACGACGGTCGAAGCGGTCGGTGGCAGAGATATACATTTCTTGACCAAGAATAGGAATGATACCGGCGGCTTTGGCAGCCTTTTGAAATTCTCTGTGCCCTGAGTTGGTACCGTGGTCAGTTTGAGCCAAGTGCGTCATGCCAAGTTCCTTGGCGCGCACCATGTATTCTTCGGGACTGTTCAATCCGTCCAATAGGCTGTGATACGTGTGTAAATGTAGTTCGCAATGCTGTTGCATGTTTCTCCTGTTTTGAGGCTCCGTGGCCTTTGTCTATCGTGCTCTTTTTGCTTTTACGAACTCTATTGTAACACGGCTGAGTCCACGCCGTCTATTGCGTTTGTAAATTCTAGTGAGTTCTTTATGACACGGGACGCACAAGGGAATCAAGTCACTTAAATTCTCTCGACCCAGCCGAGCGTAAGTCAAATGATGCACGTGCAGTACCCGCGCGCGTGTGCGACAAGCAAAACAACGCTTACCGTAGTGCGCAAAAACCTGTTCGCGCTTACGCTTCCACGCCTCAGACTTCAAATAATTTTTGTAAAACGCCGTTACCATTATTCAAGTATAGCATAGGGGAGCGGTCGCCCGCTCCCCTATTCGCTACATCACCATTCGTCGGAGTCAGATGAACCGCCTGCTGCGGCACCAACCAACTCTGGTTCCTCGGTGGGCGTGCCGCCAAGGTAGTGAGCCTCCTGCTCAGCATAAGGCACCTGACGAACCACGGAGTCGAGGTCGAATAGTTCGTAGTCCTCAACATTCAGGTCGTGTGCACCGAGTGGTGTAAGAAGATAAGATGTGTCGGTCTGACCGGCACCTGTCCTCTTGACCTTGAAATACTTGTCGGTAATAGTACCGATTTCGCCTGCCTGCTCA
>Ga0157372_10009973_pt1 | contig 10103 bp, 13 predicted proteins | sample C55metaG_FD_115307 | JGI IMG/M metagenome (GOLD analysis project Ga0157372, IMG submission 115307) | Corn rhizosphere microbial communities from Kellogg Biological Station, Michigan, USA - C5-5 metaG | ecosystem: Host-associated > Plants > Roots > Rhizosphere > Soil | place: USA: Michigan...
AGTTCCTGGCGCATCTGCCGGATGGCTTCCATGAACGGTAGCGACTCAATGTCGCCCACCGTGCCGCCAATCTCAACAATCGCTACATCGACCTCTTGAGCCACTTTCTTCATGGCCGACTTGATCTCGTTGGTGACGTGCGGGATCACCTGCACAGTCTTGCCGAGATAGTCACCGCGGCGCTCTTTGGCGATGATCTGCTCGTAAATTCGGCCGGTGGTCCAGTTGTTGTCTCGGGAGAGCTTGGCATGGGTATAGCGCTCGTAGTGGCCCAGATCGAGATCGGTTTCGGCGCCGTCGTCCGTAACGAAAACTTCGCCGTGCTGGAACGGCGACATGGTGCCCGGGTCGACGTTCAGGTACGGATCGAACTTCATCAGGTTAACTTTGATACCGCGGCTTTCCAGCAGGCACCCGATCGAAGCCGCCGCCAATCCCTTGCCCAATGAAGACACTACACCGCCGGTCACAAAGATGTACTTTGCCGACATCGTTGCCTCGCTCTAAGTTGTTTTGGAAAATTGTGCAGGCTGGCGTGCACGATCAATTATGGCAGAAGCTGGGCGCGGGGGAAAGAAAAAATTCGTCGTCAGTCGCCTAGGGAGCTGCGAAACCAGTTATGTGATTGCGATCCAGAAGTCCCGCGCTTTTACGAGCGGGACGAGGGGTCGGGCGCGTGCCAGCAAAGACCAGAACGTCCACGCCAGATCCTTCGCCCGCCTTGAAGAACGGCTGGCTCGGGACGACACACTGTTAGGGCATCAGAGTAAACTGAAGGTGTTTATGGCACGTGTTTTTTACCTAGGTATCGCGCTGCTGATTCTCAGTGGAGTTTTATTTGTCTCCCATCCGCTGCACGCTGACACCACCAAGCGCCTCATTCTCAAAGACGGTTCGTACCAGGTCGTGACCAAGTGGGAGATTCAGGGCGACCGCGTCCACTACTACAGCGCTGAGCGTGACGAGTGGGAAGACGTCCCAAACTCGATGGTTGATTGGGACGCGACCAACCAATTCGAAAAAGATCGTCAGGCACAGAAGAACTCGCCGGAAGCCCAGGCGCTTGACAAGGAACTGGAAGAGGAACGCAAAGAGCAAGAAGCCAAGTCACCGACCGTTGCGCCGGGATTGCGCCTTCCGCCTGAGGGTGGAGTGTACGCGCTCGATACGTACTTAACTGAGCCGCAACTGCTTCCTCTCGACCAGAGCACAGGACAAATCAACAAGAACACGAAGAAGAACATTCTGCGAGCCGCGGTGAATCCCGTAGCCGGCTCGAAGATGACCATCGAACTTCCCGGCGCTCGCTCCAAGATTCAGGTGCATGCAACGTTACCAACCTTCTATGTGAATCTCGATCCCGTGGAAGAAGAGGAAGCGGCCTCTACTCCTGCCAGCCCGTCAGCCAAGACTGCCGCCGAGCTTCCCTGGGACCGCTTTCGCATCGTTCACGTCCAGGTCAAAGGCGATAAGCGGATCGTGGGTGCAGTAAAGACGGCCGTCTACGGCAAAAGCAGCTCCGAGCAGGACACTGTCGCGACCAGTGCCGAGCAACTCGGCGAGGGTTGGATCAAAATAACGCCCAAACAACCGCTCGCTCCCGGCGAGTACGCCTTGGCAGAGATGCTCGGCAAACAGGGAATGAACAGCTATGTCTGGGACTTTGGCGCTCACCCCGATGCTCCTGCGAACCTGTCGGTGGTCCGTCCCGAGCAGCAGAAACCAGTCCCCCCTATTGTGAAACCTGAGCTGCAGAAGCGGTGAAACTCACGTTCTAGGGAGCGGCGAAGTCCTCGCCCGCGAACGCCAGTGGCCCCGGGGACTCTGTATCATTTCTGTTCTGAACAACTGGCTCATCCTCCCCTGCATCTCGATTGTCTTGAGGAGGAAGACATGAAATCGCCTAAGTTGCTGCTGATCGTTCCCGGCCTGCTGCTCGCGATGACCGCTTGGGCACAAACGTCCCAAGGTGCATACGTGATTCCGCAGGGCACTGACATCAAAGTTCGCACCGACACAACCATTCCTGCGAAGCCCGCTGCTGACACGCGCTACACGGCGACCATCAGCAACGACGTTATGAACAATTCCGGCGGAGTTGCCATCCCTCGCGGCTCGCGCGCCGACCTCGTCGCCGTTCCAACTGAGGATGGCAAGGACACCTACCTCGATCTTCGTTCCGTCACGGTGAATGGCCGCAGGTACGAACTGGAGACCCGCAGTTCCGCGAAAACAAGCTCCACCCCGGGAGGCCTTGGCGCTAATAAACGCACCGGCAAATATGTTGGTGGCGGTGCCGCGATAGGCGCGGTTTTAGGTGCGCTCCTCGGCGGCGGCAAAGGTGCTGCAATCGGCGCGATTGTTGGCGGAGCGGGCGGAGCCGGCGCACAGGTCTATACCGGCAAAAACAAGGAATTGCCTGCTGAGACTCAGCTCAGCTTCAAGCTGGCTCAGGACCTCGAGATGCGGTCGGTCGACAGCCGTTCTTCCGACGAACTTCGCAACCGTCCCCCTGAAGACCAGCAGCAATACAACCAGCAACAATGATGCGACAGGGGAGCTCACTGCTCCCCTCTACTTCTTTACTTCTACGTAAGGACCGCCACCGCAGCTATACTGCCGTGTGCCCGCTCAGAATCCATCGCGTCTTGCTTATATCGACTGGCTGCGTGGACTCGCTTGCGTCCTGATGTTTCAGACCCATTGCTACGATGCTTGGCTGGGCGGCAGCGCCCGCGATTCCCGCTTTGCGATGTGGTCTCACCTTGGCGGCACCTTTCCCGCACCGTTGTTCCTTTTTCTTGCCGGGATATCGGTGGCACTCATTACGGACAGGTTGGTGCAGAAGGCCGCCGTTCCCTCGCAAATCGGAAAGAAGATCATTTTTCGCGGAGCCGAAATCCTTGGCCTTGGCCTACTGTTTCGACTTCAGGAATACACCATTGCTTGGGGTTGGGCCCCGTGGACTGACCTCCTCCGCGTCGATGTGCTGAACGTGATCGGCATTTCCATCATGCTGATGGGCGCCATGTGCTGGATGGTTTTGGCATGCAGCCATACTTCCAGGGAAGAGCACCATGCGGAATATGCTTCCACTCCGAATTCCTCGCGCCTCGATGCAATCCAGGGTGTCGGCGCGATCCATAGCTCAGCCCTGCAGGGGCGGCCCAGCATAGTCCAGGACGGCAGTCCTGCGAACCATTGGAACAGACCCGGAGGCACGCCCGAATCCGCTTATGCGTTCTTAGCAGGCATGGCGGTCGTGACGGCGACATTGATCTCTGGCCTGACCCCGCTCCTCTGGACCGCGTGGCGCCCACGTTTCCTTCCATGGGGACTCGAGAGCTACATCAACGGTGTCCACAACCTCGGCACGCCGCAACCGTGGCTGTTTCCGATCTTTCCCTGGACAGGATTCGCCTTCGCCGGACTGGCGCTCGGCTTCGTTCTAACTAGCGGCTTCAGTAAAACAAAGGGCGCCTGGCTCTTTCTGCTAACGGGAGTCTTTGGGATACTCCTGGTCTATGCCGCGAAGTTTGCCGACTCCTTGCAGTGGCAGCTCTATCCCGTATACGACTATTGGCATACCAGCCCGGCCTTCTTTGCAACCAGAGTCGGATTGCTTCTGATCCTCATGCTGGTTGCATATGCCTGGTGCCGATGGGGACTGGGCCAGGTCGGTTTCAGCCCTCTGATCCAACTAGGAAAGACTTCGCTTCTGGTTTACTGGGTCCACATCGAACTGGTTTACGGACGCTTCCACATTCTGCCGCCACGCAGCCAAACTGTTCTCGGGGCATCGAAGGGACTGCTGACGATCTTCCTGTTGATGCTGGTGCTGTCAATCGCGCGGACTACCTGGAAGCATCGTGTGGCGGGAGTTCTTCCGTGGCGTAAGCTTTCGCGAATGACCAGCCACGCTTAGCAGGAACAGTAGTCGAGGCAATTACTCAACTTCGTCCAGCCGATGCATTCCCGTTTTGCGAAGCGCGAACAGAATTCCCCATCCCGCCGCGGCGGCGATGTACACAATGATGAAAGTGAGAATGAGGGGCGCAGCGGTCGCGGTCCGCAGCTGCGCGCCACTCAGATTCGCCTGTACGTGTTGCGCCTTGTCAATCGCAAGGGCGACACCCGCCAGAATCACGCACATCAGGAAAACTGTTGAGCGTGGAAAACGAAATTGACGATGCATGTTGAACCTCCGAAACTGTGGCCAGTCACTCCCCAAGGCATAACCCAAATGGGAATGCGCTGCTCCGGACAGCAGGCCGCCTGCCTCGCGTATGTAGAAAAAACCACGCCTGAGGAGCGACTGCTCCCGAATGTCTTGCCTGGCCTGAACGAAAACAGACGTCATCTCCGGACCGAACTCGTCCCGATACGTAGCCGGATAAAGCCGTAACAAACTTCGATAAAGGCGTAGCATTTACGCCTCCTTCCGCGCTACTCGCAGTCCTGCCAGTCGCGTCAGGTGGCGCATGCGATCGATCTCCGCCTGCAGGTTGTGGCGGCCCTTGGCCGTGAGTCGATAACTCCGCTTGTCACGCGAAGTGTCATCGTTCTCAAAACGCTCGATCCATCCTTGAGCCAGGAGCCGCTGCAGCGCCCCGTACAGCGTTCCAGTGCTGAGCACGACGCGGCCGGCGCTCATGTGCTCGACATCCTTCAGTATTGAGTACCCGTGCCGGGGCTGCTCCGCCAGGCTGAGCAGGACGAGGAGAACTGGTTCGGTCAAAGGAAGCGATTCCATATAGCATTCAACGACATGTCGTATGACGCCATATTGCGCGCTGGAAGTAGTCCGTGTCAAGAGGAAAGTGCGGGTACCAAAGAGAACGCCCCGACAGCTCAGGAAATTCCGTGTGGGTGGTCTTGAGTTGAAAGGGTGCGGCTTACAGCCGCACCCTACGTGAAGAACAGTCAATTTACGGCACGCCGCAGGCCGTGCCTTCCCGAGTGCAAGCAGACTCAGTGTGCCGGAGCAGGTTGCGGCTGGCTCGGTTGCGTTCCGAAGTCTACCTTCGGCACAGCTCTCGATCCCTCGGTAGCCGCGAAGTAAGCATTGTTCACCTTGAATCCCATGCTTGAAGCGAAAAGGCTGGCAGGGAACTGCTGCACGTAGGTGTTGTAGTCCTGCAGGGTGTCGTTGTAGCGCTTGCGCTCGACCGCAATACGGTTTTCTGTGCCGGCCAGTTCGTCCTGCAAGCGGAGGAAGTTCTCACTCGATCTCAACTGGGGATAATTCTCAGCCAGGGCAAGCAGGCGCCCGAGGGCGCCGTCTAGTTGGCCGTTTGCGGCGATCTTCCCCTCTGGAGTTCCTGCCGAGAGCAATTTCGATCTCGCTTCCGCAATCTCCCCGAACACAGCTTGTTCCTGTTTGGTAATTCCTTTCACGGTGTTCACCAGGTTTGGAATGAGGTCGGCTCGGCGTTGCAATACGACGTCGACTTGCGACCAGGTCGACTTCACCGCTTCGTTTTTTTGTACGAGCGTGTTCTTGACACTGACGTACATTCCCGCCCCAATCACCAGAATAAGAATGATCACGATTGCCACAACGCCAAGCTTCATACGTTTCTCCTTTATGACCCGAACACCAGCATATCGAGCGCAATTCTACTAGGCGTGAGCGCCCGGCATCGCGTCCACCGCAGATGCGACAGTCGTAATCGCATCCAGATACTTCGCCGCCACTTCGCTGGACCGCAGGCGGCCGCGATCGCTCTGCTTTGCACGCACATCCATCAACTGCAGAAAAGGCAAGTCGTCAAAGCTCAGCTTCTTGGAAAGCACCGCCACCGCCTCCCGAGAATGCTTGCGCTCCCGTTCGCCCATTTCGACCAGCACGTGACGGAACAGAGTGGTGAACGAACTCAGCGAATGCAGCATAATCTCCCACAACTGCTTCTCGTCGGTGCCCGCCAGCATCAGGTGCTGCCTTAATAAGAACAGCTTTTCGCGGAGCTCGTATTCCAGTTGCTCGCGGTGGTGTGTCATTGGGACCTGCAACTCGCGCAGCGGGTCCGGGCCATACAGCACACGATAGCGCTGTTTCATGTCGCTGAACTCTATGGAGAATACGTCAGCCGAAGTAATTAGTTCCTGCGAAGTGAGCACCAGCGGGGGATGGTGCCGCTTGCCTCGCCACCACGAGACCACGCCGGCAATCTTGTTCAGCGCTGGAAACGATGCCTCGCGCACCAGGCACAGCAGGTTCAGATCGGAATATTCGGGATGGAACTCGCCATCGGCGGCCGAGCCATAAAGCACTACGCTGACCAGATTCTCTCCCGCCGCTGCCTTGATCTTCTCCACAAACTCCGCTGTCAGGTTCTCGTGAGTCATACGTTTCCCTCAGTAATTCGTGAATCCGCCAAATGGCCCATAACTTGGATATTGCAGATAATGCTTGCGCGATGGATCGCCATACCAGTAGTCCTTGTCGCCGCCACCCACTGCATTGGCGAAATAGAGCACCAGAGCGATTGCGCCCATGATTCCCCCCAACAGGACAAAGACCCACACTGGTGCGTGATTAGCGAAAAGATGAACATTGGACTGCACGTTTCAGTTCCTCGCAAAAGAGATTCACCAGCGATGAAGCCGATTACCAGCTCCCGCCAGCCCCACCGCCCCCAGTTGAACCGCCGCCGAACCCACCGAAGCCTCCACCACCGCCGCCGAAACCTCCGCCACCCCAACTTCCACCGCCAGAACCTCCGCCCCACCGCGGACCACCGCTGAACAATAACCACCAAAATAGAACTTTCCTCAGCGGGGTAGCCAGCACCACGATGGCGAGGATCACGATCCAGATAATGGTCCCGGCGGATATCCCCGGCAGAGGCATCGGCGCAGACGGAGCCTGCTCTCCTGTAAGCTGAACTCCAGCGTCTTGAGCAATGACGTTCGCAACCCGCAGGGTGACCAGCTTTACTGCCCCACTGTAGTCACCTTGTTTCAGCAGTGGAACTGCCTCCCGTCCGAATCCGCCTACTTTGCCATCAGGAAGAATCGGTTCGAGCCCGTAACCCACCGTTGTGTAATACTTGCGATCCTTTATCGCATACAGGATGAGCACGCCACGGTTCGTCGACTTACTTCCCACACCCCACGCCTGGTACAACTGGACCGAGTAGTCGAAAACCTCTTTTCCATCCGTGGAGTTAACCGTAACAACCGCGATTTGTGCGTGGGCTTGTTCGTCAATCTGTTTACAAATATTGTTGAGCGCGTCTTCGGTCGATGGACTCAGCACGCCCGCGAAATCATTGACGTAGTTTGTGGGATGAAGCTGCGAAACCGGCTCGGCAAAAGCCGGTGCGGAGAGACACAGAACTAGAGTTCCAACGACGATCAGCCCCAAACGCCGCATCGCGCTGATTGTACAGGAGGACTGTGCTGGCGCGGGCGCTTCGTCCGCGAAGCGCCAGTCCAGTTTCGAGCTCTACGATCGGATGAGACTCACTGTTCTATCGCCGATGAAGCCCCCTCACAAACTGCACCACAGCTCGTTCCGCAAAATTCCCGTCGTATCCATCGCGTTCGCCAATATAGGAGCAATGGCCGCCATCTTCGGTTTCTACGAACTGGATGTTAGGATTCGCCGCGATCTTGGCACGCGTCTCCGGCAAAATTCGAATGAATGGATCATTCTTTGCATACAAAATGAACGCCGGCACCGCGATGCGATCAATGACGTTCGCAGCCGCGGAGCGCGCATAGTACTCCGATGCTCCCGAAAATCCGCAGTAGTACGCCGTCACCTTATCGTCAAAATCGCGTAGGCTCTTGATCCCGCGTAGCCGCGAGAGATCGTATCTTCCGGGGAAACACCGCGCCTTGGCTCGCATGCGTGTCTTCAGCTTGAGGATGAAGTACTGCTCATAAAGGCGGTTTGCCGGCGAATGCAATCCGTCAGCCGAAGCTGCGAGATCTACTGCAGGGCACACAGCTGCAACTCCGGCGAATTCGTTGGGCCCGGCACTGCTCCATTCTCCTGCGGTCTTCAGCACAAGATTCCCACCCATCGAGTACCCGCACAGTGCGAACCGCCGGATTCCGTCCTGCTGCACGACGTGCTGGGCAACGGCGATCACATCGCCGGACCTCCCGGAGTGATACAGAGTAGGAGCAAGCGAGTCCGTGCCACCGCAGGTGCGCTGGTTCATGAGCACCACATTCATGCCGGCCGCCACGCCCTTCTCGGCAATTCCTAGCATGTACTTCGATTCGCTGGAACCCTCCAGTCCGTGCACCACGATGATCGTCGTCGCCGCACTACGCTCCCGGTGCCAATAGCATTCGCACAGAACTGGTACACCCGGTTCAACCTCAATGAGGCGCCGCTCGGCGGTACCCAACGCAAATTTTCGTCGATGAAAGAAGGCGGCGAGGGTCTGCACATGTCCGCCCCCTAGGAATCGGCGCGGCCGGAAGTGCAATTCCTCCCGTTCAACGTCCCTATCTGTTTGCCCCACATCAGTGATTCTAAACGGGCAGAGGGTACAGCTTCGTCCAAGGGGGACTAGGAGCAACCCCTGCACAGCAACTCCCTATCTGATGTGCTCGGACGTAATGAGGAGGACGCAATGAGTATAAAGATTCCAAGTGTACTGACGGTGGCTGCGCTTGCGGTTGCATGCGCTGTGGCTGTTCCCTCGAAGGCAGCGGCAGACGATCGCACCGATTGTCAGAAGAAAGTTGAAAAAGCGCAAGACCACTATCGCCACGAGGCCCACGAGCACGGCAAGCACAGCCGCCAGGCGCAGAACGCCCGCGCCAAACTGAATGAAACCTGGGACCGTTGCTGGAGTACCACCCACTCGTGGTATGACCCGCATCGGCACGAATGGCGCACCGACCGCGACTGGGACCGCAACTATGATTGGGACCACGACCGCGACGACCGCTAGCCCATTTCGTACGTGAAGAAACGCGGCCTTGGCGCCGCGTTTTTCTTTTGCACGGCGCGAAGTTTTAATGAATCGCTTCAGTCCTGCGGTTCCCGGCAAAGCATTGGTGAACGAACTTTGGCGTGAAGCGTTGTTTGACGTCACCCGGTATGTCGCCTTCTTTTATCTCTTCGAACTTAAACTTGATGGTACCGACAGGCTGGCCCTCGGGGTTCACGGTCCCCAGCAGGTATCCGTAGACATTGGTTTTTGCGGCCTTCGCATCGTGCGCATTCTCGGGCAACGGATACCGTTCCGCTCCCGCCGTTCCGACAATCCATCCAGGCAACACACCGCCATTTGCCTTCCAATAATCTGTGTTGTAGGTGTCGTCCATGAAGTAATGCGAGTGGCTGGCAAGGACGTAAACGTTCTTGTGAGCATCATTCTGCAGTTTGAGTAACATCGCGTATGTCCGCCGTCCGCTTTCCGTCCCTGCTGGAGTCTCATTCATGCTGTGGCCAATGGAAATACTTTCCGGGAGCGCCTTGTGCATTCCGACTACGACCGTGCGGACCGAGTCATCCTTGGCATCGCGCTGCAGGACACCTTCAAGCCATTTCATCTGGTCGGCGTCGAACTGGTCGGCAGTCGCGTTGTCCAGAGTGATGAAATCAATTCCGTCCCGTATCCAGTGGTAATAAGCCCTCGGTTCGGTCGCTCCCGGATCATCTTTCAGCCGCTGCTCACGAACGTCAGGACGGTTCAAATAGTCGTGGAACTTGGCCAGGAACTGAGCACGCGTCTTGGGCGGGTTCGTTTCATGGTTGCCGATCCCTACATAGAAAGGCACCTCGCCCCAAGGCTTAATCTGGTTGTCAATGAAGTCGTCCCAAGCTGCCTTTTCATAGATGGCAAGGTCGGTCGGCTTGCCCTGCACGACACGTTCTTCGATGAAGTCCTGGTCGGGACCCGAGATCAGACGCAGGTCCCCCAAATGCCAATAAAACGAAGCGTTGTGCTTTGTGGCATCCGCCGCGATTGCCGGCATCACCACATCGCCGCAGTTCCGCGAGTCACCGGAAACGGCGAATGACCAGCTTTCTGATTCTTGTTTCGGTCCAGCCGCTGAGGCTGCTCCGACGACAAAGAAAACGACCAGAGCGATAGCGATTCCACTGATTCGGTTCATCGATCCTCCGAATA